>WNFP01009415.1_pt1 | contig 12783 bp, 10 predicted proteins | sample 5400201 | NCBI WGS metagenome assembly WNFP01 (sample SAMN13153355, study PRJNA577476) | soil metagenome | isolation source: 115 cm saprolite under Madrone tree | place: USA:California | collected 2016-06-14
CTGCAAAACCTCTATTCGTCGGTTCGATTCCGACCGGCGCCTCTTCGACATGGCTCGCGTACTCATCATCGACGACGACGTCACGCTCCGGCAAGCCCTCACGAAACATCTGGAGCTGGCTGGCCACGAAGTCCGTCAGGCGGCGGACGGCGACGCCGGCATCCGCGCGTACGAGCGACACGCGGCCGACGTGGTGATCGTGGACATCTTCATGCCCGGCCAAGGCGGACTGCAGACGATCGGGCGGCTGCGCCGGGAGTGGCCGGCGGTGAAGATCGTCGCGATGTCCGGGGTAAAGAGCGCGGGGGCGATCGATGTGGGTGGGCACGCCGTGGCCCTGGGGGCCGATCGCTTCCTCACGAAGCCGTTCGAGGCCGCCACCCTGGCCAGGCTGGTCAGCACCCTGCTCGGTGATGCGAAAGAAGAAGGGGCCCCGTAGCTAGAAAGCGCGCCCGACCGGAACTCCCCGGTCGGGCGGCCATCAGCTGCCGAATCGACGCCGGCCGCTAAGCTGCGGCGGCGGCCTTGAGCGGCTCGGGAGAAGCGGCTGAAACGATCACCCCTTGGCCGAGCGACACGCCCGGTGAGGGCGTCGCCCCTTGCTCGCCGAAGTACGCTTCTTCGCCGTGCTCGCTCAGATCGAGCCCCGAGAGCTGCTCGCGCACCCCGGCCTTGGCGCCGAGCGTGGCCTGCACGACCGCGAGAATGAGGACCGTGCCGACGGCGGCGATCGCCACGGCGGCGAGAATGGCCACGAGCTGTACACCCATCTGAGCGAAGTTGCCGGCCAGCCAGCCGTCACCTCCCGCCGGGTTCGCCAGTTTCGTGGCGAACACGCCGGTCAACAGCGCCCCAGCCACTCCCGCGAGCCCGTGGCAGGAGAACACGTCCAGCGAGTCATCGAGCCGCGTCTTCGCGCGGATCTGGATGGCGCTGTAGCTCACGAGGGCCGCCAGGGCGCCCACGGCGAGTGAGGCCTGCGCGGTGATGTAGCCCGCCGCCGGCGTGATCCCGACGAGCCCCACCACGAGACCGGTGGCCGCGCCCACAGCCGTCGCCTTCCCGGTGCGCAGCAGGTCGAGACACACCCACTCCACCAACGCTGTCGCTGCCGCCGTGTTGGTATTCGTGAACGCGAGGGCGGCGAGGCCGTTCGCGGCGAGCGCGGAGCCCGCGTTGAATCCGAACCAGCCGAACCACAGGAGCCCCGCGCCGAGCAGCACGAGCGGGACGTTGTGGGGCACGATGGCCGTGCGTTTGAAGTCCTTCCGGGGCCCCAGCATGCGGGCGGCCACGAGCGCGGACACGCCGGCACTGATATGGACCACCGTACCTCCCGCGAAGTCGAGCGCCCCGAGCTTCGCCAGCCAGCCGCCCGACCCCCACACCCAGTGGGCGAGCGGGTCGTACACGAACGTGGCCCAGAGGAGGAGGAATACGACGTAGGCGCGGAAGCGCATGCGCTCCACGATCGCGCCGGAGATCAGCGCCGGCGTGATGATCGCGAACATCAGCTGGAACATCGCGTGCGCCTGCAGCGGAATCGTGGCGCCGTACGCGGCATCCGGCTCCAAACCCACACCCTTGAAGCCAAGCCAGGCGAGCCCGCCCCACCAGGGAGTGCCGTGTCCGAACGCGATGGAGTAGCCGACCAGCACCCACTGCACACTGACCACGCCCAGCGCGACGACGCTCATCATCATCGTGTTGAGGGCGTTCTTGGGCCGCACCAGGCCGCCGTAGAAAAACGCCAGGCCCACCGTCATCACCATGACCAGCGCGCTAGACGTGAGGACCCAGGCGGTGTCGCCCGCCGAGATCTGGTTCATGAATCCCCCCCGCCGGCGCCCACATGCTGCGCAGTTTCGAGCGCGGCGCGCTGGACGGCGTCGGCGTTCACGGCGGTGAGCGCGGCGTTGTCGATCTCGCCGGTGCGGATGCGGATCACGCGCTCAATCGCTTGGACGAAGATCTTCCCGTCACCGACTTCGCCGGTGCGGGCGAAGCCAAGATGGCCTTGAACGGAATCGTGCATCAGATGCATGAATTCGACATCATCCTACGATGTCGCGCTCATAGCATACTGTATGGCGTCACGGCAGCTATGCGAGTTACGCAATCAGGCTGGAGCACCCAATCCGGTCGGGCTAGCCGTTTCGGGGGGCTGGCGCAACACCCGCCGATGCGCGACCGGCGCGTCTTCAATTCTGGGGCTGGGCATCACCTTTCACTGAGCACAAGGACGATCGGCTGACCGTGGACGAGGACACTACCACCTGGCCCCCGTGCTCGCCTCCCCCGGCATGGAAGTCGCCCTCACCCCCGCCCGTCACCCGGGAGGGAGGCCTCCATGTACGCACCAAGGCTCATCGGGCTGCTTGCCGTGCTTTCCTGCGCGGCGACCGCGGCACAGGCGCAGTACCCGCAGCGCCGTGACGGCTTCTGGATCGGGTTCGGGTTGGGCTACGGCTCGTCCAACGTCACGTGCGACAACTGTGGCAGTGGGCCGCGCAAGGATGGCATCATCGGATTCGTAAAGCTCGGCGGCACGCCCAGCCGCAACGTGCGGCTCGGCGGGGCGATCAACAGCTGGTCCCACTATGACGGCTCGGCCACCGAGACCATGACCAACCTCACGGCGTCGGTTTACCTCTACCCCCAGGCGAAGAGCGGTTTATTCGTCACGGGCGGCCTCGGGTTTTCCAACTATCACGTCAATACGAGCCCCTCCTTCGACGGCACGGGTTGGGGGTTCACCGGCGGCGTGGGATACGACATCCGGGTCGGCCGGGACATCTCTCTCACGCCGGTAGTGAACTACGTGTACGGCGGGGTGGGAGATGTAAACGAGCAGGGTCTCGGAGCAGCCTTTACGCGGTGGAAGCAGAACGTCGTAGAGTTTGGGCTGGGTGTGACGTTCCACTGATTCGTGCGCGGCTCCTGTCTTCAAGCCGGCGCCTCCGGGCGCCGGCTTTTCATTATCTTGAGCCACCCGCAATGCTCGTGCTGATCGTGGCGCTCGGATCGCAGGTTGCCGCCCCGTGTCTCCACGCCGGGCGCGCGGCCGACGAAACGAATGCCGGCTGGGGTTCCTATCGCCTAGGGGTCATCGCGGAGGCCGCCGCTCACTTTGCTGTTGCCGACTCGCTCTGTCCGGGCGATCACGGGGCGCAGGTCGGCCTCGGCTTCGTGCGGTTGCGGCAGGGGGAGGCGCGGGCCGCCGCCGAACGCTTCCTTGGGGCGGTGAAGAGCAATGCGAGCGACGCCGAGGCGTGGTACGGGCTCGGCCTGGCCCGCTCGCGTCTTGGCCAGCGTGCTGCGGCGGCCGACGCGTGGCGTCGCACGCTACGCCTCGCCCCCGGGTATGAGGACGCCGAACTCCAGCTACTGGCGCTCGGGATCGACAGCGGTCTCGTGCGGCGCCCCGCGGTGCGGCCGATCGACCCTGATGTGGCAGCGCGGACCGCGGGAGACGGCTTCGAGATCCGCACCGAGGGCGGATGGCGACCGTTCTACGTGAAGGGGATCAACCTCGGCGTCGCCCTTCCCGGCCGCTTCGCCTCGGATTTTCCCACCGACGATTCGACGTACGGCCGTTGGCTCGAGCTGATCGCGGGCGCGCATGCTAACGTCGTCCGCGTCTACACGATTCTCCCACCCGCGTTTTACCGGGCGCTCAAGACGTGGAACGACGCGCACCCGGATCGCGCTCTGTGGCTGCTGCACGGTGTGTGGACCGAGCTGCCGCCGCGGGCCGACTACGATGCGCCCGGCTGGAAGGCGGACTTCCGCGGCGAGATGCGCCGCGTGGTGGACTTGGTGCACGGGCACGCCGTGATCGCGGCGCGTCCGGGGCACGCGTTCGGCCGCTATGAGAGCGACGTGTCGGACCACGTCCTGGGGTTCATCATCGGCCGGGAATGGGAGCCGTTTTCGATCAGGGTCTACAACGCGCGGCGGCGCGAGCGCACAGCGTTCGCCGGTCGGTTTCTCGCGCTGGATCGGGGCACGCCGGCCGATGCGTGGATGGCGGAGCAATGCGATTACCTGGTCGCGTACGAGTGGGATACCTATCACGCCCAACGGCCGATCGCGTACACCAACTGGCCCACGCTCGACCCGCTCTCACACCCGACGGAGCCCACGCTCGAGGAGGAGCAGCGGCTGCGTCGGCGCTACGGCTTCCCGCCCAATCCGCGGCTCAAGGAATACGACAACGACCGCGAATCGCTCGACGCGATGCTGGTGCACGCCACCTCCGCGAACCTGGCGGGCTATTTCGCTTCGTATCACGCCTACCCTTACTATCCCGACTTCATCGATCTCGATTCGGCTTACGGCGCCGCATCAGGCGAGGGCCGGTCTCGCTACTTCGGCTATCTACGCGCTCTCAAGCAGCATCACGCGGGGCGACCGCTTCTGATCGCCGAATACGGTGTTCCTTCCTCACGTGGCGTGTCGCACTTGCAGACCGACGGCCTGGGCCACGGCGGGCACGACGAGCGCGAAATGGCCGAGATCGACGCCCGGCTCACGCGAGAGGTCCGAGCGGCGGGGGCGGCGGGAGGGGTGCTGTTCGCCTGGCTCGACGAATGGTTCAAGCACACGTGGGTGACGATCGATCTGGAAGTCCCGGGGGAGCGGAGTCGTCTGTGGCACAACATGGAGGACGCGGAGCAGCACTACGGGCTCATGGGTGAGTACGCCGGCGCGTCGGCCGACGCGACGCCCCAGCCCGGGGGCGACCCAGCCGTGTGGCGGGCGCTCCCGGTGCTCGCCCGCGGCGACTCGCTCGTATTGCGCGTCGGGGCCGACCCGTCCTATCTGTATGTGGCGCTCGCCGGCCGACCCAGCTTCGACTCGGCCCGCTACGTGGTGGGGATCGACACGTACCGTCGAGATCGCGGCCAGTTCCGGCTGCCCGGCGTGCCGGAGCCGACAGGCGAGGTGGGGTCCGAGTTTGCGCTCGTCCTGAACGACACGAGCGACGCGCAGCTCATGGTGGTGCCGTGGTACAACCCGTTCCTCGGGCCGCGGCGCGGGATGGGGCCGACCGGTCTGGATCGCTTCTATAATGAGGCGGCTGGCGTCGACCAAGCCCGGCGCGACGGGGCGTTCGACTCGCTGTTCGTCACGACCAACCGCTGGCGCATCGCGCGAAGCGGCCGGACCTACCCGGCCCGAGGCGTAAACCGCGGGCGGCTGCGCCACGGTCGGTCGTACCGATCCGTCCTCGCATCACGTGATGGTGCGTTACCGACGGAACGGGACGTTTGAGACCGCGGTGACCGATGGGTTTCGGTTCGAGGTGGCCGCGCTCGGCCGCGCCCACGGCGGCGTCGTGGCGCGACTGGGGCCGGAGCAGACCTACGCCTGGCCGACCTGGGAGGTACCCACGTGGCACGAGCGCTTGAAGCCCGCGTACGACGCGATCCGGGACGTGTGGGAATCGTGGTGAGGCGGCACGTCGCCATGGTATTCGGAGCTGCGCTGCTCGCGCATCCGCTGGCGGCGCAGCTGCCCGCGGCCGACCAGGCATTCCAGCGGGGGGATTACACCGCCGCCCGCGCGGGCTACGAGCGCGTCCTCGCCGCCGACTCTTCCAACGAGCGGGCGATGTACCGGCTCGCGATCCTCGACGGCTGGGACGGCAAGCTGGTGCGCTCGCTGGCGCGCTTCGCCAGGCTGCGCCGCATCGATCCGCGCGATCCCGACATCATGGTGACACACGCGCAGGTGCTCGCCTGGGCCGGCAGGAACGCGCCGTCCGAGGCGCTGTACGATTCCGTGCTGGCGCGATTCCCCGACCGCGCCGACGCGCTCGCGGGGCGGGCGCGCGCCATCGCCTGGGGCGGGGACCTGGACCGGGCCGAGCGTGTGTGGCGCCAGGCCTTGGAACGGCATCCCGACGATCCGGAGCTTCTGGTCGGGCTGGCTCAGACGCTCTACTGGAAGGGTCAACCGGATCTCGCGGAGGTCTATGCGACGCGGGCGCGCGCCGTCGCGCCCGAGGACCGCACGGCGCGTGATCTCGCACGTGCCGTGCGCGCCGCACTCCGGCCAGAGATCGCGACGAAAGTAGATGGAGCGAGCGACTCGGACAACAATGATTTCGTGGCGCAGGAGGCGACAGTCACGGCCTCGCTCGGCTCCGATCTGCGCGGCACCCTGCACGCGGGCTGGCGTCACGCGACACTTGCAGATGCGGCAGGCAACGTCATCACGTCAGGCACGAGCTATGGCGCTGGTGGGTATGGGATCGCGGCACTGGGGAAGGGCGCCGTGCTTCGCGCGGGCTTGGGGGCCCGGCGCGTCGAGCCCGACGGGGGACCCGCCCGCACGCCGCTGACGGCGCAGATCGGCCTCGGGCTCCGTCCCGGACGCTACACAGCCGTCGGTCTCGGCTACAGCCGCACGCCATTCGACGAGACGGCCGGACTCATGCAGCAGGATCTGACCATAGACGCCCTCGACTGGAGTGTCGACGCCTCGCCTACGCCCGGATGGTCTGTCTCGGCGGGAGGCGGTGGGGCCTGGTTCTCAGACGGGAACCGCCGCTACTCGGCGGTGGGCGCCGTGCTCGCTCGCGTGGTGAAAGGACTGCAGGTCGGCCCGTTTGCCCGCGTCATGGGATATCGCGAGCCACGGCCGGGTCTCTACTTCACGCCCGTGCGGTTCAGCGTGATCGAGGGTCGCGGGGTTTACCAGTGGCAGCGAAACCGCTGGGGCCTGCGAGCCGACGGCGGGTTGGGATCGCAGCAGGTCCAAGCGTTCGGCTCATCCCCGGCCGCGCACCAGACGGAATGGCATGTCGGACTCTCGCTATCACGCGACTGGGGCGCGAACAACGAGATTTCCCTGGTCGGCTCGATCACCAACAGCGGAGCGGCCACCAACGCGGCCCACGTGACGAGCGAAGCCTTCCGCTATCGCACGCTGGGGCTGCGCTTCCGGCAGGGGCTCTAGCCTCGCGCGGTACCCTTCAGTCGCCCGGCTGCGCCCAAGCCGAGCGCGCGCAGCAATCGCGCCGCGCTGACCTGGTCGCGCGGCGGCAGCGCGGCGACGGCATGCCGCATGGCGTCTGCGTGTGGCGGGAAGATGCGCTGGATGAGTCGCTGCCCGGCGGGCGTGAGTGTCAGGAGGACGACGCGACGGTCGGTTGCGGTGTGGCGTCGTCGCACCAGCCCGCGTTTCACGAGCTTATCCACCACATAGGTGGTGCTCGACGACTCCACCAGGATGCGTCGCTGCACCTCGCACACCGGCAGCTCCCCCTTGTGGTACAGGACTTCCAACACACCGAACTCCGTCGTGCCGAGCCCGAAGCGGGCGATGCTGGCGCGCGAATGGCGCTCGACGGCGTCGAACGCCCGGGCCAGCACCACCCAAAGCCGCAACGGCACGTCCGCACTGGGCGATGGTTTCATGACACCTCTGGGAACCCCTACGCTGGGAACATGGTTCCCTGGTTGTTAGATGTCAAATATCTCGATTTCGAGGCATATTCTGGAGGTGTGAGATGTTCGATCTTGGAGTGCTGGCCCTGCGGCTGGTCCTCGGGGCGGTGTTCCTGGGCCACGGGGCGCAGAAGGCATTCGGGGCGTTCGGCGGTCCGGGCTTCGCCGGGGCCACCGGCTTCGTCGGCAGCCTAGGGTTCCGCCCGGCCCGTGTCTGGGCCGCGCTGGCGGTGGGTGGTGAGCTCGCCGCCGGGTTCCTGTTTCTGCTCGGGTTGCTGACGCCCCTGGCGGGCCTGTTGGTGGTGGCCACGATGGCCGTGGCGATCGCTAAGGTCCACGGGCCGAAGGGGTTCTTCGTCCAAAACGGAGGATACGAGTACAACCTGGTGCTCATCGTCGCCGCGCTCGCGGTGGCCGCCATGGGCCCCGGCCGGTACTCGCTGGACCACCTGGTCGGCCTTGCCCGGTAACCGCAACCGGCTTCGTTAGATTCTCTGCGTCGCTGGCCGGCCGGGGGATCTGGACAGGCTCGTACCCAAGCTCGTCACCACGCTCGCGGGCTACACCCGCGAACAGTTTTTCTCGGATCTGGGCGCGGGGATCATCGTCGGGATCGTGGCGCTCCCGCTCGCCGTCGCCTTTGCGATTGCGAGCGGAGTGGGCCCGGAGCGCGGGCTGTTCACCGCGATCATCGCGGGATTTCTCATCTCCGCACTGGGCGGCTCGCGCGTGCAGATCGGCGGGCCGACCGGCGCGTTTGTCGTGATCGTGTACGCCATCGTGCAGCGACACGGGGTGGAGGGTCTCGCCATGGCGACCCTCATGGCGGGCGTCATCCTCGTGGGCTTCGGCCTCGCGCGGCTGGGCGGGGCGATCAAGTTCATCCCGTACCCCGTCACCATCGGGTTCACGAGCGGGATCGCCCTGATCATCTTCTCGGGTGAGGCGAAGGACTTCCTCGGGCTCGAGGGCCCGGTGCCCGCCGAGTTCCTGGCGCGCTGGCGGTCGGTTGCGGCGCATTTTGGCTCTCTCAACCCGTGGGCCGTGGCGGTCTCGGTCGCCACGCTGGCCATCATCGTCTTCTGGCCCCGAATTAACCGGCGGATTCCCAGTCCATTCGTGGCGCTCATCGTTACTACGGCAGCCGTGCAGCTGCTGCACCTGCCGCTCGACACGATCGGCAGCCGGTTCGGAGTCATCAACGCGGGCCTGCCTGCTCCCTCGCTTCCCGCGGTCTCGTTCCAGCAGATTCCCGGGCTCATGGGGGCGGCGTTCACGATCGCGCTGCTCGGCGCCGTCGAGTCGTTGCTGTCGGCGGTCGTCGCGGACGGCATGATCGGGGGCCGCCACCGCTCGAACATGGAGCTCGTGGCGCAGGGGGTCGCCAATATCGCCTCGCCGTTGTTCGGCGGCATCCCGGCCACCGGCGCCATTGCCCGCACGGCGACGAACGTCCGGAACGGCGGCCGGACGCCGGTCGCTGGGATCACCCACGCGGTCACGCTGCTGTTGATCACTTTGTTCTTCGGCCGCTGGGCCGGGCTGATCCCGATGGCGACCTTGGCGGGGATCCTGGTGGTGGTCGCGTACAGCATGAGCGAGTGGCGCACGTTTCTGGCCGAGTTCCGTGCGCCGAAGAGCGACGTCGCCGTGCTGCTCACCACGTTTCTCCTGACCGTGCTGTGGGACCTGACGGTAGCGATCGAGGTGGGGATGGTGCTGGCGGCGTTCCTGTTCATGCGCCGCATGGCGGAGGTGACGAACATCAGCGTGCTCACGCACGAGCTGCAGGATCCCAAAGACGATTTCGAGAACGATCCCAACGCGGTGCGGCGGCGGGCCGTGCCGGCGGGGGTAGAGGTGTACGAGATCACCGGGCCGTTCTTTTTCGGCGCCGCGGAAATGTTCCGGGAGCAGCTGGGGCGTATCGCGGTCCGGCCCAAGGTGCTGATCCTGCGGATGCGACACGTCCCCGCGATCGACTCGACCGGGCTGCACGCGTTGAGGGATCTGGTCCAGCGCAGCCGCCGTGACGGCTCGCTGGTGCTCCTGTCCGACGTGCACGCCCAACCCGTCGTCGCCCTCGAGCGCTCCGGCCTGTACGACGAGCTGGGCGAGGAAAATATTCACGGAAACATCGACGACGCGTTGAACCGGGCGCGGGAGCACCTGGGACTTCCCCTGCTGACGGCGCCGGCGTTCGCCACACCGACCGTGGCACGGGAAGGCAAGGGGCCGGCCTAGCGCAAGGGCCGGCGGTGGGGCGAGCGTTGGAGCAGGAGGACTGACGGATGGCTTCGCCGATCATCGCTCAAGGCACCGGGTACGTGCTGTTCGCCTACGACGTCGCGCACGCGTTCGACCTCGCGGCGGCGGAGCGGCGGCTCGCGAGCGCGACGCAGCGCCAGACCGTCAAGCAGAAGCGCCGCGCCCCGGCGTTCTTCGAATACGACCCTGCTCCGCTGCGCGTGACGGAACCGGCGGAGTCCCTCACCGTCGGTGACCACGTGACGGCACCGTACGTCGAGTTCGTGCTGTACGACTTCGGCGCCGTATCCGTGAGCTACGCCATCCCCCTCCAGGGCCCGCTCGGCGGGCTCCCTGGGCTGAGCACGATCCTATACGGCAACGAGCAGCTCCAGGCGGATTCCCGGCGGCGCGTGCAGCAGCTGGTCGAGGCACTCGGCGATGCCGCGCTTCGGTCCCGCCTCGCCGACTTCGTCGAGGACTACGTGGTGTTCCAGATCGAAGCCTTCACCGAGCCGCTCGAGGCGTCCATGCTGTGGACGGAGTACGCGCAAACGGTGGCCCAGGTGCTGCGCGCCGAGTCACGCCCCCTGTCGCAGCAGGAGATGAGCGACGCCCTCGCCTCGCGCCTCTCGTTCGCACCGAACGACGCGACCCTGATCGACACCGACGTGACGCTGCTGTTCGACCCGGAGGGCGAGGATGTGCGGGCGGTAATCGAATTCGCCAACACGCAGCTGCTGGAGATGCGCTACCTGGACGCGCAGCTCGATGAAGCGCTGGAGCAGGCCTACAGCCTGCTCGGCCGCTCACCCGGTCTGCGGCGGTACCTGCCGAGTCCCTATCGGCTTCCGCTCCAACGGTTGGGACGGCTGCAGCTCGACGCCGCGGTCCTGTTCGAGCAGGTGACGAACGCTCTGAAACTGATCGGCGAGCAGTTTCTCACACGGGTGTACGGCCACGTGTCGCGCCGCTTCCACCTGGCCGAGTGGGACGTGAGCATCACGCGCAAGCTGCAGACGCTCGACGGCATCTACGGAAAGCTGGCGGACCGGGCGGCGACGCAGCGCATGGAGCTGCTCGAATGGATCATCATCGTGCTGATCGCCGTGTCCATCGTGCTGCCGTTCTTTTCGGGGCTGGTCGGGAAGTGAGCTAGTAGGGGCGCTCCGTTGTACGCTGGTCGCGTGGCAGAATCATCGCTCGCACCACCGCCGTCGCGTCCACCGCGATGAGCAACCCCTCCTGCGGCAGCGACTGCACACCAATCACGACCCCCGCGGGGGGATTCCGCTGCGGGAAGAAATCGGGCGCCGCCTGCCGGATGGCATCGAGGTCCTTGGGCGAGTAGTTCACCACGTAGATCGTCAGCTTGGCGACGTCGGCCGGCGTCGCCCCGCCGATCCGCAGTACGGTCGCCAGGTTGGCGAACGCCTGGCCGGCCTGGGCGCGCAGGTCGCCGGGACCCACCAGCCGGCCCGTCGAATCGAGCGCGACCTCACCCGACACATACAGCGTCGGTCCGATGCGCACCGCGTGCGTGAAGCCGGGCAGCGCCGCGAGAGTGCCGGGATTGATGTAGCGCGTGGAGACGGGGTCGGGCCCCTGGCGGACCGCACCCGGGGTCGGAGCGACGCAGGCGACGAGCAGAGGGATGATGACGATGCTGAACGACGCGATGCGCATGCGATGCTCCTCAGGCGTCCGGGGGTCGGGGGTCGGGAACTTACGCCATTCTGTATACGCCGGGGAGGGCGCGGAGTTCAGGGGATCCGGCCGTGACGCGTCAGGGCAGGGCGACGCGCAGCGACAGCTGCATCGAGACGTAGCGCCACTGCGCGGTCGTCGCCGACTCGGTGGCAACGCCTGAATCGTCGCCGTCCAGCTCGAACCGGAGCTCGCGCCCCGGCGCCAGCGGCACCGCGACCAGCGAATAGAGTCGCAAAGCGCGACGCCAGGGCCCGAGCGCGGCACCCTGTTGCGCCACGCGCTGCACGCCTGCGCCGAGATCGAACGCGAGCACGAAAGACCGGGCGGTCTCGAGCTCGATATACGATCCCACCTGCGCTATCTGGATGAGGCGGGGAGCGAAGTATCCCGCGCTACTGAGCCTGGAGTAGCGGATCTCGTGGACCTGGCCCGACACCTCGACACTCGGCGTCACAGCTAGCGCCGCCACCCCGGCGAAGGTCGTCCGGTGGTTCACGTCGAAGGCGCTGCTCAACGCGGCGGTGCGGCCGATCCCGCGGAGCTTGAGTCCACCGGCGACGGGCACCTCGATAATGGCGCCGATCTCCGTTCGCACAACCCGGTTCGTCACGAGGAGCGGGCTCGCATCGATCACGTTGCGCCGCGCGCGAAGATCGACTGCCGGTCCGCCCATCGGATCCCGCCATCGGGCACGCAGCTGGCCCGTCGGCGTGACTGTCGCCCCCGCACCCCCCACGGCTTCGACCCGGGTCGCTCCCCCCTCCGCTTCGATCTGCAACGCGCCGCTGGGCCGGGCCGCGGCGCGGAGCGCGAGCTCGTCGAGCCCGACGTGGGTCACCCCGTCCCCGACCTGCTCGCGGGTCGCCCGCACCCCGACCCGGACCGGCCCGGGAGCCCCGAGCTCGGCTGCACCGCCCAGCCGGAGCGTGGTGTTCCCGTCGGAGTCGTGACTGCCGCCCACCAGGGGCGTTATTGCGGGGGCGGCCGCCACCCGCGCCGTCGCCAGCTCGCGTTTGACCTCGGCGTCCGTGGGATGGCTGGCGAGCCACCGCTCATAGACCACGACGGCGGCACCGGTTCGGCGCGCGCGCGCCAGGGTCCGCGCGCGACCCACCACGGCGTCCCGCTCGCCGGGGGCGATGCGCAACGCATCGTCATAGTAGCGGAGGGCTTCGCCGTAGCGCCCCGTGCGCGCCAGCACCTCCGCCACCGCCATGTACCCCCACGGGTCCGACGGCTCGAGCGCGACATAGCGGCGGAACAGCCGCAGCGCCAACCGGGGATCATGGCGGTGCAGCTGCGCGAGGCGAAACGTGGCGTGGGAATTCCACGGGTCGGCCGTGAGCACCAAGGCGTATTCCTGTGCGGC
>WNFP01003385.1_pt1 | contig 12780 bp, 8 predicted proteins | sample 5400201 | NCBI WGS metagenome assembly WNFP01 (sample SAMN13153355, study PRJNA577476) | soil metagenome | isolation source: 115 cm saprolite under Madrone tree | place: USA:California | collected 2016-06-14
TTGGGGGAGCCGAAATCGTATTGGCCGTGATGGCTGATCAGCATGTGCTGGACGACGGTTTTCAGGTTGGCGGGGAAACCTTCGATGGCGTCCATGGCTTTCGAAACAGTTTCCAGTTCCATGACGATGTGGCCGAGGAGCTGGCCTTCGACGGTATAACCGATGGCGCGTTCGTAGCAGAGTTCGTCGAGTTTGCCGACGTCGTGCAAAATTGCGGCGGCGAGAAGCAGATCAACGTCGAGCTCGGGATAGTGGGCGGCGATTTGTTTGGCGAGGCCGCACAGGCCGATGACGTGCTCGAGCAGGCCGCCGAGATAGGCGTGGTGCATCACTTTTGCGGCGGGAGCGCGCTTGTACTTCGCGGCGATGGCAGGGTCGGAAATGATTCCGGTCACCAACTCCTTAAGCCAGGGATTGCCGATGGAACCGGCGTGTTCCTGTAACTGCGCGTAGAGCTTGCCGACGTCTTCTTTAGTGTGCAGGAGAAAATCGGCCAGGTCAACCTCTTCAGGCTTGGCGAGCCGAAGCTGCTGGAGAGAGAGCTGCGGCCGGTTGCGGTAAATCTCGACGCGTGCGTTGACCTTGACGAAATCGTCGCGGTTGATGTCCTTCGCGGCGACGTCGAATTGGTCCCACATGCGGGCTTCGATGGTGCCGCTGCGGTCGCCGAGTTCGAGGCGCAAGTACGGCTTGCCTTCGCGAGTGCTGCGAATTTCTTTTTCGTGCACGAGGAAAAACGTAGTGATGCTTTGCTCGGAGTTGAGATCGGTGACGAAGGACGTCTTCATGTGGCGGATGCCGACCCAGAGCGTTTGCCGAACAGCAGGAACTTCTTGTGGCCTTTTTTGGATTTGCTGACTTCGGGCGTGGCGCTCACTTCCTGAATCTCGGAGCCACTGCCGCCGGCGATGTCCTGAAAGCCGGGCTTGATGACCACGTAGCTCTGCTCACGGAGGGTCTTGAGATATTCGCGCATGGCGGGTTCCATGCGTCCGCTGTACAGCTTGTCCATGATTTCATTTTTGACTTTAGGGAGCGCCTGCTCGCCTTCGTCATAGTGCTCGAGGACTTGCAGCACCAGGTAGCCCTGTTTGGTTTCCATGACTTCGGTCAATTCGCTGCGCTTCATCTTGAAAACTTTATCTTCAAGTTCCTTGGAGAGTTCTCCGCGTTTGTAGATGCCAAGAAAGCCGCCCTGGGTCTTGGTGCTGCCGTCGGAAAGCCGCTTGGCAATTTCGCCGAAATCCTCGCCGTCCTGGACGCGCTTGAGTGCGGTCTCGGCTTTTTTCTTCAAGTCAGGGAGCTCTTCCGCCTTCTTCCCTTCTGTATTCACCACGATTTCGCGCAAGGCCACCTGCTCCGGACGAACGAACTCGGCTTTGTGCGCTTCGTAATATTTGGAAACCTCATCGTCGCTAATGTTGATGTGCGAACCGACTTCGCTGCTGATGACCCGCTGCGTAAGAAGCGCATTGCGAATGTTGTTCTTGAAATCCTCGAAGTTCAATCCCTGCCCTCTAACCGCGTCTTCAAGGGCCTCCAAGGTGGGCAGCTTGTTCTCGATGCGTATGGCATCGATCCTCTTGATGACTTCCGGCTCGACGCTGACGCCCATGTCCTTGCCGCGCTGGACGAGAAGGGACTGGTCGACGAGGTCGCGGAGAGTGTTTTTCTGACGATCCGCAATCGCGGTCTGCACTTGTTCCGCGGTGCAGCGATTCTGACATTCGGACCTGGCGTCATCTTCAGCGGTCTGGCGCGCCTTGTCGAACTCCGAGCGCGTGATGATTTCATTGTTGACGCGGGCGATGATTTCCTCAACGGTCTTGCCGGCATCTGGATTCACCGTTTTCGGCGGTGCAGGTTTCGCCGGCTTTGAGGGTATATCTGATTTTGCTTCAGGCGCTGCCATCCCCGGCTTCTCGAGAGTGGGTGCAGGTTTCGGCTGAGAACCCTGCGGCTGACCCTGGGCCGCGAGCGGCAGGGCGGCGCAGAATGCGCCGATAAGAACTAGATTTCGCATCAATTTCCTCACCTCTAAAGTTTAGCCCTGCCCCTGAAGGCCGAGCAATACGTTTCTCAAAGCTGCGGGGATGGGTTCTCCCCGTTTGACTTCCATCCAGAGCACGCCGCTGGGATCGAGCTTAATGCCTGTACGAGAGCGTACCACGGAGACCAGTTTGGCCGGGTCCAGGCTCGTTTCGGGATGGAAGCGAACGGCGATGCGCATTCCTTGTCGTTCCACAGCGGAGATGCGCAGGCGCTCACACATGGATTTGAGGGCGGCGTACTCCAAAAGGTTTTCCACGGAGGAAGGCGGTTTGCCGAAGCGGTCTTCGAGCTCTTTGCGGACGTCCTGCTTATCCGCTTCGGATGAGATGGTGGAGATGCGTTTGTAGGTGCGGAGGCGGAGATTCTCGCTGGGGATGTAGTCCTGCGGGATGCGCACGTCGAAACCCAGGCTTAGCGTGGTACGGAGGTCGGGGGCGACTTCTTCGCCCTTTAGTTTGGAGACGGCGCGCTCGAGCATCTGGCAGTACATGTCAAAACCGATGGCTTCGATGTGGCCATGCTGCTGGCGGCCGAGCATGTTGCCGGCGCCGCGGAGTTCGAGGTCGAGGGCGGCGATGCGGAATCCGGCGCCGAGTTCGCTGAACTCTTTCATCGCGGCGAGGCGTTTGCGGGCAATATCGGAAAGCGAAGTGTCCGGAGGGACGAGGAGGTAGGCGTAGGCGCGCTGGGTGGAGCGGCCGACGCGGCCGCGCAACTGGTAGAGTTCGGCGAGGCCGAGGCGGTCGGCGCGGTTGATTAAAATGGTGTTGGCGCGCGGAATGTCCAGACCGTTCTCGACTATCGTTGTCGCGACAAGGACGTTCGCTTCGTCGCGAATGAATTTCAGCATCACACTTTCGAGCTCTTTTTCGGCCATTTGGCCGTGGGCTACGACTACACGCGCTTTGGGTACCAACTTCTGCACCATCGCGCCAAGCGAATAGATGGATTCGACGCGATTGTGAATGAAGAAGACCTGGCCGTCGCGGGCGAGCTCAGTTTCGATGGCGGTTTGCACTAGCTCTTCCTGGAAGGGAGCTACGACGGTTTGAATGGCGAGCCGGTCGCGCGGAGGCGTCTCGATGACGGACATGTCGCGAAGGCCGACGAGCGACATGTGCAGCGTGCGGGGAATGGGCGTCGCCGAGAGAGCTAGCGCGTCTACGTTCTTGCGCATTTCCTTGAGGCGCTCTTTGTGGGCCACGCCGAAGCGCTGCTCTTCGTCCACGATGAGAAGACCGAGGTCGGCGAATTTGACGTCTTTCGAAAGGAGGCGATGCGTGCCGATGACGACGTCCACCTTGCCGGCTTCCAGATCGGCGAGAATTTTCTTCTGTTCGGCGGCGCTACGGAAGCGGCTGAGCATTTCGATGCGTGCAGGGAAAGCAGCGAATCGTTTCTTGAAGGTTTCGAAATGCTGGAAGGTGAGGACGGTGGTGGGCGCGAGGACGGCTACCTGCTTGTTGTCAATGACGGTCTTGAAGGCGGCGCGCATGGCGACTTCGGTCTTGCCATAGCCGACGTCGCCGCACAGCAAGCGGTCCATGGGCTCGGCGCGCTCCATGTCGCGCTTGATGTCGCTGATGGCGGTGATCTGATCGGTAGTTTCCTCAAATTCGAAGGCATCCTCAAATTCGCGCTGAAAATTGCCGTCGGGTGAAAAGGCAAAACCCTCGGTGGTCTTGCGCTCGGCATAGAGGGCGAGCAGTTGGTCGGCCATGTCTTCAACGGATTTGCGGGCACGCGTCTTGCGAGCGTTCCAAACGGTGCCGCCGAGCTTGTCGAGAGGCGGATGGGTGCCTTCGAGGACGCGATAACTCTGAACCAGGTCCATGCGCTCGAGGGGGACGTAGAGGCGGGCGTCGTCGGCGTATTTCAAGAGCATGAATTCGCCGCTGTGTCCGCCGGATTCGATCTGTCGAAGCCCCTCGAACTGGCCTATGCCGTGATCCACGTGGACGACATAGTCACCGGGCTTTAGTTCGGCAAAATCGCCAAAGAAGCCGGAGGTGCGAATCTTGCGGCTGGGACGTTCAACAGTGGGAGTGACATCGAAAAGATCGGCGTGGCCGAAGAGTGTGAGGCGGGAGTCGGGAAAAGCAACGCCTTCGGCGAAGGGCGCGCGAATCAGCAGCATCGCGGCGGATTCGTGCGCGCCCTCGGCGGTGAAGCCAGCGGCTGCATCTTCCGATTCGCCGAGGACGTAGGGAACTTCGTACTCGCGGCAGATGTCGGCAAAGCGCTCGATTTCTCCGGTGCTAGCGGCCGTCAGGAAAACGGTTCCGCCGGAAGCGAGCTGGGACTTTACGTTACCCATGCAGGCAACGACATCGCCGTGAAAGCGCGCGCTGGGGCGCGAAGAGAGTTCGAACTGCGGCGTTGAACCGATACCCAGTGCGAGCTGTTCGATGTGAATTTGCGACGCCTTTTCCAGTGCGGCTGCGAATTCTTGTTCGGAAAAGAAATAGTGAGAAGCGGCGGGTGAATTGGCGTGGCCGTGACGCTCGTAATTTTCCGTAGCGGCCGCGAGATGCTTTGCGGCCGCTTCGCGCAGGGTCTGCGGCTCATCGAGGAAGACGATGGGGCGGAACGAACTCTCGGCCAGCTCGAAGAGCGTGCTCGGCCCAGGTTCGCCGGTTGGCCCGAAGAACGACGGCGTCTCCAGCGCGGAGTCGCTCAGATCCATTCTTTCAGGGGCTGGCACAGCCCATTCCATCAAAGGGAGGAGCGTGGTGCGCTGAACGGGGGCTATCGAGCGCTGCGTGCGCGCGTCGAATTCGCGGACCGATTCGACGGTGTCGCCCAGCAGCTCGATACGGACAGGACGAGCGGCTTCGGGAGAGAAAACATCAATGATCCCGCCGCGAACGGCGAATTGGCCCGGCAACTCGACCATCTCGGTTCGCGTGTAGCCTACGGAACCAAGATGGGTGACCAATTCTTCGTGGGGGATGTCCGTGTCCTTCTCGAGCGTGCGGGTGAGATAGAGATATGCGGCGGGATCCTGGTAACGCCAAAGCGCTGCGCCGATGGGCGCAATCACCAGAGAAATCTGGCCATCGGCAACGCGAAAGAGCGTGGCCGCACGGCGCTCGAGAATGTCCGCATGGGGGCTTTGCGATTCCCAGGGAAGCCTGTCAAACGCGGGGAGCGTAGCGACGCTTCCAGTGGCTCCCGGGAAGATGCCGCTGAAGAAGCGCAGCGTTTCAGCGAGAGCTTCGGCGCGGCGATTGGAATCGGTGACGAAAAATGCGGGACGCCGCAACTCATGCGTCAAGTAAGCCGCGACAAGAGACTTCGCGACGTCGTGCAGGCCGGTGAGCGCGACATGGCTTGCTCCGGAGCGCAGGGCAGCCAGCGCGCCATCCATCGCCGCATGGCGAAGAACGGCCTCCAATCTTTCGCGGACGGCGGGAAGTATCATGCGATGTTGATCAGGAATCCGCGCGGGAAGAGCGCGCCCCTTCGCGAATTTTCCGCAAAATGGCCGATGTCGAATAACCCGGGAGCACGGGAACGGAAACGACGCGGCCGCCGGCAGCTTCGACTTCCTCGCGGCCCACAATCTGATCGCCAGGCCAATCGCCGCCCTTGACGAGGATGTCGGGGAGCAGGCGCGCGATCACTTCGCGGGGAGTGAGATCATCGAAAATCACAACAGCGCCCACTGACTCCAACGCGGCAAGAATTTCGGCGCGTTCGCGTTCCGAGATAACGGGCCGTCCCTCACCCTTTAATAGGCGAACACTCGCGTCACTGTTCAGTCCGACGATGAGCACATCGCCCAAGGCGCGGGCCAATTCCAGACTCCGGATGTGGCCGGGGTGAAGCAGGTCAAAACAGCCATTCGTGAATACGACGCGGCGGCCGTTGCGTTTCTCGCGGCCAAACCGCAAAATCGCTTCCTCCAGTGTCAGGACTGACGAATTCAAAGGATCTCCATGGGGGCCGGAAAAATCAAAGTGGCGTCTGTTAAGAAACCAGTTTATCACGCGCTGCAGTTCCAGTGCGCGAGGGCGGGCCGCGGCCGATGAAGTCACGTCAGGCCTTGCGCGCAATTGCGGGAGTGCTGCTCTGCGCCGCCGGACTCTGGTTTGCCTTGCCTGCGCCCTATCGGGAACGCACCTACATCTTCAACGCTGATGGCTGCCGGATGGAAACCACGATCGTAGAAAAACCCGGGGCGGCAACACAGGGCTCCGTTGTTTTGTTTCACGGAATTTCCGCGAACAAGAAAATCATGTCTTATCTGGCGCGGGGCTTTGCGGAGCAGGGCCTTCTCGTCTATGTTCCGGATTTGCCCGGACATGGGCGAACGCCGGGCCCTTTTGCGCCCGCTCGCGCGGAACAGTGCGGACAGGCGCTGCTTCGCGAGTTGGCCGCGCGAGGTCTGGCCGACCCCGATCGCACGATTCTCGCAGGGCATTCCATGGGCGGAGCTATCGCCGAGCGCATCGCCGCGCGCGTTCCGGTGGCGGGCTTGATCGCCATATCGCCTGCACCGATGAAGGCGGAGCATGGGGTCACAGTGGAAAAGCTGTTGTTTAGGGATCCGCCGGATCTGCCGCCTCATTCGCTGGTGATGGTTGGTTCGCTTGAACTGGAGTCTATGCGCCGCAACGCCGCCGACCTGGTTGTCTCGCAAACCGCCGCGACGTCGAAATATCTGGAGATTCCTGGCGCATCGCACGTCAGCGTTCTATTCAGTCGTGCGGCGATGCGCGAGGCACAAGGATGGTCGGCGCAAGTCCTGCGTTTACCTCCAACTGTGGTGATGCCCTCTCACGGACCGTTGATTGGCGCGCTGTGCGGTTTCATTGGAATCCTGTTGCTCGCTGGTCCCTTTCTCCGGGAAGCGGCTGGCAAGCAAACGAGCGAAGAAAACGGCGTAAAGGGAGCTAGCATCAGCTCACCAAGACTATTTCTGGAAATCGGTGTCGGCTCTGTCTTAGTCGTTTTGCTCTTGCGATTCTGGATTCCATTGAAGGCGATCGGGCTTTTTCAGGGCGACTATCTTGCGAGTTTCTTATTGCTGCTTGGGGTCGTGCTGATAGCCGCGCATTGGAGTTCCATGCGCGGGGCGTTCACTACTACCCCGCGCCATCTGGTTGCCGCTGGATTTGCGGGTATCGCGTTGCTGCTTCTCGCCACGGCATGGTTCGATTTAACGTTCTACGAAGCGTGGCTGACGGCCGCGAAGTGGGCGCGATTCCCCTTTCTGCTCGCTGCTTTTGTTCCTTACCACTTTGCGGAAGAGGCGCTGCTGGGTCCCGCAAAGCGCGGGAACAAATGGCGCAGGCTGGCGCCGGCTTTGACCTTCAGGCTGATCTCCTGGGGAGCGCTAATGACCGGGGTATTGATTCTGCACAATGGGGAAATTCTTATGGGCTTACTGTCGCTCTACATGGCAGTGTTCAATTTGATACAGCGGAGCGGCATGGACATAGTGCGTACTGAAACCGGGTCGGCAACATCTGCGGCGATATTCGGTGCTATACTCCTCGCGGGCTTTTGCCTGGTGATCTTTCCCCTCACCTAACGGCCCATCAGGTTAGGACCCGTCACCAAAGGAACTCATGGCGTGGGTTCCGCGCGCAGGGACGGAATTGATGGCGCTCAGCGAGACACGAACATGGCCCAGATAGCGATCGTCGGCGGTGGACCGTCCGGCGCGATGTGTGGCGAGCAGCTGGCTCGCGCGGGCCACAGAGTCAATCTTTTTGACGAGCACCTGGCATGGGAAAAACCATGCGGCGGCGGGCTGACGCACAAAGCCATTCAGTGCTTCCCTTTTCTGCTCGATAATTCCTACCCCAAAAAACTCGTGAATTCCGTCGAGCTGATCAGCAGCGAAGAGCAACACGCTACGCTCGAAATGCCGCACCCGATCGTGATCTATTCGCGAACGGTGCTTAATGGCTTGTTGCTGGATCGCGCGCGGGATGCGGGTTGCAGCATACAGCGGTCGCGCGTGATGAGCGTGGACACCACCACGGCAAAGCCGCGCTACTGCGTGGAAGGCGAGTGGCAGGAAGCGGATTTTCTGGTTCTGGCAGCCGGGGCACGCAATCAGCTGGTTCCCGAATCGCGGGCGTTGCAGCGTGATGAACTGGAAATGACCCAGGGCTACTTCGTGCCGCAGACCAGCGACTCCATCACCATCAAGTTTCTGCCCCACTTTGAAGGTTACATTTGGTCATTTCCCCGGTGCGATCATCTCTCAGTCGGAATTTGCGGGAGCATGTCGGCACATACCAGCACGGAGCTGCGCGGCCATCTGCAAACTTTCGTGGAAAAGCACGGAATTGAGACGGAAGGCGCAAAGTTTTACAGCCATGTCCTGCCTTCGCCAAAGGAGCGAACACTCTCCGAACGGAACGTAATTGGAAAGAACTGGGCGCTCATTGGTGATGCCGCGGCGTGGGTGGACCCGCTGACGGGCGAAGGCCTCTTCTATGCGATCCGTTCCGGCGAATTGCTGGGGAAGTCGCTGGCAGAAGGCTGCCCAGAAAAATATCCCGCCTGGGTGAAAGCTACTTTTTGTGCGGAACTTGAGTTTGCGGCGCGCATCGTGCGGAGATTTTATCGTGGGTCATTCCTGGGCAGCGCGGTCACCACCCGCATGGTCCAGTTCCTGCGGCGCAGCCCCGTGTTCCGGCAGTTGATGGGCGACCTCTTCAGCGGCACGCAGGATTACACCAGCCTGAAGCGGAGACTTTGGGGCCACCTGGGAATCACCGTCAGCGAATTCATCTCCAGCGTTTTGAATCTCGACCGGCCGTCCACAGCCAGCGTACCGCGCGCGGGAACTGCTGGCGACTGAAAATTGCACCTTCTTCCGATCTCAATTTGCCATATAGTTATCCAGACACCGCAGGCATCTAATCTACGGGGTAGAGTCCGTTTCTCCAATCATGGCTACTGACCAACCACCAAGACCGCCTACCCAGAGCGCGAAGCACAAGAACGCCTGGAAGAGTCTCCCTGACGTTTGGGCGCTGATGAAGCCGAGGCGCGGGCTGCTGGCGCTGGGCTTCGTGCTGATGGCCATCAACCGGCTTTCCGGATTGGTTTTGCCGGCCTCGACAAAGTATCTGGTGGACAACGTCATCAGTAAGCGGCAAATCCAATTGCTGACGCCGATCGTGCTTGCCGTTCTAGGCGCGACAGTGATTCAGGGGCTGACGTCGTTCACGCTGACGCAGTTGCTTTCCAAGTCCGCGCAAAAAATGATAGCTGACATGCGCCGCCAGGTGCAGGCGCACATCGGGCGGCTTCCCGTTGCATTTTATGACGCAAACAAAACCGGCGCGCTTGTCTCGCGGATCATGAGCGATGTTGAAGGCGTTCGCAATCTTGTGGGAACCGGCCTAGTCGAATTCGTGGGAGGGCTGATGACGGCGGTCATCGCTCTCGTCTATTTGCTGCATACCAGCGTGATCATGACTGGCGTCGCGTTTGGCATTTTGCTGGTGTTTGGTTTTGGCATCAACAAAGCCTTCGCGACGATTCGCCCGATTTTCCGGGCAAGGCCGAAGATCAACGCGGAAGTCACCGGCCGCCTGACCGAATCGCTCAGCGGCGTTCGCGTGGTGAAGGGTTACCACGCGGAAGAACGCGAAGAGGGAGTCTTTGCGACTGGCGTGCAGCGCCTGCTCGACAATGTGCTCAAAACGCTTACGGCTACTTCCCTGATGAGTCTCTCCGCAGCCGGGCTGATGGGCATCGTCAGCGCCATCATCATGGAGCTCGGCGCACACAAGATTCTTGCAGGCACCATGACACTCGGAACCTTTTTCGCGTTTAACATCTTTCTGGGCTTGTTGATTGCGCCGGTCTTTCAAATCGTGGCTATCGGCACGCAAATCACGGAAGCTATCACTGGCCTTGAGCGCACCCGCGAGATTCTGAATGAGAAGCTGGAAGATGAGGAGCCGGGCCGTGCGCAGACACTAGATCGCGTGAATGGGCTTGTTGAGATGGAACACGTGAGCTTCGCTTACGACACGCGGAAAGAAGTTCTGCATGACGTGAATTTCCGTTCGGAGCCTGGAACAGTGACTGCACTGGTCGGCCCTTCTGGAGCGGGAAAATCCACGATTATAGGGCTGATCGCGGCGTTTTACGTGCCGTCGAGCGGGCGCGTGTTGGTAGATGGCGTGGACCTTTCGACGGTGAAGCTGAATTCCTACCGCACGCAGCTCGGCGTGGTGCTGCAGGAAACGTTTCTTTTCGATGGGACGATTCGCGAGAACGTGGCCTTTGCGCGGCCTGACGCGAGGGAGGAGGAAATTCTTGCGGCTTGCCACATTGCGCGGGTGGACGAATTCGCGGAATCTTTCGAGAACAAGTACGACACGGTTGTCGGCGAACGCGGAGTAAAACTCTCCGGTGGGCAGAAGCAGCGCGTCTCGATTGCCCGAGCCATCCTGGCTGACCCACGCATCCTGATTCTGGATGAAGCCACGTCCAGCCTGGATTCGGAATCCGAGGCGCTCATCCAGGAGGGATTGCGTTACCTCATGCGCGGCCGCACGACATTCGTGATTGCGCACCGGCTCTCCACGATTCGGCGCGCCGACCAGATTCTCGTCGTGGAGGCCGGGCGAGTCATCGAGCGCGGCACCCACGAAACGCTCTACGCCCTCGGCGGCCGTTACTACGATCTGTACACCAAGCAGCACGCCGTCGAAGCCAACCTCTTCCTGGCACCCGGGGAAGGCAGCGATCCGGAAGATTCGCGCGGCCTGGAACTCCCGACTGGCGGCAATGGCAGAGGCGACGCTACCCTGCCCGATGCCATCCGACTCATTCGCGGGCAGAGCAGCTGAATAATCCGCATTCCGGAGAAAGGAAAAAGCGCGACAGAAGAGCCGCGCTTTTTCGATCAACTTCCACTTAGAGAGTGTTCAGGCGGTCGGCCGGCGCACGATCAATTTCTTTGGCGCAGGTGGCGGAAGCAGGGTTGCCATCTTGCGGATCATCGCGAGCACCAGCCGCTTGTCCCCATCGGAAAGCGTGGTGCTGTATTTCTTGATCTCTCCCAGGAAGCGGATTTCGTCCTGCGAGAGCTCGCCGAGCGCTTTTTGCGTTTCGCGGTCGCGCGGCGTTTCTGTGCCGGGGAAAAAATCCGCCAGCGAAATGTCCATGGCTTCCGCGATTTTCGCGAGCGTTTCAAGCGACGGGACGGTGTGCCCGTTTTCGACCCGTGAAAGATAGCAACGCAGAAGTCCGGTGCGGCGCTCGATGTCGCCCTGCGACAGGCTGCGCTGGCTCCGATAAGACTTGATCACTTCCCCGATATTTACGCGAGGCTTCTCTTTAGGCATGGTCTCCCCACTAGAGGGGGTAGCTTACTCACTAACAGCAGGAGTGGCAAGAGGGAATTTCCATCGCATGGTTCCAATCCGATAACGGTCGCAGAATACGCAGGAGCTGTGAGGTTTTTGAAAGGCGAAACGGGGAAAGAAAGAGGCAAGCCTTGGCTCGCCTCTTTCCGATCATTCACGCGGAGTTCATCGTCGCGTTAGTGAATCATACTCACCTTTGCGAAGGCACAACCGTTGCCGGCTGCTGGAGGCGAAATTCGAGCAGCGTTTCGCTCGGCACCTTGACCTGCTGCCCCTTCGTCAACACCTGAACTCCAGCTCCCGCGGCGGAACCCACGCCCGCGCCGATCGCAGCGCCTTTGCCGCCGCCGGCGATCGCGCCAATGATGGCGCCGGCCACCGCGCCGCCACCAACTTTCTTCGCGGTGTTCGAGCCGCGGCCCTTCCCTTGCAAACTGTAGTCACTGCTGACGACCGGGTAGTCCTTCCCATCAATCACGATGCGCGTCAGTTCAAGCTGCAACTCAGAACTCCCGGAAAAGTGCCCGGCTTCTTTGGCTTCGGCGAGCCGCCCGTAAATATCGGTGCCCTTCCGCGCGACGATGGAGTTGCCGACATTCAAATCGGTCTCCAGGCTGGCATGAAACAGGTCACCCACATGATTCTTGGAGGAATCCACGCCATCAATCATCCTCACGAGGAGCGACTGTCCCGCGGGGATGGTCACGCTACCGTCTTGATTTGCGCTCGGGACGCTGGCGACCGGTGCCGGCGCAGGGGCCAGAGGCATAGCGGCAGCTGGAGCCGGCGCAGGAGCGGAACTTCTAGGACCGCCGGTAAAAGTCAGCGCCACGATATCGATGGTGCTAAAAGCCTGAACCTCGCCGTTCAGCTCGAAACGCAGGACGGCTTGCGTACCGCCAAGATACTTCCCTTTTAGGACCCGGCCATCCTTTAATTCCAGGGTATCCGCCGTCGCAGCGCCCGCAAGGAAGAGTCCCAAAGCAATTGCCGCCAAGAAACGACTCACTCTTTTCATAGTTCCCTCCCACGATCGAAGATTACAGTATGTCGCGGATTTCCGCATTCGCTTCCCAGGCCCAAGAGCTAATACCCAATTCCCCTACATTGGATGACGCGGATGCGCCGAATGGTTGCGCGAAATACTACTTTCAAAAAATCGGGCGGAGCAAAATATCAAGATGGAAAGTCCAAGACGAATAGACCTCAACTCTCTGCCCAGCTACTGGACCTTTCAAATCGCCCCGATCAGGGCGTCGTAGGCTCCACATTCCAGCCCTCGACTAGTAGTTCAGGTGTCGCACCGCGGAGATCGCTGGAATTAAACCTGGCCGTGACCGTCCTTTTTTCTCCTGGCAGCAGTGAGAAATAATTGTCG
>WNFP01003389.1_pt1 | contig 12773 bp, 12 predicted proteins | sample 5400201 | NCBI WGS metagenome assembly WNFP01 (sample SAMN13153355, study PRJNA577476) | soil metagenome | isolation source: 115 cm saprolite under Madrone tree | place: USA:California | collected 2016-06-14
CATCGCGTGAATCGCTTGCTGTAGGAATAAAGAAGGATCACAGCCAGCGCGACGGGCGAAAGCATTAGCGAGAGACGGCCCAACTGGGAAGCCGCGAGCACAAAAATTCCGCAGGCGACCAGAACGAATGTGCTGACGAACGCGGGTGTCAACTGGCCGACCGGCAGCGCCCGAGTCGCGGTGCGCGGATTGGCGGCGTCAATCGAGGCGTCGGCCAGGCGATTGAAAGCCATGGCGGCGGACCGCGCCGAGACCATCGCGACAACGATCCAAGCCAGTTGCCGCCACGCCGGCAAACCTCCCGCCGCCAGCATAGCTCCGCAGAGCGCGAACGGGAGCGCGAAGATCGAGTGCTCCCACTTGATCATCTCCAGCGTGATCTTCAGATTTCGGAAAACGGCCACGGCCTAATTGTAAAGCAGCGCTCAGCACCATAGTGGTCAGTGGTCAGTGGCCAGTGGCCAGTGGTCAGAAAACGAGGGGCACGCGTTCTCGCACAACTGACCACCGGCCACTAGCCACTGTCCACTGTTCCTTCCACCAGCGGCACAAACCGGCAACCTTCCAGAAACGTTACCTCGGGTTCTCCTCCGATTCTGCGAATCAATTGCAATTCCTGGCTGGAGGCCGGCCCGACCGGCACCACCATGCGTCCGCCCTCGCGCAACTGAGCGAACAGAGCTGGCGGCATCTCGGGTGTTGCGGCAGAAACAAGAATAGCATCGAACGGAGCGTACTCCGGCCAACCCTGGCTGCCATCGCCGACTCTGATCTTCACGTTGCGATATCCCGAACGATGCAGCGTACTTTCCGCCAAGGCCGCCAGTTGCGCATGGCGCTCCACCGAATACACCTCAGCGCAGAGCAGCAAAAGCAGCGCCGTCACGTAGCCGGAACCAGTTCCGACCTCGAGTACACGGTCGGTAGCCTGAAGACCGAGGTGCTCGAGCATCGCGGCCACGATGTAAGGCTGCGAAATGGTTTGCCCCTCGCCGATCGGCAGCGGGTGATCTTCGTAGGCCTCCTGCCGGAAAGTCTCCGGGACAAACTCGTGCCGCGGCACGTTGCGCATAGCCTCAAGAACGCGCACATCGCGAATGCCGCGCTCTGCAAGCTGCATGCGGACCATTCTTTCGCGCTGTAGCCGGAAAAGGTCGCGCTCAGTGGCGTCCATGGGGGGGTAATGCCCAAGCCTTTCACCACAAAGGACACAGAGAAACACAGAGGAAATTAAGGTAGCCTTCCCCTGTGTTCCTCTGTGTTCCTCTGTGCTCCCTGTTGTAAAGCCTTGCTCGCGTGTATTGTCCCGAAAGTTCGTAGGATCAATCGACACCATCAGACTAACTCGCAAACTTACGGAACGGCGCGCTAGAACGGGCCGATGATTCCGCCGATATTGCGCGTCGCGGCGTGCTCCAGCCGCGCTTTCTTTTCTTGTGCTTCGATCATGTCGAGATACTTGTAGGCAGTTCCAGTATTAAACAGCACGACAGTATCTTCGGCGCGGAAGAAGCCGCTGGCGCGCAGTTTCTGATATGCAACAAGTGATGCGGCTCCTTCTGGCGCGGCGAATACGCCTTCCCCGCTGGCCCAGTGCCGCATGGCCACGAGAATTTCCTCGTCCGTCGCCGCGACCGCCGTGCCCTGGCTTTTTTTGAGGATGTCGAGAATCAGGTAGTCGCCATAAGCTTTGGGAACACGCAGTCCGGCGGCAAAGGTCGCTGCGCCAGCCCACATTTCAGAAGCGCTCTTCCCTGCTTCCCATGCTTTCACAATCGGCGCGCATCCAGCCGCCTGCACGGTAATCATTTTCGGGCGCTCGGAGCCGATCCAGCCCAACTCCTCCATCTCATCGAACGCCTTCCACATTCCAATCATTCCCACACCCCCGCCGGTCGGATAGATGATGCCTTGCGGAAGCTTCCAATTCATCTGCTCAGCCACCTCGTAGCCCATCGTCTTCTTGCCCTCGACGCGGAACGGCTCTTTCAGGGTCGAGACATCGAACCATCCTTCATTATCCTTGCGTTCGGCAACCATACGGGCGCAATCGCTGATCAGGCCGTCAACCAGTGTGACATGCGCCCCGTAGTAATCGCATTCCATGCGATTCGCCAGGGGCACATCTTTCGGCATAAAAATGTGGGCCTCGATGCCCGCCGCCGCCGCGTAAGCCGCCAGCGCGCCGCCAGCGTTTCCAGCAGAAGGAGCAGCCAGCTTCGTCAGTCCATAATGTTTTGCCATCGTCACGGCGGCCGACATGCCGCGAGCTTTGAACGATCCGGTCGGATTCAGCCCTTCGTCCTTGATGTAGACATTCGCAAACTCGCCGCTCGTGTGGTGACGGGACGGAGCCTGCCCTGAGCGGAGCCGAAGGGCCCCGTGCCCGTTGGGCAGAGCCCCGCCACCACCCATGCTGGGAAGCAGAGGAGTAAATCCCTCACCCAGCGTGACTGGCGTGGTATCTGGAAGAACTTCGGCGTAGCGCCACATGCTGGCCACGCGACCTGATAAATTTTCCGGACGCAACTTCCCTTTCAGGCTGGCAAGATCGTAGCGCGCGAAAAGCACGCCGCCGTCTTTAGGACAGACATTTTGCGGGCGGTCGGCGGACAGATGTTCTCCGCACCGGGTGCATTCTAGGTAAGCAATTCGCATCGGTGGAAGAATAGCATTTCGGCTGTTAGGTGTTGGCTCTTGGCTGTCAGCCCCAGCCTTGGAGCGCAACGTTGGGAATTCATCGTGCGCAGCAAATGAGGATTGTTGGCGTAAACGCGCTATCGCGCGAACGATCGCCGACTCCCACGGTGGCCACCGAGCAGCCGAACACAGGGGAAAACGGGTGTACAATGCTTCCCGTTTTCGAATTCAAAAAGGAAATCTCGGATTAAGAGAGGATCAGACTCCATGGTAAAGCAGCGCATCACCTTGTTACTCGCGGCTATGCTAGTTCTCCTGCCTTCCATGTTAGCTTTGGCCCAGACGTCGGCCCGCTGGGAGGGCATCGTCTCGCGTAGCAACAAGCAGAAATCCACCTTGACCGTGCGCGCCAGGAACTCCACCAGCTTTGACGAAAAGGTCATTCACTACGACAGCTCGACCCGATTCACCAGCCAGGAGCACGGCGACAAGAAGATCAATGACATCGATGCCAATCAAGTCAAGGACGGTGATCGGGTGATCTGTCTGGGCTTTTACAACGAGAAGGGCGAATTTCAAGCCGCTGCTATATCCAAGAGGCTCTCGCAATAGTCGCGTCGGTTGAAAGACTGGACAGCACTACTAGCGTGGAGTTGGCCTCAACAGCTGATCGTGCGTCCTAGCGCCCTGGCAATCTCTTGAGCATCTCTTTCGCCCTCCGAAACCAGGGCCGCTCGCGCCGCCGCTGGTAACCGGGCATGGCGGGTTTTTTGTCGAGCACCTTCTGCGCCCATTCGCGGGCTTCCGCGTTGCGTCCCTCCGAGGCCAGCATATCCGCAAAATTTAAGTAAGTCTCCGACAAGGTCGACGCGATCGTTACCTGCCGGAAGAGCGCCTCGGCTTTTTCTTTTTGTCCGGTTTGCGCGTACGCATGGGCAAGCAGGCCCGCGGCGCGTTGGAAATCGTAGTCGGATTCTTTGCTGACCACCCGCTCCAGGTCGGGCAGCGCGGCTGCGGCGTCGCCTAACTGGATGGCGCAAACGCCGCGCCGGTAGAAGGGGTCCAGCGTATCCGCGCGCGCAGCTATGGCTTTGTCGAACGCAGCTCGCGCCAAGTCGAGTTTGCCGTCGTCCATGTAGAGGTCGCCGAGTTCTTCATAGTTCCCAGCCGACGGATTATCGCGAATCGCGGCTGCTAGTTCGCGAATGCGCTTGCGCCGCGGGAAAACTTTGAAAGACTGGCCCAGCAGTCCAATGTCGGGAAGCGCCTCAGCGGCAAGATAGATAATCGCGCCGAGCGGCCCGAGAAACAGGATGACGAAAATCCAGTAGCTATCCGGCCGCCGCCGGATGAAGTGGACGATCGCTAATCCCTGGAGGATGATGCCCCACGGGTATAGAAGGTAGCTCAGAAGTCCCATGCCGGTCTTCGGCCTGCTTCGGCCTAGCGTGAGATTACACATTTGTGGAAGATGGAGAAAGTGCCTGCCGGGTGCCAAGGAGTACGAGCCTTGATGTCGATCAATCGCGATGAGCAGCAGAATGACGAGCAGCAGATTCTGGCGCTGCATGAAGCTGGAGACCGGGCGCTGATGAGTGCCGATGTCGCCGCACTTGCCCAGATCTTTGCCGACGATTACGTGCAGTACAACGAGTCAGGCAAGGCCTTCACGAAACAGGATGTGCTGAACAATTTTCGAACGGGCGCGATTCGTTATCCGTCGATCGTTTCCACCGGACGCCAGATTCGCCTATTCGGCGACACCGCCGTCGTGCACGGCACGGAATCCGACGAAGTGGAATCCGATGGAAAGAGATTCAGCGTCCGCTATGTTTACCTCGACGTGCTGCGAAAGCGCAATGGAGAATGGAAGCTCGTGGCGTCCCAGTTGGCGCGCCCGACCCCAGCATAATCTAGGACGCTGCGATTTCCCCTGTGGTTTTCCTCTGTGTACCTCTGTGTCCCCTGTGGTAGAGATCCTTTTCAACCACAGGGAACACAGAGCAGCACGGGGGCAAACCACAGGGGGAACTACTTTTCCTCAACCCGCAGCCGGTTCTGCCAGTGCGACCAGAGGAACCACGCGATCCCGATGAGCAACAAAACTCCGATGATCGCATCGAACTGATGGAAGTACTTGCCGAGCGAGCGCCAGTTCTCTCCAAGTTTCATGCCGAAGTAGGCCAGCGCGAAACACCAGGGCCACGATCCGAGGAAGGTGTAGACATGGAATTTGCCGCGCGGCATGCGTGCAACTCCGGCGGGCAACGCGATAAACGTGCGGATCACTGGCAGCAGACGCGCAATGAACACGGCCATGTCTCCCCAGCGCTGAAAAAATCGGTCAGCCCAATCCAGTTCGCGGCGGCCCATCAAAATCCAGCGTCCGTAACGCTCCACCAGCGGGCGCCCGCCATAACAGCCAATCTCATAGGCGACAAGCGACCCAAGGTTGCATCCAATCGCGCCAGCCGTTGCCGCCCAGACCAGCTTCATCCTGCCGGCATAAACAAGGTAGCCCGCGAAAGGCATGATCAGTTCGGAAGGCAGCGGAATGCAAGCAGACTCAATTGCCATGAGCAGTGTAATGCCCGCATACCCAGTCGCCGCTACGATGGAATTAATAAAGACAAAAAGTAAAGTGAGGATTTTCTCGGTCATTGGATTAGGGTGATCGAGCCTTCAGATAATCGGCACATCTGGCTCCGGTTTCGGTCTCAGGTCTCAGGCGTCACGAAACCAGTCAAGACGAAATGAAATTATGTTGTTTTTCCTGAGACCTGACACCTGAGACCTGACACCTGAGATCTGACACCCTTCAGAACGCCCCTTCCTGCGTGAAGCTGAAGCCGGGCAAGGTTACTCCATCGGCCGATTTGGCGACTTTCACCTTCACGACAGGCGCGTCGGGCGCGGTGACCTCGGCCGGCCGCAGTACCGCGTATTGCGTGAAAACTTCGCTGTATACCTTGGTGACAAGGTGATCCTGGCCGGTTACATCCTGGCGCCAGACTTGTCCGAGTTTGATGCTCTTCACAGCCACAAGTTTTTCCTTTAGTTCTCAGAGTACTCATCTCGCCGCCAACCCGTCAATCGCAGCGGAGTTACCTTTAGTGATGGGTGCTGCCGCAAGCCAGCGGCTTTGTTACCATGAACCACTGCTCAGGAGGAAACCGATGCCCCGCGGAAATATGCCGCGTCAACCCAGTCGCAGCGGAAGACAGGAAGGTGCCCGCAAGACAAAGAGTGCGACACTGAAGGGTGCACGGTCGAAAAATTCGGCTGCGCGCCCCACCGCCGGGCAAATCCCGCCGAGCGCCGGGAAGGCAAAGACTGCCATTCTGAAAAAGAAATCTGCATCCGGATCGCGAGGCGCTGCAACCCGCGTCTCCACTTATGATCCTTTGGCCCCTGAGCGTGTCAGTCAGATCATCGCGGGCCTCGACCAACTTTATCCTCACGTGACCTGCGCGCTCACCCACCGCAGCGCATGGGAATTGCTGGTCGCGACGATCCTATCCGCGCAGTCTACTGACGTGCGCGTGAACATGGTCACTCCGGTCCTGTTTGAGAAATATCCGACCGTCCAGGATTTCGCGGCAATCGAGCCGGAACAATTGCAGCCCGACATCTACTCGACTGGCTTCTTCCGCAACAAGTCAAAGTCGGTGGTGGGCGCGGCGAGGAAGCTGGTCGCAGACTTTGGCGGCAACGTTCCGCAAACGATGGAGGAGTTACTGAGCCTTCCCGGAGTGGCTCGCAAAACCGCAAACGTCGTGCTTGGAACGTGGTTCAAAAAGAATGAAGGCGTCGTCGTGGACACCCACGTGACGCGAATTTCACGCCGACTGGAGCTGACGAAACAACAAGACGCGAGGAAAATTGAAGAGGATCTGATGCGGATCATTCCTCGCGAGCGGTGGACAGACTTCTCTCACGAAGTGATCTGGCACGGGCGGAAACTCTGCGTGGCACGCAGTCCGAAGTGTGCCGATTGCGCTCTGGAAAAGCTGTGTCACGCGGCGGATAAGACGTGGTCCACGGTTGAGATTCACCCCGACGCGCGGCCTTAGTCGCCGTTGTAAGACAGTTCCACCACCGTGCAGTCGTCATTGAGCGGGGTGCCACCGCAAAAATCGGCGACCGCGGCGAAAACGTCCTCCATCGAAGCGCTCTTCCCGGCCACAACTTCCAGACGTTCGCTGTCAAACATATCTCCGCGCGCGTTCTCGGCCTCGGTAACCCCGTCGGTCACCAGGATAAGTCGATCCCCCGGCCTCATCTGGCAGCGATCGCTCGAGTAAGTCGCATCCGCCAGCAGCCCGACGGGCAAGTTCCCATGGGATGGCCGCAGCACTTCGTCGCCACAAATCCACACCGGTGGAATATGTCCACAGTTGACGTATTCGAGTTCGCCATCGCTGCGCAGGCGCGTAATGATCATGGTCGCGTATTTCTCACCGATATGTTTGTAGGTGAAGAAGCGATTCACCGCGTCGACGATTTCCGTGAGTGGCATGCCCGAAATCAATTGGGAGTAGACCATCCCCTGGAGAATGGAGGCGAGCAGCGCGGCGGAGACTCCCTTGCCGCTGACGTCGGCGAGAACGACGGCCAGGCCTTGCGGCGTATTGACAGCTTCGAAGAAATCGCCGCCGATTTCCTTGCAAGACATGTTGCGTCCGTTCACCCGCGCAAAAGGAACTTCGGGAAGAGTCACCGCCAACAAACGCTGTTGAATGGACGCTGCGATCGACAGTTCCTGCTGGTAGCGGCGCCCAGCTTCCTCAGCCTGTACGAGCCGCGCGTTCTCGACGAGCTGAGCAGCTTCAGTCGCGATTGCCCGCAGAATATCGTGGCTGACGCTGGTGATATCGCGCGAGGCAAAGCGCGAATCGACGTAGAGCGCCCCCATCACTTCCCCACCGCCCGGCTGCTCAGCACGCGTGGTTTGCACCAACGGCTTGCGCAACGGCATACAGATCACCGTTCGCAAATCGAAGGCGACAATGCTTTGCCGCTCCTTCACATCGAGCATCTGACTGGTGTCCGTGACCAGGTATTCGGAGTTCGAGGTCAGCGCACCGTCAAGCACCGATCTCGAAATTGTCTTGTCGTCAAGCAGCGGCTCGCCTTTCGAATTGCGTCCCGCAGCCAGCGACAAAGTCCCGTCGATATCGCGGAGAAAAATATATCCACGTTCGGCCCGGGTCAGTTTCAGCGTGGCCTCGAGCAGCGTCACCAGGATTTCATCGAGCACGCCGATGGTGTTCAGCTTGCGCGCCGCTTCCATGAACAGCGTGAGTTTCTCGAGGTCGCTGGCTTCCGGTGCGATCTGAATGCCCGAGATCTGGCTCAGAAACTCGCGCGCCGTGTTCGAAGTCGTTTGCAGGGGATGGAAGATCAGGTAGGAAACATCGCGCGCGCCAAATTCCAGACGGTCGTTGCGTTGCAGCTTGTGGCGGCCCACCTTCTCGCCATTGACGAAGGTACCGTGTTTGCTGCCCAGGTCTACGACAAAAAACTCGCCGTTTTCTGAAACGATGGTGGCATGCTCGCGAGACACCCGCGGGTCGGCAATCACCAGGTCGCGATCCACTTTGCGGCCCACGGTGTAAGGAGTGTGATTCAGCGATAGCGTCTGCTGATCATTCCCCTGCACAAAGATTGCGATGGGAAAGATGCTCGATATACCTGAATGCGACGACGAAGCCGACATGTACCCTGAACTCTCTTCTGAACTCTCCGGCGGCCATCATGCCACAACCTGGCACGGACCCCACTGCATTCTACGACGTGACGGGCCTTGCTGGTGTAGTAAAAGTCTTCTGATAACAGTGAACTAGCATCAGGGCAGCCACTGCAACGGGGATCTGCGTGACCGTCCAGAAAGGGATCGCCCAGCCTCGCTCGACCGTCTGCTGCTGCAAAACGAAGGAAAGAGCGGCCAGCGCAACGCTCGAAATCCATGGCCAGACGATCAGGCAAGCGGTGGTAGCGCAGAGGAGGCGATTGGCGATGCTTCTCTGCCAAATCGGCTGGCGCTCCTTGATTAGCAAAAGTAGCGCTGGGATAAGAAGTATCTGATAGTTAGGGGAACAGGAGGGCACGACAAGGACGGTGATGGCGAGCACCAAGCTAACAGTGCGGGCAAAAGCGCCGGAGTTCGCCGCTTGCTGGCGCTCTCTCCAGCAAACCCATAGCGTGGCTGCGAACGCCAGAAGTTCGACAGCATGACTCGAGGGAGCACCAATCAAGCTATCCAACACCGACATTGAACCGGTGTAACGCCGGTACTCGCGAACCGCGTGCCAGAAGAGTGGAATCCAATGAGGCAGGTACCACTCGGAGGCTCCCATCAAGACGGTCATAGCGGCCAGAAATGAAACAGCCCAGCTATAGCGGCGTCGCCAGTCGGCTGCAACCCACATGGCGAGCCAAGGCAGCAACAGAAATACGAATTGCGGTTTCATGCACGAAAAGGCCAGCAAAATTCCACCAGCGACCGCCTGATCTGTTACGAGAAGCGTGATCGCGATGGCCACTAAACCGGCGACTAGAAGGCTCATTTGTCGGAGCTTCAGCCCGTGCATTACGGCTAGGCTGCCGAGGGTAAGCGCGAGCAGGGGAATCTGCGCCCATGGCGGTAGCGACCATCGCAACACTCGAAGCCAGAGCTGTGTGCTAGCAATCGTAAGAGCAATCAATATCCACAAGAAGCCTTTCTGGACGATCGCGAAAGGCAATCCAATCGCCGGGGCAAGAAAAAAAAACACATAGACAGGATAAGCGCACCCCTGCTCATCCCCCGGGTCATTGGGACGAGACGGGTCGAGAGGACGGCCGTAGTAACCGGCTTGAATTTCACGGGTGACTTCTGCACTGTAAGGATCGCGTCCGCGCAGGAGCAGCTCGCGCGCGCCTAGCCAACAGGGATAAAGATCAGAAAGATTGCCGCGCGGCCGGCCATGCGCGGCAGCATCCGAGATCTGATACGGAATCAACACACGGTTGGCATACAGCCACATGCCGCCAGCACAGAGCACGGCGGCCAGAACTAGCCAGAGCGGCTTATGGGAAACGCTAGGTTTCATTACGAAATTGGGGGAAAGCTGGATATTACATCGCTCTCGTCCACATGTCTCGGGATACCTCTAAAGCTCTCCTCCGATGTGAGCAAAAACATGATCAGAATCGGAATGATCGGGTACACGTATACGTGCCAGGCTAGCGAGATCACATGCAAAGGAGGCAAGAACAGGACGCCCTGACTGCTCAGCAGGCTGAGTCTCACCCATCGCGGGATTCCGGTGTGTTCCGCCAGATATTGCGAGAACAGACCGATGGGTAGAAGCGCGATGCACAAATCGGGGGGACTGAGATGATAGCTAACAAGAAGTGCCGCCAAAACGAAATTCCCGAACGCCAGACTTGTAACATCTGTGGACGTCGATTTACTTCTCTTAAAGCTTTTCCACGCATACCAGAGAAGCGAAACTGAAACAGTCCAGATAAGAGCGAGGCAAGCGGCTCTATTTTGCACAATGCCCGAAATACTGACCAATCCTCTAATATTCGCCATTGCCGCCGGGTGAATGCCGGCTAGCGGCAGGCTGCTCAGCCTCATCAAGAAGTGAGAATACGCCGTCAGAAAGGCCCATCCGGAAATGCCGGCTGAAATCAGAATCAATATTGCGAACACGAGCGCAAACCCACGGATGAGCCCTTTTCGCCTAAGCGAAACCAGCAATACGACTAAAGTAAGAACTATATGGAACTTGAAGAGTCCGCAGCCCAGCAAACAACCAGCCGTGAAGTTACGTTCACGCCTAAGCTCAACAACCGCAAGCGTCATAATCAAGAGGAGCAGCAGCGAATCCTGGCCTTGCAGGAAACTTAGCAACACGGGCGGGAACAAAAAAAACAGTGGCAACAAGACGCGCCATTCCAAGCGCTTGAATACATGCCGTTGAAAAACTATCGCGGTGTACGCCAAGGCCACGACGTTAAGAAGGCACCAGAGCAGATAAGCGGTTGGGAGCGACCAAAGGCAGATTGGCAAGAATACTAACGTCTCAAATGGCGGGTGGATGTAGTAGTCGCCAGTGCGTCCGGCATAGCGAATCTGGAACTTCTCTTGAGCTTGGAAGTCGTACAGTTGATGCCCATATCCTTCTCGTACCATCCGAGCTGCGGCGTAGAAGTCCGGGAAATCAGTTCCCTTCTCTCTTTCTTCAAAAGCGTGCGCGAAATAGTAGACAATGCCGGCTATTGTCAGAAGAAAAAGCACGTTCTGGGCGAGCCGCATCCACCTCTTCGACCCCGCAGTCCCAGATCCTGTCGGAATCCCTGCTTCTCGATTTGGCGACAGTAGCTTCACGGTAAAGAATGCCGCAATATTCCCGATAGCGAGCCTTGAGTTTGCTGCTCATCACTGCCTGACCCTGGATTCTATCGCCCTATGCGAAAAGCACGAAATATATTACTGGAATCGAACTCGAGCGGTTTCGAGTTTGGGGTATGATCGCTCAGCATGAAAGCCAACCATCTTTCTCGATCCGATGTGTTCCCGGTGGTGTTACTGCTGGGGTTGTTCGCGATGACCGCCCGTCCGGCGACCGATCCCGATCTGTGGTGCCGCCTGCGGTGATCGCTATGGCAATCCCCGCGACCAAAATGCCCCCGATTATATCGACAAGGTAGTGCCACTCCAGCAGAAGGATAGAGACAATCAAAAGAGCGTCATATGCGCACAGGACAATCAACATTCGCTTCCAGCGGCGCAAGAACCACGCCACGATAACGGGCTGCGCAATATGCATGCAGGGAAAAGCTATGAAGTAGTCGGTGGAAATGCGCTGGATCGGAACATGATTCCAAAGCGCTAGCGCATCCTTGATCAGGATATTTTGGATGGAGTAGATCACCAAAGTGTCGGGAAACCGCGAGAAATGCCCGGGACACAGATAATACGGACCATGGCTCGGCCATAGATAAAATAGCCCGAGGGTAAGATAGTACGCCGTGAAAATGGTGCCCACGAACTGAAGGCCCTGGTTCTTTCCGTCATACAGAGTAACGAGAATAATGGCCGCCCCAATCTGGGGAAACATGCCGAAGTAGATGAACTCCAGGAATTGAAAAAAGGGAAGCGGAAAGGTTCGAACCGCCCAGTGCGACAGATCGGAAACGGACCATCCGTGGAGAATCCACCTATCCATCGCATTGAACACCGCGTCATAAGCGAAACCGAAATGAACCGAGACGATGATGACGTTGTAAGCCGACACCAGCAGGAAACCGGCAACCAGATAAAGGGCGGGCAACAGAACCGCAGCAGCGCTTGGACGCGGTTTGTGGGGCGCCCGCTCGCGGAATTCAATTATGGCAACGGTATCGATGGTCACGACCACCGCTGTGAGCCAGGTAAGTGCCCAGCCCAGAGCCGCCAGGTACAGCAGCAGCAGAACGATGCGGACCGGTTCGCGTTGGTAACGTTCGATAAGAGGTCTCAGTACCGCCTGCCATGGCAGGCCGATCAGGCACAACAGCGCTGCAACGAATACGGACTGCCCCGCCAGGATCCAGTACGCGCCGCCCAACGCTTTCCAATCGAACCTGACCGGAAGATGCAGCCCCCGCAAGACCGGGATGAGGGCTATGCTCAGGAGCAAGCTGATCCCATAATGCCAATAGCGCGGCTTCATTGAGTCCTATCCGAACCCCCGCCGAAAAGCGCCCTAAGAGAGCACGCCGGCGTCGAACCGCGAGGAGTGTCGATTGCCACATGACCAATCGCCATCCGGAGGGTTGCCGTCGCCAACAACCAGTTGAACAGTCTCGGGGTGATGGGCATGGCTCGAATGGAACACCTATTCTATCCACATTTCGTTCTCTTCATGCGCCGTGAAACTTAGGCATGCATTCTATAATCGCGGACGAACCATAATCGCGACCGACCATGCGACAAATCCTCGAACGGCTACGCAGCCCACAGATCGCGTTCGCAGCGATCCTCTTATTCGGCTTGCTGGCGATGACCGCGCGCCCGGCCACCGACCCCGATCTCTGGTGGCATCTGCGCACCGGGCAGTGGATCGTGGAAACCGGACACGTCCCTCACTCCGACCCTT
>WNFP01003391.1_pt1 | contig 12772 bp, 10 predicted proteins | sample 5400201 | NCBI WGS metagenome assembly WNFP01 (sample SAMN13153355, study PRJNA577476) | soil metagenome | isolation source: 115 cm saprolite under Madrone tree | place: USA:California | collected 2016-06-14
CCCAACGCAAATCCGCTTTGCGGATAGGTGAAACTATCGTACCGATTGCGTCCTTTGAACCGCGGGAAGCCAGCTTTCTGCCCATGCTGCACACGAGCAAAGAACGCTTGGTAGGTTTTTTCCAAACGGCGCAGCGTATCTTGCAGTACTTGACTGAATACGCCAGCCACGTCTGGTCGAACTGCTTTGATTTCGGGCAATTGGTTGATTTGGTCAAATACTCGAACCGGGGTACGGCACTTCCACGCTTCGATTCGCTCTTGCCGACCAGCGTTGTACAGTTCACGGCATACATCTAGCGTTGCTGTCAATCGCTCTCTCTGAGAGCGATTGGGATACAGTCGGAATTTTACAGTCTTTCTTGCCATTTTCCTGAACCTATTATACTTGGTCTGTGCTTTTGTCAATTGAAATTCAACACGGTAGACATTGCGTTTTCCAACTTCACGTTCACTTGGTATTCGTCACAAAGTATCGACATCGGGTGTTGCACGGAGATGCTATCAACCGACTCGCGCCATCTTTTCCAAGGTCTGCGCCGATTTCGCGGCAGAACTTGTTGAGATGGACGGCGAAGCCAACCACGTTCACCTGCTTGTGAACTATCCAGCAAAACACTCGATAGCTACTTTGCTGAACAGCTTGAAAGGCGTTTCGAGCAGCATGCTTGGCCGCGAACGACCAGACCTGAGGCCTCGCTATTGGCAAGGCGTACATCGAGCAGCAAAAGAAACCGCTTTAACAATTTAACCGGGGCTTATATCCCCGCCCTGCAGGGCGAGGTTTTACGCCCCCACGGATAAGTAGCCGGGCTCGCCGTTTGCAAGACAACGCGCACTCTCAAATTTAAGCGCGTGCCGGGAAGCGGCGTTCTGCCATCCGCAAAGTGTTTTTTAGGTCAAGAGCGGAGGACGAGGCAGCTGGCGATGATGTCGTGGAGGGCCTGCTTTTTTTCGGTGATGCCTGCGAGGACGAAGCCGATGCCGAGAGGGATGAGTTTGGTGATGAATCTGGCGAAGTAGCGGCCCGAGGCGCGTCCGAAGGTGACACGATTGCCTTCAAGATCGGTCACGACAAGATTCATTACTTTTTTTCCGACTGTGCCTTGCCACTCGGAGCTTTCAAAGTACGCGTAATAGAGCCAACCGGCCAATACGCTTGCGCCGACGAACAATGCGATCGAGGATGCAAAGGCGACGATGGCGGCTGGGTCGGGTTGGCGATTGCGAGCCATGGCTTGCAAGGCGGCGCCGAAGCCGCCGAGCAAAAAGGTGGGAACGAAAATTGCGCCTAAGACCGCGCCGAGTAGAACGCTGTCAATCAAGCAAGCTACAACGCGCAGCCAGAAACCGGCGTAGACCCGAGTGGCGGGAGGAAGCCAGTGCGGAGAGACTGCGGTTGCGGCACTCATCGAACCAACCGCGAGGGCAGGAGCCGCGGCGGCAGTTGCGGCTGCAGTGCCGCAAACCTGGCAGAAGGCGGAACCTGGGGAAAGGTTGCTGCCGCACTTTGAGCAGAACATGGAGACTCCATGGTTGAAAAGGATGGTTTCAGGGGAGATGTTACAGGAAGCGGTGAAATGAAGGAAGGGATTAGCGGCAAGAGATTAGGGATCGGAGCTAGGGAACAGAATAGAAAATTAATGCAGCAATAAAGTCGAGAATTTGCGAAACGGTTACAGAATGGGAGCGGCGACGAGTTTGCGGAGGGTGCGGGCTTTGCGTCCGAAATAGAGTGCGTTGAGCGTCTTCCAGGGAATCAGCAAGAGATAGAGAGCGGTTGAGTACAGCGCCCATGGGGAGGGCAGGACGAGAGCGGCAAGGCAAGCGATTAATCCGATGGCGGCGAGACCGAGCGCGTCCACGATGGAAGAAACAGTGAGCAGGCGCTCGATGCCATTGAGGCCCAACGATTCTCTGCGACGCCATGCGTTCCAATAAAGTGCGGCGATCAGAAAAAAAACGGTGGTGAATCCCAAGGCGTAGACAGCGAGCATTCCCATAACTTGCACGGCGGCGGCGAAGCGCGCCGAGAAATCGTAGCGGATCAAATATCCGAAGATGGTGGAGTAGAGAAACTTCAGGGGATAGACACAGAAGAGAATCAAAAAAAGCAGACAAGAGTTCAAGACAATCGTGACGCGATCATGTAGTCCGTAGCGGCGAAAAAAGACGTAATGGGAAAACCATCCCCCCAGAATCATGGCAAAGCAAATGGCGAAGGTGACAAAACCGAGCGCGTGATCGTGGATGGCCTGGAAATTCTTTGGAACTGTGAGTGAGATTGCAAGAAGGACGAAGGAAAAGGCGAAAACAACGTCGCTGAAAACATCAATGCGCGACATGCCAGCGCCGCGCATGCGAAAGCCGTGTTCCACGGGAAATTGCTCTTGGGAGTCCACGCAAACTCTCCGAAAGAAATGAGGTCTATATCTCAGGGCTTGCAAGGACAAACCCTGATCCGTATCAACGCGCAGTGATGCTCTCTGGACGCGGCTTGGCGACGGCAGGCGTGTCCACATTTAGAACGGAGGTTACGAAATCGCTTAGCGTCATACCGAGATGGCCGACTACGCGTTGCTTGAGCGAGGTGTAGTCCTGCGTGCCGCTGAAAATATCCGCCATGATCTGGCGGAAAATGGTGCTGCGACGGAGGAACTGTACCATGCGCGTGGTGACGGCGGTGCCGAGGAAAGAGCCACGATAAAAGCGGCGCACGATTTTTGCAGCGAATTCCAATTCGCAGGAGAAGGATGCGCGGACCCAGTCGGTGTACATCTGAGGGTTGCCCTCGGCGATGGCCTTGCCAAGGAGTTCGCCGGACCGCATTGCGTAAAAAAGGCCTTCACCGGTAAGAGGATCAACGAACGCGGCCGCGTCGCCCACCAGTGCCCAATTTTTGCCGACGACGGTACGTTGGGAAAGTGTTGGAACTTGCGGCGATGGAAGGACGTGGCTGTAGAAGCGCGCGGCTTCGGTGGAAAGTTTTTGCTTGCCGATGAAAGTTTGCAGATGCGTGCGGAGTTCGGTTTGGTTATGTGACGCCATGCTGCCGCAGATGCCGACGGATAAATGATCGCAGCGCGGGAAGGACCAGATGTAGCCGTCAAAGTGGGGAAGGAATTTGATGATGATGGAGTCGGCGGCTTGCGGGATGAAGTAGCCTTGCGTGATTTCGAGTTCGTCTTTCTGAAGAGGACGCGTTTCGGGGAGAAGCTGATTGCGGGCTCCGGCAGCGAGAACCAGAAAGTCTGTGGTATGCCACTCGCCTTCGATGGAGTAGCGCGGCTTTTCACCGGAGGTGTCCACGGCAACGACGTGCGAGCGATGCACTTGGCAGCCGGCATTCTGGGCGCGTTCCAGGAGCAAGCCATTTAGCACCATGCGCGAATAAATGACGATGGGATTGCACATTTCGAGCCGGGCACGCAGCTCGTTGCTGGCAATAAGATCGATTGAGTGAATCAGCTTCTTAGGACAAGGATTGTCGAGCAGAAAAGGAAAGCGCTGGATGGCTTTATGAGTGAGACCGCCGCCGCAGGGTTTCTCCCAGGCGAGATGCTCGTCAAAAATATGAACCGCGTTGCCGGAGCGGGCGAGTTGTTCGCCACACATTGCGCCGGACGGACCGCCGCCTATGATTACGATTTCAGCCATCAGGTTTCTCTCGCTAGGGTGAGACCGTGTTCGAGCACGAAGTCCTTAAGCGATGGGGAGAATCGCCAGGACAAAACCAGCCAGGAGTATAGCACCGAAAATCGCGGCTGCAGGGATAGAGCGTGTCTGGACGCGTATTACATCGGTTGCCAGCCGTTGGAAAATTGAAAACAAAGCAAAATAGAGGATCAAAAGAACGAAAGCGAATTGCGCGGAGTGTAGATAGAAGATGGCGCCGACCAGAATGAGCCAGAGAATTCCGCGGGACGCAAGAAATTGAACGAAGCGGCGGAAACGCGACGATGCCGCGGGTCTGCCGAGGGACAGTTCTTCGGCGAGATGCCATGGGAGGAAAGCGAGAAAGAGAATCGGGAAGCGGAGCCAGCGGGTGGGAGTTAGCCAGGCTTCGTAGAAAGTCAGTTCGAACCACGCGCCGAACAGAAGGATGATGAGAAGAGCGGCAGCCGTGCCAGACGCCGTGATTTTTGTGAAAAAGAACGTTAGGCGAGGAAGGGATTTCTGATGGATCGCGAGCATGGCTATGCCGACGATGAATAAAAACGAGGCGAGATAGTCGCCCTGGAAAATGTGAAGGAAGCGCAAAGGCACAAAGAAATGAAGCAGAGTCACGCCAAGCACGGAAAAAATCGCCAGCGAGAACGCGGTGCGAACGAATGAATAGGGCGGATTCGAATCGGGAAGAGATTCGTTCGAAGGCGACGCGGTCATTTCGCGAAGAAAAGGCGGCGCCAGGGTGACCAGGCCGATTACGCCGAGGATGCAGCCCAGTTCGGGCATATTTCTTGGAAACGGCGCTGTAGGGTCCGTACCGAGAATTTGCGAAGTCCAGGAACGAATTGCGTCGAAAGTTGCAGGCGCGAACAGAATGCTGACGTGAGTGGTGCGCGGGATGACGCCGTACCTGACCGGCGAGTTGGTTGATTTGGTGACCAGATCTTGAGCGATTTGGCGAATCGAAGCAGGTTCCCAGGCAGCGCTAAGGACCAGAGAATGCGCTGCGAGGACGGGTGGTTTTGGAAACAGAAGGAGTTCGGCAGCGACGTCGGGAGCGGGATGCATGGGCGCGGGCGAAATGGCGATGACGCCAGCGACGGAAAAGTTTGCGGCGACGCGAGTGGCTATGGCGCCACCCATCGAGTGTCCAGCGAGAATAGTGCGCTCGGGAATAATGGCTTTGCGCGCGGCTAGATCGCGAACCAGAGCGTCGGCGCAAGTCTCGACGCGCATTGGAGAAAAAGGTCCGGGAGATTTTCCGTGGCCCGGGAGATCGGGGACGAAAACGCGCAATTCCTGATTGGCGAACTGCTGTGCGGTGAAAGCCATCACTTTTTTGTTGGCGGAAAGGCCGTGAAAGAGAACGACCGAGCCGACGGGCGTGACCGAGCGAGCTTCATAGATGTCGGTGAGCATGTTGCAGCCACCTGCAGTGGCGAGGACCGTGTGCATTTCATAGGGTTCTCTGCGCGGCAGGGAAAAACCAATAGCGCAGAGAAGAAGGCCAACCGCGGCGTGACGTAGTGCACGGCGATTTGTTTTGGGTATGGCGAGAGGGGCGCTCACGAATGCACTCGAGCCGGTATGTTCGCTGAAAACGGGTCGTTTGCGAGCGCGTGATAAACTGTACTGTAGCGCGCGGATAGCCGATCGCCGATGAAAAGGGTGTGGAATTGGGCGCAGAGATTTTGAGTTTGCACGAAGCGATTTTGCAATTTGGCCCTGCGAAACGCAATGGGCGGCGTGTGGTGTTTACGAACGGCTGCTTTGACCTGCTGCATCCGGGACATATTGAGACGCTGGAAAAGGCGCGGAGTCTGGGCGATGCGCTGGTAGTTGGCGTGAACAGCGATCGCAGTGTACGTGAAATGAAAGGCGCTGGCCGGCCGATTATGCCGGAGCGCGAACGCGCGGAAATTCTGGCGGCGTTGGAATGTGTGGATGGAGTGGTGATTTTTGATGGGCCCACGCCACGGGCGATTATTGCGGCGCTGTTGCCGGACGTGTTGGTGAAAGGCGGCGATTGGGCGAGCGATCAAATTGTAGGCCGCGAAGAAGTAGAAGCCGCGGGCGGCAGGGTGGTTTCGATTCCGCTGGTGGCGGGATATTCGACTACGGCAATTCTTGAAAAGATCCGCAAGCTGGATGTTTCCGGCGGAACGGATCGCCCGTAAGTATTCATGATCCTACCTGTTGTTCGTGAACGATTCGAAGCGTTGTTGCGGCAGCCTGCGCTGGAGGGCGTGGTGTCTGCTTTGCAGGGCGGAGCGAAGGCAGCGGGGTGTGTCGGGCTTACGGACCTGGCGAAGGCCATCGCCGTGGCGTACATCACTTCGCAATTGCGACGTCCCGCGTTTTTGATCGTCGATTCGAATAAGAAAGCGGAAGCAATTGCGGAGACATTGCGCTTTTGTTTCTCGGTTTTTCCGGGAGCTACGGGCGGCGTGGCAGTGCTTCCAGCGTTCGATACGTATCCGTGGGAGTCACGCAGTCCGCACGCGGATATTTTGGAGCGGCGTGCGGCGACACTGTACCGCCTTGCGGCAGGCGAGACTTCGCTGGTGATTGCACCGGTGGCATCGGTGCTGTGGCGCTATCGCGATGGAACAGACTATGCGGAGCTGGCGCGAATCCTGGAAAAAGACAAGGAAGTGCCGCTGCAGGATTTTCTGGCGCATCTTGGCGCTACGGGATATGCACGCACGGAAATGGTGGAGTTGCCTGGGCAATTCGCGGTGCGCGGAGGAATCGTGGATATTTTTTCGCCGGAGGCCCCGCGGCCGGTGCGCGTGGAATTGCTCGGCGACACGGTGGAATCGGTGCGGGAATTTGATCCACGGACGCAGCGATCGATTGCGCCTGTGAACTGGACGACGGTGTTGCCGTTGACGGAGTGGGCAATCGCGCAGGGTGACGGAGCTGAGGCGTGGGCGCTGCCGACGTATTGGGGGCCGGCGGGCGTGGTGTCTACGCGGAGTCTATTTGAGTTAACGCCAAGTTCGCTGGAGCCGGTCGTTTTCCTGGATGAACCTGCGACGCTGCGCCCTGTCGTGGACGCACTGCTTGCAGAAGCCACGGAAGCCTACGAAAAAGTGGGCATGGCGAATGCCCCCGACGCGGGGAATTTTTATTGGCAAGCGGAAGAATTTGATTTGGCGCTGCAACTGGCGACGCGAGTGGAGCTGGAACAGCTTGGGATGAGCTTAAGCGAGACGACACGATTTCACTTGTCATCGCGGCCGAGCGCACGCTTTCACGGAGATGTAGTCGCGTGCGTTGGCGACCTGAAGTCGCAACTGAGGTCGGGCGGGACAGTTTTTCTGACCGCGGCGAGTACAGGCGAGTTGGAACGTTACGCGGATATATGCCGCGAGTATGAAGTGCCGTACGTGCTGGGCGAATCGGAAAGCGCGGCGGCGGGATTTACCGCGGAAGGGGCGTCGGAGTCCGCGGGGCTGGTGCTCGTGCGGGCGCCGTTCGGAGAGGGCACGTCGTTCCCTGATGCGAAGCTGACGATTTTTGGCAATGCGGATTTGTTCGATGTAGCGCCGTCGGTAGAGCGGCCGACGCGGAAGATTCGCACTTCGGGATTTTTCAGCGATTTTGCCGACCTCAAGCCGGGCGATTTTGTGGTGCACGTGGATCATGGCATCGGGCAGTTCGAAGGACTGCGGCAGATTGAATCGGACGGACGGCGGGGCGAGTTCATGCTGCTTCGTTATGCAGAAGATTCGCGATTGTACGTACCGCTGGAACGCATGGATCTGGTGCAAAGCTACCGCGTGGTGGAGGGAGCGCCACCTCCGCTGGACAAGCTTGGCGGAACGGGATGGACCACGCGCAAAGCGAAAGTCCGCAAATCGCTGGAAGACATGGCGGAGAAATTACTGGAGCTGTACGCGGCGAGAAAGACGGCAACAGGTTTTGCATTTTCGGCGGACGGAAACTGGCAACGCGAGTTTGAAGATGCGTTCGAATTCGAGGAGACGCAGGACCAGAACCTGGCGATTGCGGACATCAAGCGCGACATGGAAAAGGCCGTACCGATGGACCGGCTGCTGTGTGGTGACGTCGGCTATGGGAAGACAGAAGTGGCGATGCGGGCTGCGTTTAAAGTCATTGCAGATAACAAGCAGGTGGCGGTGCTTTCGCCAACTACGGTGCTGGCGTTCCAGCACTATGAAACGTTCAAGAAAAGATTTGCGGCATTCCCAACGAAGATCGAGATGTTGAGCAGGTTTCGAACCGCGGCCGAGCAGAAGAAAATTTTGGCGGAGCTCGAAGCAGGGAAAGTGGACGTAGTGATTGGAACGCACCGGCTGCTGTCGAAAGACGTGCAATTTCAGGATTTGGGACTGCTGGTGATTGATGAAGAACAACGGTTTGGCGTGGCTCACAAAGAGCGATTGAAGGAAATGCGCAAGGATGTGGATGCGCTTTCGTTGTCGGCGACTCCGATTCCGCGAACGCTGCACATGTCACTGGTCGGCTTGCGGGACATGTCGATTATCGAGACGCCTCCGCGCGATCGCCTCGCAATTCAAACCGTGGTTGCGCCGTTCCAGGAAGAACTGATTCGAAAGGCTGTGGAAACGGAACTGCAGCGCGACGGCCAGGTCTATTTCATCCATAACCGCGTCGAGTCGATCTACTCGCTGGCCACGCTGGTGACGAAGCTTGTCCCTCGCGCTCGCGTGGTTGTGGCGCATGGTCAGATGGGAGAAAAGGAACTCGAGAAGGTGATGCTGAAATTCATTCGCGACGAAGCGGATGTGCTGGTGGCCACCACGATCGTCGAGAACGGGCTAGACATTCCTAAAGCCAACACGATTTTGATCAATCGTGCCGATCGGCTGGGACTTTCTGAGTTGTACCAATTGCGCGGGAGAGTTGGCCGTTCGAACCAGCGCGCTTACGCGTATTTGTTGGTGCCACCGGAAACGGTTTTGTCGGAAGTGGCGCGTAAACGGCTCTCGGCAATGAAGGAGTTCAGCGAGTTGGGCGCAGGATTCCGCATCGCGGCTCTCGACCTGGAACTACGCGGCGCCGGAAATATGCTTGGCCGGCAGCAACACGGGCACATTGAGGCGGTGGGATTTGATATTTACACTCAGATGCTGGAGCGCGCGGTATCGAAGCTGAAAGGCGAAGAATCCGCGCCGGAAATGCGCACCACGTTAAGCTTAGGACTCGACGTGCGTATTCCCCAGGACTACATTCCAAGCGAGAATTTGCGATTGCGGACGTACAAGCGAATTTCCTCCATCAAGACCGACGACGAAAAAGCGGATGTAGCGAAAGAACTTGCGGACCGGTTTGGGCCGCTTCCCGCATCAGTGGGAAACCTTTTGGAATATGCTGCCCTCAAATCGATCTGCGAGCGATTGCGAATTTCGACGGTCGAGCGGCAAGGGAACAGGGTGGCTGTAAGGTTCCATCCGGAAACGCCGCTTGACCCGGCGACGCTGGTGCAGGTGGTGCGGTCGCGAGAGGGGATCCGGCTGGACCCTTCCGGAGTGTTGTGGATGGAGACATCGCGCGGAGAGCCGGTCGTGGAGTCTCTGAGAAACGTATTGCTCGGCCTACAAGGGCAGGGATAAACTGAAGTGACGAGGTAATGGATGAAAAACATTGTTATCGGCGCGTTGCTGCTGGCGGCCATGCCATTGATGGCGCAAGAACCGACTCCGGCGCCTGCGCCGGCACCGACTCTGGAAAAGCCCGGAATGGCCCCGGCGACCGAAGAGCAGAAGCCGGCCGCCAAGCCAAAGCCGCCCACGGCACCGGCAAAGGCGAATACCGAGAGCGGAAAAGTGGTCGAAGAGATTATCGCGCGTGTGAACAACGAGATTATTACGCGCTCGGAGTATGACAAGGCTTTGGCCACGGCGGACGAAGAAGTACGGCAGGATTGTGGGGCCAAGTGCACTCCGGAGCAATTGCAAGCAGCGCTGGAAGACCGGAAAAAGAACACGCTGAGAGATTTGATTGACCAAAGCTTATTGGCGCAGCGTGGCAAAGACATGGGAATCAGCGTGGAAACGGATCTTGTGAAGCAGTTGGATCAAATCCGGCAAGGAAATAAGTTGGCCAGCCTGGACGAACTGGAAAAAGCAGTCACCGGCCAGGGATTGAACTGGGAAGACTTCAAAAACAATATCCGCAATCACATTTTGACGCAGAAAGTAGTCAGCCAGGAAGTTGGTTCGCATATCTCGATCGGTGAGAGCGATGCGCGCAAATATTACGACGAACACAAAGATAGTTTCGTCCGTCCAGAACAGGTAGCCTTACGGGAAATTATCGTCAGCACCGAAGGGAAGAAGGACGCCGAACTGCCTGACTTGAAGAAAAAGGCGGAGACAGCGCTAAAACGCGTCAAGGATGGAGAAGACTTCGGCGAAATTGCGAAACGCACGTCCGACGGCAGCACAAAAGATCAGGGAGGCTACATCGGAACGTTCAAGCGCGGCGAACTTGCCAAGCAACTCGAGGACACCGTTTTCAAAATGAAGCGAAACGATCTTACCGACGTTCTGGAAACCAAGCAGGGCTTCCTGATCATGCAGGTGCTCGAGCACTATGACGAAGGCGAACAGTCATTCGAAAAGGTGAAGAACGAGATCATGGACCGGCTGTACAACGAGAAACTGGAGCCGGCGGCGCGCGAGTATTTGAAAACGTTGCGCGAGCAGAGCTACGTGGTGATCAAGCCGGGATTCGCTGAATTAGCCGGCGGAGGCAATTCTGAAATTCAGGAAGTAAGCGCCACGCCCGAGGCCAGCAAAAAGAAAAAGGCGCACAAGAAATATATCTTGTTCGGCAAGAAGACCTCAGCCTGATGAAAAAGCTGTTCGTTTCAGACATGACCTCCGAGCAATTGGTCACTGCTTTCTTCCTGGTGCATGCGAAAGAGATTCGCAACACGAAGGAAGGCAAGCAGTACCTCCGCATGGAATTGGGAGACCGTAGCGGCACCATCGAAGCTCGCATGTGGACCAAGTTCGAAGTGATGGTTCAGGACGTTTCGCGCGACGACTTCGTGAAAGTGGAAGGCCGCGTCGAATTGTATCGCGACAAGCCGCAGCTGGCTTTGCTGCAATTCCGTAAAGCCAGACCCGAAGAAATTGAACTGTCGGACTTTCTTCCGCACACCAAAGAAGATGTCGAGAAGATGTACACGCAGTTGCTTGGTTACGCGAAGGAGATTCGAAACACCTGGTTGCAGCAGTTGGTACTGAGCATCGTGAACGATCCAGCGATTGCGATGCGCTATAAGAAAGCGCCGGCGGCGAAGACGATGCATCACGCGTATCTAGGCGGATTGCTGGAGCACGTCGTAGGGCTATGCGGACTGGCGAAGCAGGTTGCCGGGCATTATCCGGAGCTTAATCTGGATTTGCTGCTTACTGTAGCGATTTTGCATGACGTAGGGAAGCTGGATGAGCTCTGCTACACGCGCGCGATTGGCTATACGACCAGCGGGCAGCTGTTGGGCCACATTGTGATGGAACTCGAAACAGTCGTGCATGCCATCGACAAAATTCCAGGTTTCCCGAACGAATTAAAAACGGTGGTGCAGCATCTCTTGATCAGTCATCACGGGCAGTATGAATTTGGCTCGCCAAAGCTGCCGATGATTCGCGAAGCCATGCTTTTTCACTATCTGGATGACATGGATTCAAAAATGGCGGCGGTGCGCGCGGCGTTGGCGACAGAGTCTGGCGACGAAGAATGGTCCGCCTACAGCGGAGCATTGCAGCGCAAGTTCTTGCGGCTCGACCGTTACTTGAAAGGAGCGAACCCGCCAACCGAAAAGGCCGAGCCGACCGCTCAAACTACGCTAGAGTTGAAGTGATGATTCCGGAAGAATTCCAAATCAGGGACCTGACGATTCGTCCGGCGGCAGTGCTTGCGCCCATGGCGGGCGTGACGGATACGCTGTTTCGGCGCGTGATTCGCGGCCTTGGAGGTTGCGGATTGCTGATGACGGAGTTCACGAGCTCCGAGGGAATCACGCGCAACGCGAAAAAAACACTGCGCTATCTCTACTTTCAGCCCGACGAGCATCCGATTACCGCACAACTTTTTGGAGCCAGTCCCAGCGTGATGGCGGAAGCCGCGAAAATGGTGGAGGACCACGGCTTCGACGCGGTGGACATCAACCTTGGGTGTCCCGCAAAGAAAGTGGTGAAGTGCGGCGGCTCAGGATTGCTGCGCGACCTGGAATTGCTGGGAGAGATTTTTCGCGCCGTCCGCGCCGCAGTGCGAATTCCTTTGACTATCAAATTGCGCGCCGGGTGGGATGAAAACTCCATCGTCGCGGTGGAAGTGGCAAAGATGGCCGAGTCGCTTGGCGTTGAGGCGGTTGCAGTGCATCCGCGCACCCGCCTGCAAGGCTACAGCGGCCAGGCGGACTGGAAAATTATCGCCGCGGTGAAACGGGCGGTGAAGATTCCGGTCATTGGAAACGGCGACGTGCAGAAGCCGGAAGACGCAGCTCGCATCGTCGAAGAAACCAAGTGCGATGCGGTGATGATCGGGCGCGCGGCGGCGACCAACCCGTGGATTTTTTCCCAGATGGCAGAATTTCGCATTAGCGGCGTTTATAAAGAGCCAACCGATGAAGACCGCCACCAGTTACTTTCTCGCTACTACAAAGAAATCAGGCTGGCCGATCAGCCCGACGCTGTGGGAAAAATGAAGCAGTTCGCTTGCTGGTTTACCCACGGCATTGGCAACGGAAGCGAGCTCAGAAGAAAGGTTCACGAAGCACGGACATCCGGTGAAGTGCTTGATGCGGTAGAACGTTTTTTTGCGCCCCGGGCGTTCGTGGATGATGAGCCGGAACCGGTTTTGCAGAGCGAGGAACCGTCCGATGACGCCAACGAGAATGCAAGTCTCCACGCAGCGAGCTGAACGCAGGATTTCCGTGCGCTTGCCGATGCAGGTGACCGGACGCGATTCGCGCGGCGTAGTATTCACTGAAGAAACCTCCAGCGAAAATCTATGCCGGGGTGGCGCGGCGTTTGTGACACGTTTTGAAGTGCCACTGGGCGCTGATCTTGATATTCGGATTCCGACTTCACATCAGGCATGGC
>WNFP01003392.1_pt1 | contig 12771 bp, 11 predicted proteins | sample 5400201 | NCBI WGS metagenome assembly WNFP01 (sample SAMN13153355, study PRJNA577476) | soil metagenome | isolation source: 115 cm saprolite under Madrone tree | place: USA:California | collected 2016-06-14
GGTGGACGTCTCGAGATTCCGCGCCAGCGGCGCCGGCGTCTCTACCGGCAAGAGCGGATCCGCGCTCCACACCGCCGCGCGAATCTGCTGCCCGAGGGGCGGCGTGTACGCTCCGCGCGGCCGCACCAGCAGCACGCTCCATCTCTTCCACGACATGAGATTCTGGGTAAACGGAACATAGATCGCCGGGTCCGGCGGCCGCTCGAGCGACTCGTGCCGCTCGTCCCCCACCACGCCGACGATGGTCATCCAGACGATCTGCGCCCCGCGCCCGCGCGCCCACTCGACACGGCGCCCCAACGGCTCCGACCCCGCCAGGAACATCCGCACGAACGACTCGTTGACCGCGATCACCGGAGTCGAAGCCACCGTATCGTCCCGGGTCAACGTCCGCCCGCGCAACAGCGGAACCCCCAGCTGAGCGAAGTACTCGCCGCTCACCGTGCGCACGTCCGCTCCCGGTTCCTGGCCCACCGGCACCTCAGGAGCTCCTTCGATGATGATGTCGTGTCCCAGGAACGAGCCCGAGAGGGGCGCCTCGCTGATCAGCGACGCTTCCCGCACCCCCGGCAGGGCCTGGACCGCGTCCAGCGCGCGGGTAAAGAACGCCGTCGAATCGGCCGTGTTCGGGTAGCGCGGGACCGGCAACGAAAGACGCGTCGCCACCACGCCCTGTGGATCGAAACCGAGCGGGGCCGACTGCAGCGACCAGAGGCTGCGCAGCAGCAGCCCGGAGCCGACCAGCAGCAGCACCGACAGCAGTAACTCCGCGCCGACCAGAACCTGACGCAACCGCGCCCGCGGGCCCACGCCGCCGCTCGAAGCCTTCAGCGCCGAATGCAGGTCCAGCCGCGAAGCGAGCATCGCCGGGAGGAGGCCGAAGGCCACTCCCGTGAGCAGCGCGACGGCGGCGCTGAACGCGACGGCCCTCGCATCCAGGGTGGGCGTGGTGTGCGCCGGGATCACGTCCGGAGCGAGCGCGAGGACGCCGGGCAGCACCCAGCTGGCGAGCATCAGCGCGAAGATCCCGCCCGCCAAGGAGAGCAGGAGGCTCTCCGCGAGCTGCTCGCGGACCAGCCGCCACCGGCTTGCGCCCAGCGCCGCGCGCAGCGCGAGCTCTCGCTGTCGGGCGAGTCCTCTCGCGAGGAGAAGGTTGGCGAAGTTGGCGCACGCCACCAGCAAGACCAGGACGACAGCGCCGAAGAGGAGCAGGAGCGGCGCGCGCATAGGCCCCGCCAGGCGCTCGCCCAGCGGCATCAGCGGAAAGCTCCGCTGGTCTTCCTCTGGATGGAGCTCGGCCATCCTCCGTCCCGCCGCGTCGACCTGGGCCTGGGCGGCCGCCAGCGAGACCGACTCCCGCAAGCGGAAGACGGGCAGCGTGAAATGCGCCCCGCGCGCGTTCGCCGCCTCCGCGTAGTAGACGTGGAAGGGAACCAGCACGTCCGACTCGGCGAGCGGCAGCCGGAACGAAGCGGGCAGGAGGCCGACGACCAGCGCGGTCTTCCCGGAGAGCAGCACCGTCTCGCCCACGGCCTCGGCGCGGCCTCCGAACCGCTCGCGCCAGAGGCGCTCGGAGATGACCGCCGCCGGGGCTGCGCCCTCGAGGTCGTCGTCGGGAGTGAGCAGCCTGCCGAGGAGCGGATGCACCGCCAGCGCCGCCAGCACCTCGCCCGTGACCAGCGCACCCGAGGCGCGTTGCGGCTCGGATCCGCCCGCGAGGTCGAAGGTCCACGTGGCGTAGGCCCCGCCGGCGGCGAACGCGGCGACCATCTCGCGCATGTCCTTGACGTCGGGGACCGAGTGGTTGCCGCGCAGGGTGACCAGCTGCTCGGGACGCGGATAGGGCAGCGGCCGGAGCAGCACGGCGTCGACCAGCGAGAACAAGGCGGAGTTGGCGCCGATGCCGAGCGCGAGCGAGATGACGGCGACGGCGCTGAACGCCGGAGAGCGGCCCAGGGCGCGCAAGTGCCGGAGCATGCGCCGTCAGGCGAGCAACCGCCGTGCCGCGGCCGCGAGAGCGCCGCCTCCGCGTCGGTGTTCGCCCGTGGGACGCGGCGTCCCGGAAGCGGTCAGGCCTCCTCGGATTCGGCTTCCTCGTCCTCGGCGGCGCGGGCGGCGCCGTCCGGGTCCGCTTCCAGGATCCGCTTGCGATCTTCGAGCAACGCCCGTGCCCGCTCGAGATCCTTTTCCGGCACGAAGATGTTGAAGCCGTCCACCGGCGAGGAGATGGTCCCCACCGGCCCGCTGCGCGGCGACTGCAAGAGGGCGGGAATGCCGGCCTCCTCGCAGGCGGAGAGGAGGAGCGCCGCCTCGAGCTGATCTTCGGCGGACAGCGCCAGGACGAACTCGCCGGGGTCGAACGGAGCTTCCGGCGACTCGTCCTGCTCGGCATCGTCCGGGTGCAACAGGTCGCTCATCCGGGTCTCCTCGGCAGGTCAGGATATCAACGGGGCGGGTCGAGGTCGATGCGCCAGCGCTCGCCTTCCCGCACCACGCGATACACGCGCTCTCCGTCGTCCTTGGCTTGCACCTCCGCCGAGTCCCCCGATTGCCGCACGACGCGGGCCTGCACCGGACGTCCGGGAATGGCGCTGCCGAAGAGCATGGCGCGGCCGGACTCGGGCTTGCCGTCCGCCGAGACGGCGCGGGCGCGGGCGGCGCGGGCTTCCGCTTCCTGCTGCGCGCGCGAGGAGACCAAGGCCCAGGCGGTGGCGGAGTCTCCCTTCTGCAGCGCCGCGGCGAATTCCTGAACCGCCTCCGCCGGGCCAGCCGCTCCGGGCGGCGGCGCAGGCGCGGCACAGCCCGCGACGGCCAAGGCAAGAAGGAGGAGGAGCGGTTTCATCGGATGCCGACCACGCCGCGCACGGAGTCGAAGAGCTTGCGCGAGTCATACCCCACGCCTTGCTTGAAGACGATCTCGACCTTCTCGATGTCCGCCACGTTCTTCGAGGGGTCGCCCTCCACCACCACCAGGTCCGCGTCCTTGCCGGGCGCGACCGTTCCGATGCGGTCCTGCTCCCCGAGCCAGGTGGCGCCATTCAGCGAATGGATCTTCAGCGCCTCCAGCGGAGTGAACCCTGCGTCGACCAGCAACTCGACGTCCCGCCAATCGCCCAGTCCCGCCAGCACGGCCCCGTTCCCGGTCGGGTCGCAGCCGGCCAGCAGCAGTCCGCCTGCCTGGACGAAGGCGCGCTCGAAGGCCATCTCCAGCTTCACCAGCGCCGGCCAGATCGCGGGGTTGCGGGAGATGTGCTCGTTCAGCAGGCGACCCCGCGCGTCGGCCGAAAGGGCATCGCGCACCGCGGGCGTGATCGCCCGGCGGAAGCCCTCCTCGGTGAAGGCGTCGAAGACGGCGAGCGTCGAGGTGATCGCCACCTTGCGCTTCACCAGCTCGGCGATGAGCGCCGCGATGCGGGGATCGGTCGGGGACATCTTCCCCAGCTCCTCGAGCGCCTCACGCGGCGGTGGGCACTGGTCGGACTTCTTCCCGGGGAAGAACTCGGTGTCGACGAGCAGACCGTGCTCCAGGTCGTCGATCCCGAGCCGCGCGGCCTCGGTGAAGCCGATCGAGCAGAGGTGCGCGGTCACCTTCAGCCCGCGCTTGTGGGCCGCGCGGATGGCCGCCCCCAGCTCGGCCCGGGTGAGCGTGTTGTAGGCCTTGAACGAGGTCGCGCCCTGGTCGGCCCAGAAGTTCACGAACTCCCGCGTATCGTCCGGATTCTTCAGCGCGTGCATCTGCACGGCGAACGATCCCGGACCTTCGAGGTAGGGGCCGGTGAGGAAGATGGTCGGCCCGGGCACCTTGCCCGCGTCGATGAGCTTCTTCAGCTCGATGTCCGTGTACGGCTCGATGCTTCCCGCCGTGCGGATGGTGGTCACTCCCGCCGCGAGGTAGAGGCGGGGAAAGCTGTACGCCATCTCGCCGAAGATCCGATCGCCCATCGGATAGAAGAGGTGGTCGTGCATGCCGACCAGCCCCGGCATCACCGTACGGCCGGTCAGATCCACGCGCGTGGCACCTTCCGGTGCCCGCGCGGCAATCTTTCCCTCGACGATGAAGAGCGTCTGGTCCTCGCGCGGGGGCGCGCCGGTGCCGTCGATGACGCGAACGTGCTCCAGCACCACCGCGCGGGCATCGATCTTCACGAACGGCTGCAGCGCCGCATCGACCGCCAGCAAGAGAGCGATGAGCATGGGGGCGCACTCTAGCGAAACCTGGGGTGACAAGGTTGGGACGGCGTGCGGGATCGTCTACGCCGGCGCTCAGGGCGACAGCGCGAGCTCGACCGCCGCGGTCGCATGGATGGCGGTGGTGTCGAAGACGGGGACCGTGACGTCCTCTTCGCGCACCAGCAACATGATCTCGGTGCACCCGAGGACGATCGCTTCGGCTCCCTGAGCCACCAGACCCTGCATCACCGCCAGATACGTCCTCTTCGATTCCGGCTTCACGATCCCGCGGCAAAGCTCCTCGTAGATGATCTGGTGGATCCGGCCGCGCTCGCGCTCGCCGGGAACCAGCACCTCGATGCCGAGGCGCTCGCGCAGTCGCGAGCGATAGAAGTCCTCCTCCATGGTGAATCGCGTTCCCAGCAGCCCGACCCGGCTCAGACCTGCTTTCCGGATCCGCGCCCCGGTGGCGTCCGCGATGTGCAGCAACGGGATCCGGACGCGCCGCTCGATGTCGTCCGCCACCTTGTGCATCGTGTTGGTGCAGAGGACCAGGAAGTCGGCGCCTCCGCGCTCCAGGCGCTGCGCGGCTTCCGCCAGCTGCTCCCCTGCCCGCTGCCATTCGCCGCGGGCCTGCATCGCCTCGATCCCGGCGAAATCGACCGAGAACATCAAGGTCTGCGCCGAATGCAGCCCGCCGAGGCGGGCACGGACCGCTTCGTTGATGATCCGGTAGTACTGCAGGGAGGACTCCCAGCTCATCCCTCCGAGGAGCCCGATGGTCTTCATCGGAGGCAGTGAATCACTTCCGGCGGACATCGCGCCAGTCGCGGCCAGTCCGGCCACTCTGGACGGGGGAGACCCCGGCGCCCGGATTGCGAAACCGCGCCCGAAAGACCGGCCTGCCGCTGACCGCGTACCGCCGTTCGCGCGTGGAGAGGACTTCCGGGGGCTCGTCCGGCAGCTTCTCGAACCCCGCGTCCAGCCAGGTCTGCTCGCCCTCCCGGGCGTAGGCCTCGACGTCGGTGCGGAAATCCACGATGCCGCCGGGCGCCAACAGCGCGCGCGCTTGAACGGCAAAGTCCGCGTCCACCATCCGGCGCTTGTGGTGCCGCTTCTTCCACCAGGGATCGGGGAACTGGACGTGCAGCGCGGAGAGCGAGCCGGGAGGGAAGAATCGGGGGACGAGCAGCTTGGCATCGCCTTGGAACACCAGGAGATTGCGCAGCGCGCGCCTTTCGGCGCGGCCGCGGATCAATGCGCAGTCGGACCGGCGCGTCTCGATGGCCACCAGGTCCACCTCCGGATGGCGGGCGGCGTGGTCGAGCGCGAACGCTCCCCTGCCCGGCCCGATCTCCAGCTCGAGCGGGGCCTTGCGGCCGAAGTCGCGCTCCCAATCGGGGAACGCCTGGTGGGGTTCCATGCACCCGGAATGCATGCGGAACGGCGAAATAGCCGTTCCTTGCCAGCGATCTCAAGCTATGCTTTGAGGGTCCGACCCTTTGGAGGCTTCGCTATGTGGCAGCGCATGAAGCGCGCGTTCCGCTCGATGTTCGGCTGGATGATCTCCGCCGCCGAAGATCCCGAGCTGATCCTCGAGCAGAACATCCGCGACCTGAACGACCAGGTCCCGAAGATGAACGAGTCGATCGCCATGGTGAAGGCGAACGTCACGCTGCTGGAGAAGGAGAACCAGAAGTACAAGAACGACGTGGTCGAGCTCACCTCCAAGGTGAAGGCCGCCATCCAGGCCAACCGCGACGACATCGCCACCACCTACGCCACCCAGCTCCAGACGGTGAAGTCGGCCCTCAACCGCAACGACCAGCAGCTCCTGGGCGCGCGCCAGGCCTTCGACAAGGCCATGCAGGTCAAGCAGGCCTTCATGCGGGAGAAGGACCGCAAGACCCAGGAAGCCATGCAGGCGCTGCGCGACGCCCGCAGATCCAAGTGGCAGAGCAAGGTGGCGGACGCCATGGAGAGCTTCCAGGTGGCCGGCATCGACGCCACCCACGACGAGATGCTGAACAAGATCCAGGAGCAGACGGCGGTCAACGAGGCCCGGATGGACATGGCGATGTCCAACGTCGACACCCAGGGCATGAAGATCGAGGAGGAGGCGGAGAAGATCCGCGCCAACGAGCTGCTCAAGCAGTTCAAGCAGGAGATGGGGATGGAATCGCCCGCGTCGGCGCCCGAGGGCCAGAAGACGCTGGGCAGCCGCGAGGGCGTCAAGTCGTAACCGGAGATGGCCGAGAGCTACGTCAAGGAAGCCTTCCTGATGAAGCCGAACCTCCTGGGCCTCGGCGCCGGGGTGGTGGTCGCGTCCGTGCTGCCGTTCACCGGCCCGCTCCTGCTCGGTGTCGCGGCCCTGGAAGGCGTCTACCTCTGGTCGATGAGCAAGAATCCGCGGTTCCAGCGCATGGTGCGGTCGCGCCGGGGACCGTAGAAAGCCCATCTCGATGCGATCACGTGGTTGGGCGCTGCTCCTCCTCGTCGCGGCGGGCTGCTCGCGCTTCGGCGCCGGCAGGGCGGGTGCCGCCGAGGAGCTGCTCCCTCCGCATCCAGCCGGCGCGGTCGTCACGGCGCCGCTCGGCGCCCTCGCACAGCACGTCGCCGCGCTGACCGGAAAGGTCGCTTCCCTTCCCGGCGGGGAGCAGGTTTCCGAGCTCCACCGGGGCCTGACGGCGCAGCTCGGATTCGATCCGCTGGCGAGCGAAGGCCTGGTGTCCGCCGGGCTCGATCCCGATCGGGGCGCGGCCGTGGTGCTCCTGGACAACCAGGAATGGGTCGCCAGCCTGCCGGTGACCAAGCCCGAGCTCTTCCTCCAAACCGTGCAGCGGGTCTTGGTAGAACGTGCCGGGTTCGCTCTGCTCCCCGGGCAGCCGAAGGAAGCGAAGATCTTCGAACGACGCGGCCAGCGCGTGGGCGTGGCCGTGGTCCGCGGGTACGGGATCGTGGCGCGCACCGCCGATCCGGTTGCCCTGATCGCCGGATCCCAGGCGCGTCCGGTGGACCAGAGCCTGGCGCGGGAGCCGGGTCTGGCAGCCGCCCGCGGCCGGCTCGGCGCACAGGATCTCATCGCCTGGGCGCCCGCGGGCAGCACGCTGCCGAGGAGATTCACGCGCCGCTCCCTGCCCGGCGACTTCGCGCTCTCGGTGCAGGGGTCCCAGCAGGGGATCGCCTCGCGGATGTTGGCCCAGCTGCCGGCGGAGAACGCGCAGCGCGCCGCCGTCTCCCTTCCCGGCGGGGGCTCCTGGCTGGTCGAGCTGTTGCCCGCGGATGCGCCCTTCCGCGCCCGCTTGGGGATCGCTCCGGCACAGCTCCGCGAGTCCTTGGGCGGAACCCCCCAAGTGGCCGCCCTGCTCGACCGGCTGCACGGAGCCGATGCCGAGGTGCTGGCCGCGGTCGCCCCCGGAGCGGCGGTCTCCTTGGGGGTCGCCCGAGGCGCGAACATCGGCGAGGCCATCGACTACGGGTTGGACTTCCGCCGCAAGAGCCCCTTCGACACCGTTCAACTGGTGGCGCTGGCCCAGGTGAGCGACCGGCCGCGGCTGCTGAAGGCATTCGACCAGATCGCCAAGGTGATGCCCGAGCTGGGTGCGCGCGCCGAACGCCACGGCGACGACTTTCAAGTGAGCTACCCGGCCGGACGCGGAGCGCGATTCGGCGTTCGCGAGCTGGATGGCAAGCAGGTCGCCTATCTCATGGGGGGACCGCTGCGGCCCGAAGAGCTGCGCCGGACGCCGCGTCCGGCCAATCCGGAGACCGCCGTGCTGTACGGCGACGCGGGAGCGGCGATGCGCATGGACTTCGGCAAGCTCGCCGCGGCGCTGCGGGAATTGCCGCCTAGCGCCTACGGCAGCGGGCCCCAGTCGTACGTGGCGCGATCGCTGGTGGGGCAGGTCATCGAGCCCCTCCGCACCGTCCGCCTCACCATCGCGGCGGAGGCGTTCTCCGACCGGGTGGGCGCGACCCTCGACGTGGAGCTGGTCGCACCGTGAGCGCCATCCAGCTGCGCGGCGTCGCCAAGCAGTACCCGCCGAGGGAACCCGGACTCGCTGCGCAGGAGCTCCTGCGCGCGGTCGACCTGGAGGTCCGCCGCGGCGAGTTCGTCGCCGTCGAGGGACAGAGCGGAAGCGGCAAGAGCACGCTCCTGCACATCCTGGGCGGCCTGGACCGCGAGTTTGCCGGCGAAGCGCGGGTGCTCGGCTGCGATCTGCGCGGCGTCAGCGACGCGGAGCTGGCCGCGCTGCGGCACACCCAGATCGGGTTCGTCTTCCAGAGCTTCAACCTGCTGCCCGCCTTGAGCGCCTTGGAGAACGTGCTGCTCCCCGACTTCTTCGGCGACGGCCTGCCCGATGCCGAACGCCGCGCGCGGGAGGCGCTCGAGCGGGTGGGCCTTCTGGACAAGGCGCGGGCGCGGCCCTCGGCGCTCTCCGGTGGAGAGCGCCAGCGGGTGGCGATCGCCCGCGCGCTGGTCGCTGGCCCGCCGCTGCTGCTCGCCGACGAGCCGACGGGAAACCTCGATGCCCGGACCGGCGAGGGAGTGATCGACTTGTTCCGGCAGCTCCACCGCGAGGGCATGACCCTCTTGATCGTGACCCACGAGGCCCGCGTCTCCCATGCCGCCACCCGGGTGCTGGTGCTGCGCGACGGCACCCTCCACGCGGACGGGAGCGAGGCGATGGAAACCGAATGAGGATCCGCAAGCTCATCCGGCTGGCGCGCGGAAACCTGGTGCGCGAGCTCGGCGCGCTGGCGGTAAGCGCGGGCGGCGTCGCGCTGGGCACCGGATGCCTGGTATTCTTCCTCGCCCTGGGGGCGGGCCTGACGGACGTGGTCAACCAGGTCTTCCCGGTGAGCACGCGGGAAGTCGAGGTGGTGGTCCCCCAGCTCGCCATCGGAAACCTGATAGGCGAGCAGAAGATCGACGAGTCCACCGTGGAGAAGCTGCGGGCGATGCGCGGGGTGGCCGCGGCGTATCCGAAGATGCAGCTTCGCGTGCCGGCGGTCACCCGCTACAACGGCCTCTTCTTCGGGCGCGACATCCGCATGGGCCTGGAGGTCCTCGCCACCGGCTTGCGGCCGGAGCTGGTCGGCGAGGACGCGCGCATGCCGTTCGAAGACCGGGGCGAAGGGCAGCCGATCCCGGTGGTCGTCAACCGGCGGATGCTCGAGCTCTACAACAAGGTGTTCGCGCCCCAGCGGAACCTTCCCCGCCTCACCGACTCGATGCTGATCGGGTTCCAGCTGCCGGTGGAGCTGGGCCGCAGCTACGTGGTGTCGCGCTCGCTGCCCAATCCGCAGGAGACGTCCATGCAGGTGGTGGGCTTCTCCGAGCGGGCGACGCTGGCGGGCGTGTCGATGCCGCTCGCCGCCATCCAGCGCATCAACCGCAAGTTCGGCGCCGATGCGGACACCTACTCCAGCGTGCTGGTGCGCGCCCAGAGCGCAGACGACATCCCGGAGGTCGCCGCCGGCGTGCGCAAGCTCGGCCTCGAGATCGACGACACCGAGCGGCGCTACGCGGTGCAGATCGGCGCCGCCGTCGGACTGGTCACGCTCGCCCTCTCGCTGCTCGCTGCCCTGATCACCGGCCTGGCCGCGGTGAACACCATGCAGGCGTTCTACGCCAGCGTCCGCGAGCGGACGCGCGAGATCGGCGTCTTGCGTGCCGTGGGCGCGACCCGGAGCGACGTGGCGGCGGTGGTGCTGGTGGAAGCGGCGGCGACCGGACTTGCCGGCGGGCTGCTCGGCGTCGGGCTCGCGCGGGGCGCGGCGGCCCTGCTCGATTGGCTGGCCAGCACCGGGCTGCCGGACTTCCCCTTCAAGCCGGCCAGCTTCTTCGATTTCCACCCGCGGCACCTGGCCATCGGGCTCGGGGTGGCATTGTTGGCTGCGCTCCTGGGCGCGTTCCTGCCGGCGCGCGCGGCGGCGCGGCTCGAGCCGGCAAAGGCGTTGACGGAGAGCTGACCCGTCCGCACCGAGGAATTGGTGGAAGAGTGGACGAAGGACCAGGCAGACGCTAGCGTTTTTCCACTCGATGAACAGGCGGCCTGGGGAAGGCATCGCAAAGGAGGGGTCGATGTCCCGGCGCGGATGGATCTGTTTCGCCGCAATGGCGCAGCTCGCCGCTTGCGCCAGCCGGCCGGCGCTCCACCAGGTCAAGGCCCCTGACGCGCCGCCCGAGGCGCTCGATGGCGAAGGGCTCCTGGTCGCCACCATCGCGGCCAACCACCTGGCCACCACCGCTTTCGAGAAGCTGGGATTCTCGATGGCCAGCGCGCAGATCGGCGACGCCTACTACGCCAACGCGGTGCGGGAGAGCGTCCTCGTCCTCCCTCTCAAGCCAGGGGACTACAAGCTCAATGCGCTTCTGGTCCGGCGCAATCCCGACGAGCGCGGGGAGACACGGTATCCGCTGGAGTTCCCATTCCACATCTCGGAAGGCCAGGCGACGAATCTGGGCGTAGTGGCGCTCATCGGCCAGCCCGGGCAGCCCGGCAAGTATTGGAAGGTCCTGGTCGACAACACCGACGAGATCGCCGCGCACTTGCGGGCGCGCCACCCGAAGCTGGCGGCCAGCTTGCGGCCCGCGACGCCGGTCCTGGCGCGGGAAAACAAGTACGCCGATTCCAAGCTGCTGGAGTCGTTGCGGCGCGACATCGCCAAGGACAGCTGGATCGGCTCGGAGGATCCGAACGTGGCGCAATACGTGGGCGGCGAGGTGGGCACCATCTCCCGGCTGTTGCGCGACAGCCAGGACCGGGTGGCCGCCTTCGACGTCCTCGACACCGGAACCACCTCGTCCATGCTCTCTTGCAGCGGAGACGGCCGGCGATTCGTCTGCGGCTCCGCGGAGCCCGCGCTCTATTTCGTCCAGGGCGGCAAGGTCGAGAAACGCCCCGTGCCGTTCGCCGCCCGGCACCTGTGGGTGCACACCTTCGCGCCCAACGGGCTGGTGCTGGTCGACGAGAACATGACGATCTACTCCTCGAGCGACAACGGCGCTTCCTGGGGCAAGCACGTCTGGTACGCGCGCAAGGACCCTCTCCATCCCCTGGCGAGCATCAAGTTCGCCAACGGCAGGAAGGGGTACTACGTGTATTCCACCTTCACCGCCGATCCGCTGGCGCCTCAGGTCCTCTATTCCGAGTTCGGGGCCGCTTCCTACCGCCCCGTCGACATTCCCACGATGAACGACTGGCAGCGCCTGGTCGAAACTTCCGAAGGCCTGCTGATCGGGCCACACCGCGCGACGACCGGGGACAATCCCGCGGTGTTGTACTTGCGCGCCGCCGGCAAGCCGGCCTGGCAGTCGCTTCCGTTGCCCGGAAAGCGCTGCTTCTTCCTGCAGCATGAGAAGGGGGGCGCGGAATCGCTGGCGGTGTTTTGCGATTCCAAGCGCTTCGCGAGCAACGACGGCGCCCGTACCTGGGCCGAGAAGACCGCCGGCAAGAACTGAGGCGCGGGCGAGCCGCCTCGCCCGCTGGGCCCCCGGGGCTGCACGCCGGCGCGCGATCCGTTACAAGAGGTCGCCATGCCGAGGAAGTCCCGTTCACTCTCGCAGGATCCGCTGGCGTCCTTTCCCCCCTGGGCGCGCACGCTGGCCGAGCGCTACTACACGAAGACCATCTCCACCTTCATCCTGCACGGGGCGGTGCGCGACCTGCAGCCGGCGGATGACGGCAAGGGCGGCAAGCGCTTCGTCTCGCTGCGCAGCTTCCTCGCCGACGAGCTGTTCGGGACCCGCGACCTGGTCGTCTTCTACGACCGCTCGGGGGGGATCCGGCTCGCCACCCCGGAGATGCAGAAGGACTTCATGGGGGCGGTGTCCGGCTACGACACGCTCTTCGGCACCGAATACGCCAAGTCGGTCCCCAAGGACCCGGCCAGGGCGTTCCCCCTGCTCGAGTCCTACGCGAGGGTGCGCATCGCGGACGGCAAGAGCGTCGCCGTCATCATCGACTTCGCGGAGACCGTCGCGCCGGCCGGCGACCTGGGCTACATGCCGGGCGAGGATCGCTATTCGCTGGTCACGCTGGTCAAATGGGCGCAGGACCCGCAATTCCTCACCGCGGACTTCTCCGTCTGCCTGATCGCCGAGAACCTCGCCGAGCTGAACCCGCGCATCGGCCGCAATCCCTACGCGGCGTCCATCGAGCTGCCCCTCCCCGACGAGAAGGAGCGCTACCAGTACGTCGATTGGAAGATCGCCCAGTCGGGCAAGAAGCGGAGCGACATCTCCGAGGTGAACGCGGAGGCGCTGGCGCAGATGACCGCCGGCATGTCGCGGGTGGCGCTGGACCGCGTGCTGACCGAGGCCATCGCCGGCCCGCGGCTGACGGTGGAGAGGCTGAAGGAGAAGAAGAAGGAGATCATCCAGGCGGAATGCCATGGCCTGCTCGAGTTCATCGAGCCGGCCTATTCCATCGACATGGTCTCCGGGCACGCCAAGGCGAAGCAGCTCCTACGCCAGGCGGCGAAGGCGATCCAGTCGGGCAAGCGGGACGTGGTGCCCATGGGGTTCCTCATCGCCGGACCGATCGGCACGGGGAAGACGTTCCTCGCCACCTGCTTCGCCGGCGAGATCGGCAT
>WNFP01012833.1_pt1 | contig 12769 bp, 13 predicted proteins | sample 5400201 | NCBI WGS metagenome assembly WNFP01 (sample SAMN13153355, study PRJNA577476) | soil metagenome | isolation source: 115 cm saprolite under Madrone tree | place: USA:California | collected 2016-06-14
CAACTGGGCGGATCACTAATGGATACCATCAGGATGCCCATGTTTGAGCCCAGTGGCGTGGATGGATTCCCACCGCAGCCGACGTTGATCGCAGCCACCGCCGCCACCCCCAGACCCAGCAGAAAATAAGATATCCGCCGTTCCTTTAAGCGGCGTATTCCATTGGAAATCACATGAGCCTCCTCATGAAAAGGTTGAACTTGTTTTTGTGAGCGGCCCGGTGTGGGGACGGAATTCAAATTCGCGGGGTGACCATCGGGGCAAACGCGAAAAGGAAGTACTAAAACTGCTGAGAGTCTCAAACCCCGTAAATTCAACTGGGCAGCTTTCCCCCTCTAATGAGGAGCAATTCATAGGCCTGCATCTCATTCTACTAACACGCGATGGCTCTGAGCCTTAGAAGCTTTAGCCTGCAACGAATCGGCGCATGTCCGCGTCAAAACTTCGATACCGCGTGTAAATTTGGGTAGCACTCTTTTACGGTCCCTAAACCAAGATCGTGAGATCGCGGGCGCTCTTCGATCCACAGCCGCGGTTTCTGAATTCTGACTGGGGACGCAGCAGGATGGTCCCGGAGGAGGGGGTCGAACCCACACGGCCTTGCGGCCACCGGATTTTGAGTCCGGCGCGTCTGCCAGTTCCGCCACTCCGGGCCAGCAATTCAAAATAACATGCCCCCGGCCCGCACTCAAGGCGCCTTGTAGAACCGCGGCAAGTCAGCTAGCAAACAATCAGATCCATCGCCGCGCCACGCAGAGACTCAAAGAGAGGCGCACCTTCCTCAAGAAACGCGTCTCTCCCACGGCAGAGGAACCTTCACCGAGGCCATCCCCGCCGCCATCGCTGCCTGAATTCCCATCTCCGTGTCTTCAAAAACCAGACAGTTTTTCGCCGCCACTCCAAGTTTCGAGGCTGCAAGCAAAAACGCTTCGGGATCAGGCTTGCTCTTTGCGTACTCACCCGCGCAAACCAAAGTGTCAAATCGATCGAGCAGCTTCAACACCTCAAGAGACGCCGTCACCGAGTCCCGCGCACTCCCCGACACCACCGCAAAAGGAATCCGCCCATGCTGCGCCTCGATATGCTCCAAAACCTCGGGAACAGCCTTCAGCTCCGGCAACATTTCAAAATAGAGTTCCTCTTTTCGCCGAGCCACCGTCTCCACCGGCATGCTCAGTCCCTGCCTGTGATTTAGCGTCGCTATAATCTCTGCCGTTGACCTGCCACCCCAAGCATAGAAAAGCTCTTCAGCAAATTCGCAATTCCATTCGCCAAGCGCCTTCTTCCACGCAATATAATGCAGCGGCATCGAATCGACAATGGTCCCGTCACAGTCGAACAAGTACGCGTCAAACGAGCCCGCAGGCAATTTTAATTTCATTCGGTATTCTGTTCTCCCATTCCTAATTCTAGGCGAGTCGCGATTGCTTCGCTAATCGGACGCTTGCCCGCCGCCCGGCGAGCCGCTAAACTCCGCCCACCGATGTCGCCGCCAGTTTCGAACCAATTCAATCCCCAGCCTCAAGCTGGACCGCACAGCCTCGCCGGCTTCTGGGCGCTCATCGCAGTTCAATTCCAAGGCGCGTTCAGCGACAACGCCCTCAAGTGGCTCGTCAGTTTCCTCGTCCTTGACTCCGCTCTCTCCAAAGAGCGTCGCGATCTATGGTTCGTCTTAGTAGTGCCATTACTCTTCGCCGTTCCCTTTCTACTCTTCTCCATCCCCGGCGGATACCTCGCCGACAAGTACAGCAAACGCAGCGTCACGCTCTGGACAAAGCTCTTCGAGCTCGGCGTCATGGCCCTTGCTACCTACGCACTCGCCGCCAATCGCCTCGACATCGCCGGCCTCGCTCTCTTCCTAGCCTGCACGCAAGGCGCAATCTTCGGCCCCACCAAATACGGTTTGCTCCCCGAACTACTGCCCCTCGCAAAATTAAGCTGGGGCAATGGCATCATCGAGCTCGCTTACCAGCCTCGGCATCAGCAAAGTTCCCCCAGCCGATCCTTCTCGCCGTTTCGATTGGAACGTCCCCGCCGAATTTTTTCACGAAATTCGCCGCATGAGAGCCGACTCCACTCTCTGGACCGCCGTCGTCGCCAACACCTTCTTCTGGTTTCTCGGCTCCCTGCTCTTGCTAAACATCGTCCTGTACGCCACCGATATCCTTCACGTGGACGACGCACGCAGCAGCTATCTCCTCGCCGCGCTCAGCCTCGGCATTGGAATCGGCAGCTTTCTCGCCGGCCTAGCGTCCGGGAAAAAAATCGAGCCCGGCATGGTCCTCCCCGGCTTGGCCGGCATCGTTTTGATGGCTGCACTCCTCTCCCGCCGAGGAATCAGCTATTCAGTAGTCCTCGTGCAACTGGCCCTCCTCGGCGTCGCAGGAGGCTTCTTTGTCGTTCCAGTGAACGCGCTCATCCAACAGCGCCCTCGCCCCCAAGAAAAAGGTCGCGCCATCGCCGTCGCAAACTTGCTCTCCTTTGTCGGGGTGGCTCTCCAGCCTCTCGCGCAGTACGCCATGCTCCGCCTCGGCCACCCCGATCCCTCGCGCGTCTTCCTGATCGCCGCAGCCATGACCTTGTTCATGGGCATCATCCTGGCGCGCATGCTACCTGAGCTTTTTCCACAGGCCCTTGACTGGACTCGGCTTCGGCACAGAGCTACTCTATAGCCCCCGTTCGCCAGGGGCTGCGGGCCCTTCCGCAGCAGACGAGCGGTTTCCGAGGTCGAGGTTTTTCGATGGCTACGGCGTCGACCGCTTCGCGGTCACCTCACTCATTGACCGCCTCGCGGTCGCCCTTGTCATTGATCCCTCCACAGTTTGCATTCGCTGTTTCTCCGCTCACAGGGTCAAAAAACGAACACCGCGGCCTCTCCGACTGGATGAATCGCGTTCTAGAAGAGCTTGGCAGCTTGCAAACCTCTCCCGATCCCGACACAGTCCACGATCTCCGCGTTGCCATTCGCCGCTGCCGTTCTCTCGCGGCCGTAATGGCAGAAGTCGACACTGACCCCGCCTGGCCACAAATGCGCAGAGTCGCCCGCAAACTATTTCGAGGCCTCGGCGCTCTCCGCGATGCTCAAGTGATAGAAGAGTGGCTCATAAAGCTCGCCCCAGAAAATGATCCTCTGCGCGCGCATCTGCTCGCCTCCCTCGAATCAGAAGAAAAACAGCGCTCTGACGCCGCCCTCCGCGTGGCCGCAAAATTTGACAAGAAGGAGTGGACGCGTCTCGAGCGCCACTTGCGCCAGCGTGTCCGCCTCGTTCCCGTAGCTGGCCTCGCTGCCGAATGCCTGGCCCTCGAGCGCTTCGAAGAAGCAAAAGAGTTTCATAACCGCGCCTTGCGCATGGAAAAAGCCAAGCCCTGGCACGCCCTCCGTATCGGCCTAAAGCGATTTCGTTACACCCTCGAAGGCTTCCTTCCAGAACACTACGCCGCTTGGAGCGAAAATCTGAAGCGCCTTCAGGACACGCTCGGCGAAGTTCACGATTTGGACGTTCTTTCGGAAGTGCTGAAAGACGCGAAGCCCTCCGTCGGTTCCGAAACTCGGAAATCGTGGGAGACGAAAATCGCTCACGAGCGTAGCCAGCGCATCGAAACCTATCGCCAACTCACTCTCGGCAAGACCAGCCTCTGGCACGAATGGCGCCACAATCTGCCCCATGCCCAGCGTTTGGAAGCCGCGGCCATGGCCCGGCTTCGCTCCACCGCCCGCGCCGCCGATCCCCGCATGCGCAGGACGGGACAGGTTTCGCGCATCGCGCTTCGCACTTTCGACGTTTTACGCCGCGCGGACGCCGCGCCAGTCTTTCATGAAGCACCGATGCGCCGTTTGATGCAGGCCGCCGCCATGCTCCACGGTATCGCCGCCGTTGGCGACCGCAAACTCTCGCAAAAAGCGGTGCGTAAGTTTCTTCTTGGATTGCCGATTCCGCCCAACTGGACTCCCGAACAATGGGATTTGATGGTTTGGGCCGTTCGCTTTCACCGCGGCCCCGAGCCCAAACAAAAAAACGGCTTTGCAAAACTTTCCGAAGAGCAGCAAACCACGGTTCGAGCGCTCGCCGGTGTCCTACGCCTTGCGCGCACCCTCAGAAAATCCGGCTTAGAAGGAGCCGTCGGCATTCGCTGTGAAAAATCCGCGGAAGCCATCATCCTCAGCATTCCCGGATTGCTCGACACCGCCGAAATCGCAGCTCGCCTAGCCGCCGCCAAACATCTCCTCGAATCCGTCCTGGAGAAACCCCTCATCCTCAAATCGGTTCCCAAACCCGAAAAAGCTCCCTCCCCCATCGCCCAGCCATCCGTAGCACAGCAACTCGCCGACGCCCCCGCGACCGCCTAGCCCAATCCCACGTCTTCCAAGAATCACTCCGCGCAGGTCATCGCAAATCCTAATAGCGGGTCAAATTTCCGATTATGCGACTATACGTCCACCGGGACGCGGGTCAGCCTTCTCTCTATACTGCTTGCCAAGCGTGGGGACCAAGGTCGATTAAACTATGAGAAGTCTACTGCGTAGGGCTTTGCTCTGGTCGTTCGTAATTGTGAGTGGGTTAACCGCGGTTAATCAATTTCTCAGTTCGACATTGCTTTTCGTCTTGCTTTACCCGGGCTTGTTGCTCTCATCGCTGATAACCCGAGGTTACGGGGGAACAATTCTTGAAGAACGGGCCCGTCCAGTTTTTGGTTTCGTTGCCAATCTGGTCGTCTACACCCTGCTCTCTGTTCTAGCAATTTCAATTGGGCCTCACCTCAGGAGACGCCAGAACTCTGTCAAACCGTCGGCGTCGATCATCGCGGTCGCGGTAGTTCTTCTCCTGGGAAGCCTTCTGATCCTGTCGGTAAGCTTATGGACGTTGAACTACATGATTCAACATTCCTACGACTGGAATGACTTTCGCATGTCCATCTCGACTCTCGTCAACGCGATGTCTTTCGCTCTCACCCTGCTTCAAATCGTCTTCAGCCTAATGGGCATTATCGTATCCATTGGCCTCCTGCAATTGCGGGAGTCGGCCAGAAAAGCTGCTATTTTTCTTTCCACGGTTCCTGTCGTGATTTTGACCTTCTCCTTGCTTATCTTTCTGTCCGCAAACGCTTCGAGAACTGGCCGCGAAGGAATTGCCGCTGGCTACGGGTTCTTCCTGTACGGCGCTTTCTTTCTGCCCCTATTGCCTCTGAGCATCTGGTGGTTCGTCGCGCTTACGCGCGCAGGAGTGAAGTCTCAATTTCCCGAGAACTGGAAGTAGACTAGAACCTCACGACCCTCTCCCGCTCCGGATTGTTCCTAAATTTTTCCGTTGGCAGGAACTGACCGAGGCGTTTATCTGATAATGCAATCACAGGAGAGTTAGCGCACGCGAGTTTCAATTCAAGGGAGCGGGTGGAGCACACGGAGGCAGATTACTCCGGCCGCTTTTGTGCTCCGTGCAGGATTCTCGCGGCAGAGACAACATCGCCGCTGACCTGATAGATCACGATATAAGGAAGCGACCGAACCACCAGCTCACGCGTTCCACGTTTCTTTCCGGGACGTCCGCGATTGGGAACGACCTCAGTGCAGAAATGGCGTTGTAGAGTGACCGGACGACCAGGAACCCAACCTCAGGCAACCGTAGGGGCACGATACATCGTGCCCTTCTTCACGCCGCCGCAGCGCGACGATTCTTGGCGCGCTAGTGTAGGTTCGGGCTTTAGCCGACTCTTCGATCCTGGTCCAGCGTCTCGCCCGCCATCGTCGCTGAAGTCAAAGGTGAAAGAATTCACTTCCCCGGGCGGCGAAGCAGCTTCGGCGGAGCCAGCCAGATCAATTGCCCATTCGGCGGCGAAACACGCTTCAACTCGATCAATGCGACTCCTGCTTTCTTCAACGCCGTAATGTGTTGTTTCGCACCCAGCGCCGCCGCGATCACATCGTTCAGTTGTGGCGCGTGCCCGAAAATAAAAATCATCGAAGAGTGTTTGTCCTTGGCAAGCTCCCGGAAAAAGAGCGTCGGCTCCGCCCCCGGCAGCAGAAAATCCGTTCGCCGGATCTTCTGCTTCGGATAGTCCAGCGCCCCCGCGAAAATCTCCGCCGTCTGCATCGCCCGCACGTAAGGACTGGAGAGCAACAGGTCTGGTGTCGCGCTAAGCGCGGCAACCGCCGCGGCCACGCGCTTCGTCCGCTCGATACCTTCCTCGGTCAGGTATCTCTCCGGATCGGGCGGACATTTGGGATCTTCCCGGTCAATCGCGATGCCGTGGCGCACGACGTATATTTCCATCAGCGCGTTCTCCCTTTCAAGAATCTAAGTGATATCGAGGCGGCTCAAGAATAAAACTCGGCACCTAGTTTCCTACGAAGCAGCTTGCCGAAAGTAAAGCCGCACGTGAAATTCTTTTTCAAAAAGCTCCGCGCTGCGGTTCGCGTCCAGCAAATCTTCCGCCGCGTCGCCTCGCGCGGAAATCTGCAGCGCCACGGCGCCTTGTTGAAACGTCGCGCGGACCTGCATCACTCGCTGGCGATGCGAATGATCCAGCCCCTCGGCAATTCTCAAAATCGCAGCCAGGCGCCGCGCAATGCGCTTGTCGTTGTTGTTCAGCGAGGAATAGGCGACGTGATGTCCCGCCGGCTGCGATTTTCGATTGTGATAACGCACCAGCGCCGCGACAATCGCGCGGTCGCGCCCTTCGAGACCTGGAATATCGCCATTTAGCACGAGATATTCGCCATGCTTGTGATGCCCGCGATGGCTGATCATGTGTCCAGTGTCGTGCATCAGCGCTCCAGCCTCCAGCAGCACGCGGGACTGTGCCGGAAGGTGGTGCAACGGCTGAAGCTGGTCGAACAGCAGAATGCTCAACTCGCGCACGTGCTCGGCATGTGTTTGGTCCTTTTGCAAGCGGCGAGCAAGGCTCCGCGTTCCCACCAGCAATTGCCGTGCTGCCACGTCGTAGCGGTGTGGCTCCGTACGGGAAAACGCCTCGCGCGCAATCTCCTGGATCAGTCCTTCGCGCAGCCCCACGCTTGGGATAGTAAAATTCCGGATGTTCAAGTAGCGCCCGAGCGTGACAAACGTAATCGCCGCAATGCCAATCACGTCCGCGCGGTCCCGTCGGATCGCGTAGCTTTTCATCCGTTCGCGCACGTCGCGTTCCAAAAGATCCGGCAGTCGCTCGCGCAGCAAAGAAAGTTCCAGTGTCGGCAGTCCATGCAACCTCGGTCCGGGCGCGATATTCGCGAGCGTTTCCGCGTTTCCTCCCAGCGCCACCGAGCTTTGTTCTCCGAGATTCGGCCGCGATGGCAGCCGCGATTCCAAAAGCGCCCGCACGTACCTGCGCACTTGTTCTGCTTGTACCGGCCGGATGACGCCCGGAATTTTTAGCGTAGTCATCAACCGCACTGTGCCCACTGGCAACTGCGCGCTCTGTTCCACCGTTTGATCGCGGAGAATACTTATCTCCAAGCTTCCGCCACCCAAATCCGCGACGCAGCGCGGCGGCAACTCCGGCCCCAGCGCCGCCAGCACTGCCACGCGGCCAAGCCGCGACTCCTCCGAGGAACTGATCACTTCCAGGGAGATTCCCGTCTTCTGCTTGATCAGCCGCACAAACGCGTCGCGGTTGCGCGCCTCGCGTGACGCGCTTGTCGCCACCGCGCGGTAGCGCGTCACTCCAAATTCTTCCATGATTTCGTGGAAGTGCCGGAAAGCCTTGACGCCCTTCTTGAAAAGCTCTTCGCTCAGCCGGTGCCGAAGAAAAACGCCTTCGCCCAGCCGCAGCGAATATCTCTCATTCACGAGAGGTTCTATATCCAGCGCGGAATAAGCCCGCGCAACGGCGAGGCGCACCGCATTGGAGCCCGCGTCGATGGCGGCAATGTGAACGGGCTCGGACATTTCGGGATTTACCGCCAGAGATACGCGAGCGCGGCGGAAGGTGTGTACTTTGTCGCGCGAATTCCCAACTGTTCACCGATGCGCTGCCGAAGTTGCTTATTCACAGCGGAGACGCTCGCTTCGCCGTCGAGTTCGATGAACGCGTGGCGTTTGGCCATCACCTCAAATTCCCGCTTGATCATCGTTTGATAGCGGATGAACGACCAGTACAGGTCGTGCGAAAGCGACATATCGCGCCCCGCTTCCCAGTAACTGATCGCCTGCGCCTTTTTGAATTCGCGCGCAAACGCCGTTTCCGGACGCACGTTCAGCCAAAACGTCAAATGCGGGCGCAGCGCCATGGCGTATAGGCCGCTCAAATAATCCCGGTTGATTCCGCGCACCACGCCGCGCGCCACCAGCGTAAAAATAAATCGGTCCGCAAGCACGACCGTCCCGGAGCGCAGCGCCGGCAAAACTCGATGCTCCACTTGGTCGAAAAAATCTGTCGCATACATCAGGGCCAGCGTCAGCCGCGTCACCGCGTTTTTCGCGAGCAGCTCATCGATGTCGCGTCCCACGAGGTTCGAGCGTCGCAATCCGCTCGTCTGTACCGCGAACCCTTCCGACTCCAGCCATTCTTGCAGCAGCGCGATCTGTGTCGATCGTCCCGAACCGTCCATCCCCTCGATCACGATGAGGTTTCCGCGGGAAGCGGCGTGCCGGTCGCATGCGTCAGGTCCGCTGGAGCAACTGGTACGTTCAGTTTTTCTTTCTCTTTTTCCTGATCGGACATGCTCACTCCGGAGCCGAAACGCCGGGCGCGAAGCGTTTCAAATCGATTTTCGACGCCACAATCTCTCTCATCTGTTTTTGCAACTTGTTGACAGGCAAGGTTCCGTCGAGAACGACGAAATTATCGGAGTCCACCATCTTGTCGTACTCCTCGAGGATGCGCGCCTGGAACAGCCGGAAACTTTCCGCGCGGTCGTACGACAGCGCCATATCCATTCCCGCTTCGTAGTATTTCAGTTTGGGCCGCCCGCTCAGGATGCGATGCACGGCCACGTCGAGCGGGGCGCGAAAATAAAACGTGATGTCCGGCACCGGAGCAAATCTATATAGATTTCTCAGCCAGCGCCCGGGGCATCCACGAGCCGCGTCGCGAGCAAACGCCGTGTATATGTAACGGTCGGCCAGTACCAGATAGTCGCCTTGCAGCAGCGGCATGATCTGCCGTTCGCAGCGATCCGCGAAGTCGGCCGCATGCAATAGCGAAAATGTTGTCGGCGTGAGTAGCCGCCGCTGCTTTCCCCGCCGCGTCGCGGACTTCACCAGCGGCGACGAGTTCCACTCCGTAAAATGGAGACGGTAACCACCGATTTCGAGCCAGCGCTTCAAAAGATAAAGCTGTGTACTCTTTCCCGATCCGTCCGTTCCTTCCACGACGATCAGCGCGCCGGGATACGCGCGGCTCGGCACCGGCTTCCCCGGTTGCGGCAGCGTGGATTTAGGAGGTTCCGGCCGCGGCAGCTTTTGAACGATGTCCTGATTTTCCATTAAACTCTTTGCGAAACTTGATCCGGCAATTCAACTTAAGCAGGCATTGTTACGAAAGCATTACAACACACCCCATCACAACTCGCAAAGCGCGGTGGAGGCCAACCCAGACAAAATCACTTCAGAAAACGGACACTTTGATGTGCAAAAATTTCTTCGGGTTCTGCCGGAACTCGCCGACAAGTAATCGCAAATCGCCGGTGAGGCTGCTCAAGTTATCGTAGAGTTTAGGATCGGAAAACAGTTTGCCCGCGGTGGTCGTATTGTCGTTCAGCTTGGCGGTTGCGTTCGCCACGTTCTCGCTGCTCTCCTTTAGCTTGGTGTACAGCGTGTCGTCCGTCGCCAGTTTGCCGAGTGTTCCCTTCCCCGCGCGTACGTCACCAATCATGGCGTTGCCGTTCGTCATGGCCTGCTTGGCCTCGTCATAAAGCGATGGATCGTACAACAGCTTTCCGATGGTTCCCTTCTGCGAGCGGACATCGGTCAAAATCAAGTTAACGCTGTCCAGTCCTTTGTCCACTTTGTTGTACATCTCGTCGGTGGCCACTAATTTTCCCAACGTACCTTGTCCCGCTTGAACATTCGAAACCATTACGTCGCCTTTAGCGAGAATGCTGTTCAAATGATTGTAAGCTTGGTCGTCCGTCAGGAATTTCCCGAGCGAGCCTTTTCCTTGCTTCACGCCATGTATCAGATCTTGAACTTCTTCCGAGAGCGCCTGAAGATTCCCAAGTACCTCCGCGCTTCGCGCCACTACCTGCGCCATAGCCTTCTCTTCGGTCCCTGGCACTTCCTGCCCGTCTTTCAACGGCGCGCCCGTAATTCCGCGAGTGATGCTGACATAGCGGTTCCCCAGTAATCCTTCTGTTACCAGACTCGCCGTGGAATCGGTAAGAATGTCGTTTTCGTAATGCTTGCTCACGCGCATCACTACTTCGATGTTCCGCCTCTTGTCGTGGACTTTGCCTGGTGTCCACTGCGCCAGCTTGATGGATTCGACGTTCCCGACCTCCACTCCGTCCAAACGCACTGGAGCTCCGTTCGATAGCAACGATGCTTCCGGAAGATAAGTAACGATCCGGTACTTCGGTCCAAGCGTTCCCGCCCCCGTCACGTAGAAAATGCCGGCGGCCAAAACCGAGAGCCCCACCAGGACGAAAAGTCCCACGCGCAGTTCCGTCCAAGTCAATTGTTTGCGCTGCGCCATTTTTTCTATCCTCCCTTTCGATCTTCGAACGGACTACCGCCAAATCACACGAGAAACCGTTTCAGATATTCATCCTTCGTATCCACAAGTTCTTCTTGCCCGCCCTCGAAATAAACTCCGCCTTCCCGCAAAACCAAAAACCGTGTCGCTGCCATCTTGGTCGCGGCTGCGGCATTGCCATTGGACACGTTGTTCACAACGCGCTTTGTCGTCGCGTCGAAGTGGAAGTTGGCCAGTGCGAAACCGTCCTGGAGCCGCTGCGTTGCGAGCAGCGCCGTCACGCCGTACACGTCGCGCAGCCGCAAGATCAGTGTAATGATCGTCTGCGAAGTGACTGGATCCAGCCCCGCCGTTGGCGAATCATACAGGACAATAGGCGGCTGGTTGATCAGTGCCCGCGCAATCGAAACTCGCCGCCGCATCCCGCCCGACAGCTCCGACGGGAAGAGATCGAGCGTGTGCTCCAATTCTACAAAGCGCAGCACCTCGAGCACACGAGGCTCAATCTCATCGTCCTTCACACCGTCCTCTAGCAGCCGGTAAGCGACGTTGTCCCCGACCGTCATCGAATCGAACAGCGCTCCTTCTTGAAAAACGAATCCCATTTGCCGCCGGAACGCCAACAAGTCTCGCTCGGCCATGCTCGACAAGTCCCTGCCCAGCACGCTGATGGTGCCCTCTGACGGCCGCAGGAGTCCCGCCGCGAGCTTGAGGGACAGGGTCTTCCCCGTGCCTGTTTCTCCCAACAATACTAGGGTCTCGCGCTCCTGGACCTGAAACGATACGCCGCGCAAGATATCGCCTTCTTCGAAGCCGATTCGAACCCTCTCAAATTTGATGGTTGGATTGGTGTCGGAACTCGATGTGAGCGAGCTACTCATCGGGTGTGTCTCGTCATTATAGCGGCATTTCCGCCGTCACGAGTGTCGAAACGGACCGCGGCTTGCCGGCGCGGGTCATCTTGCCCGTGCGGGCTTTAGAAAAGTTTGTCGGCGAGGTATAAAGCCACTTTGGTGAGAAACGCGTCGGCTACGATGATCATGACGGAAGAGAGCACGGCGGCTTGCGTCGTAGCGCGGCCCACGCCCTGAGTGCCACCGCGCACCGTCAGACCTTTGTAACAGCCGATTGTCGCCAGGATGAACGCGAAGAAAAACGGCTTCATAAATCCCTGCATCAAGTCCGCAAAATCCAGAGCATCGATGGCGCGCCGCCAAAACTCGATGGCGCTAAGGCGCAGCGAAAAGACCGAAGCTACGCAGCCCCCCAGCAGTCCCATAAAATCCGTCATCGCTGTCAGTAGCGGCAGTGTCAGAAGCGTGGCGATTGCCCTCGGCGCCACCAGCTTACGGATGGGATCGGTGCCCATCGCGCGCATCGCGTCGACTTGCTCGGTCACTAGCATGGAGCCCAGCTCGGAAGCGATACCCGTGGCGCATCGGCCCGTAACCAGCAAACCCGTGAGCGATGGTCCCAATTCCCGCACCAGCGCGATGGCCACCACGTCGCCGGTTAACGAGCTTTGCCCGAAGCGCGTAAATTGCGAGCCGGTTTGCAAGACCATCACGGCGCCAATAAAAAAGCCCGACAACAGGATAATCGGCAGCGAGCCGGCGCCGATGTTGTCCATCTGCTGCAAAATGTCTTGAAGGTAGAATGGCGGGGTAAACAAGGAGTACAGCGTGCGGCCGCAGAGCATGGCGTAGTCCTGCACATCCGCCACGGCACCTTTTGCGGTTCCGTCTTGTCTTCGCGACCTGCAACTTGCAGAGGTGTGTCTGCCACAAGTACCTGTTTCGCCAGCTATTTCGCTGAACTCCTGCGGAACAAAATCCTGAGTCGAAAGCCTAACCGCGTGGCAAGAACACGTCAAGCAAGCACTCGGCCACACTCACCGCTGGCATAATCTCTCGTGCCTGGAATAAAGCATTGCTCGCTGCCGGTATCTTAGTCCGGGAGGAACACCGTGATAACACGCATCGACCACGTCCAATTGACGGCCCCAAAGGGCTACGACGACGCGGCTCGCGAATTCTATGGCTCGATTTTCGGCCTGCGCGAAATCGAAAAACCTACTTCCCTGCGCGCCCGCGGCGGGTGCTGGTTCCAATGCGACAATCAACAACTCCACATCGGCGTC
>WNFP01003395.1_pt1 | contig 12768 bp, 10 predicted proteins | sample 5400201 | NCBI WGS metagenome assembly WNFP01 (sample SAMN13153355, study PRJNA577476) | soil metagenome | isolation source: 115 cm saprolite under Madrone tree | place: USA:California | collected 2016-06-14
GCTTTAACGTGCCGGTTTCTCCGCACGATTTCGCCGACACCTATACTCCCGCATTTCGCGCCACGGTTATGGAAGGCAAAGCAGATTCGGTTATGTGCGCGTACAACGCCGTGCGCGGCGAGCCGGCGTGCGCGAATCACCTTCTCTTTGACGCGCTGCGCAACAAATGGGGTTTCAAAGGCTACGTGGTGTCGGATTGCTGGGCCATCAGCGACCTCCATCAAGGCCACGGATTCGTTTTGACTCTCGAACAAGCCGCGGCCCTCGCGGTGAAAGCGGGAACGGACCTGAGTTGCGGCCCCGAATTTGGCGCTCTGCCATTTGCCGTTCGCAACCGCTTGCTTTTGAACGCTGACGTCGATCGCGCCGTGAAGCGCCTGTTCGAAGCGCGGTTCCGGCTCGGCATGTTTGACCTGCCGGAACGCGTGCCCTGGTCGAAACTGACCATGGCCGATAACGACACTCCCGCGCACCGCCAGCTTGCTCTAGAAGCTGCGCGCAAATCGATCGTGCTCTTGAAAAACGATCGCAACACGCTGCCGCTGAAATCTTCCGTGAAGACCATCGCGGTCATCGGGCCCAATGCCGATTCTTTGAGCGTCCTCGTCGGCAATTACAACGGCAACCCATCAAGCTACACGACGATTCTCGGAGGCATTCGCAAGCGTTTTCTCGGCGCGAAGATTCTTACCGCCACGGGAGCTCCGGTTACGGAAACGAGCGCGGTTGTCCTTCCCTCGGAGCACCTGCGCACCGGCGGAACGAATTCTCAGCCGGGCTTGAACGCGGAATATTTTGCGAACGTCAACTTTTCGGGCGCTCCGGTTTTGAAGCGTGTGGATGCCAGCGTGGATTTCGAATGGAACAATGTCTCGCCCGGACCAGGTGTTCCCGCTGGCAACTATTCCATTCGCTGGACCGGCGAACTGGTCCCGTCCGTCGATGGCGACTACCGCCTGGGAGCGAGCGCCGACGGCGGTTACCGCATTTACTTGGACGGAAAAAAGTTCATCGACGACTCCGCGCCTCACGGCACGCGCACGATGACTACGCTTGTTCATCTTCAGGCCGGTCATCCTTATCCGATTCGAATTGAGTATTTCCACGGCTGGTGGGAGGCCACCGCGCGGCTCCTCTGGCTGCCGCCAAATCTGATTGAGGATGCCGTAAACGCCGCTCGCAAGGCGGATGTCGTCATCGCTGTCGTTGGCATCACCGCGCAATTCGAAGGCGAGGAAAGCGACTCCAGCGATCCCGGCTTTTTCGGCGGCGATCGGCTGGACCTCAATCTTCCACGGCCTCAAGAAGAGCTTCTCGAATCCGTCGCTGCCACGGGAAAGCCTTTGATCGTTATCCTCACAAGCGGCAGCGCGCTCGCCGTGAATTGGGCGCAGCAGCACGCTGCCGCCATCCTCGAAACGTGGTATCCCGGGGAAGAAGGCGGCGCCGCCGTCGCCGATGTTCTTTCCGGCGATTACAATCCCGCGGGAAGACTTCCGGTCACATTTTATCAATCCATCGTGCAGCTCCCGCCGTTTGGAAACTACTCCATGTCCGGCCGCACCTACCGCTACTTCACGGAGCCGCCGCTCTATCCTTTCGGCTACGGTCTGAGTTTTTCGTCCTTCAATTATTCCGAAGCGAAGGTGAGCCAGGCGAAGGTCGCCGCGGATGGCACCGTCAGTGTTTCCGTTCGCGTAACGAACGCCAGTTCCGTGCCAGGCGACGAAGTTGTGCAGTTTTATCTTGCGCATCCCAGCTTTGATGGCGCCCCGATTCGCGCTCTCGCTGGATTCCAGCGCATCCATCTCGATGCCGCTGCTTCCAAAACCGTGGATTTCACGTTGCGCGACCGCGATTTAAGCATTGTCGACGAAGCTGGCGTCCGCCGCATCGTCCCTGGCACCGTCGATGTTTGGATCGGCGGCGGCCAGCCAATCGCCGGTCCCGGGCAGCCTCCAACCAAGGGTGCTCGGACATCGTTTGAAATCACTTCCGGTGGCACCTTGGAGGACTAGAAATTAGCTCCGGAACCCTCTAACGAAGTTCAGTTACTGGGAACCTACGAAGGGCCAGTAAAATGATTCGAAGGCGCATCACAATCTTGTTCTTCCTTCTCGCGTGTGCCCTTCTCAATGCGCACGCGCAAGATGCGAGCAAGACTCTCGCCGAAAGGCTCGGCTTCCCCCGCGACGCCAAGCTCCTGATTGTCCACGCCGATGACGTTGGCATGACTCATTCCGTGAACGCCGCAACCATCAAAGCTCTCGACACCAGGCTCGTCAACTCCGCCAGCATCATGGTGCCCTGCCCGTGGTTTCCGGAAATTGCCAACTATGCCAAATCTCATGCTGCCGTCGATTTTGGCCTTCACCTTACGCTGACCAGCGAGCGCGTCTACTACCGCTGGGGGCCCGTCGCTTCGAAGGACAGAGTCCCGAGCCTGGTCGACGACAACGGTTATTTCCATCACGACTGGGCGGCGTCCACAAAAATAAATCCACAGGAAGTCGAGCTGGAGCTTCGCGCGCAAATTGACCGCGCCTTGGCGATGGGGATTCGTCCCACTCACCTTGATTCTCATCAATACCGCCTCATCAGCAGTGGCAAGGAACTCTTCGAAGTATTTCTTCGCGTCGCCCATGCCTACAAGCTCCCGTTTTTCGTCACGCGGGACTGGTTCGCGGACCACGCATATTTGGAATCCAGTCTGACTCCCGCCGACATCGTCATTGATCACACTGTCACCGTCGCCCCCGCCGTTCCGCCTGAAAAATGGTCCGAATTTTACAAGACCGCGCTGAAAAATCTTCAACCCGGCGTCACCGAATTCGTCATCCATCTTGCTTTCGCCGATGAGGAAATGAAAGCCGCAACGCGCGAACGCGACACTTGGGGCGCCGCCTGGCGCCAGCGCGATTTTGATTTTTTCACCAGCCGGGAATTCCGCCAATTGCTCCAGGAACAAAACATCAAGCTCGTCACTTGGCGGGAACTGGCCAACACCGTGCATCCTTAGAACCTGCTTGCTTTCTCCGGCTTTCCTCCAGATGCCCTTCCGCTGTATTTTCTATGGGAAGCCCTCATTCGAACGGAGCGCGTGCATGCAGGCTGAACCGGATCCGCAAAAGAAATCCGCCTTCAAGAATCCCTTTCTATATTCCTGGACCGTCCTCGGCGTCGCCGCGCTAGTGGTTGGCCTCATCCTTGTTTCGCGCTGGAAGGAAAATCGCGACATCGAAAGGCGGGCCAGGGAAGAGCAAACCCAGAAACAACAGGAACAGGATCGCGCCGCGATTGAGCAAATGGGTGGCAAAGAACTCGCCATCCAAAACTTCTACGCCATCCCGGGAATGGTTCGCCGAGGCGAATCCGTCCAGTTGTGCTACGGCGTGGCCAACGCCAAGACCGTCAAGCTGGAGCCTCAATCCAATCCCGTGTGGCCCTCTTACTCCCGCTGCGTCGACGTAACTCCAGCCAAAACAACTACTTACACTCTGACCATCGCTGACGCCGCCGGCCATACCAAAACCCAGAGCCTCGAAGTCAAAGTCCGCTAAGTCCCGCCCGCCCCTTTTCCCGCCAATTCTCGCGCTCCCCCTTGTGACTTCAATTCTCCCGCATCTATAATGTCTACTTAAGCGGGGTCCGGGCGGCCATCCGTCGCTCACGGACTCCGCGGACTTTTTTGGCGAACAAACAACCAAACTGCCATGTCCGACCCACTAGCCAAGGTCAAGAAAAAGCTCCAGGACGAAATCGACCAGCTCTCGCACGAGCTCAGCGTCGAGCTTCCCAAGGAAATCGCCGTCGCGCGCGCCCACGGCGACCTCTCCGAGAACGCCGAGTACAAGTTCGCCAAAGAGCGCCAGAGCTTCGTCAACCTCAAGATCACCCATCTCAAGAAGCGCATGGGCGATCTCAGCATGCTGAACCTCACCAACATCCCCAAGGACCGCTCCGGATATGGTTCGCGCATCGTGGTGCTTGACCTGCAGCGCGACGCAAAGATCGAATACACGCTCGTGAGCAGCGAGGAAGCCGACGCCGAGAAGGGCCTCATCTCCACCACTTCTCCAATCGGCAAAGCTCTGCTCAACCGCAAGGTCGGCGACGAAATCGAAGTCGCCACGCCTGCGGGCAAAAAGGAATTTGAAGTCGTCCGCCTCGTCACCATCCACGACGGCGAATAAACCTTCTGGCTGTTCCGGGCGTCCAACTACACATAACCATGGGCCGCCTGTGAGGATTTATGAATTGGGGAGCAGGCCCGGCACTCGGGCTCTTAACCGTTTTCGGCTATCTCTTTTTCCTGGCTGGCGCCAGGCTGGCGTGGCGCAGCCGCGGCGATTTCTCCGTGTGGTTCCAGGACGAACTTTCCTTTTTCCGTCGTAATTTTTCGCGTTACACGCCTGCCGGACCTTTCTACGCCATCCGCGAGGAATCTCGCTTCAAAGCCATCCCAGTTTCTTTCGTGCGCTCCATCACGCGCTTTCCGCGCCGCCGCATCAACGGCCCCGCCGTCCTTCTCTTCCTCGGCTTCCTTCTGTTCGTCCTCGACTTCTTCGTCTGAAATTCTTCTCTTCCCGGCGCTCTCTAGGTACTCTGTGCCCTCTGCGTTAAATCCTTTTTCTTCGTTTTCCTTACCTCACTATTCCTCTCTCCTAGACAAACCGCTAACCCTTTGCCATCCTCATTTCGATGAAACCATCTCTGATTGTTCACGGCGGCGCGTGGAACATTCCTGACGAAGCCGTAGATGCCTGCAAGTCCGGTTGCCATCGCGCTCTCGCCGTCGGGTGGTCCATTCTTTCTCGCGGCGGCTCCGCTCTCGACGCCATCGAAGCCGCCGTCATGGTCCTCGAAGACGATCCCGTCTTCGACGCTGGTTACGGCTCGCACCTTAATCTGGACGGCCACGTCGAATGCGACGCCATCGTCATGAACGGCGCAACGCTGCGCGCGGGCGCCGCGGCTACTTTGCAGCGCGTCAAGAATCCCATTCAGCTCGCGCGCAAGATTCTGGAAGATTGCCCGCATATGATGCTCGTCGCCGAAGGCGCAGAGCGCTTCGCAAAACAATACGGAATCAAGCTGTGCAAGCCGGAAGAATTGGTCAGCGAAGCCGAGCGCGAAGCCTGGAGGAAATGCAAGTCAGACAAGCACGCCGCCGAGCATCACCGCGGCCACGAACAGGGAACCGTCGGCGCCGTGGCTCTCGACGCCAACGGAAGCCTCTTCGCCGCCACTTCCACCGGCGGCACCTGCTGCAAACTCCCCGGCCGCGTCGGCGATTCGCCGCTCATCGGCTGCGGCTGCTATGCGGACTCCGAAGCCGGCGGCGTTTCCTGCACCGGCTTCGGCGAAGCCATCATGAAAGTGGTTCTCGCCAAATCCACTGTCGATCTACTTCGCCGTCCTGCAACGTGTGTGGACACGCCTCCCAACATTTCCTGCGGCACGTCCACTGCCGATCTCGCCGCGCGCGAAGCCGTCCATCTTTTTGCCAAACGCGCGCACGCCACGGGCGGCCTCATCCTCCTCGACCGCCACGGCAATCCCGGCTTCGCGTATAACACCGCCCGCATGGCCTACGGCTTCGTCGCCCCCGACGGCTCCTTCCTCACCGCCGTGTAGCGCCGGGTCTTCAGGTCTTTGTAGCTGCGCGGCGCCCCGCCCGGTCTTTCAACCTGTATTCCCAGCGGCGGACTTCAGTCCGTCCTTCCTCTTCTTACCCTCCGTTCTTGCATTTGTAGCGGCGACTTCACGTCGCCATCTTTTTTCTCTGTCATCGCGACCGAAGGGCTGAGTTTGTAGCCCGAAGTGGAGGGATCATGGCAACCGCGTACACGCACTCGATTACGGCCAGGTCGTCTGGCTCGCAGGGACAGCAGAGTTTCTCTCTCCGCTGATTTGAGCAGGTTCTAAGCGTGCGACACTTCATCTAACGCTATACAATACTCGCCACGCCAATCATTCCTTTTCGAGGCCGCAGTGGGAATCTTGACCGAAGACATGAAGCGCGTGGTCACCGAGCAGCGGCTCGGCTTCGTCGCTACGGTATGTCCGGACGGTACTCCCAACTTGTCGCCCAAGGGAACGACCGCTGTTTGGGACGACGATCATATCGTCTTTGCTGATATCCGCTCCCCTGCGACAGTCTCCAATCTGAGGCGTAATCCGTCCACGGAGATCAACGTCGTCGATCCCATGGTGCGCAAGGGCTATCGCTTCAAGGGCGTCGCCGCCGTCCTCACGGAGGGGGACCTGTTCCAACGAATCCTGGATTTCTATCGGTCGGAGCGCAATCTAGACGAAAGCCGCATTAAGATTAGGTCCTTCGTACTGGTCAGGATTGACGAAGCCATGCCCGTCGTTTCTCCCGCTTACGATCTAGGCCAGAGCGAAGAACAAGTGCGAGAGAAATGGCAGCGCTACTTTGATTCGCTGCAACGCAATATCCCCGCCACCCGCCGGGAGGAAACGTAATCGGCCCCTGGTAGCATCCCGCCTGATTCGAGTCCCGGATTTCCCTGTAAGCGTCGAAGGAACGGCAGTTTCGTCGACATGCCCCTCATCAACTGCTGCCGAGTGTTTTCATGCCCGTGCCTCGCGCTGGCAGGCGCGGTCACTTCCACTCTCATTCCCATTGTGGGTCTCACCTCACGCCGATCCCAGAAGAATTCGCCCGTTTATTTTCATGCACTTACGTGGAACCTATTTTGCAACCCTTTTGTTTTCACATCCATGCGTGGAATGGGGGGGTGTACGGTGTACACCTCCCTGCTCGGTACTGCGATTCGCGAAGGAGCGCTCAACGTTCCAACCTGCAAGCCTGCAAACGCTTCGGTCTGTTGTATCATCCCTCGGCGCGGGCGCTCGGAAGTCGAGGCATCCATGAGAAAGCGCCGCATTTGGGGCATAGGGGAATCATGAAACGAACGCTGATCTTACATGCCGTACTGTTCGTGGGCTGCGTCGCCGCGGGAACTCGTGCGCAGACGCCACCGCCGCCACTGGTCTCTCCCGAAGTTCACGCCGACAGAACCGTAACGTTCCGGTTCCCCGCTTCCAACGACAAAGAAGTCGCGGTTTCGATCGAAGGCGCTGGCAAGCCGTTGCCGATGCAGAAGGACGATCAAGGCGTCTGGAGCTTGACCACCGATCCGCTCCCTCCGGACTATTACGGTTATTCATTCATCGCCGATGGCGTGAACATGTTCGATCCTTCCAATCATGCTATCAAGCCCAACTTCCTCTACCGAGCCAGCGAGTTGCACGTTCCCGGGCCACCGTCTCTTTCCTGGGAAATTGCCGCCGTGCCGCACGGCGAGATTCATCATCATTTCTACAAGTCCGGAGTGGTGGGCGACGATCGCGGCTACTACGTTTACACTCCGCCCGGTTACGACCCACGCGCCAAGCAAACCTATCCAGTCCTTTGTCTGCTGCACGGCTTTAGCGACGACGCGAGCGCCTGGACGGCCGTGGGCCGCGCCAACGTAATCCTCGACAATTTAATTGCGCAAGGCAAAGCCAAGCCCATGCTGGTCGTGATGCCGCTGGGCTACGGCGCGCCAGAGGTTCTTCTTCCCAACTCCGGAGTGTGGCGCGATCGCGCGATCACGGAGAGGAACTTCGACAAATTCCGCGAGGCCTTGCTCACGGAAGTGATTCCGCGCGTCGAAGCCGAGTACCCGGTGAACAAGGACCGCAACTCCCGCGCCATCGCCGGCCTTTCCATGGGCGGCTCCGAATCTTTGCTGACCGGCTTGAATAACTTGGACAAGTTTGGCTGGATTGGCGCGTTCAGCTTCGGGGGGATCACCGAGGATTTCGACAAGGAATTTCCGCCGGTGGATTCCAAAGCCACCGAGCAATTACATTTGCTATGGATTGCGTGCGGGACCGAAGACCGTTTGATCGACATCAATCGCAAGTTTCGCGCGTGGCTGGCGTCCAAGAATGTTAAGCACGTGGACATCGAGACTCCCGGCATGCACACCTGGATGGTCTGGCGCCGCAATCTGACGGAATTTTCGTCGCTGCTTTTTCGCTGAGGCCCGCCATGAAAAAAATGAATGCCATTTCCGGAAGAACGACAAAAATGCTTCTTGCCTTTGCGCCGTTAGTGATTTTGCTCGTGGCCGTGAGCACATCATCGCGGGAACAGGGGCAGATTTCTCCGCACGGTACAGTCACGCCGCTCGCGAGTGCCAATCTCGTTTTCGACGGCGAACCGGCTTGTCTCAAAGTTGCCCGCGAGAACGGTGATCCAGACAAAGGTCCATCCACGTTCCTTCTCGAAGCTCCTTCCGGGTGCGTGGTTCCCGCGCACTATCACACCGCGGAAGAACAATTGATGGTGGTCCGGGGCGACGTGCTCACGGGGATGGACGGCATGCCGGAAGCGACACTTGGCCCCGGCGGCTTTGCCATGATGCCCAGCAAAGCCATGCACTGGTTCACCTGTAAATCCAAGGATACTTGCCTGATGTTCGTGACGTTTGACCGCAAGTACGACATCGTCTGGGCCAAGCCGCAGAAATAACCGGTCAATCGTCATCGTCTTTTTTGGAAGTTCCTTTTTCGTCGTCATCGAGCTTGGCGATTCCGAGCCGCATCGCTTGATACGCGGGAAGCTGCGCCGCTTGCGGAATGTTTGAACTGTTTCCGGTGCACGCGAACCAAATCACGGCGTTCAGCACTGTCGGGTCGGCCATATCCGCGTGCGCAAAGTTTTGTCGGTCGGATTTTTTCATCCACTCGGCGGCAGTTTTGTTTTTCGGCTTGTGCGTGATCAAATTGTCGGCCGCGATTGTCGGCAACACCGCTTTGTACGGCTTCAAATCCGGCGTCTCCTGGAAAATATCCATGGGCACGGCCGAAGCATCGAGCTGGTTCATGGGCGCGATTCCCAGCAGCAGTTCGATGGTGCGAATCATGCTGACGGTGTTGTGAAATTTGTGAATCAGCGCTCCGGGCTTGTTGTATGCACTAATCGCAAGCCCGACGGAGCGATGCGAATCCACGTGATCCGGCCCGGCTTGCGCGTCATCTTCGATGAGGAAAATGGCCGTGTCTTTCCAATAGGCGCTCGAGGAGACCGCTTCGACGAGACGTCCCACGGCATAATCGTTGTCCGCAACCATGAATTGCGGCGTCGCGAAATCATTTTTCATTCCGGTTGTGTGGTCGTTGGGAAATCGCATAACGGAAAGCGCCGGCATGGAATCGCCGCGCCCCGCTTCGCGTTCCGAAACGAAGCCGCGAAATTCCGCAAGCCATTCGCCGAAGCGCGAATTGCCGCGGCAATTCAAATTGGCGTTGTCCTGAGTCACCGCGGCATCGGAAGGAGCGGAGGGATCAAGAGCGGCTTTGTAGCAATCGGCGGTCATGCTGTCCGGCGCGGTAACATCGAAGCTGCGAAAGCTCGTGCTGTGATGTTTCTGGAGCGAAGCTTTGTTCGGAATGGCGCGCACGGCGCTCGAAACATCGGGATAGGTCTTGTGTTTTTTTTGGCCGGCGGCTTCGACGTCTTTTGCGGAAATCACGGTTACGAATTCTCCGTAATTGCGGTAGGTCAAACCAGCGCGCGCTGCAGCGTCCCATAGATATAAAGTTTTCGGCTCCGCGAGATCCGTGAAGCCCTGGTGATAAGGAAGATGTTTTTCCAGCAGATCCGTCAACGCCTCGAGCACGTCGCCATGGAACTTGCCCAGTTGCAAATCACCGGGTGGCTCGTAATCGGGAAGACGGTTATAGCCTTCCCAATCATAAGTGCGGCCGCGGTCGGAATATTCCCAGCGAAATCCTTTATCGACGTAATCGGTGGAGAAGGCGGCGGTGGCCCAGTTGTGCCCGTCGGGACTGGCTTCGGAATTTACGAAGAAACGGTCAAACAAACCGAAACGCTGCGCAAGCGCGTGATGGTTCGGCGTCACGACTTGCCGCGCGCCACTGGGGCGCTGCGCGGTGGCGCCGTTTCCGAAAATGGCGAAGGCCGGTTCGCCGTCCGCGGCGTGTCCGTCGCCGGAAGTCTTCACGTCGCCGAAGACCTGATCGTAAGTGCGATTTTCCTTGATGATGTAAATGACGTGCTTGATCGGGCGCGGTCCTGCAAAAAGTTTCGCGGGCGCAAAACCCATCAGGCCATCGTTCTGCAAAGTTTGCTGCGTGTAGCGCGAGAGTGCGGGCCAATCAGGTAAGGCGACCATGCTGATGTTTCCAGAGACGATGGAGCCGCTGTATTGGCCACCCTGGCGATTTTTTTCCTTGTTCGGAGGAAAGGCGGCGTTGGGCGGATTCGGCGTGAATCCGCTGTTGTTCGCGCTCATCGAAGACGGCTCGAATCCGGTTCCTTTTCCATTGCCGATGAAAAGCTTCCCGTCGGCCGCGGCGACTGCGGATGGATATTGGCCGGTCGGAATGAATCCGAGGATTTTCGATTTCACGGCTTGGCCAGTTTTTCCGGCTGCTTTTGTGCCGCTTGCTTTTTCGGAAAGCGCGACCAGGGCGACGGCGTTGCTGTGCGCGTTCGCGACGTACAGAGTTTTTTCGTCGTCGCTGAGCGCGACAGCCTCCGGACTCGCTCCGGGCAAGGCGTCCTCGGCGAGACGCACGTCGATGCGCTCGATCTCTTGATCAGACGTTGTGTCGATTACCGAGACGCTGTCCGCATTCGAATTCGCGACAAAAAGGCGCGAGCCCTCGGCATTTGAGATCATCGCCGTTGGATGCCGATCGACGGTGATGTATTTCCGCACAACGCTCTTGCCGCCGAGCGGAATGACCGCGACAGAAGAATCATTCCAACACGTGGCGTAGGCGCGCGCGTTCCTGCCACTGCCCACCACGACCACGCCGTAGGGATAAATGTTCTCGTTCAATTTTCCGGGATGGCGCAAATCGACTCTCTCCATCTTTCGGGCTCCGCGGAGATTGCGGACAATTGTCACGCTGTCGCCCAGGTTGTTGGCGGTCACCAGCATGGCGCCGTCCGATGTTAGGGCGAGGCCGGTGGGATAGAGCGCGGCTCTTCCGCCGTTGTAGTCCTTTGGGGAAACTTCGCCTGGCTTGCTGATTTCGAACGAAGGCGCTGTTATTTTCGTATCCGGACCGGGCGATCCCGGCTGGACCGGTGAGGCAGCTTTGGGATCGAATCGAAATATCCATACTTTGTTTTCGAATCCGCCGGAGACGTACATATCAAAAGTTCCATGGGCGTTGGCGGCCGCCGAAAACGCAAGGCCGACATTTGCGCTTTGCGGCGTGGGGAAATAAATATTTTGGATCACCAACGGATCAGGCGTCGCGTTCAGGTCGATCACGGCGATCGATTGCTGGGCACGATTCGTCTCCTCGCTGAACTGGACGCCGAACCCGCTGTTGACCACCAGGAGATAGCGGCCTTTGCCTCCGCGTCCGAGGGAGTCCGGGCTGCGTAGCATCGCCATAGGCATAGCTCCGACTGCCGGCAGATGCGTGGCGGCATCGATTAACAGTGTGCCAGCCGGCGTTATGGGGCGACCCTCTCCGGCAGGCTCTTGCCGGCACCAGGCGATTCCGCAAAGCCCAAAAATAATCACAAAAAGACCAGCGCGTATGATTCGCGAATTCATATTTCTGCTCTCCCGATCCCCGAAGATGGTCACGTTCACTATCCTCTGGCGCAGCCATAATCTACATGGAATTGAGTCTAAGGAAAAATTGTTTCGGAAATTTTACAAGAAACATTATTTTGGACGCCGCTGGCTGGCAACGCATTTGACCGAAAGCGCTTCTACTCTTAGGATGAATCTGGCGTCTCTCCCAACCTTTAATAAGCCGCCAGCGGGTCATTATGAAAACAAAATTACTATCCATCGCTGGACTCTTGCTCTTGCCGTCGGCCGCGTCGGCTCAGACCGCGGAAGAGATCGTTCAGAAAGCCCTCGAGGCTCGCGGCGGAGTCGAAAGGATTAAAGCAGTGCAAACCGAACGAGTCAGCGGGCAAGTGTCTTTCTCGCGCGGAATGGCGGGCACCTTTGTGGTGGAGCTCAAGCGTCCGCTGAAGATGCACACGGAGATCACGGTCGAGGGGCAAAGAATTATCCGTGTATACGATGGCAAGTCTGCCGCCTGGATGATCAATCCTTTCATGGGAAACAAAGAGGTTCAACCGCTGTCTCCCGAAGACCTCAAGAGCATCTCCGATGAATCGGACTTTGACGGGCCGCTGGTAGACTACCAGGCCAAAGGCAACCACATGGAACTGGCCGGCAAGGAAAAACTGGACGACAAGCCGGTGTATCGTTTGAAACTTACAAACAAGAACGGGGATGTGCGCTTTTACTTTTTTGATGCTTCCTCGTTTTTGCTTTTGAAGTGGGAGGGCCTCCGCAAGACTGGAGAAGAGGAGCTTCCCTGGGAGTCCTTCTTTTCCGACTTTCACGAGGTCCAGGGATTGAAATATCCGTTCCGGATTGACCAGGGCAGCCCGGGCACCGAATTCAAGCAGACGCTGATTGCTGAAAAAATCGAGATCAATCTGCCGATCGATGATTCACGGTTCGGCAAACCAGTGGCAGAAAGTCCCGCTGCCGCCGCGTCACCCTCGTCCCCACGGTCGGCCACACCTCCACCCTCGAACTAGTGGACTGTAACAGCTGAAACGGTAGTATGATGGTGTTCATGGAGAACACCATCGTGCTGACGGACGCGGAACGTATGGAACTTAACCAGCGAGCGGCGAGCCGCAGCGGGCGTGCCGATGATGCGCGCCGGGCG
>WNFP01015604.1_pt1 | contig 12768 bp, 15 predicted proteins | sample 5400201 | NCBI WGS metagenome assembly WNFP01 (sample SAMN13153355, study PRJNA577476) | soil metagenome | isolation source: 115 cm saprolite under Madrone tree | place: USA:California | collected 2016-06-14
AATCGGCTACGTCCAGGAGAGGGACGGCCTCCCCGTCGAATACGCTGGGTGGGTTCGCATTGTGGGAACTTAGGTCCACCACTCACGAGAGGGCACGGCATTCGCGCCTGTTCGGGACCGTGAGGCCCCGGGTTCAAATCCCGGGCCCCCGACCAATCGTCTGGTCGCTGCGAGACCGGATCTTGGGCCTATTTCCGAGCTTGACCGCTACATCTTGGGACCTGCCGCCGGTTGTTCCACATGACCCAGCCGGGATTTGAACCGCGATCATCGGTCCGCGCCGAAGGAACCCCTCGGACGGCGGGTCGATTCGAGCCTGCGGCCAGGCCTTCCAAGCGCTCGCCGAGGCGCCCCTACGCGCGCGTAGAGCGAAACGCTCTTATTTTGCTGGTGCGCGGATCGTCCATCAGTTGCTTGTACTCGGACGATTCAACAGCGATTAGCGCGACTTTGCCTTCGCCGTTGTTATGAAAGCCCCAGCCGTAGCGCTTAGTCAAAGCCGACACCCGAAGGTGTGGATGGCCCTTACTCAAGAACTTCTTGCGTTCTTTGGGCCAGATAGCCTTGGGGATGTCATGTAGGACGGCGTACGTCTCAAACGCAACGTCTTCTTCCGTGTACTTATACGGATGCTTGACGAGCATCTCGTACTCAACCACCGCCTTCGTCTTCTTGCCACCTCTTGCCTGCGGCGCTTGACCTTCCGTCGCCGGACAGTCATCGGCGACCTCAATCAATGTGTCGTAGTAGTTCATGACCTCTTCAAGCTCGTCCAAGCCGCAGCATCATCCTGATCTGTTCACTTCGCGGCTAGCCGTCCAGACTTCCTGTGGCCAAGTTGACGATCGTTCCGGTCATCCTGTCGGCGCGGCCCGACCGTTCATTAGGCGTCCCGAACGGGCTCGTATGTGAGGAGGGCCAGGTCGTCGACGGTCCTGGTGCTGACGAGGCGCATGGGTATCTTGTCGCTGGTTTCGCCGAAAAGGCGCTCTCCGGCCCCGAGCACGACCGGGTAGATCATCAGGCGCAGCTCATCGACCAGGTCGTGCTCCATCAGCGTGTGCCAGAGCTGGAAGCTAGCCGCGACGACGATTTCCCCGTCTATCTCCTCCTTCAGCTTGGAGGCGTCGTCAATCACGTCTCCTTTTAGTACTGTCGTGTTGTTCCAGACGGGAGCTTCGAGGGTCGAGGACACGACGTACTTGGGCATGCTGTTCAACCGTTCCGCCAACGGGCCATTTCGGGATGGCCACCGGGCGGCCAAGAACTCGTAGCTCCGCCGACCCAACAGAAAGGCCTCGGCGCCCAGCGCCTCGTCGAGTAGCACTCTGGCCGCCTCTTCGCGACCCTGGCTGCCAATCCGACCAAGCCAGCCGCCGAGCCTGAAACCCTCGACGCCGGCCGGGTCCTGTATGACTCCGTCGAGCGAGACGTTCTCGCTGATGACGATCCTTCCCATTTCCGTACTCCTTCCGGTTGGTCTTGCTGGGTACTCGGTTATCGCGTTAGCGACGTCCTCACACTCTCCCTTCCAAGCCCACCTCGATGTCATTACGAGGTTCGCCTGGAGCTCGATGGCGTCGAGGTGTGACTCGGCGCGAGTGCGGATCGGAACGTTGACGGCCCTCGGGATGCCATAGCCTAGCCCGCCGCTGCCCGCACTCGGCTTCTGCCGCCTGACGCGCCGGTGGCTGCTTCATCCCCCTAATCAGCACGGTGGTCAGGGCTGTGAAGACGAGGAAGGCGATCGGCACGATGAGCGTGCCCTTTATGGCGTCGATGAAGGCGATCGTGAAGACATCGTGCGCGAGCAGTGAGATCTGCTGCGCCGCCGCCGGCGGCAGGCCCGAGGGCAGGGTGGCGCCGTTCTGGCCGGTTCCAATTTCGAAACCGTTCGAGGCCACCGAGCTGAACGCGGCGATGAACCTTTCTCGGAACGTCGCCGGCAGTGACGAGGACTGCGCGACCGCCTGGTCGCGAAGCGCGGTGCCAAGCTGGTTCTGAAGAATCGCGCCGACGACGGCGCTGCCGATGGCGGCGCCGAGCTGGCGGGTGGTGTTGAGCACGCCCGAGGCTGCGCCGGCCATCCGCGGTGAGATGTTCCGCATGGCGACCGTGGTCATGGGTGCGAAGGTCATACCCATGCCCGCGCCCGCGATGATCGCCGGGACCAGGAAGTTGATCCAGGTCGAGTCCGGGCCGGCGACGTAGGTGAGGCCCGCGGTGCCGATCGCGAACACCGAGATGCCGGCCATCAGGATGTATTTGCCGCCGATGCGATCGGCGAGGCGGCCGGCGAAAGGCGCGGTGAGCATCGAGGTCAAAGACGCCGGTGCCAGCGTCAACCCGGCCTGGAACGCGCTGAAGCCGCGGACGGACTGGAGGTAGATCGTGATCGGAAGGAATAGGCTCAGCATGCCGAAGCTGATCGCGGCGGCGATCCAGTTGGCGACCGCAAAGTTGCGGTCTTCGAAGAGCGACAACGGGACGAGCGGCTCGACCTGGAACCGCTCCCAGACGACGAACAGCACGACGAGGAACCCTCCCGCGCCGATGACTTCGGGGATGGTGATCGCGTACGAGCCGATCTGGCCCCAGTCGTAGCGCTGGCCTTCGATGAGGCCAAAGACCACTGCGAAGAGACCGCTCGTGGCGAGGATCACGCCGACGATGTCCCAGCCGTGGTGGCGTCCGGGCCGCAGGTCCGGAATGATTGCAAAGGTGGCGATCAGCGCGCCGATCCCGATCGGGACGTTGATGAAGAAGATCCAGCGCCAGTCGATGTACGTGATGATCGCGCCGCCCAGGGTCGGACCCGTGATGGTGGCCAGCCCAGCCACGGCGCCCCAGATGCCGAAAGCGGCGCCGCGCCGCTCAGGCGGAAAGAGGGAAGCGATGATCGCCAGTGTCTGTGGGGTGAGCAGCGCGCCGCCGACGCCCTGCAGGATGCGCGCCAGGATCAGCTCGGTCGAGGTCTGCGAGAGACCACACAGCGCTGAGGCCACCGTGAACACGAACAGGCCGAGCGCGAAGAGGTTGCGCTGACCGAACAAGTCGCCCAGGCGGCCGGCGGTGATTAGGAGCACCGCATACACGAGGATGTATGCGTTCAGGACCCACAGGATCTGGTCCAGGGTGGTGCTGAGACCGGCGCTCATCGCTGGAATGGCCACGTTGACGATCGTGGTGTCCAGCAGAATCATGAAGAAGCCCGTGGTCAGGACCATTAGCACGAGCCAGGGGTTAGGCCGCGCTTGAGCCACGTTCCTCCTCAATGCCTCACGATCGGTGTCATTTTCATTTGAGCGGGTTGGTTGTCCATGCCTGCATTGCTTGCCTCTTTGTCACATTGATCAGATTCGAGGTGTCTCACCTGTATGACACTTCGCGGCGGAGGAATGTGACCGATGATCGAGTCCGACTGGTGGCGATCACGTTGGAGCCGCAACGGGAAGGACCTCGGCCGATTTTTCCCCTGAGATGGTCGACCTCGCAACACGCCTTCCACGAGAAATGGGCTGGACGGTTAGATCGTGAATCCAACGGAAACCGGCGTTAGCTTCAACGAACTGCAGCCTATTCAGCGCTCCGATCCCATCCAAGGGTGGCTGACGCGCCTTGTTGATGACATTTGTGACCGCTGTTTCATCGATCCCATGATCCCGACTGCGACCAAGCGCGCACGGTGTTTCCTGGCTTCGTCGACCGCCGGCCGGCCTACGTCGCGGCGGACTTCGCAACGTTGTGACGTTTGCGCTTAAGGAGGTGATCAGGAGTGGGACGACCCATGGCCCAGTCGAAGAACGATCGTAATGAAGTCGCGGACTTTCAGACCCAACTGGAATCCTTGCTCGACACGGTCTGGCGCGGCGAGCGAATGTGGAAATTGGAGGACCGGATGAACCTCCAGGTCGAGGCAGATCGGTCGCCTGAGCCCCGTGCGAGACGGCGCCGCGAATGAAACACCCCTGTGATCGTGGCGGAGAGCTTGTCAACGCCGGCCATTTCAGCACGACCCGTCAAGTCGTCCTTCGCGGTCATCCTCCGGCGCCGTCTACTTTCAAAGTGCCGAGCATCCCGCTGTCCTTGTGCCCGGGCACATCACAGTAGATGCCGTACGTGCCCGCGGGCAGCTTGGTGACGACGAAGTTGCTGGTGTCGCCCGCAGAGACGAGCTCGCTTCCCGCCATGACCTTGCCCGTGGCGTCGGCGATCACCATGTCGTGCTGCTGCCCCCCGCTGTTCACCAGGTAGAAAGTCGCATTGCCTGATGTCAACTCCAGGTTGCTTGGAGTGAACTTGTATTCGGTCATCGTCACGGTGATTGCGCCAGGCGGAGGTCCAGCGGTTGCGGTTTCACCGCACGCAGCGACCCCGAGCAACGTCGCCACGATAACCATCAGCCCAACCAAGGTTTTCGGGTGCAGGCGGCTCGCCCAAGCCATCCCATTAGTTCGCGCCGCCAACAGGCGGCCCGCTTGCAGCCACGCCACGGAAGCGGCCAGCAGGACATTGACCACCTCCACCTGCATGGGAGGCGCAAGAGCAAGCCGGGTGTCAACGCCGGGAAAGAGACCGCCCTTCAGGACGTAGATCATCAATGAGAGACCGCCGAGGGAGACGGCGGCTACAAGACCTGTCAGAGCGACGACCCATCCGACCCTTGTGCGCGAATCAACGCGGACTCCCGCGGTGGCAATCAACAGGACTATCCCACCTGCCAGCTCCGTGAACCTCGCCAGCTCGGCAAACAATGCCGCGTTCGGCAGGATTAGGGCCTGGACAATCGGAGATAGAACGCTGTTCTGCGCTTCTACGCTCGACGCAACGAAACTCTTGAATCCGCCAGCGAAGTTGGTGTCGAGGTACTTGTTGAGGCCTCCGAGCAAGAACTCGAGACCGAGGATTGCCTGCGCGATGGCGGCCGCACCCACTGCGGGCCCGCGACCGACATCGCCCCTAACTGCATTCGTCGCCACTGTTCAACTCCTTCACGCGTGTCTCTCTCTAATTGACCCGCGAGGGGGAGTCGATGTGACATTGGGACGACGCGGAGGATCACGCGCCGTTGCGCGTTCGCACAACTGCCAGCGGCCTCATGCGAGTCGTAGGGAGGCGATGTCCAGCGGCTTCGGGCGCCCTTCATCAAACTCCTTGTCACATTCGTCGTGTGTGGGGGGTCACATATATGAGACCTGGCAGCAGGAGGATGTGACAGACGGACGAAAAAGACTGGCTGGCGGAACGCTTCGAGGAGCACCGTGCGCGCTTGCGGGCTGTGGCCTATCGCATGCTGGGCTCTCTCGACGAGGCCGATGACGCCGTTCAGGACACCTGGTTGCGCCTCAGCCGGGCAGGGGCAAGCGAGGTGGAGAACCTCGGCGGGTGGCTGACCACGATCGTTGCCCGGGTGTGCCTGAACATCCTGCGCGCCCGCAACGTTCGACGCGAAGAACCCCTCGGCGTGCACCTACCCGATCCGGTCATCAGGCCCCCGGAGGAGGAGGCGTTGCTGGCCGATTCGGTCGGTGACGTGTCAAGGGTGCGGAGATACCGACTCCTGACGCTGATCTCGCTCGCCAACGACAGGTGGTCGACGCCTTCTTCCAGGCGGCGCGCGCCGGCAACTTCGACGCCCTCGTAGCTTTGCTCGATCCCGACGTTGTTCTGCGAGCTGACGCTGGCGCGGGGCGTCCCGCCGCCTCGTTCCTGATCCGAGGGGCAGTGGCCGTTGCCAGGCAGGCACTCAGTGGTGGCTTCAGTAAGCACGTCCGCCAGACCGCCGTGCTGCGACCGGCGCTGGTCAACGGGGTGGCAGGCGTAGTCGTCACCGTCGGCGGACGACCGTTTCTCGTGATGGCCTTCACTGTGGTCGAGGGCAAGATTGTCGAAATCGACGGAATCGGCGACCCCGAGCGTGTCCGCAGGACCGCCGCGGCTGTCCTCACCGACGAATAGGGAACAGATGCATCGAGCCGCAGTCAGCTGCCGCGCGACGCCGACCTGGCCGGCCAGGGAGCCGACAGGTGGACGAAGCGCCACGCGGGGATACGATCACGCGCCAACCACTGACTGGACTGAGTCGCACGAGCCGGTGTGTTTCGTCCGCAAGGTCTCCGCCACCCGCATGTTCTATCGACCTGAGGAGGAGCCGGATGTCGACCTCTGAGGTGCGCAGAAATAGCGCGATCACCCCCGCGCGAATCGACGAATGTGGAGTACGCAGATGAGCAGTCCACTGGGAAGCGGCGCTGGTGTACCCACGTTGCCACGGTTCATGCCGTTCTTCAACCCGGTCACCAAGTTCTTTTTGGCCGCTGGCGTTCCGTTGGGCCCAAATAGACTCGTCACCATTCGAGGCCGGAAGAGCGGCCTGCCTCACACCACGGCTTTGGCGATCATCAACGTCTCTGGAAGGCGTTGGGTTTGGTCCCCATGGGGCGAGGGCGATTGGGCGCGTAATCTGCGTGCGGCCGGTCGGGCGACCATTCACAGGGGCAGGAGGACAGAGGAAGTAAGCGCGACCGAACTGGACGCGACGCAGCGAGTGGTGTTCTTTCGCGACGTCCTTGGTAGTCTCGCGCGATCCATTCCGTTCGGTTATTGGTTCTGGCGCATCGTCGACCAGGTCGATCTCAACCATCCAGTGGAAGCGGCCGAGGGTCGAGTTGTCTTCGAGCTGCACGAGCGTCGATGAAGTCGGCTCCGTACCTTTGCCGTCGGTGTCGTTCGGCTTGACCACCTCGCCCGGCCGTCAGCAAGTGAGCACGGTTAGCAGCCTCCTCTATGGTGGGGCCGCTGCTGCCGTTATCTCCCTTCACCTCGCCACGAATAGGACCTTCGGCTTCCATACCGACGAGCTTTACTACCTCGACTCAGGCCGCCATCCGGCGTTCGGATACGTCGACTTCCCTCCCATCGTCCCGCTGCTTGCACGAGTGGAGACCGGCCTGTTGGGCGTCAGCCCCTGGACGCTGCGGCTGCTCCCATCCCTGCTGGGCCATCACGCTCGGGATAGGGCTCGAAGTCAAGTTCACAATCATTGGTTTCATAGCCGGCATCGCTGTGGCGGTCGTGCTCACTCCCGCATTGCGGTCGGAGCTGCGTACGAGGTATCCGTGGATCGCAGCTGCGATCGCGCTTCTTATCTGGGCCCCGAACCTCGTGTGGCAGGTGGGCGAGGGTTTTCCGACGCTCACGTATGTCATCACCCACGGAGGGTCAGGTGGCGGCCCGCTCGTCTACCTGATCCAGTTCGGTGTCTACTTCTTCTTCCTCATACCGGTGTGGTTAATCGGGATGGTTTCGGTGTTCCGCAGTCCGGTGCTGCGGCCAATTGGAATTGCCAGCGCCGTCCCACTTGTCTTGTTCCTCTTCGGCGGCAAGGCCTATTACGCTGCGGGCACGGTTCCCGTCGTGGTGGCTCAGGGGCTTATCGCGATTTCCAACGTCCGGCGCCCCAGGTTCCGCAGAGCCCTGACGATCGCTGCCATGGTTGCGGGCGTGCTGGATTTCGTCGTGTTCTTTTTCCTCGTGGTCCCGATCACGCCGCCTGATCGAATCCATGCCACGCGGCTGGACACGGTAAACGAGGTCTTTGCGGACAGCGTGGGCTGGTCGGATGTCGCAAAGCAGGTCGTGACGATCTATTGGAGCCTGCCCGAGTCCGAGCGCAGCAGCACGGTCATCATCTCGGCCTACTACGGAGTACCGGGAGCGCTCCAGGTGTACGTCGATCCCGCCCGCCGGCCAGCGGCTTACAGCCCGCAGCTCAGCGACTGGTACTGGCTGCCGCGCGATGTGAGCCCGACGTACGCCCTGATGATTGATTACCGACCGTCTGACGTGGAGTGGATGTGCAACTCACCGACTTTGATCGGCCATCTCACCGTCCCTTACCAGGTCATGGGGCTGGAACAAGGCGCTCCCATCACGTTCTGCCCCCTCAAAGCCTCTATCCAAACCGATTGGGGTCGGCTCCGCAATTTCTCGTGAAGATTGCCTCGGTGGTTACCCGCATGCCCTGGGTAAGTAGCCTGTCGCTTCGGTGTCCGAGACGTGCGCCTGTAGTTGTGGTAACGAGGTCCGGCGAATCGGACTCGGTGGTGGTACGCACGCCACCCGGGATCAACCGGCACATGGAGCTGAAGCGAACTGTCGAACTGACTCCAACCAGCTGCCTTACCGGTGCTCGTGGCAGTCCAGATGGTCCCTACCTAAATGCGAATCTTCTTTTTGAGAAGTCCGGCCGCGCCACGGGGGACACCCTGCATCTCCGCCTGGCAGCTGCAGCGCCAACTCTGCGCCCGTTCAACGCCGTGAGCGGTGGCATCCGCCAAGTTCCGGGTGTTTCAGGCGCTTCAGATTCAAAGCGGGTGTGATGGACCGAGTGGAGCACCGGTGACAGTCGACCATTCAGGCAGTGTTCATCTTTGCGAGTGCGACGGGACGACCGTCCGGGTCAGACCCAACCAGCCATCCTGGAGCTCTCTGCCGTCAGGATGATGTTCTCAGGACGACGGTCCGTTACATGTTTCGGGCAAACGGAGGTGGCGTGGAAATGAAGGGGTTTCAACCGAGTCATCGGGTGGCGACGCGCAAGGAGTGGCAGGAGGTGCAGACGAGACTGCTCGAGCGCGAGTACGAGATCAGGCGCATGAGCGAAGAGCTCGGTCGGGAGCGAAGGAACCAGCCGTGGGTCCTCCTCGACAAGGAGTACACCTTCGACACACAGGCGGGCGAGAAGACACTCGCAGACCTGTTCGAGGGTCGATCGCAGCTGCTGGTCTATCACATGATGTTCGGCCCGGAATGGACGGCAGGTTGTCCGGCGTGCTCTTCCGTGGTCGATCCTCTCGACGGGGCGATGCCTCATCTCAACCAGCACGACGCCACCATGGTCGTCTGCTCTCACGCGCCGCTCGAAAAGCTCGCCGCCTACAAGAAGCGGATGGGCTGGAAGCTCAACTACGTCTCTTCTCTCGGCAGCACCTTCAACTACGACTTCGGTGTCTCGTACACGAAAGGGCAGCAAGATGACCTCGATCCCAACCTGATAGAGCAGGTGACAGCTAACAAGGAGATTGCCCAGATGGCCGCTGCCTGCGGCACGGACCTGCTCGGCTACATCAGTGAGGCGCCCGGTTTGAGCGCGTTCGTAATGGAGGACGGCACGATCTACCAGTCGGCCGGCTACCGAGAGCCGTACGGGGCGCGCTTCATGCTCACTTACCAGGAGCTGCTCGAGCGAACCGCGAAGGGATACGACGAATCCGTGATGCTGCGGCGCCACGACGAGTACTGATTCGGTCGCGAAGCCGCGTGGAGCGGCGGGAAGGGAAGATACGCCGACTAGAGAGTCCGGGGCGGTTCGGCGCGGGCATGGCGGCGCACAGCCGCGGCACACATTCCCGGAAACAGGCGTGTGTCGCGCTGGGCCAACCGGGTGATCTCGGCAGCTCGTCGTTTGCTGGTGATCGTTCCAAATGTGAGCGTGTACTGCGGCCCCCGGACTGCCGAGTGGATGGTCAACCACAACGCTCGCCCGGAAAGCGTCGGGACAGAGGTCGTAATCGGCTAAGCGAACCGGATCGCCGGTAGAAAGGGATCGGCAATGAGGCTGTAGCCGGCGGGCTTAACGCCTGAGCTCGATTCGGTTCGCGTTACGGAAACTGCGGCCATCTCCGACGGCGCCGAACGCCGGGTTATTCCGGGGATGAGGCTCAGTCGCCAGCCCCATGGAGGTCACAGCCGTGTCACGCATTCGCGGAACCCAGCGGATACAGGAGGACACGAAAGGATATGGCGAGGTCGGCGGCTGAGTACAGGAGGACACTGGAGGAGCCGCTGGGATACGGACGGACACGACATTAGGCCGGTTCGGGACCGTGCGTCCTCAACCATGAGGAGACTCAACGCGGCGCGGGCCGTATGCGACACGTAAGTCAGCGTTCCTCAGGGAACAATTAGGGAACAGTCGCTGTCGATCAGGCCGTGTCGTTGGATGTCGTTTCGTATTCGCAGGCGAGAAGTGAACTCACTCCGACAGAACCCGGCTTACAGTCCGCCCTCGACCCACCTATTCGCACCCTTACAACAGGGCAGCGATCATGGCGTCAGCGACGAAGCGACCATAGGTCTTGAGCGGCATGCCCCGGCGCAGAACCAACAGCTCGTAGAGCTCTGGAGCGGTGTAGGTCCACATCACATTCGCGGCGTCAGCCACGGTCATGCCGGGCCGAAGATGACCGGCGGCGGCAAAGCGTCGTGCGTTGTCGGTCATGCGGCGGAGGCGGTTCGCATACACCTCGTCGAGAAGGTGCTTGAGCTCCGGGTGACTGCCGGCGGCATCTCGCACCAGGAGCATGATCGGAGCGGCCAAGGGAGCGATCTCGGTGACGAACACTCCCCAGCGCGAGATGAGCTTTCGCGCATCGGGCTCATGTGCCTGCACCTCCTCCGATCGCTGCTCGGCCGGCACCGGGCCCCTGCCCTCGAGCGCCCGGGCGCTCATGGCACGGACCAGCCCCGGCTTGCCGCCGAACGATTTGTAAATGGTGTCCACGGAGACGCCGGCGTCCTTTGCGATCGCCGAGATCGTCGTGGGTCCGTAGCCACTGCGCAGGAAGCGCCTCTGAGCCATTTCGATGATTCGGTCGTGGTTTCGGCGGGCCTGCTCGCGGCGCAGGCTCGCGTCGTATGAGCGGCCCTTGACAGCCTGAGACTTTCGGCCCATACTCGCCATTGGTTCCAGTCTACTGGAATGAAATCGAGGTGGGAAGGCATGGAGCAATCTCTTGCGACGATCGATCGGTTGGTGCGCGTGACGAACCAACATGATCTCGAGGCCCTGACAGCGTGCTTTGCCGAGGACTACCAGAACGAGACTCCGGCACATCCAGCCCGAGGCTTTCGCGGCCGAGCTCAGGTGCGCCGGAATTGGGAGCAGATCTTTGCGTTCGTCCCTGACATCCACGTCGAGGTCGTTCGGAGTGCCATCAAGACCGACACCGTCTGGACCGAGTGGGAGATGCGAGGAACACGGCGAGACGGGAAGCCCCACTGGTCACGCGGCGTCATCGTCTTCGGTGTGAACGACGACGCCATTCGCTGGGCTCGGTTTTATGTCGAGCCCGTAGACGAAAGTGACGCGACGGTCGACGACGCCATCCGCGAGCAGGTGGTGCGGCAATGATCCTGGTTGCCGGCGGCACCGGCCACCTTGGTATCGAGCTGGTTCCTCTCCTGACTGCCCGAGGCATCCCTGTCCGGATCCTGACGCGCGATCCGGATCGCGCGCGCCAGCGCCTGGGCGAGACTCCGCAGTTCGCCAAGGGGGACGCGCGGAGTCCTAATACGTTGGAAGCGGCTCTGAAAGGCGTCGACGCCGTGGTTTCGGCGATGACAGGCTTTGGGCCCGGCGCACCTGGCCCCCGGGCGGTGGACTATGAGGGCAACCTGAACCTGATCAGGGCGGCGGAGGCGGCAGGCGTGCGCCGCGTTGTGCTCGTATCCATCCACGGCGCCACAGCCGACCACGCGATGGAGCTCTGGCGGATGAAGCACCGCGCCGAAGAAGCGCTCCAAGCCAGCAAGCTCGATTGGGTCATCGTGCGTCCGAACGCATTCATGGAGCTGTGGGCCCAGATTGTCGGTGAACCGATATTCAAAAACGGCAAAGCGACTGTTTTCGGTCGGGGCGACAACCCAATCAACTTCAACTCGGCCGTGGATGTTGCACGTTTCGTCGAGCTGGCGCTTTTCGATCCCGGTCTCAGCCGAACGATTCTTTCCGTCGGTGGCCCGGAGAACCTGACCTTGAACCAGCTGGTGGGTCAGATCGAGCGGGCGGCCGGCCGGAAGGCTGCGGTGAAACACATTCCCGTGCCGATGATGCGGCTGATGTCGTTCGTGATGCGGCCGCTCAAGCCTGATGTTGCCGCCATGATTCAAGGCGGGATCGCTTTCGACACGGTGGATATGACCTTCGACGTCTCCGACCTGCGCCGCCGCTTTCCACAAATCGAGCTCACCCGTATGGCCGACGTGCTCGCCCGGCAGGGAGCCGCCACCAAGGCACCAACCTCAGCCGAGTCGTCGCACTCAGTCCGCCCTCGACCCACCCTTCTGTAGCAGCGCCGCCAGGGCACGAATTTCGAGTCACTCCCCTAAGTCATCGCGGTCCGGCGAGTAAGTCATCCAGTTAGACCCGCCGGCTAAGAAGCAGTCGTCCGTCAGAAGCCACGCATCGATTGGCCGACCTAGCTTGACTGCATGAGCACCAAAACGACACAAGCAATGGGGGACGAGATGACTACTCAAAACAACCTGGAGGAAAACAAGCGGATCGTTCGCGCGTTCATCGAAACGGCGTTCAACAAGCACCAGACCGATCGAGTGGGGGACCACCTGACGTCCGACATGAAGTGGCACGGGGGCACCCTGGGAACGGTCGAGGGTCGCGAGAACTTCGTCGGGCTGGTCAGCGCGATCGTCTCCGCCCTCCCGGACCTGCGAAACGTAGAGCAGGACATCATCGCCGAACGAGACATCGTGTCCGTGCGCGCGGTGGTCGAGGGAACACACAAAGGGGACCTCCTCGGGATCCCCGCGTCGGGCAAGCACGTCCGGTGGGATGCGGTCGACGTGTACCGCGTGGAGGACGGAAAAATTGCCGAGGAGTGGGCCGCGGACGACCTGCTGGCCTTCGTCTATGGGGTTGGCGCCTATACCCCTCCCTGGCTCGCGCAGAAGTCCTAGCGACGAGTT
>WNFP01003396.1_pt1 | contig 12767 bp, 9 predicted proteins | sample 5400201 | NCBI WGS metagenome assembly WNFP01 (sample SAMN13153355, study PRJNA577476) | soil metagenome | isolation source: 115 cm saprolite under Madrone tree | place: USA:California | collected 2016-06-14
CTGCAGCAATCGGATTGGCTATACTTACGGTCGCTCAGTTACCCTCTCCTTTAGCACTCAGTAGAGCAGGGAAAGGGGTTGACGCGACGTGAATTCACAGTGCGCGTTGGTGGGCAAGGCGGAAACTGTTGCAAGCAAACCAGGAAAGACACCGTCGCGATAATAACGAAGAAGTAATAGTCGTGGGAGGCTCGGCGGCAGGATTTTATACCGCAGCCAAGGTAGCTCACGGCGGCAAGCGTGTGCGTGTGCTGGAGTCCCGGCGGGGCTTGGAGCCGGTGCCGCGGACGCTGATTGTGACGAGTCACTTCCGCAGGCAATTGGGAGCTTCGGCGAATGAGACCGTGCTAAACGAGATTCGCCGGTTTGAACTCTTCACCGATGGCCGCTCCGCGCAGGTCGCGCTGGCCAAGCCCGACCTTATCATCGAGCGCGCGAGATTGATTCCGGCGCTGGCGCGTGAGGCGCGACGGGCCGGCGCGGAAATTTCTTTCGATACGCGCTTTCTGGGACTGGCTCCCACCGCGAGTGGCATTCAAGTTGAGGTTGAATCCAGCGGACGGCGGGAAGTGCTGCATGCCCAGAGCGTGGTGGGAGCAGACGGCGCGGCGAGCCGCGTGGCACGAACGGCGGGTTGGGCGCCCATTGAAACCGTGCCGCTGGTACAGGCGATCGTGCGCTTGCCGAAGGATTGCCCGGTGGACACAACGCGTGTGTGGTTCGTGCCGGACGACACGCCGTATTTCTACTGGCTGATTCCGGAATCGGCGGAGCGCGGCGCGCTAGGCGTCATCGGAGAGGACGGCCGGGATGCCACGCGATGTCTGGCGCGATTCCTGGACAAGAAGGGAATCGAGCCGCTCGAATGGCAGGGCGCGCGAATCCCGGTGTACAAGCGGTGGGTGCCGGTGAAGCGGCGGGTGGGAAAAGGGAACGTGTACCTGGTTGGGGACGCCGCGGCGCAAGTCAAAGTGTCCACGGTGGGAGGAATCGTTACCGGCTTTCGAGGGGCGCACGCTGTCGCCGAGTCCATTTTGCAAGGCGGGCGCGGCAGGGGACTGCTGGCCCTGCGGCGCGAACTAAGCACGCACTGGCTGCTGCGGCGCACGATGCATCATTTCCGGCAGGAAGATTACTCGCACCTGGTGGACCTGCTCAACGCGGCCACGCGGGATACCCTCAGCGAGATTACGCGCGACGAGTCGACGCGGCTGCTGTGGAACGTGCTGCGGCGCCAGCCGCAACTCGTACTGCTGGGGCTGCGCGGGCTGCTATTGGGCTGGAACAGCGGGCGACGCTAGAGCTGCTGCACATGGGAAGGTGTGCGAGCATAAAGAATCTCGGCGCGGAGGACTGGATTGCGTCTCACTGTAGTTGGATGTGGTTATGTTGGCCTGGTGACCGGCGCATGTCTCGCCGAAGCGGGGCATGAGGTCATTTTTACGGACATTGATGAGGAGCGGATCGCGCGGCTCCAGGCCGGAGGCGTACCGATCTTTGAGCAGCACCTGGACCAAATCCTGGCTTCGGCGCGAAGGGCCGGCAAGATCTCGTACACCTCGGACGCTGGCGAAGCGATACGCAGCAGCGATGCCATCTTCATTTGCGTCGGCACACCGCCAAAGGAAAACGGCGATGCGGATCTCTCCGCGATCGACCACGTGGCGCGTCAGATTGCCACCGAAGCGCGAACGCCGAAGCTGGTGATCGAAAAGAGCACGGTGCCGGCGCGCACTGGACTGGAATTGCGCCGCGCGCTCACAGCCTACTCGCGCAACAGCGGCTTGGCGTTTCGCGTGGCGTCCAATCCAGAGTTCCTTCGCGAGGGGACGGCCGTTTCGGACTTCTTTCATCCTGACCGCATAGTGGTGGGCGTGGAGGATGAGGCTTCGGCGCGCGATATGCGGGAGATTTACCGGCCGATCGTGGAGCGCTCCTTTCGCTGCCCGGTGCACAATGGCACGTGTCCTCCGGGGAATGCCGTGAATCTGCTCATCACTACGATCAATAGCGCAGAGCTCATCAAACATGCTTCCAATTCATTCTTAGCGCTGAAGATCAGTTACGCCAACGTGATTGCCGATCTTTGCGAGAAAATCGGAGCAGACGTGGAGGAAGTGACGCACGCGATGGGATTGGACCCGCGCATCGGCGAGCAATTCCTGCGTGCCGGGCTGGGCTTTGGCGGTTTTTGCTTTCCCAAGGATTTGCAGGCGTTCGTTCACTTGGCCGGCACGGTGGGAGTGGATTTCGACATTTTAAAGGCGGCCGAACGCGTCAACAAGCAGCGCATCGAGAGGTTTTTCGAAAAGGTGCGCCGGGCCCTGTGGGTGGTCAAGGGGAAACGCGTCGCGGTGCTTGGGCTGGCGTTCAAGGCGAATACCGACGACATCCGATTCTCGCCAGCGTTGGAAGTGGTGAAGGAACTGCTCCGGCAGGGAGCGCAGGTGCAAGCCACGGATCCTGAAGCGATTTCGAAAGCCAAGACGCTGTTTCCCGCAGCCAGCTATCACGAGGATCCGTACGATGCTTTGCGCGACGCAGAAGCGGCGCTGGTCTGCACGGAATGGGACGTATTCAGGGACCTGGATTGGGAGCGCGCGGGAAAACTCATGGCGCGGCGGCTGGTGGTCGACGGCAGGAATCTGTATTTGCCGTCGCGGATGCGCGGGCTGGGATTTGAATATTATTCGTTTGGGCGCGAATAATTTCCAACGATCAGCGGGAAAAGCGAAAAGCGTTACTAGGCGCCGGCGGTCTGCTTGCTTGCAAAATACTCCTTGAAATAGTCGAGCGTGGTGCGCAGGCCCTCCTCCAAACCCACCTTCGGTTCCCAACCTAGAATGCGCTTGGCTTTGCTGATGTCCGGGCAGCGCTGCTTGGGGTCGTCTTGCGGCAGAGGCTCGAAAATGATCTTCGGCGCATTTTCAAAATGGGTGCGAATGCGCTCCGCAAATTGGAGGATGGTGATTTCCTGCGGATTGCCAATATTCACGGGCAAATGCTCATCGGATAACATCAAGCGATAGATACCCTCAATCAAATCGGAAACGTAGCAGAAGCTGCGGGTCTGCTTACCATCACCATAGACCGTGAGGGGCTTGCCGGTGAGAGCCTGGTGGACAAAGTTAGGGAGAGCGCGGCCGTCGTTGAGACGCATGCGTGGCCCGTAAGTATTGAAAATGCGCACGATGCGCGTGTCCACGCGGTGGTAGCGGTGATAGGCCATAGTCATGGCTTCGGCGTAGCGCTTGGCTTCGTCGTAGACGCCGCGAGGTCCGATCGAGTTCACGTGACCCCAATAGGTTTCAGGCTGCGGAGAAACTTCCGGGTCACCGTAGCATTCGCTGGTAGAAGCCAGAAAAAATTTGGCCTTTTTGGCGAGGGCGAGACCGAGTGCGTTGTGAGTACCCAGCGCACCGACCTTGAGCGTTGGGATGGGCATTTTCAAATAATCAACGGGGCTGGCGGGGGAAGCGAAGTGCAGGACGTAGTCAACGGGGCCGGCGACGTCGATGTAGTTGCAGACGTCCGCGCGCGCGCTGCGGAAGCGAGGGTGCTTCCGTAGATGAGCGATGTTCGATTCCACGCCGGTAACAAGGTTGTCAAGCGCGAGAACGTCCCATCCCTCCGCGATCAGGCGATCGCAGAGATGCGAGCCCAGGAAACCTGCTCCGCCAGTGACTACTGCGCGCATGCACCCTCCCGAGAAATGGCAACCCACAATTTTATCGCGCTGGGCGGCGATTGACCACACTGGCGGGCCGCGATACCATGCGCGCGCTTGCTTATGCACGGGAACATAGATGCACCGCACGTCCGGCAGCGCCACTTGGCCCGGGCGATTCTTCCCACCTTGGTTGTTGGGCTAATCGTCTTCGCCGCAATCATTTTCCTCGGCGTGGGCCGGTGGCTGGTCGTGGAAGATCCGCTGGACAAGGCCCAAGCGATTGTGGTCCTCAGCGGACGAATCCCCATGCGGGCCAAGGAAGCGGCACGCTTGTACAAGGCCGCCTACGCACCGCAAATTTGGCTGACGCGTGCCAATGAACCTGCCGCCTCACTACAGGAGATGCATATTGCATACCTCGGCGAGGAGTTCTTCAACTCGCGAGTTTTGATGCACGAAGGGGTTCCATTGCAGGCAATCCGGGTGCTCGAGCCGCCGATAGACAATACGGCGGATGAAGTCCGCACCATTGCAGCCGAATTGGAGCAAGAGAAGGGCGCCGCGGTGATTATCGTCACCACGAAGGCACACACGCGGCGCGTGCGAACGCTGTGGAGAGAGCTTGCGGGTGGGAAGGGGAGAGCCATTGTACGCGCCGCTTCCACTGACCCGTTTGCGCCTGATCATTGGTGGCGCGCGACCGGTGATGCACTAGAGGTAGTGCGCGAAGTTCTGGGTCTATTGAATGCATGGGCGGGCCTGCCTTCGCATCCTTCGCGGTGAGGCGGCAATCAAAAGAAGAAAAACCTTCTGCGGCGGGGCGAAATCTTTGCGTCGGGAATTTCCGGGACGTACGGAAGGTCGCGTCCTTCAAAAGCGGCCAGCGGGTTTTCGAGAAATAAATCGCGTGCCTTCTCGTCGCCGAATTGCTCGGCTACAGCGTCATACGCGGGCTGCAATCTCAGCGGCCGGCGCTTGGTGTTGTGCGCATCGCTGGCGACGAAGTGCACGAAGCCCTGCGCGATCCAGCATAGAGAATCTTCCTGCGCGCGCGGACCGAAGGTCCCAGTCAGGGAGCCGGCGGTGACCTGCACAAAGCAACCCAGCCGCGCCCATTTTGCGAGTCGCTCCGGCTGGCGGCGAAGGATGGCGTTGCGCTCGGGGTGGGTGATTATGGGCCGCAGGCCCTTGAGCTGCAAACTGTGCAGGGTGTCGTCCATGGAGGGGGGTATGGAGATTTCGTTGAACTCGACGAGCAGGTAAGCGTGCTGGTTGATGCAGAAGCGCGAGGCGTCGGCCCGCAAAGCCTCAAGATTTTCGGGGTTGAGATGAAAGTCGCACCCGGTAGCCAAGTTCAGCCGATCGCCGATTTCGGTTTGCAGGCGTTCGCGCAGGCGCTGAACCCGCGCATAATCGAATGAATAATCGTCGCTGCAATGCGGCGTGGCGACGACATGAGTGATGCCGTCGGAGATCGCCGATTCGGCCATGGCCAGTGACTCTTCGATGCCCTCGGGGCCGTCATCGAGACCTGGCAAAATGTGGCAGTGCACATCCACCATGGGATTCACAAACTCCTCGCAGCGCTAGCACCGCAGTGCTGCCATATCTGAGTCGCCCGCTACGTCCGAGCGAACAGTCATCCGCTGGTTGCTGGATGCCGCTTACGCCTGCAACTGCCGGCTGGAAGCGCTTGGGGCGGGTGCCTACTATCTTGCTCCGTTTTGCCAGGCAATCGCAACGCGTCTCGGGGGAAGACCTTCGGGTGGGCGTTTTTTTGTGTGCGCCGGGAACCCTGTTATATTTATTCGGCTCTTCAACGGGCTTTGCGGCCCGTGTATTTCAGAACAGTTTAGGAGTGCGACGCAACTCATGCCAATTGACCGGAAACCTGAATTCTTCAAGGGCGCCCAACTTAAGGTCGCCATCATCGGATGCGGATATGTTGGGTTGCCGCTGGCGCTGCGTTTCGGGGAAGCAGGGCACAGGGTGACCGGATTCGACACCGATCCCAACAAAGTGAATATGCTGAATGCGGGGCGGTCGTATATCGAGCATATTCCGCAGACGAAGATCCAGCAGCTCGTGAATAGCCGGCATTTTGCGGCGACGACGGATTTCGCGCGCTTGAAGGAAGCAGACGCCATCATCATTTGCGTGCCGACCCCGTTGGACGAGCGGCGCGAGCCGGACCTGAGTTACGTCGTGCAAACAGCCATCTCGATTCAGCCGCACCTGCAAAAGGGGCAGCTCGTGGTGTTGGAATCCACAACGTACCCCGGGACCACTGAAGAGTTGCTGCTACCAATTTTGGAGAAGGGCGGGTTGCAATGCCCGATTGCGGCGGGGCCGGAAAACGAGAATGTGGCATGCCATTTTTGGCTGGCGTTTTCTCCGGAGCGCGAAGATCCGGGGAATAAGCAGTTTGGTTTGGCGCAAATCCCGAAAGTCGTCGGCGGAGTGAATCCGCCGAGCGGGCGCGCGGCAGTGTCGCTGTACGGGCAGGTCGTGGCGCGCGTTGTTCCGGTAAGCTCCACTCGCGCCGCGGAAATGACCAAGCTGCTGGAAAATATTTTCCGCTGTGTGAACATCGCCATGGTGAACGAGCTGAAGATGCTCAGCCTGCGCATGGGTATCGATATCTGGGAAGTGATTGACGCCGCGGCGACGAAGCCGTTTGGGTTCATGCCTTTTTATCCGGGGCCGGGACTTGGCGGGCACTGCATTCCGGTGGATCCGTATTATCTTTCGTGGAAGGCACGCGAGTATGACTTTTCGACTCGCTTCATCGAGCTTGCCGGCGAAGTCAATACGGCGATGCCGTATCACGTCGTTGACGCGATTGCCGCGGCGCTGAACAATCACAAGAAAAGTTTGAAAGGCGCGAGAATTTTGATTTTGGGCGTGGCGTACAAGAAGGACGTGGACGATTTGCGCGAGTCGCCGACGCTCAAGATCATGCAGCTGTTGCAACAACGCGGCGCACAGCTCGATTACAACGATCCGTATTTCCCGCAGCTCCACAAAATGCGGCATTACAATTACGAGAATATGAAATCCGTGCCGTTGAATGCGCAGGCGATTGGCAGCTATGACGCGGTGATTGTGGCCACGGATCACTCCAGCTACGATTACTCCGCGATCGTGGACGCCGCCAAGCTGGTTGTGGACACGCGCAACGCCACGCGCCGCGTGATGCGTCACCGCGACAAAATCGTTCTCTGCTAGGCGCAAATGACTGCCTCCACCGAGGAAATCCGCCGCCAGCTAGAGGAGAGCGCGCGCGTCAAGCAGGCATTCTCCGACGCGTTGATTCAAAATATTCTGCAATTTGCGCGCAAATGCGCCGCAGCGTTACGCGGCGGCGGCAAAGTCGTGTTTTTTGGCAACGGCGGCAGCGCCGCTGATGCGTTGCACCTCGCGGCAGAGCTGGTGGTGAAACTGCGCGACGACCGGCGCGGGCTAGCGGCTTTGGCGTTGACCGCCAATCCGTCGGTGCTGACCGCGGCGGGAAACGATTATGGGTTCGAGCAGATTTTCGCGCGTCAGATCGAATCGCTTGTTTCGGCGCAGGATGTGCTGGTTGCTCTCTCCACCAGCGGCGAGAGCACAAACATGTTGCGAGGAATCGAAGCTGGTCGGGGGCGGGGCGCTTTTCTAGTGGCGCTTACGGGTGAGTCTGGCGGTGCGCTGGCGAGCAAGGTGGACCTGCTGCTGAACGTTCCTTCTCGCGATCCGCAGCGCATTCAGGAGGCGCACATCACTATCGGGCACATCGCTTGCTCGCTGATCGAGCAGCTCGCGTTGCAGGAGTAACTGCGACTCTGCTTCCAGGTTTACGTCTACTTTATTTTCACCAAGGCCACCCGCGCGGTCGCGAACGGCATTACCGCTTCGAGCAGCACGGGGGTTCGCCAAGCGTTGCTTGCAAGATACAGCGCGAAATGAGCGTCCTTCAATTCCGCTCCAGCGTCGAACACGCGAACTTCGATCTTTGAAGCGGAGAAGCTGCCCGCCGGCACGGCGATATTTTGCGCCGGGCCGTCAAGCCTCGCACTAACGTCGTACAATTTGTGGCCGTCGTAAACCGGGCCGCGCACTTCGTGGATCTTCGTCCAATCTACGGTGCGCAAATACTGCATCAGGCCCAGGGGATCGCGCGTTCCAGGCGCAACACGAGTCTGCGTCGCATTTGCTGCGGCGCGCTCCGTGCTGGTCGTCGTCATACGCTGGACGGACTCCTGTTTTTCTCCGCGCTCGTTTAAGTGCATTTCATATTGCAGGCTCGAGAGCGTGGCTGCATCGCTGTAGGAATCAAACTGATCGTCAAGCTCGAATACCATGCGCAGAGGATTCTCCGTTCGTGCGAAGGCTTGCAGGTGCCAGGCATTCTTCCCGAAGAAGTCGCGGCGATCGACAATTTGCAGACGCAGATTGGCAACGTTGCTGAGGTTCGCCACGTCGGCGGCAAATTCGAGGACTTCACCAGGTCGCAAAGGAGTGCTCGCGTCTGCAGTTACGACGGGAATCCCGGGCGCGGTCGTTTTTGAGAGCGTGGGTGAAGCGGAACCTTCCGCCGCTTTGCCCGTTGCCAATACGGGGGCAGCCAGGGCGGGCTGCGCAGCCTTTGACACTCGGCCGAAAGCGCCAGGGCCATGCGCCCAGTAATAGGCTCCGGCGGCGCAGGCCAACGCGGCTATTATCGCGATCGTTGCGGAGAGCTTGGTCATGCTATTTGCGTGAACCTAGTCTGAAACAATGCCTAGCCTCGGCGGCTTCCGTCGTACAATACATTTTGCGCGCAAAGCGAACGTCGAACAATCGGTGGCTCGGCGAATTCTGAGATTATCAAAAACGCGAGGCGCTCGTCTTTCCTAAGCGCGCCTTGCTTCCCGCGGCAGCCACGCTTCTGCTGCGGACCTTGGAGGAGGATTTCCTGGATGCGCTTCGTTGTTACAGGTGGCGCCGGTTTCATCGGGTCGAATACGGTGGACGAACTCGTCCGCCGCGGGCACGGCGTGGTGGTGCTGGACGACCTCTCTTCCGGCAAGGAAGAGAACCTCGCGGAAATCCGCAACAAAATCACGTTGATTAAAGGCAGCATTACCGACATCGAGGTGGTTCGTAAAGCCATGCACGAAGCCGAATGCGTGCTGCACCTGGCGGCGCGCACTTCCGTGCCCAAATCGGTCAAGGATCCCATTGAAACGAACCGCATCAATATCGACGGCACGTTGAACGTCTTGGTAGCGGCGCGCGACGCGAAAGTGAAGCGGATCGTCTTCGCCGCTTCGTCTTCCGCATACGGAGAAACGCCCACCCTTCCCAAGATCGAAAAGATGGAGCCGCAGCCCATCTCGCCGTATGGCGTCACAAAGTATGTCGGAGAGTTGTACGCACAAACCTTCGGCCGGTGCTATGGGCTCGAGAACGTGTCGCTGCGCTATTTCAATATTTTTGGTCCTCGCCAGGACCCCAGTTCGCCGTATTCCGGCGTGCTGGCCAAATTTTGCACGGCCTTCCTGGAAGACACGCAACCGGTGATTTTCGGCGACGGCGAGCAAACGCGCGATTTCACTTATGTGGAAAACGCGGTGCAAGCCAATTTGCTGGCCTGTGACGCTCCCAATGTTTCCGGCAAGGTGTTCAACGTCGGGGTCGGCGGCCGCTTCTCTCTGAACCAGACCGTGGCGCTCCTTGGCCAGATTTCCGGCAAGAGCCTAGAGACGAAATATGAACCGCCGCGCGACGGTGATATTCGCGATTCGCAAGCGGACATTTCGCAGGCCCGCGAATTCCTCGGCTACGAGCCGACAGTTACGTTCGAAGAGGGCTTGCGGCGAACCTTCGATTGGTATCGCGCAGCGCAACTGAAGGCGGCCGCTACTCCCGCGCCTGCGTCCGCGACTGTGCCGACTCCCGCGAAATCCTGAAAAGAAGCGGAGCTACCCTCTGGCTCCATGGTTTTTCGAGCTTGCGGAATCAACCGCCCCAAGCGACCACCTTACCGGTCCGACTCCTCGCTAGGTCCGTCATCGCGGCGCTGGCTTGCCGGCTTTGGCACGATGTGCGGGATCCCCGCGTCATTCATCTTCTTATTGAGCGCCGGCAGATCCTCATCGACTAACCTCTTGACTTGCGCGGAAGCATCGCTGACGAGCGGACCCAATTCTGCGAGCTTCTCTTTCTGTTGCCCACCGGGAGCCGCCGCGAATCCATCCAGATCCTGCAAGAGACCTTGCACCTGGTTGGGCAAAGGTTCCGGCTTCCATTCAAATGGCGGGCCCGCATTGCCGAGCCCTTCGCGTTCGCGGATGTATTTCTCGGCGACCTTGTCTACCTTCTTTTGCAGCTCTTCCGCCGCCTTCTGTATGTCTTCGGGGATTTTTGGTACGTCGGGCTTGCCGGCATCCGCCTTCCATTGCGCGCGCGCCGCGCTCAACGCGTCCTTCAGTCCCTGAACCGTCTTGCGGTCTTTGGCCGCGCTCTTTTCCATGGCGTACAACTGATCCATGGCTGCGCGCCGCGCCGCGCGATCCTCCGGGGAAAGCTGCATGTGCGGATCATCCTCGACCACGACTTCCTGCGTTGCTTCCTTGGTCCCGGCCTTGATTTTAACTGTGTACTTTCCGGGTTCTACTCGCGGGCCGCGCGGACCTTCCCAGTATCCGGCGTTGATGGCCTCCATCTGTTCCGGCGTGGGCTCTGCGGCAGCGTTGTAGCGCAGGTCCCAATTCGCGCGATTCACGCCGGCCGCGCCCGGTCCGTCCAACTCGCGCACTACCTTCCCGTCTTTGTCGGTGACGGTGATCTTGACCTTGCCTTCTTTCTTTAGCTCTGCGGAAGATTTGCTCTTCTCCTCTGCTGCACCCTTCCCCTTTTCCTCGGTTTTTGCTGCCGCGGCTTTGTCCTTATCGTCCTTGTCCGCCTTTTGTTCGGTCTTCGGCGGCTCGGGCGGCAGGGCTTCCTTCAAGTAGTAGTTCAGAATGGCGCCGTAAGGCGGATTCTTCGCGATGAAAAATTTCTGTCCCCCGCTCCAGCGCCGCATCCTGATGTTGAAAACGGTAGCTGCGTGCGGCGGGAAGAACGTCATATCGCCGTTCAACACGCTGGCGTTCATCTTTTCGATCGGCGTGATGTCATCGAAAATCCATATCGAGCGCCCGTGCGTAGCCAGAACTAGGTCGTTTTCACGCGCTTGTATCTGGATATCGTCCACCGGCACGGTTGGAAAATTATTTTTCAGCGCCGTCCAGTTCGCGCCGCGGTCCCAGGAAACCCACAGCCCGAATTCCAGACCGGCAAACAACAGGTTTTGATTTCGCGGGTGCTCCCGAACCACGTGCACGCTTCCGGCGGAATCCGGAATACCGCTGCGAATCGATTTCCATGTCTCGCCGTAATCATTGGTCACGAAAATGTAGATTCCGTAGTCATCGTTGCGATGGCCATCGAACGTTGCAAACGCGGCTCCCTCTCCGGCTTTCGACGCCACCACGCGGCTGACGTACGTGCCCTTGGGCACGCCCGGAACGCGCGAAGCCACATTCTTCCAAGTTTTTCCCCCGTCGCGCGTCACTTGCAGGTTCCCGTCGTCAGTCCCGACCCACAGCACGTTCGGCGTCAAAGGCGATTCGCTGAGCGTGGTGATGGTGGGATATTCCTGCACGCCGTCGTGCCGCGATAGCGTGTTCTTGTCCGGCGTCTTCCCGAAGATTTGCAGCTTGTTGCGGTCCACTCCGGTAGTGAGGTCCCCGCCGAGCCGCGTCCAGGTATCGCCGCGGTCCGTGGATTTGAACAAATAATTTCCGCCGTAGTAAATCGTCGTGTGGTTGTGCGCAGAAACCGCCACCGGCGAATTCCACTGGAAGCGGTAGTGCGGCTCGCCGTATTTCGCTTCCGGCGCTATCGAGCGCTGCTGCGCGGTTCGCAGATCGCGCCGGTCAATGTTGCCGTCCTGCGATTCCGTGTACACGATCCAAGGTTCGAGGGGATCGATCGCCGCGTAAAATCCGTCGCCGCCGTGAATCACAAACCAATCTTCATTGGTGATACCGTCGCGTGTCAGCGACTGGCTCGGCCCGCACCAGCTTCCGTTGTCTTGCAGTCCGCCGCAAATGTGATAGGGCATTTCGTTGTCGAGGCCAATCTCGTAAAACTGGCCGATGGCGATGGTGTTGACGAAATCCCACGTGCGCCCGGCGTCGTAGCTCCAATGGATTCCGCCGTCGCTGCCGGCGAGTATGTGATTCGAATCCGCCGGATCGATCCACATCGCATGAAAATCCCCGTGGATGCCCCTCACGCGATCCGTCACGAATTTCTTGCCGCCGTCCTCGGAGTAGAACATCTGCGCACCGAGTTCCCAAATACGCAAATCATTATTGGGATCGACGCGAATCTGGCTGTAGTAAGAAGGCCGCGGGTTTGTGTCGCCCATCTTCTTCCACGTCTCGCCTTTGTCTTCGCTGCGGAATGTTCCGCCCTTTTCGTGTTGGACAACCGCGTAAACGATGTTCGGGTCCTTGCGGTAAATATCCAGGCCGATGCGCCCAGTGTCGCCGCCGTTCTCGTACGGCAAGCCCTTCGTCAGTTTCTTCCACGTCGCGCCGCCATCGGTCGTTTTGTATATGCCGCTGCCCGGCCCGCCACCGTTGAAACCGAAGGGCGTGCGGCGGCGCTCATACGCCGCGGCGTACAGAATGTCCGGGCTCTGCGGGTCCATGGCGATATCGCTCACACCAGTGTCGTCATTTATCTTCAAGACCTGCGTCCAAGTCTTTCCGCCGTCCGTCGTCTTGTAGACGCCGCGCTCCGGATTCGGCCCCCACAAATGGCCCTCTGCCGCCACGTACACCACGTCGGGATTTCGCGGATGAATCACAACGCGTCCGATGTGATGGGTCGCGCGCAGCCCCATGTTCTGCCATGTCTTTCCGCCGTCGAGCGACTTGTACACGCCGTCGCCCCACGACGAACTCTGCCGGTTGTTCGGCTCGCCCGATCCGACCCACACGATCGAGGGGTCGGACGGCGCAATCGCAATGTCGCCAATCGTCGACACCGCTTCTTTGTCGAACACCGGCGTCCACGTGGT
>WNFP01003397.1_pt1 | contig 12766 bp, 10 predicted proteins | sample 5400201 | NCBI WGS metagenome assembly WNFP01 (sample SAMN13153355, study PRJNA577476) | soil metagenome | isolation source: 115 cm saprolite under Madrone tree | place: USA:California | collected 2016-06-14
AATGGAAAATAACCGTCAGGGCGAAATCATCGGGTACCTGGGATGAAGGCAGGCTGATCACCAAGCGTTCGACAGCGCGCAGTGGCGGTTCAACCATCTCCATATTCGATAAATAGTTCGGTCGCCTCAGTTAACGTGATTTGACAGTTTGAGACGGCCCTGGCTGACGCTTACTCGCAAATTGTAAAGTCGTCGAGACGGTCTGTCCCGTCGCCCAGTGACTAGCCGGTTCAGGCATTGTGAGTGCTATCGCGATTTATCAACTTACTGCGCTTATTCGTACCGAATCGCAACGGAAGGATCTGTGCGCGCTGCGCGCATCGCAGGCGCAGCGCTAGCCAGGAACGCTACTGCCGTTAGCACGAGGCAGCTCAACGCGAATGTCGCGATATCCCACGGGCTCACACCATATAGCAGGCCTCTCATGACGCCGCTTAGCGCAACTGCCAGCGCTAGGCCAATCGCGTTGCCCAGCAGGATCATTCGCGCCTGCTGTCCCAGGATCAGCCGCAGCACGCTGCCTCGTGTTGCTCCCATCGCGATGCGAATACCGATCTCCTGCGTTCGTCGCACAACGGAGTACGAAATGACGCCATATACGCCGACGGCCGCAAGCAGCAGCGCCAGCACAGCGAACGCGCTCAGCAGGAACATCGTCAGCCGCCGCTGGGCAAGCGATTCGGACAAGCGCTGTTCCAACGTTGAAACCTCGAACACCGGCACTTCTCGATTCACTGACCGTATGATCGTGCGCAGCGCCGGCGCAAGGCCAGCCGGATTGCCAGTCGTGGCAATCACGATGTTGAAGGCGACCTTCGCTGCTTGCGCGAATGGCAGGTATACCTCCGGTTCGACGGGCTGTTCCAGACCGTGCTGGCGCACATCCTCGGCGATCCCTACGATCTGCAGCTCGGCAGGTTCGTTCCAACTGCAGTTCGCGCAGTGCTGCGCTGGGTACATTGAATGAAACCACCTGCCTACAGCCTCGCCGCCGATAAACTTGCGCACGAACGCTTGGTTTACGATCGCAACTCCGAGGGCATTCTCGTTGTCATCTTCCGTAAACGCCCGGCCAGCAATGATAGTGGTGCCCATGGCGCGGAAAGAGTCTGGCGAAATGCTGATCAGCGGTACGCTTGATTCCGGGGACACCGCTGGGGGCGGCGGTGTCGGCCCGAACCAAACCGCAGTAAAGGCGCGGTAATCCTCAAGAGGCAGCACCTGGCTGGCTGCGGCATAGCGCACGCCCGGCAGAGCGCGCGCTTTTGCAAGCACCTCGGAGGCAAACGCCACCAGCCGTGGGTAGTTGCCGGTCTTGGCGGTAGCCGGCGTGATGTCCGGGGGGACGAAGCGCACCTTGGCAGTGAGCACATTGCGCGGATCGTACCCGGGATCCACGCGCATCAGGTCGCGGAAGCTGCGCAGCAGAAGGCCCGCGGCGATCAGCACCACCAGCGCCAGCGCCACTTCACCCACAATGAAAGCATTGCGCAGCAACCGGTGCTCGCACCCCCGCGACATACGTAGCGACGTCGCTTTCAGCGCGTCCAGCAGGTTCGCGCGCGAGCCGCTGATCGCAGGAGCGGCGCCGCACGAAACTGCCGCGAGCACCGCCACGGCTAGCGTGAATGCGAACATGTATGGATCGAGGCTAACGCTGCTCAGCCACGGCAGCCTCGGCGATTGCCAACCGCGAATCGCGTCAACGATGGCCGCGCCGATAACTAGCCCCACGCAGGCCGCGAGCGCGCCGATAACCATGCTCTCGGTCAGGAACTGTCGTGCGAGTCGTGAACGTGCCGCGCCGAGTGCGCCGCGCACGGCGATCTCGTGGTGACGTGCGGCAGCCCGCACAAGCTGCAGGTTGGCGATGTTTGCACACGAGATCAGCAGCACCAAGCCGACTCCCACCAGCAGAATCAGGAGCGGCGTTCGCGAATCTCCGGCGAGGTGGCGCTGCAGTGACGCAACTTCAAGAGCGCTCTCCTCCATCACCCGCGCCAATGGGGGTGGATATGCACGAAGCCTCGCCTGCTGAACCACCTGCAATTCCGCTGCGGTACTTGCCAGCGTCTGCCCTCTGGGCATCCGCGCAATCACGCGCACACCCTGGAGCTGGTCGAGATTGAACACCGAAGAACCGGGCGCCCGCAACGGCAGCATGATCTGCGGCGCAGCGGTCATGTCAGGGAATCGGAACGGCCGTGGCAGCACGCCAACGACCGTGCACGCGTGTTCCTGGTCGAGGTGGACTGTGCGCCCGATCGTCCGCGGGTCCGAGTTGAAACGCTCTCGCCAAAGCTCATCCGAGAGAAGCGCAACCAGAGGACTGTTCGAGTGATCATCTGCGGCCGTGAAATCGCGACCCAGCTGTGGCGCAACTCCGAGGACGGACAGGAAATTGGCGGAAACCATTGCGCCCGAAACGCGTAAGTTGTCTCCAATGCCGCTCAGCGTGTACTCGTCGAATGCGTACCCGGCGACGCTCTCGAATGGCCGCCCCCGTTCGCGCCATGCGACCATATCCGGCTCCATGATGGCGCCGCTGCCGTCCCGCGTGTGTTCCGCGACCCACACCAGTCGGCTGGGATCGCGATACGGCAACGGACGGACGAGCAGCGCGTATGCCGCAGAAAATATGCCCGCCGTGGCGCCAACGCCAAGCGCCAGGGTCAGAACCGCCGTCACAACAAAACCGGGACTGCGTCGCAAGCCGCGCATGGCATAGCGTATGTCCTGAAAGAGCACGTCTAGGAACGGCAAGCCGCGCTGCTCGCGGTAGGCCTCTTTCATCGCCTCCATGCCGCCCATCGCAATCAGCGCCTGTCGTCGCGCTTCCTCGGCGTTCATGCCCGCTCGCAGATTGTCGGCAATGTGGAACTGGAGATTGCTCTCAATCTCCTCGGCGAGTTCGCGATCGCGCTGCTCTTTCCAGAACAGACCCGCAACTCGCGAGATCAAAACCAGCATTCGTTTCATACGGCTTCCCCGTCAGGCGTGTTGTTTGTCGAGTGACAGGAACCGCGCTAGGACCGCCGTGGTTTCCTGCCATTCTTTCGTTTCGCCGTGCAGTCGCTTGCGGCCGGCGCGAGTAAGGCGGTAGTACTTGGCGCGACGATTGTTCTCCGACCTTGCCCACTGCGACGCGACTGTCGGATTCCGTTTCCAAGCCAGCGTGTACGAAGTGTAGGTTCCATTCGCGACTTCATAAAGCGCAAGCAGAACTGCACTTTCCTTGTCGTCAAATACAGGCGGAAACGCATTTCTTGCTCTTGCAAAATGATACACCGCTATCCATGGTGGAGCTGGTATGGTGCAAACTTTCTGCCCTTGCTAGACTGCCATGCATGTACGAGTCCGCAACGTTCTGGCTCACGGTTGTCGGAACCCTTTGTTGCTGTCGCGTCGCTGGTGGGTTCGCTAGTTGCCTTAGCAATCGCCAAGAGTACGCTCACCCTAGCGAAACAGGTTGCCGAGCACGAGCAAAGAGACTGGATGCAGCGGAAATGGTTTGACCTCTTCGATGCAGCTGAGAATCTCCTCTCCTAGAAAGATTTCAGGTCAAATACGACCGAAAGCTCGCCACAACAGAGTGTGAAAATGACGCACATGAATTGACCTTCGCTGCCCGACGAACGCTTCGTTTTGCCAGTGTATTCCCTCAGAATCCTACCGTTGATGCTTTCTTTAGCTGCGTAAATAAATGGAACCTCGAGGAGAACCTCTTCTCGAAAAAGATGGCGGCCGACTATGACCATGCAATCGAAGGCTTCCGGCAACAAGCGAAGGTTCCGGCAGAGGTGATTAAGAAGTCTTAGAAGGAGTCGAGCGGAGAATGGTCCTCAAAGAGTACGGCGTCTACTGTTCAAAATGTAAGTCATTCATCAGAATAAATTCCTACGAATTTGACCCGCCGCTGAAGACTGCTCCCACCTTCTTTCCAGCCGAAGGTGGAGAAACGTTACGTTGTGACGCCTGCGGAGATGTTTGCGTCTACCGCGCTGTGGATATTGTTCATCGCGTCGCAGGTCAAAGAGCCGCAAAGAATAGCTAGGAGGGTCGCATGGGAGGAACAGGTGGAACCGTCCGCGGCAAGACAAAGGTCGAACCGGAACTTCGAGGCAGTACGGGTCGCTTGGTCCACCTCATTCCAATCAGGGGACGCGACGGCAGCAAGCGCCGTTCGTTCCGCCCTGCGAACATCCGCATCGGCGCGAGCTTTGCAAACCTTGCTCCCAAGATTCCGCGTTCTCACTGGCCCAGGCTTTCCTGATGCTCCCGGCCTCTTTAACCGCCTTCTCCGACAAGAACAGAACCAGGAACAGGATCGCGAGCATTTAACGACTAAACCCTCCCAGCGTTGGTGCTGTATTGCTGCTGCCAGGTGCTTGATGCTCCACAGTCCCCGCGCCATACACCATTCCAATTATCGCGGCGCCGAGGAGGATTTGGAGTCCGAGGTGCACCCGAGATGGCGGTGGGCTCAGGGTCAGCACATATTGATGTTACGTGCCTTGTTCTTCGCGCATTATCTGAGTTTTGCGCCTGCGACCCAGCCCGACTTTGCGTTGCGTGGAGTAAGCCGAACACGACGGGCGAGCCCACGGACATCATTCCAAGTGCACTGAGCAATAGCTTTCTGCTGAAATCCAGATGCTCGGCGCTTGGCCATTCACACGTGCTTTCGGTTGCTAATTTTCCGACGGCTTCTCGGCGTGATCGATGACAAGAACTTCGACCGGACCTTTTTGTGACTCAAGCCTCAGCCCCAGCTGCTCCTGAATCGCTGTAAAGACTGAAGGCCCGGAGGAGTCCGGAGACGACGTGCTAGTAGGAGTTTGTGGTCCAGGCTCCGTTCCTTTGAACATCGCGCCTTGGCTCTCATCTGGTGTCCACTGTAGCTTGAAATCGTATATGCCCGTCAACCCGGTTTTGTCGACAACGGAACGGTCCAACTGTTGGGTCAGCAGCTCCGCGAGGGCCGTCATGGGAAGCCCTTGGCCTGTTATTTTACCCCTTTCCCTGAGCATAAACCCTGGTCTGCCGACGCCGTCGGGGCCTTTCATCCCGTCGGGATACGTGTCGCCAGGTTTTGCTTCATGAAGCTTAGGGCCGCTCTTTGCAGCAATCAATGCATACACTGACAGTTCTTTCGTTTCGTGGCGGACCGTCAGCTTAAAGCGATCCCCCAAAAGCGCCTGCAGCATGTGTTGCCTCACAAGTCTGCCTTGATCTTCATTAAGCTTGCGCAGAGCGTCCGCTGTGCCGCTGTCCATTTTAGCGTTGATGTCATAACGGTCAGAGTTAAACCAGGATGGTCCGCCGGAAATCTGATTGTCTTCGACGCCGTATGCATCTTTAACGAGCACCCGCAGCGTTACGTTCGTTCCATCGAACCCGTTGGGCGAGAACTTTAATCTGACCATATTGTTGGCAGATTTGTTTGGCTTGATCGAAGCTACTTCGTACCCGGGAACATTTGTGTTCGTGTTTTGGATCTGCGCATCAATCTTAGTTTCTGTTGCTTGTAGAAAACCAAACACAACCGGAAGTACGACAGCAGCCAATCCAGTAGCGCCAAGCAAGAGCTTTCTACGGAAATCCAGTCGCGAGGCTACACCTTGGGTCATGATATAGAGGACACGTTTCTTCAGGTCGGCGCCCGTAACTCCAGACACACATCTGAGCGGAGATTCGAGACAGAATTCGCAGGTCTTCAAAATACTCTCTGCATAGATCCGCGTTCGCCGCCCAATGCTAGAACTTCTTCGTCACAGGCGCGTTCGCGTTCCTCCATCAACCGCGTCCCCATCCAACAAACTAACGGATGAAACCAGAAGATAGCTTCAACCGTCATATGGATCGCAGCGGCCAGATTGTCGTGACGCCGCACGTGCTGCAGTTCGTGCGCGAGCACGGCTTCGAGTTGCCCATCGTCGAGGCGTAGAGAGAATCCCTCCGGCCATAGCAAAACTGGCCGGGTTATGCCGAAAATGCCAGGCTCCAGGGATGCCCGTGACACCAGCGTCTTGACCGGCTTCCGTATGCCGCGGGCACACTCCAGCCGGCGCAGCGTTTCCCACTTCGCGGCCTTCCCGTAAGGGCGTTGCTTCCTTCGCGACTAGAGAAATCTGCTGCCAGCGCACGTACCATATTAACACGTACCATATTAAAAGGACCGTCACGAATCCGCAGAGCCACAGGACTGCAAAAACGATCGGAAGTGCAGTCGGCAGACTCGGAAGAACTACGGAAGGAGGAGTGCGAGAAAACTCGCGCACGGCATGCTGAGTAAACGGCTGGTTGACCTGCTCCATTGCAAAGTACAGTCCGCCCTGCGCTCCAACCGAAATCCGTGACCAAGGAAGATGGCTTCCCAAGCCGACCAGCAACGAAAAGGGAATGAGGAATTTCACGGAGGCCGCGAACCAAAGCGAATAGCGGGCTCGCGCGTGGTTCTTTCGAAGTGCCAGAGCCAATAACGCGGCCAGTATGGCGAAGAGGGTCGATTGCCAGATATGGTTGCCTAAAGTGGGCGCAATCGCAGAAGCTATCTCAGACAAAGGCTTCGAGATCATTGTGATTTGTCCCCTCTCTCAAGTATTCCGGAGAGTTTTCTCGGCTTCTTTTACATCCTCTCGAGTGAGCTTGCCAGATTCAATCAGGTGCGCCATAACGGGTTGCGTGTGCCCGCCGAACAGTGCCACAAGGTCGTCGACCAGTCTACGCTGAGCGGCATTGCGGGTCATCGCAGCCTCGAAGACGTGAAAGTTGCCAACCTTCTTGACGCGGCGCACGACTTTTTTCCTCTCCAGCCGATAAACGGTTGTCTGGATCGTTGTGTAAGCAGGTCTGTCTTTTTCGGGGAAATTCTCTTGCATCTCACGGATGGAGGCATGGGCCCGCGTCCAAAGCGCTTCCATGATCTGAAGTTCGAGCTTCGTTAACTTGGGTTCTCTCATTTCATCTACTATCTACGTCTGTACATCTACTATTACAATATGTAGAAGTCAAGTGTTGTTCTTGTGGCTGCACGAACCGAGGTTATCCTCGATTGGGATGATCGCTTCCTATTGACACTCTATATGTGGATCATATTATCCTAAAGAATACCAATAGGAGACATATCTTGAATTCTGAGCCAACAACCCTTTTGCAGGGTACTTTGGACATGCTGATCTTGAAATCGCTTGTCGCTGGCGAAATGCACGGACTGGGAGTCTCGCGGAGAATCCAGCAGATCACGGGCGGCACTTTCGTTGTTAAGCCAGGCTCGCTCTTTCCCGCTCTACATCGAATGGAAGAAGAGGGCTGGATTTCCTCTTTTTGGGGAGACTCCGAAAACAATCGCCGCGCGAAATACTACCGCTTGAGCAAGGCGGGACGAAAACAACTCGAAGTCGAAACCAAGCGATGGGGGCGCATTTCCTGGGCGATCGGTCAGGCATTGGAAACGTCGTAGAGAGATAATTAGCATGCCGCTTTTTGTGAGAGCGAGAAGTTTCCTCCGAAATCTCTTCTCATCTCGTCGTGTGGAGGCAGACCTCGACCAGGAGGTTCGTTCCCACCTCGAAATGCTGATCGAGGAAGACATTCGCGCAGGCATGTCGCCGAAAGAAGCACAACATGCCGCATGGATCGAACTTGGCGGTATTGAACAGGTAAAAGAGCAGGTCCGCGAACAGTTCATTGGCAACTGGCTCCATTCAGTCCTCTCGGATTGCCGTTACGGCATTCGACAACGCCACAAGAATCCCGGCCTCACCACCGTCGCCGTTCTAACTCTCGCTCTCGGCATTGGCTCCACCACAGCCATCTTCAGCGTCATCGATGGCGTTCTGCTTAAGCCCTATCCTTACAAAAATGCCGAACGCCTCGCGACTTTCGCTGTTTTTTCCGCCGAACAATTCCGAGCATGGCGCTTTCCCGCCGCGGCATTCGTTGAGTTCAAACAACAGAACCACACCTTCGACGACATATTCGGCGTGGTCTACCGCAAGGTCCATCTCACCCGCATCAATGGCACCGAGGAACTTACCGGCGCCTCGGTCACCTCCGGCACATTCGAATCCCTGGGCATACCGCCCCTCTTTGGACGGTCCCTCACTGACGAAGACGCAAAGCCCGGCGCCCCACCCGTTTTCGTGATCAGTTACAGACTGTGGACCAAGCTCTTCCATCGCGACGCGAACATCCTCGGCAGCACCCACACGCTCAACGCTACTCGCATGACGCTAGTCGGAATCATGCCCCCGCGCTTTCAAATTGGCGGTTTCGATCTCTGGCTGCCTTTGAATATCACCAAGGATACCTTTGTGCCCGGCGCTGGAATTGTGTCCAACGAAATCTGGACCGTCGGCCATCTCAAGCCCGGCGTCAGCCCCGAAACGGCTGCCGCGGATCTCCAACTCATCGCCACGCCGTTTCAAAAAGACGACCCCATCTACTTTCCCCCTAACTTCAAGATTGTAGTCAACACCTTCAACAGCCAGTCTGTCGATCGCGACTTCAAGTTCGGCCTCTTTGCCCTAATAGCCGCAGTCGCCATGTTGCTGCTAATCGCCTGCAGCAATGTCGCTAACCTCCTCCTCGCTCGCGCCACAACGCGAGAAGGCGAATTCGGCATTCGCTCCGCTTTGGGTGCAAGTCGTCTCCGCGTGACTCGCCAATTGCTGATTGAGAGTTTCTCGCTGGCCCTCGCCAGTTGCAGTCTCGGTTGCCTGTTCGCTTATCTCGGATTGAAAGCAATGGTTGCCGTGATCCCTCCCGACACCATTCCCCCCGAAGCAGTCATCACGCTTAGTCCAGCCGCTCTGCTTTTTTCTCTCTGCGCGACAATCGTGACGTCTGTAATCTGTGGATTAGCCCCTGTTCTTCATGCCCTTCGCAACGATGCGCAAACCGCGCTGGCCAGCACCGGAAGGGGGGTGAGCGCCGACTCTCGCCACGGCAAGCTTCGTCACTCCCTGGTCGTCGCAGAGGTCGCTCTCTCAATTGTTCTGTCAATCTGTTCCGGCTTGATCCTGCGCAGCCTCTTCGCGCTCCAAAACGTCAATCTGGGTTTCAATCCTTCGAAGGTTGTTTATGCGGACATTTCTTGGCCCGAAGGGCAAGACGACAGCGTGCAGCCAAAGCATCTTTTCTTCCGAAGGGTTCTGGATCGCATTACCCAAGTCCCCGGTGTCCTGGCCGCCACGGAAACTACCAATTTCCCGCCCTACACGTTTGGTTGGACAACCGTCGTGATAGCCGGAAAAACACCGCCAAAGGACAGGAACACCGCATCCATTTTGTGCACCGAGGGTTACTTTCAAACTCTAGGCCTGCCCCTGCTTCGGGGAACTCTTTTCTCCCAAAATGACGTCGATTCCGCTCGTCACGTAGTCATTGTCAACCAAGCATTCGTGCGGGATCGTTTCGGCCAAGAAAACCCCATCGGCCACCATGTCAGGTTCAGCGACTACGAAACCTGGCCCGATTGGCCTCATGATCCCTACTTCGAAATCATCGGCGTCGTCGCCGACGCCAAAAATACAGGCTTACAGGACCCGCCCAGGCCCGAAATCTATCTTCCCGGCACGTTGGCGAGCGCCCCGCCGCGCGGCATCATGGTCAGCACTACCGGTAATCCGTCCACGACTCTCCGGCAAGTTCGCGCCGAAATTTCCGCGGTCAATCCCAATGTGGCGATCGGAGAAACCGGAACGATTGCCAATCGTCTCGAGCACGATTACTACGCCCGGCCCCGCTTTCTCCTCATCCCCCTGTGCACCTTCGCCGCGATCGCTCTCCTTCTCGTCTCCGTTGGTGTCTTCAGCGTCATCTCCTACACAGTTGCCACGCAGACACACGAAATCGGCATTCGCATGGCCCTCGGGGCCCAAGCCTCGCAAATCCTGAGCCTCGTTGTGAAAAAAGGCATGCGGCTCATCCTCTCCGGCATTCTGATCGGGTTGTTCGCCAGTTATTTCCTGACGCGTTTCCTCTCCAGTCAGGTCTGGGGCGTCTCCACAACCGACCCTTCCACTTTCGCCGCGGTAGCGTGCCTCGCCCTCTTCCTCGGCATTGTCGCCTGCTTCATTCCCGCCCACCGCGCCACGCGTGTCGATCCCATGATTGCTCTGAGGTATGAATAGAATGCGAGAATCGCAGCCCGGTTTTTTTGCGATCACGCAAAGCTTGGGAAGCTTCGTAGAGAGGTGTCCAGCATGCCGCTTTTTGTGAAAGCTCGACGTTTCCTGCGAAATCTCCTCTTAACTGATCGTGTGGATACAGACCTCGACCAGGAAGTTCACTCTCACCTCGCAATGCTGATTGAAGAAAACATCCGTGCAGGGATGCCCCCGGAGGAAGCGCAACGTACCGCGCGGATGGAACTTGGCGGTATCGAACAATTGAGGGAACAGGTTTGCGAAGCACGGATTGGCAATTGGTTGCACTCCGTGATCTATGATTGCCGCTACGGTGTCCGCCAACTCCGCAGGAACCCGGGCTTCACCGCTGCAGCGGTCATCATTCTCGCTCTCGGCATCGGTGCCAACACCGCTGTGTTTAGTATTCTGGATGCAGTGTTAATTCGGCCACTGCCTTATCCCAATGCAGAACGGCTCGTGAAAGCTGACGTATATGATCTAAAATCCGGAGATCTCTACGGCAAGACATCCTATCCAGACTTCATGGATTGGAGCGAACAAAACCATTTCTTCGACCACCTCGCAGCGTACGAAGCCAAAGCGTTTAATCTTTCCGGAACCCAGCAACCGGAACATGTCAAGGGTGAAGTCACGTCGTCTGATTTCTTCGAGACCTTTGGGATCTAGCCATTCCAGGGACGGTCGTTTGCAGGTGCGCAGAATCAGCAAGCGGTAATACTAAGCTACTCACTGTGGTCACGCTCCTTCGGGTCCGATCCGCGTGCCATCGGCAGGTCGATCGCTCTGGACGGCTACAGTTACGAGGTGATCGGAGTCATGCCGCGCGGCTTTCAGTTTCCTGATCCAGAAACGGAACTGTGGGTTTTAATCACCTCCGTCCGTCCCGATTTGCGCGAGGAGGTCGCCGCACGGGGTAATCTCGGATTCTCTGTCATTGGACGCCTCGACGCCAACGTAAATTTGTCTCAGGCGCAAGCCGGGATGACAGTAATTGCGAGCGGCCTGGAACAGAAGTATCCGGAATCAAATCGAGACCTCGGAGTGAGACTCGTACCTTTGCAGGAACACATGGTGGGGAAGTTTCGACCAGCACTCCTTATCTTAATGGGCTCGGCTGCTCTTGTGCTTTTGATTGCATGCTCAAACATCGGCACCTTGCTTCTCGCGCGTGCCGCCGGGCGGCAACGAGAAATTGCGATCCGTTCTTCGTTGGGAGCGAGTCGGCGCAGAATCATCGCGCAATTGCTGACCGAGAGTCTCCAGCTAGCGCTCGCCGGCGGTGCACTCGGAGCGCTTTTTGCCTTCTCGCTCATGGATCTCTTGATCGCTTGGGCGCCGAAGGACATTCCCAGAATATCCTCCGCACATATTGATGTACCGGTGCTTGTTTTTACCGGCCTGATCTCGTTGTTGGCTGGAATATTCTTTGGTCTCGCGCCAGCTTGGCAGATTTCGCACGGAGATCCCAATGAATCTCTGAAACAGACGGGGCGAAGCCTGGAAGGACGCAAACCTCTTACCCAAGTCATGGTGGTTGCTGAATTCGCGCTGTCCTTAATTTTACTCACGGCTGCCGGCCTGCTGGGAAAGAGCCTGCTTCTTTTAAACCAAGTCGATCCTGGTTTTCGTGCCGATCATCTGCTAACGGTTGAGATCTACCGCTCCATGTCCGATGAGGGTAGAGATGCCAATTGGACGAATTGGACAGGCTTTTATCAACAGCTACTCGCTCGCATTCAATCGTTGCCGGGAGTGGATTCCGCGGGTGCGACGCTTGCGTTGCCCATTCAGGGGCGTGTTTGGAACGTCAGCTTTAAGATCGACGGTCGCAGATTCGGGCGTTTATCTGAACAGCCACACGCCGATGCACGTATTGTCTCCAACAATTATTTTAACGTAATGAAGACTCCTTTGCGAAGGGGCCGTTATTTCTCCGAATATGACACGAAAGATTCGCCTCACGTCGCTGTCATTAACGAAACTCTGGCCCACCGCTACTGGCCTAACGAAGATCCCGTAGGTCGCTCCATTCAGATGGGAGCGTTCGGTGCTGGCCGCTGTGAAATCGTGGGCGTTGTCGGAGACATTCGACAGACGAACTTGGGCGATGAACCGGCTCCGGGGATATACATTCCCTATACACAGGAGATCATGCCATGGCAGACCCTTGTGGTACGTACAGAGAACGATCCGATGAGTCTTGCCGCGCTAATTAGACACGAAGTCGCGGCGCTTGACCCAGAGCAGCCTGTGGCTCGCGTTGCCACGATGGATGAGCTGAAGGAAGCGTCTACAGCGCAACCTCGATTTCGCGCTTTTCTTATTGGGAGCTTTGCCGGCATTGGCTTGCTGCTTTCGGCGGTCGGAATTTACGGTGTGATGGCCTACACAGTTAGCCGACGTACGGGTGAGATTGGCGTCCGAATGGCGTTGGGAGCACACCCCGTAGACATCCTTAGACTAATTTTCGGGGAAAGCATGACATTGACGTTACTGGGGGTCTTGTTTGGTCTCGTCGGAGCCTACGCGGCAACGCGTGTAATGAATAGCCTGCTCTTTGGAGTTACTAGCACTGATCCGCTCACTTTTGCCGGCGTCACACTCCTCCTTTG
>WNFP01003399.1_pt1 | contig 12766 bp, 9 predicted proteins | sample 5400201 | NCBI WGS metagenome assembly WNFP01 (sample SAMN13153355, study PRJNA577476) | soil metagenome | isolation source: 115 cm saprolite under Madrone tree | place: USA:California | collected 2016-06-14
ATCGCTCCCAGACGCGCAATCTCCTGCGCAACCGGGAGGAAAACAGGAAGGAATTTATTTCGCGGCGACGAATCCAGGATTTTCGCGATAAAATCGCGCATCGCCGCGTCCCATTCTTCGTTTGGTTGGATCCAGCTCGTATTAAGCTTCGCTTCATGGAGCGCTTTGCCCATGTAAACTTGAATCCGCCCGATGTACTCCGCTGTTGCCGCTCCCTCGGGCTCGCCCGAGTCCTGGATTGGCCAGGTTCCAAGCAACGTCTGGTAGAGTAAGTATTCCTCATTCGGGCCCGGCGCTTCCGCGTCGTTAATAGTCCGCTTCCAGCGGCGATTGATCGTCCGCCAGCGTCGCAACGACTGTCGCCAAAGCTCCGGGATTTCAGAGATGGCAACGATCCGCGCGCGCGCATCTTCGCTGCGTTTAGTGTCGTGCGTCGAGGTCGCGAGCAAGGTCGCGGGCCAAGTGCGTTGTCGATCGAGATTACGTTCGTGAAAGGCGTCAACGCTTAATCCGAACTGCTGCGGCTCGCCACCAACTTCATTTAATGCGGCCAGCCGATTGTAAATGTAAAATACAGTGTCCTCCAGCCCCTTGGCCATGATTGGCCCCGTGGTTTGCTGAAACTTGAGAACGAAATGTGTGTGTGCGGCGCGTGCTTCGGCACCGAGGTTTTCCGGAAACCGAAAGAGCAAGACGTCGCGGAGAAAATTGAAAATCGATTCTTCGATTGCCGGGTTTCGGCGCTTGGCTGCGGCGATTGCACGCTCGACTACTTGCCGGTCTTCGTCGCTCACCGGTCGGCTGGGGGCGAGATAAGTCCGATAAACGGGAAAACAGGCGATCGTCTCGCGGACAGCGCGCGCAAGCGCCTCGAGTGTGAAGTCGCGATACCATCGGTTTTGCTCGGAAAGCCGATCGACCATGTTGCCCAGGACATCGACATCGTTGGCGAGCGCCAGTTTCATTACTTGCAGCTTTTTCGCATACAGCAGATGCCCAAAAGGCATGGAGTGACCGATGAACCGATGGAATGTTTTTGTGATCGCTGTCTCGGCAGACGAATCGACCAGCAGCTGCGCGACTTGATTCCCAAAATCGTAGCCGGTGGTGCCGTGCACTAACCAATCCTTCCGCAGCGTTTCGGCGCCGGTGAGAATTTTTTCCGCGACCATGTAAATGGCGCGTCCATCCTGCGGCAGCGCGATCGCCAGCGCTTTCGCGCACCGCTGCTGAAGCTTTTCGAAATATTCGCGCGGTAAATAAAGACCATCCGGATGATCAATGCGGAGACCCGTTACCGCGCGAGTACGCACGAGATCAAGAACCAGCCGGTGAACGGCGTCGAAAACCTTCGGCAATTCTACCCGGATCGCCGCCAGATCGTTCACGTCAAAAAAGCGGCGATAATTAATTTCTTCGGCAGCGACCCGCCAGTAAGCGAGCCGGTAGGACTGTGCATTGAGCAATTCATTAAGCGCGTCGAAGCTGCGCGCATCTCCCGGCTCGCCGTTGATCCGGGCCAATGCCTTTTCAATTGCCTGTTGAACCTGCGGCGCTTCCGCGCAACGCCGTTCGAGACGTCGCTTGATAATTTCCTTCTCGCGAATGCGCTCCGCGATGCGCTTCGGGTCGGTTTCAGTGCGCTTGGGTAAATATTCGAGCGCGGTCAGAATGCTTTGCAATTCCGCGTAGAAATCTTCGTCCTTATGCTCAGCGAGATTTTGCAGCGCGATTTCGAGAGCGTAACGATACGTGCCCGGCGCGATCGGCAGTCTGCGGCTGCCGTACAGAAGATAAAAGGTGCCCTCCTCGAAACGCACCTGCAGCTCACCGCGTTCAAGGACACGTCCATATTGGTCACTAAGGATGGGCAACAGGACCTTATCGTGCAGATCCGATTTCAGCGGATGCCAGTCGATATCGAAATAGGGCGCATATCTGGAGCTGGGCCCATTTTCGAGCACATCCATCCACCATTCATTGAGCGGCTCCGCGATCCCGACATGGTTCGGCACGAAATCGAGCACCTGGCCCATCGAGTGCGCGTGCAGGTTTGCAATCCAGGAATCGTAATCCTCCCGCGAGCCGATCGCAGGGTTGAGTTTATTGTGATCGGTAATGTCGTAGCCATGGAGGCTCTCCGCACTCGCCTGGAAATAAGGCGAGGCATAAGCATCGGTGACGCCCAGCGCATGCAGATACGGCACAATCTCGCGCGCCTGAGCAAAGGTGAACCAGCGATTGAATTGCAATCGGTAAGTCGAACTGGGAATGCGCGGATGTTTTTCGTTTGTCATGTCCTTTGTCATTCCGGGCGAAAGTCTCGCCCTGAGCGTAGTCGAATGGGTCGAAGAATCTCTTGTTGTTTTCATCGCGGGAACCAGAAAACGAGAGATGTCTCGACTCCGCTCGACATGACAAAAGCTTACATCTTTTCCGGCACTTTGATTCCCAGAAGATCGAGACCGCGCTCCAACACTCGCCCGCTTAGATCGCACAATGCCAGGCGCGAACTGCGTGCCGGCTCTTCCGATTTCAAGACCGGACAGGCTTCATAAAATGTGTGAAAGCTGTTTGCCAACTCAAACAGATAATTTGCCAGAATGTTTGGGCGAAAATTGTTCAGTACCTGTGGGACGATTTCCGCAAACTGACAAAGACGTTTTGCGAGATTGATTTCAGCGGGATCATCGAGGGCTAACCGGTCGATTTTCGGCGCGGATTCGCCTGCTTTACGAAAAATGGAACGAATTCGCACATAAGCATTCTGCAGATATGGCGCTGTGTTTCCTTGCAGAGAGAGCATCTTTTCCCAGGAAAAAACGTAATCCGTCATCCGATATTGTGAGAGATCGAAGTACTTGACCGCGCCGATTCCGATCTTCTCTGCAATGGCGATCCTGTCGTCCTCACCCAGGTCAGGATTTTTTTCCTCGATGATATTCCGCGCACGCCTGCACGCTTCCTCGAGAAGGTCGCGCAACGCCACGTTCTCGCCGGAGCGCGTCTTCATCAGCTTGCGGTCCTCACCCAGGATGCTGCCAAAGGTGATATGGCGGAGATCGGCCGTGTAACCTTCGCGCCGCGCAATCTCAAAAATTTGTTTGAAATGCAAAATCTGCGGCGCGCCGACCACGTACCAAATCGCATCGGCTTTCAAATCGTTGATGCGATAATCAACTGTAGCGAGATCTGTCGTTGCGTAATTAAATCCGCCGTCTCGCTTGCGAATGATGCATGGCTTATCGGCCAGTTCCGGATTATCGCGAAAGAAAACGCAGACCGCGCCTTCGCTGATTTCCGCGACGCCGGACTTGAGAAGGCGCTCGACCACGCCGGGTAAGCGATCGTTATAAAAGCTTTCGCCGCATTGGAGGTCGTAATGGACATCAAGCAATTTGTAGGCGTGGTCGAAATCCTGCATTGAGAACGCGACGCATTCGTTCCAGATGTCGATGTTTTCCTTGTCGCCCGCTTGCAGCTTCACTAATTCCTGACGACACGCTTCGCGAACTTGCGGATTGGTTGCCGCTCTTTCGTTTGTCTCCTTGTAGATGCGAACGATCTCGGCGAGCGGATTGCGCTGGAGAGCTTGTCGATCCAGCAGATTTTTCCAGCCGTAAATAACCATGCCAAACTGCGTGCCCCAGTCACCGATGTGATTGTCTCGGATCACTTCATGGCCGAGAAACTGCGCGATGCGCGCTAGCGCGTCCCCAAGCACCGTGCTGCGGATGTGACCGACGTGCATCGGCTTAGCCACATTGGGCGATCCAAAATCGATTACGATCCTTCTCGTCGATTTTGCCTGTGCAACGCCGAGACGTTCGTCTCGCAGGACTTCGCCCGCTTTTCTTTCGACTGCGTCGGCACGCAATGTGAAGTTGATGAAACCTGCGCCCGCAACCACTGGCGGTTCGCAAAGATCGCCAACATCAAGCTGCGCAAGAATTTTCTCCGCGAGATCCCTTGGATTTTCACCGCGTTGTTTGCCAAGCACGAGAGCGGCGTTGGTCTGATAATCGCCGAAACGGGGATCGGTCGCGGGCGTAAGTTCGCCCGCATTCGGCAGTCCGGCCTTTGCCAGCGCTTCCGAAAGCTTCTTTGCGAGAAGTGATTGGAACGTTTCCATGATTCTTTAGGCCACAGACTGTAGCCGCTTAGTTGTGCGAAGCGAAGGTGGATCAAGCAGTCCCTTGCTCGATGTTAAATTAGCGGCGAAGCCGCATTTATTTGGCATCGCCCGTGGAGCAGTCGATCCACCTGGCTACAACTAGCGCGAGAGCGCCCGCTACACCTTTTGCGAGCGATCGCGAAAGATCGACAAAATCTCGTCGGCCGAATTCGCTTCGGCCAGGCTCTCACGGACGCTGCGATCATTCAAAAATTTGGCGATCGATGCAAGCGTGCGCAGGTGCGTCTGAAATTGATTTTTTGGCACAATGAAAAGAACAACGAACTTCACCGGTGCGTTGTCGAGCGCATCGAATTCAATTCCGCCAGAGGATCTTCCAAATGCGGCGACGACTTCGTCAAGGCGGTCAGAGGAGCAGTGCGGAATGGCGATTCCGAATCCGATCCCCGTGCTCATGGTTTCCTCGCGCTGTTTGAGCGAAGCCAGAATGCTGTCGCGATCCGCGGGTTTGATTTTACCCAGCCTGACGAGCAGATCGATCAATTCGACGATGGCCGGCCAACGCTCTGTTGCCTTGATATCCGGAACGATTTGCTCGACAGAAAGTAGATTGGCCAAGGACATGATTTCCCTTTGTACGGGAGCGCAAGCTTAGCGGGAGCGCTTGGGTTGACAAGTGCGTTTTGGAATAGCGGACCAAGAACGGACGTTGCGACATGCGCTTCGTTCTGCGAAGTTTGCGTCAAGTTAGCAAGGAACGGTGAATTTTGAATCAATTTCGGCAAACGCCCCCACCTCAGGCAGACGCTTTCGCAATCTATTTTTCCGACCCGTCTTTTCGGGCACTGAGTCCTGCCTTCAAGTGCAGGCCCGTGGCATTACTTGGCCTGAAACCGCGCGCCATCAACGCCCTCAGTACCGGAGGCATTAGAACCATCGGACAGTTGATAGACCGAGCTAAGCGCGGGATCGTATCGTTACGCGCTGCAGGCGTTCTGACGCGCAGCGAGATCATCAGCGCCCTCGATGCTCTATCAAAGAGCATTCGGACCGACGATATCGATTGGGTTGCTTACGCAAAGCGCCGGGGATTTGTTATTCTGCCTGAAAAGCGGCGCGCGCATTGGTCGCCCCAAGCATTTCTGGAAGAACTGCCGCGCGTTGCCGCCGCGGTCGTAGGTTTGGAAGGCGGCGCAAAGGCCCTGGTAGTATTGCGCAAGCGATTGTTGTGTGCCGCCAGAAATGTCCTCACGCTAGAGAAAACAGGAAGGCAGATTGGAACAACTCGAGAGTTCGTCAGGCAGCTGGAGAACGACATTGTAGGAATGCTTCGTGAAGTCTTTTGGCCCGACCAGCAGCTCTGGCATGGCGCAGGATCGCGGCGGCAGCCGTCCGATTATCGGCGCTGGGTCTGCCGCCGGAGCAGGTTCCAGTTGCGCCCAGAGTTTCTGCAACCGCTGCGGGAATTCGCCGCGGCACTCACATCTGAGGATAAGCGGCGTGCACTTTCTCCTCTCGATTGGGAACGCATTCTCAGAAAAGTCTGGGGAGTACGGCCCCATCAATTGGAAGCGGCTGAAAACCTTATCCTTAATCTCCTTGGCTTGCGTCTGGCCAAACGGACAAAGACTATGTTCCAAGGAGCGCAAAAGAAGATCAACCGGCTTCTCGCTCAGGACTATCCAGAAGGGCTTTCGCGGCGAGAACTTGCGACGATCCTCCGGAAGAAACTAGGCCCGATGGCGCCGACCATGGCGGAGTTGCCCGCGCTGGTTCGATTGGATCCTGCTCTAGAACTGTTCCACGGCCGCTATCGCTCCAGAGCGGGCGTTCTTTCACGGACCGCCGATCGATTCGAAAGAATCCTCCGACGAGCGGGCAAGCCAATGCACTTTCGAAAGCTTGCTACCAGCCAGACTCTAGAAGGTGGAAGGACCACTGAACTGGCAGCCGTCGGCAAGCTGTACAGGGACCCACGCTTCGTGCCGATTGCCAGGACTGGCCTTTGGGCAATGAAAGCTTGGAATCTGGACACCGGAAGTGTCACGGAGATCGCAGCAGAATTTTGGCGAAAAAACCACTGGACGAGGAAAAGCTCCGCCCGGGCATTGGCCTGATCGGTTGTTGCCGCTAGCTGCCGCGAATTTTGTAGTTCAATCGCCGCGAGAGTAGCCACCGCACGCCGAACATGTCGATGGTGGCGCGAAGGGCGCGATTGCCCAAGCCGTACTTACTTCGGCCGAAGCGACGCGGCCGATGATTTACTGGGATTTCGACGAGCCGATACCCTGCGCCCTTAATGAGTGCGGGAATGAAGCGGTGCATCCCTTTGAACGGAACCAGTGCGCTTATACATTCGCGCCGTACCGCTTTCAGTGTGCACCCTGTATCGCGCACGCCATCTTTCGTGAAACGGCAGCGCACGGCGTTGGCGATCCGGCTCGTCAGCCGCTTCACCAGTGTATCTTGGCGGTTAATCCGGTAGCCGCATACGAGATCGGCACCGCGGGCGACCTCCGCGAGAAGCCTCGGAATATCCGCAGGATCATTTTGCAAATCGCCATCGATGAGGACCGCATTTGCGCCGCGCGCGGCCTGAAGTCCGGCATAAATGGCGGCGCTTTGGCCCGTATTTTTTTCGAAACGAATCAGTAGAACGTTGGGCGCCGTCTCAATCCGCTCGACTGTGCAATCGAGCGATCCATCATCCACAAAAACGATTTCATAATCGAGTCCATCCAGCGCTGCGCGTAGTTCGGATTGTAAGATCAAGACGTTCTCTTCCTCATTAAAAAGAGGCACTATCACGGAGACTGCCGGCGCGTTTGTCACCTCCGTCATAACGGGAGCGTGCGATAGTTTCGGCAAAGAAAGACCTGCCAGGTGCGCAGCACTTCACCGTAACGCCGCACTTCAATGGTCCCAGCCAGTTCGGTCGCTTGAAAGGCAGCTCGAATATTGTGAGGCACGTTCTGTTTTTCCCCTTCTCGAATGAAGAGCGCATCGCGTCCAACAAAAGGATTGATGCCGTTCTCCTCGGTGTAAACTTCGCCTTCCGGCCGTGGCGCGCCTGGTTTTAGTTCGACAAATTCATCATAGCGCGGCCAGAAGGAGAACTGATTCACCAGATCCTGCGATTCGGTAATGTAAACGGGCGGATGCCCCGGACCCTCTGGCCGTTTGTCGCGTAAATAAAATGAAATTTCCGACGCGCGATCGCGGGCATCGGCGATGACAAACAGTTTCTCTCCCAGTTGCGCTTCGAGATCGGTGCGCATTTTTTCGACCGCGCCAGTCGCGCTTTTCCATCCGCGCATCCGGTCGCTCGGGTCGCTTCGTGGCAATTGGTAGCCTGCCGTGCGCAACAAATCTGTATCCAGCGCGATTACGCTCATGGCTAATGCGATCAGCAACGCCACGCCTGCACAGAACCGCAAGATGACGCTCGTTTCGAGCCGTTCCCACCAAAAATAAATTGCCAGCAAGCCAAAGCCGAGGAAGGCGAGCGCGTCCCAATTTGGCGCAGCGCTCTTGTTGATCGACAAGAGGAAGTAAAAGAGGAACACCGGCAATCCAAACCACATCAGGAACAACACCTTGAATTGCTGATTCACACGTCGCCAGCTTCCAATGACGCCCCAGGCCAACGCGAGAAAGAGAAATGGCGAGTAGGCCAGAAAATGTTCGCCAAGAAAGGAAAGAATCTCACCAGGATGAAAGCCAAACCCCTGCTCAACGCCACCGCGCGAGCGGAGGTGCGTGAACGTGATCCAGGCGTGCTGGTGGTTCCAGATAATCGGCGGGACCGTGCAGAGCACAAAGAAACCGAGCAATAAATACAAACCGGGTCGCGCAAATTCCCGCCTGAGCCGCGGCGCCAGTGCGAGTACCAACAAAATTGAGACGAGCTCCAGCGCGTTTGTGTATTTGGAGAGAAATCCAAGCCCAATCAGCAATCCAGTAAGCGGCCAATGCCACGAGAAACCCGGGCTCTTTTCCACGGCAAGCCAGAATGTAAGCATCGCTGCCAGCCAGAAAAAAACCGATAGGGAATCAATCGTCATCAGGAACGCGCCGATATTGAAGATCGGCGTGACGTTCAAGGCGATGACTGCCCACAATCCGGCGGTCGCGCTGAACAGCCGGCGTGCGAAGTAAAACAGGAGCAAGCTCGTGCCCGCAGCGAGTATCGGACTAAAAAAGCGCACACCGAATTCATTCGCGCCGAAGACAGCGGTGCTGGCGCGCATGGCAAAAGCAATGCCCGGGCCTTTGCTGAAGTACGCCGGCGCCAGGCGCTCCGACCACATCCAGTAATGCGCCTCGTCAAATTCGAGATCGGTCGTCGCCAGCATCGACAGCCGAATCGCCGTCAGCGCAATGATGAAAAACCAGACCGCGCGTGTCGTGCTCATCGAGAGCAGCGCGAGCCTCTGGCTTGCGAGTTTGGAGATAGCAAGCTGGAAGCATGCCCTACAATTAAATTCGGATGGCGCACGTAAAGATCCGGCGCCCATTTTCGCGCCACTGTCCTCCAAATCAGTTCGAACAATCCGAGCATGAGCAACGCTTCACCGGCGGCCAGGAACAGCGTCGCGATGATGTCGCTCGGCCAATGCGCACCGAGATAAATTCGCGAGTAACCGATGGCTGCGGCGATAATCCAATAGAGCCAGCCTCGCCGCCGATAAAACAGCGTGCAGTACACGGCGATTATCGTGTTGTTTGTCATGTGTCCCGATGGAAACGACGGTCCGGCGCGGTTTCGATCGGTTTGGTCGGAAAAACGGATAGTATGCTTCTTAAACAAGCTCATGAATTTCGGACGCGCCTTCTGCAATTCGACCATGCGCGCGCTTTCTACTTGTTTGGGCCGATGACGATCAAACGCGGACTTTAATACACCGGTAAACAATTCGGCGATCAGTAAAGACAAGGCTAAACATATAACGAACGCTCGGGCTTTGAATCCGCCGAAAAAGAGAGCGCTAAGCCCGATTGCAATGAGTAACGGCTTCCAAATCTCGCTATCGCTGAGCGCCGCCATTAACAAATCCAGCGCCGGATTCGTCCATTGTTCGTTAATGAGATGAAAGAGCGTTTGGTCCACTGTCGTTCGCGCTCACCATAAGAAGCTCCGCCAAATGGAGCAACGTTGAAACAGTGTCGTTAAAGCGTTAAAGCGTTAAAGCGATGAAGCGGTCATCTCTGTCGATTATTCGATTCTTGGTCGATTCAACGCTTCGACTCTTCATCGCTTCAACGATCTTCCTGCCCCCGCTCACCCACGGCGAATCCCCGCCGTCCGCGCAGCAGATTCTGGCTTCCGTCCGCATGATCGAGGCGCGACAGCAAATCGATCTTCAGGGTCAGCTCCGCCAAAACGATGTCGCTGTTCCGTTTCGTCTTATTCAAAACGGGCCGTTGATCCGGTATTCATTCACTAACCCCGATGAAGTCTTGCAATTGCGCCTGGGCCAAAGCAGCTCACGGCTTGATCTGATTACGGATACGGGGACCCAGAAATTCGCCGCTTCGAAGCTCGAAGAAAAAATCCGGGGCACCAGCGTGACCTACGAAGACCTCGCATTCAAATTTCTCTACTGGCAAACCGCACGCGTCCTGGGCGAAGAGAATGTCCGCACTCGCAATTGCTGGAAGCTGCAACTGCGCGCGCCCTCGCGCGAGTCGCAGTACTCCAATGTTCTCTTATGGATCGACAAGACGGGCGGCGCGCTCATGCGGATGGAAGGATATGACTGGAACGCCCAACTGGCGAAGCGCTTCGAAGTCGTCTCGGCGCAAAAGATCGACAACCGCTGGTTCTTAAAACAAATGCGCGTCGAAGAGTTACAGCCGGGCACCAATCACGTGCAGTCGCGCACGTACTTGGAGATTAAGAAATGAATGTAGCGCCGCGCTCTGTCGCCGTGTCGCGCACGGCAGAGCCAGGCGGTGACAGCTATTCTTGCTCGCGTGCAGCCTTCACAATTTGGGCGAAGCTGCGTGGGTCGAGGCTGGCGCCGCCGACGAGGGCGCCGTCGATGTCGGGCTGGCTCATCAATTCGCGCGCATTTTCCGGTTTGACACTACCGCCGTACTGAATGCGCACCCGCTCGGCCGTAGTGTCATTGGCCATTTTGCGCAAGGTATGACGAATGAACATGTGCGCTTCCTGCGCTTGATCTGGCGTAGCGTTCCGACCGGTGCCGATCGCCCAGACAGGTTCGTAGGCAATCACTGTTTCCTGAAGTTCCTTTTCGGTCAGATCCTTGAGGCTGCCGCGCAATTGGATCGATAATATTTTTTCGACATTGCCCTTGTCGCGCTGCGCGAAAGTTTCCCCGATGCAAACGATCGGACGCAGTGTCGCTTCGTGAGCGGCGCGCACTTTGCGGTTCACAATTTCGTCGGTCTCACCAAACAAGGCGCGGCGTTCGCTGTGCCCGAGCACAACGTAATGCACAAACAAATCGCGGAGCAGCGCAGCGCTGATCTCGCCCGTAAAAGCGCCGCTCCGCTCCCAATACATGTTTTGCGCGCCAACCTTTATGTTCTGCGCTTTGCCGAGCGCTTCCATCACTTTCGCAATCGCCGTGAACGGCGGCACGATCACCACTTCTACATCGGTGATCTCGCCCAGGTCCAGCAGCATCGACTCGACAAATCGCGCCGACTCGGCCTGCGTCATATTCATCTTCCAATTGGCGGCGACGATTTTTTTGCGCATATGATTAGATTCCCGGCTAAGGGTTCAGAATTGAAAATAGATGAACGGCGTGTAGTGCGGCGGAACAAATAAAAGCACGACGGCAACAGTGCAACCGTAAGCCGCTGCGAAGACTGGCGCCGGCCACTGTCGCCATGGCTCGGCAAACCATCGGCGAGAATTGAGCCAATGGATGAAGGCCAGTGCCGCGACGACCAAAAGCATCCATCGGTGGAAGTGTTCGTTGCCACTGCCGCGAAAAAGCACGAACTGCTTCAGTATTGTCCCGGCGCGACTGAGATCGTGCGCACGGAAGAAGATCCAGGCAACGCACACCAAATACACGGTAATCGGCCAAGCAAGCCAGCGCATCGCCCGGGTGGCCCACTCGAGACTGGCTGTTAAGCGCGTCCACTCGCGATGGACGAGCAGCGCGATTCCATGTAAAGCGCCCCAGATAACAAAAGTCCACGCAGCTCCGTGCCAAAGTCCGCCGAGCAGCATCGTGATCATGATATTACGGTAAACAAACCAGCGCGGGCCGCGATTTCCTCCGAGTGGAATGTAGAGATAATCGCGTAGCCAACTTGAGAGGCTAATGTGCCAACGCCGCCAGAAATCAGAGACGTTTTGAGCAAAGTAGGGAAACCGGAAGTTGTTCGGTAATTGGTACCCAAGTAGCCGGGCAGCGGCGATGGCCATGTCGGTGTATCCGGAAAAATCGCAGTAGATCTGGATTGCGTAGAACAACACGCCGATCCACGCGCTTCTTGGGGTGAAATTCGCCGGATGAGCAAAGTAGCGATCCGCGATCGGGGCTACTCGATCAGCGATGCATGCCTTCTTAATGAATCCCGACAAAAACAAGAGTACCGCCGCTCGCACATCGACATCGGCAAATTTGCGTGCCGAAACCAGCTGTGGCAGAAAGGTCGTCGCACGGATGATCGGTCCCGCGACCAACGGCGGGAAAAAACTGATGAACAGCGCGAGATCGGCAAAATTCGAAATGGCGCGCTGCCGTCCGCGGTACACGTCGATCGTGTAGCTCATCGAGTGAAACGTGTAGAAGCTGATCCCGACCGGCAGAATAATATTGAGCGTGTTTACGCTTGCCGGTAAGCCGAGCCACGCCAGAAACTCGGACGTCGAAGAGACAAAGAAATTGAAGTACTTGAAAAAACCCAGAACGCCGAGATTGACGCCCACACTTGTGGCAATCCAGAGGCGCCGCCGTGCTTGGCTCTTGTAGCGCGCGAGCATTCTGCCGACGATATAATCCACCATTGTGGACCCGAGGAGTAGGAACGTGAATTTCCAATTCCAGGCAGCGTAAAAAATATAACTGCAGAAAAGTAGCCATACCTTTCGCACGGTGTTGTCGCGCACCGCCCAGTAGACAATGAACACGAGCAGAAAAAACCAGAGGAAGCGAAATTCGACGAAGGACATTCGGACGGTGAAGCAGACCCGAAGTTAAAGGGCGAGCGGTTGATTTTTGATCACTTGATCTCCCCTGCTTGTACGAGCTGCCTGAAGTTCGCTGCAATCATGCGCGTGAACTCTTCCGCTCCCAATTTGGTCATATGTTCGTGGTCACGACGTACGCTGCTGCGGTAGAGATCTGGATAAGCGCGCGGGTCGTTGAATGCCATCACGATGCCCGGCGGCCGGGCATTGTCGCGGTAAGCGATGTTAAACTGCGTCGTACTTGGCGTGACCAAGAAGATTGGCGCGGCACCAATGGCCCTAACTTTCTCGGCGCATTGCCGACAAGCTTGCGTCGTATAAGGCGAAATAAATCGGCGGCCGTTCTGCGGCGCCGCGAGCGCTCTCTCGTAGGCCGCAGCCTGGCTAGCCGACATTCCCTCCGTTTTCGGGACGTAACCGTCGCTGGCTGCGCCAAGATAGTTTGCGCTACG
>WNFP01003401.1_pt1 | contig 12764 bp, 7 predicted proteins | sample 5400201 | NCBI WGS metagenome assembly WNFP01 (sample SAMN13153355, study PRJNA577476) | soil metagenome | isolation source: 115 cm saprolite under Madrone tree | place: USA:California | collected 2016-06-14
TGCCGCGAGTACGCGAGCAAGTTCATCGACATCCAGCGCGAAGAGTTCCGGCGCCTCGGGGTGTTCGGCGACTGGCGCAACCCCTACCGCACGATGGCGCCGGCCTACCAGGCGACCATCGCGCGCGAGTTCGGCCGCTTCGTGGGGCGCGACCTGGTGCACAAGGGGCTCAAGCCGGTGCACTGGTGCATGCACTGCAAGACCGCGCTGGCCCAGGCCGAGGTGGAGTACGAGGATCAGACCACGCCCTCGGTCTACGTGAAGTTCCCCCTCAAGGCGTCCGCGCCGGTCTTGGCCGCCCTCGGCAGTCGCCCGGTCTCGCTCGTGATCTGGACCACGACGCCGTGGACCTTGCCCGCGAATCTCGCCATCGCGGTCCACCCCGAGGCGATCTACACCGCCGTCGACCTGGACGGGCAGGCGCTCATCGTGGCCCAGCCGCTCGTGGAGGCATTTCTCCGGCTGCCCGGCGTGAAGGGCCGCGGGACCGCGCTGCCCCTGGCGGTGCCCGGCCGCGCCCTCGAGGGCCTCGTGGCCCGGCACCCGTGGATCGACCGCGACTCGCCGGTGGTCACCGCGGACTTCGTGGCGATGGATGCGGGCACCGGGCTCGTGCACATCGCGCCCGGCCACGGAGAAGAGGACTACGAGGTCGGCCGCCGCGCCGGGCTCAAGGTCTACAACCCGGTCGACGACGACGGGCGTTTCATCCCGGAGGTCGCGCACTTCGCGGGGCTCACGGTGTGGGAGGCGAACCCGCGCATCATCGAGCATCTCCGCGCGGTCGGAGCGCTGGTGGCGGAGGTGTCGCTCCAGCACACCTATCCGCACTGCTGGCGGTGCAAGAACCCCACCCTGTTCCGCGCCACCGAGCAGTGGTTCATCGCGCTCGATCGCCACGGGCTGCGGCAGAAGGCGCTCGACGCGATCCGGAACGAGGTGCGCTGGATCCCCGGATGGGGCGAGGAGCGCATCTACAACATGGTGGCGCACCGGCCGGAGTGGGTCATCTCCCGCCAGCGGGTGTGGGGCGTGCCGATCGTCGCCTTCTACTGCACGGACTGCGACGCGCTGCTGCTCGACGAGGCCCTGGTCGGGCACGTGGCCGCGATCATGCGCACGGGAGCGGGCGCCGACGAGTGGTACATGCGCGAGGCGGCCGAGCTGCTGCCGCCGGGCACCCGGTGTCCGAAGTGCGGCCGAAGCGGCTTTCGCAAGGAGACCGACATCCTCGACGTGTGGTTCGACTCCGGCTGCAGCCACGCGGCGGTGCTCGAGCAGCGCCCGGAGCTGCGCTGGCCCGCCGAGATGTACCTCGAGGGGTCCGACCAGCATCGCGGCTGGTTCCACTCCTCGCTGCTGGAGGCGGTGGGCACGCGCGACCGGCCGCCCTATCGCTCCGTTCTCACCCACGGCTTCGTGGTGGACGGCGACGGCCGCAAGATGTCGAAGTCGGGCGGCAACAACATCTCCCCCGACGAGCTGATCCCCAAGTACGGGGCGGAGGTCCTGCGTCTCTGGGTGGCCGCGGAGGATTCCTCGGAGGACATCCGCCTCTCGCTCGAGATCCTCAACCGGCTCGCCGACGCCTACCGGCGCATCCGCAATACCAGCCGGTTCCTGCTCGGCACCCTGGCCGACTTCGACCCCGAGCGCGACCGGCGCTCGTACGAGCAGATGGACGAGCTCGACCGCTGGGCGCTCCTGCGCCTGGGCGACCTCATCTCGCGCGTCCGCAAGGCCTACGACGACTACCAGTTCCACGTGGCCTTCCACGCGCTCCACAACTTCTGCGCGGTCGATCTCTCCGCGCTCTACCTCGACACCATCAAGGACCGGCTCTACATCTCGGCTCCGGACGATCCGCGCCGCCGCGCGTCCCAGACGGTGTGCTTCGAGCTGCTCACCGCGCTGACGCGCCTGATGGCCCCGGTGCTCACCTTCACCGCGGACGAGGTGTGGTCCTACATCCCGGGCCGGGGCAAGCCGGAGAGCGTGCACCTGGTGCTCTTCCCGGAGGAGCGCGGGGAGTGGACGAACGAGCGGCTCGCGGCGGACTGGGAGCGCCTGCTCGAGGTGCGCGGCGAGGTCTCGCGCGCGCTCGAGTCGTCGCGCCAGCTGGGGAAGATCGGCAAGGGCATCGACGCGGTGGTGTTCATCGTGAGCGCGCCCGAGGAGCAGTGGCGCCCGCTGCTCGAGGCCAAGGGCGAGGCCCTGCTCACCACCCTCTTCAACGTCTCGGGGACGCGGCTCGGCAAGCCCGCTCCCGCCGGCGGCGTCCGCTACGAGAGCCAGGACATCCCCGGCCTCGTCCTGGAAGTCGTGCCGGCCCAGGCGCTCGGCTGGAAGAAGTGCGAGCGCTGCTGGACCTGGAGCGCGCGGGTGGGGGAGCATCCGGCGCATCCGACGCTCTGCGAGCGCTGCACGCCGGTCGTGACGGCGCTCGCCCGGTGACGTCGGCGGCCCTCACCGCGCTGGCCGTTCTGATCCTGGACCAGCTGACGAAGGTCTGGGCGCTCCAGGGCCTCGCCCCGGGACGGCCCGTGCCGGTGATCGACGGCTTCTTCTCCCTCACCCTCGTGATGAACCCGGGCCTGGCCTTCGGCATGCTCTCGAGCACGCCGGCGGGTTGGCGGTGGGTGGTCGCCCTGCTCTCCATCGCCGCCCTCGCGGTGCTGGCGGTGGTGGGGCTCCGCATGCTGCCGGGTGGCGGCCGCCTCACCCCGCTCGCGCTCGGGCTCATCTTCGGCGGCGCGGTCGGCAACCTGATCGATCGCGGTCGCTTCGGGGCGGTGGTCGACTTCCTCGACTTCTACTGGCGCGGTTACCACTGGCCCGCGTTCAACGCGGCCGACTCCGCGATCACCGTCGGCGTGGCGCTGCTCGCCCTGCGCCTGCTCACCGCGCCCCCGTCGACCAGCTGAGGCGCGGGGTGGCGGCCGCGCCGTGACCGGCGATCGTCGCGTGACCCACGTGGTGGAGAGCGACGGCGCCGGGGCGCGGCTCGATCAGTGGCTGGCCCGGCGGCTCCCCGAGCTGTCGCGCATGCGCGTCCAGGCCCTCATCGCGGCGGGCCGCGCGCTCGTGGACGGCCGCGCCGTCAAGGCCGCGCACCGGGTCCAGGCGGGCGAGCGGGTGGAGGTGGCCATTCCCCCGCCTCCCCGGGATGGTCTCGAGCCCGAAGCGGTCCCTCTTCGCGTCGTCTTCGAGGACGCCCACGTCCTGGTGGTGGACAAGCCCGCCGGCATGGTGACCCATCCCGGCGCGGGACGGATCGACGGAACGCTGGCCGCGGCGGCGCTGGCCCATGCTCCGGAGATGGCGGGCGTCGGCAGCGCGCGCCGGCCCGGGATCGTCCATCGCCTGGACAAGGGCACCTCGGGGCTGATCGTGCTGGCCAAGACCCAGGCCGCGTACGACGGGCTCACCGCGCAGCTCGCCGGGCGGACGGTGAGCCGGCGTTACCTCGCGCTCGCCCAGGGGGCGCTACGCCGGGCGGAGGGGGTGGTCGACGCGCCGATCGGCCGCGACCCGCGCTCCCGGATTCGCATGGCGATCGTGCCCGAGGGGCGCGGCAAGCGGGCCGTCACCCACTACCGGGTGCTCGAGCGCTTCGGCCGCGGCGCCTTGGCCGTGACCCTCCTCGAGTGCCGGCTCGAGACCGGTCGGACCCACCAGATCCGGGTCCACGTGGCCTCGCTCGGTCATCCCCTCCTGGGCGACGACACCTACCGGGGACGGCGCCCGGCGCCGGCGGGCGACCCGGTGCTCGCCGATCTCGTCTCGGAGCTCGGCGGCGTCGCGCTCCACGCGGCGGGCCTGGCCTTCACGCATCCGGTCACGGGGGCGCCCATGAGCTTCGCGTGTCCTTCGCCCGACAGGATCGAGCGGATGCTGTCTCATCTCCGCAACAGGGCCGGCTGAGTGGCCGGCCGGCGCGCCGCCGGCGCCAGTCAACACCGCGTCAGAACGGCCCATTCCAAATCGCGACGCACCTCCGGCGCGTGGCATGCCGCGTGCTAACATGGTCGATACCATGAATCAGCTCACCGCCATCATTCTCGCCGCCGGAGAGGCCAAGCGTATGCGCTCGGCCCGACCCAAGGTCCTTCACGCGCTCTGCGGACGCCCGCTGATCGCCTATCCCGTCGGCGCCGCGCGGGCCCTCGGAGCCCGGGTGGTGGTCGTGGTGGGACGGGCGGCGGACGAGGTCCGGGCGTCGGTCGCGCCCGAGGCCGCGGCGTCCTTCGTCGAGCAGAAGGAGCGCCTCGGCACGGGGCACGCCGTCCTGCAGACCCACGTGGCCTGCGGCGACGCCGCCGGCACCATCCTGGTCCTGCCGGGCGACGTGCCGCTGCTGTCCGAGGCCACGCTGCGGCGGCTGGTCGAGCACCACGTCGCGAGCCGCGCGGCCGCGACCCTCCTCACCGCGGAGGTCTTGGATCCCACCGGCTACGGCCGTGTGGTGCGGGAGCAGGGCCGGCCGATCGGGATCGTCGAGCACCGCGACGCGACGGCGGCGCAGCGGGAGATCCGGGAGATCGGCACCAGCGTCTACTGCTTCGACGCCCAGCGCTTCTGGCCCGCGCTGGCCCGGGTGACGCCCGACAACGAGCAGCACGAGTACTACCTCACCGACGTGATCGGTATCCTGCACCGTCAGGGCGAGCGCCTGGAAGCGGTGATCACCGACGACCCGAGCGAGTGCCTGGGCGTGAACGATCGGAGCCAGCTGGCCGAGCTGGGCGGGATCATGCGCCGTCGCATCCTCGACCGGCTGATGGCCGCGGGCGTGACCGTGATCGATCCGGCCACCACCTACGTCGACGACACGGTGACGATCGGGACGGACACGGTGCTGCACCCGAACGTGAGCCTGGCCGGCCGCACCGTGGTGGGGGCCGAGTGCGTGGTGAGCGCGGGCTGCCAGGTGACCGACACCACGATCGCCGACGGGGTGCTGCTCAAGCCGTACTGCGTGCTCGCGGAGTCGACCGTCGAGACGGGCGCCCAGCTCGGTCCCTTCTGCCACCTGCGGCCGCTGAGCCACGTGGGGGCCAACGCCAAGATCGGCAACTTCGTCGAGCTCAAGAAGTCGAGGATCGGCCGCGGCTCGAAGGTGCCCCATCTCTCCTACGTGGGCGACACCCAGATGGGCGAAGGGGTCAACGTCGGCGCGGGCACCATCACCTGCAACTACGACGGGGCCAAGAAGCACGAGACCGTCATCGGGGACGGGGTGTTCGTGGGGACGAACTCGAGCCTGGTGGCTCCGCTCACCATCGGTGAGGGCGCCTACGTGGCGGCTGGCTCCGTCATCACCAAGAACGTGCCGCCGGGCTCCCTGGCGGTGGCTCGCGGGCGGCAGGAGACGCGCGAGGGATGGGTCTCGCGCAAGCACAAGGACAAGAAGGCCGAGCACGGGGAGTAGGCCCATGTGTGGAATCGTCGGCTACGTCGGGGACAAGAGCGCGATCGACATCGTCATCGAGGGCCTCAAGCGGCTCGAGTACCGCGGCTACGACTCGGCGGGCGCGGCGGTGATCGGGCCCGAGGGGCTGCAGATCCGGCGGGCGGCCGGGCGCATCAAGGTGCTCGAGGGGATCCTGCGAGAGCGGCCGATCGACGGCCCCATCGGCCTCGGCCACACCCGCTGGGCCACCCACGGCCGCCCCACCGACGAGAACGCGCACCCCCACACCGACGGCTCGGGCGAGCTGGTGGTGGTGCACAACGGCATCATCGAGAACTACCTGCCGATCAAGGAGCGCCTGCAGGCCGAGGGGCACGTCTTCAAGTCGGAGACCGACACCGAGGTCATCGCCCACTTGATCGAGCGGTACCTCAAGGACGTCCCGCGCCTGGACGAGGCGGTCCGCCGCGCGCTCCGCGAGCTGCGCGGCTCCTACGCGGTCGTGGTGCTCCACCGCCGGATGCCGGATCGCCTGGTGGCGGCCAAGCTCGGCGCGGGCAGCGTGGTGGTGGGGCTCGGCGAGAACGAGACCTTCCTCGCCTCCGACATCCCGGCCATCCTCTCCCACACCCGCGACGTGGTGGTGCTGGAGGACGGAGACGTCGCGGTCATCACCCGCGCGGGGGTCGAGATCACCGACCTCGACGGCGCGCCGGTGCAGCGGACGCCGAGCCGCATCCTGTGGGACCCGATCATGGCCGAGAAGGGGGGTTACCGCCATTTCATGCTGAAAGAAATCTTCGAGCAGCCGCGCGCCGCCGCCGACACCATGCGGGGGCGCGTCCAGCTCGAAGGGGGCACGGTGGTGCTGCCCGACGTGCAGCTCGATCCGGACGTGGTCGCGGGCATCCAGCGAATCGTCCTGGTGGCGTGCGGGACCTCCTATCACGCGGCCATCGTCGGCCGCTTCATGATGGAGCGCCTGACCGGCATCACCTCCGAGGTCGACATCGGGTCCGAGTTCCGCTACCGCGACGCGGTGGTGGGCCCCGAGACCCTCGTGATCGCGCTGTCGCAGTCCGGCGAGACCGCGGACACCCTGGGCGCGGTCAAGGCGGCCCGGGCCAAGGGTGCCCCGATCGTGGGCATCACCAACGTGGTCGGCTCCGCGCTGTCGCGCGAGGCCACCGGCACCCTCTACACCCACGCCGGTCCCGAGATCGGAGTCGCCTCCTCCAAGACCTTCACCGCCACCCTGGTGGCCTGCTACCTCCTCGCCCTCTGGCTGGGACGTCGCCGAGGGGCGCTGCTGGCCGAGGACGGGCGCAAGCACATCCAGGGCCTGCTCGAGCTGCCGCGACTCATGGAGCAGACGCTCGAGATGGAGAACGCGGTGGCCGACCTGGCCCGCGAGGTGTCCCGTCACAAGAACTTCCTCTTCCTGGGGCGCGGGATCAACTACCCGCTCGCCCTGGAGGGCGCGCTCAAGCTGAAGGAGCTCTCCTACGTGCACGCGGAGGGCTATCCCGCCGGCGAGATGAAGCACGGGCCGATCGCGCTGCTGGAGGACGGCTTCCCGGTCATCGCGCTGAACCCGCGCGACTCGTCCTACGACCGCATGATGGGCAACCTGGAGGAGGTGCGCGCGCGCGAGGGACGGGTCATCTCGATCGGCCACGAGGGGGACCGCGAGCTGCGGGCCAAGTCCGACATCATGCTGACGGTGCCGCCGGCCGGCGACCTGCTCACCCCGATGCTGCTGTCGATCCCGATGCAGCTCCTCGCCTACCACATGGCGGTGCGCCTCGGCCGCGACGTCGATCAGCCGCGGAACCTGGCCAAGTCGGTCACCGTCGAGTAGCTTTCACCCTCTCCCCCCGGGGAGAGGGCAGGGTGAGGGTCACGACCCCTCGCGGTTGTGGTAACGTTAGCCTCGATGCCGCACCCCGCAGTGACCGCCGAGAGTCTGCTCGCGCCGCTCAACCCTCCGCAGCGCGACGCGGTCACGACGACGAAGGGCCCGGTGCTGGTGCTGGCCGGGGCGGGGAGCGGCAAGACCCGCGTCATCGCCCACCGCATCGCCTATCTCCTGGCGGTGGAGGGAATCGGCCCGCGGCACGTCCTGGCGGTGACCTTCACCAACAAGGCGGCCGCCGAGATGCGGCACCGGGTGGAGGACCTGCTGCTGCCGGCGGGCATCCGGCCTCCGCTCATCGCCACCTTCCACTCCGCTTGCGTGCGCATCCTGCGAGAGCGCGCGGTCCACGCGGGGCTGCCGCCGTCCTTCGTGATCTACGACGAGGACGACCGGCAGGCCCTGGTGAAGGAGGCGCTGCGCGAGCTCGACTTCGACGAGCGGACGCTCACCCCGAGCACGGTCGTGCACCGGATCAGCCACTGCAAGAACCAGATGCTGACCCCGGCCGACGTGGAGCAGCTCGCCCGCAGCCCGCGCGAGGAGCGCATCGCGTCGCTCTACCGGCTCTACGAGCAGAAGCTCCAGGCGGCCGGCGCGCTCGACTTCGACGACCTGCTGCTGCGGGTGGTGCGCCTCCTCGAGACGGTGCCGGAGGCGCTCCGCTGGTACCGCACGGTGTGGACCCACGTGCTGGTCGACGAGTACCAGGACACCAACCGCGCGCAGTACCGCATCGTGCAGCTCCTGACCGAGGAGCACCGGAACCTCTGCGTGGTGGGCGATCCCGACCAGTCGGTGTACCGGTGGCGCGGGGCCGATCTGCGCAACATCCTCGACTTCGAGAAGGACTATCCCGACTGCCGGGTGGTGGCGCTCGAGCAGAACTACCGGTCGACCAAGCGCATCCTCGGCATCGCCTCGGCGGTCATCGTGAACAACACCGCGCGCCGGGACAAGCGGCTCTGGACCGAGAACCACGAGGGCGAGCGTCCGGAGGTCTACCGCGCATGGGACGAGAACGAGGAGTCCGCCTTCGTCGCCCAGAAGGTGCGCGCCCTCCGCGGGGAGGGGCGCGACTACCGCGACATCGCGGTGTTCTACCGCACCAACGCCCAGTCCCGCGTGCTCGAGGACGCGCTGCGCCGCGCCGGCGTGCCGTACCTCATCGTGGGCGGCGTCCGCTTCTACGAGCGCCGCGAGATCCGGGACGTGGTGGCCTACCTGCGGCTGGTCTCGAACCCGCTCGACGACGTCGCGTTCCGCCGGGCGGTGGCCGCGCCCGCGCGCGGGATCGGCAAGGCCACCCTCGACCGCCTGGCCGACGGCGCGCGCGCGGCGGGAGTGCCGCTGCTCGCGCTCTGCGCCGCGATCCCCCCCGACATCACCGGCAAGCCGCGTCGCGCGCTGGAGGAGTTCGCGGGGGTGATCGCCCGCCTGGGCGAGCGCCGGGGCGGCCTGACCGTGCCCGCCCTCATCGACGAGGTGTGCGCGGCCTCCGGCTATCGCGAGGCGCTCAAGGCGGAGCGCACCGCCGAGGCCCAGGCCCGGCTCGAGAACCTGGAGGAGCTGGTGGCCGCGTCCGAGGAATTCATCGTCACCCAGCAGGCGGCCGGGATCGAGACGGTGACCCTCGAGGCCTTCCTCGACTCGATCGCCTTGGTGGCCGACACCGACGAGATCGATCCGGAGGCGGGTGGGGTGACGCTCATGACGCTCCACTCGGCCAAGGGGCTCGAGTTCCCGGTGGTCTTCCTCACCGGGCTCGAGGAAGGCGTCTTCCCCCACTCGCGCTCCATGCTGGAGCCGGAGGAGCTGGAGGAGGAGCGGCGCCTTTGCTACGTGGGCATCACCCGGGCTCGCGAGCGGTTGCTGCTCTCCTACGCGCTCCACCGCCGCATCCAGGGCTACGGGGTCGCCGAGCCCTCCCGCTTCCTCCTCGAGATCCCCGAGGAGCAGCTCCACCTGATCAACGCGCGGCGGCCCGATCCGGTGGCGCCCGCGGTGTCCGCCGCGGCCCCGGCCGATCCCGGCGACGACTTCCCGTTCCGCCTGGGGGCCAAGCTCCGGCACGCGCGCTGGGGCGAGGGTCTGCTGGTGGGCATGGAGCGCGAGGGCGCCGACGTGATCGCCACCGTCCACTTCGCCAGCGTCGGCCGCAAGCGCCTCTCGCTGCAATACGCGCATCTGGAGGAGCTATGACTCGCAGCCCTCACCTCCAGGTGACGACAGCGGGCCGGAGACGACCGCGGGTCGCCGCGACCATCTCGCCCACGGTCAACATGGCTCAGCCATGTTGAAGATGAAGAGAATCTAACGGTGGCCACACCACCAACGAAGATCTCGCTCCAGGAAGTCGACCACGTGGCGCGCCTCGCCCGCCTCGATCTGTCCGCCGCCGACAAGGAGCGGATGCGGAGCGAGCTCGACAAGATCCTCGGCTACATCGACAAGCTCCGTGCCCTCGACACCCGCGACGTCCTACCCACGTCCCACGCGGTGCCGGTCACCAACGTGATGCGGGACGACGTCGAGCGCCCGTCGCTGCCCGCGGAGGACATGCTCGCCAACGCGCCGGACCGCTATCGCGAGATGTTCCGCGTCCCCCGAATCATCGAGGAGTAGATGGCCGCGCTGGCGTCGCTGACCGCGCACGAGCTGGGTGCCCGCTACCGGAGCGGGGAGGCCACCCCGACCCAGGCGGCGACCGAGTACCTGGCGCGCATCGAGGCCCTCGATCCCGAGGTTCGCGCCTTCCTCACCGTGACCCGCGAGGACGCCCTCCGGCGCGCCGCGGAGGCCGACGCCCGCTTCAAGGCCGGGGTCCCGCTCGGCCCGCTCGACGGAGTGCCGATCGCGCTCAAGGACGTGCTCTGCACCCGGGGGATCCGCACCACCTGCGGCTCGAAGATCCTGGAGCGGTTCGTGCCGCCCTACGACGCGACGGTGGTCGCGCGGCTCTTCGCGGGCGGCGCGGTGCTGCTCGGCAAGCTCAACATGGACGAGTTCGCGATGGGCTCCTCCACCGAGCACTCCGCGTTCTTCACCACCCACAACCCGTGGGACCTGGCCCGCGTGCCGGGCGGGTCCTCCGGGGGCGCGGCCGCCGCGGTGGCGGCCGGCATGGCCGCCCTCACGCTGGGCACCGACACCGGCGGCTCGATCCGACAGCCCGCCGCCTTCTCGGGCGTGCTCGGGATGAAGCCCACCTACGGGCGCGTGTCGCGCTACGGGGTCATCGCGTTCGCCTCGTCGCTCGACCAGGTCGGCCCCTTCGCCCGGGACGCGGAGGACGCCGCCTTGATGCTCGGGGTCATCGCGGGCGCCGACCCGATGGACGCCACCGCCATCGACGTCCCGGTGCCCGACTACCGGGCCGCGCTCGGGCAGGGGATCGAGGGGCTGCGCCTCGGGGTGCCCGCGGAGTACTTCATGGACGGCATGGACCCCGAGGTCGAGCAGGCGGTGCGCACCGCCATCGCGACGCTCGAGAAGCTGGGCGCGCGCACCGAGCCGGTGTCGCTGCCCCACACCGAGTACGGGCTGGCCGCCTACTACGTCATCGCGCCCGCGGAGGCCTCGTCGAACCTCGCGCGCTACGACGGCGTGAAGTACGGGCTGCGGGCTCCCGGCGCGCGCGACCTGATCGACATGTACAGCAAGACGCGGGCGGCCGGCTTCGGCGCCGAGGTGAAGCGGCGGGTGATGCTGGGGGCCTACGTCCTCTCCGCCGGCTACTACGACGCCTACTACGGCCAGGCCCAGAAGGTGCGCACGCTGGTACGGCGCGACTTCGAGCAGGCCTTCGCGCGGGTCGATCTGATCGTGGCGCCTACCACGCCGGGGGTGGCGTTCAAGATGGGCGAGCGGGAAGACCCGCTCCAGATGTACCTGAACGACATCTTCACGATCCCGGTGAACCTGGCCGGGCTGCCCGGCGTGTCGATCCCGGGCGGCTTCACCCAGGCCGGGCTGCCGATCGGGCTGCAGCTCATCGCGCCCGCCTTCGACGAGGCCACCCTGCTGCGCGTGGCCCACGCCTACCAGACCGTCACCGACTGGCATACCCGTCGCCCCGCCCTCGACGTGCCGACGGCTGACCGGGCTCTCCGATGAGCGCCGGAGGCGCGAAGAGGCCAAACCGCAGACCGAAGTCATCCACCAACAGGCGCGATGAATAATGATGAATAATTACGAAACAATAATCGGCCTCGAGGTCCACGCCCAGCTCTCGACCGTCACCAAGATGTTCTGCGGCTGCCGGGCGGTGTTCGGAGCCGCGCCCAACACCGCCACCTGCCCGGTCTGCCAGGGCATGCCCGGCTCGCTCCCGTTCATCAATCGTCGCGCGGTGGAGTTCGGCATCATGACCGCGCTCGCGATCGGCTGCGAGATCAACGCGCACAACCGCTTCGCGCGCAAGCACTACTACTACCCGGACATGCCGAAGAACTACCAGATCAGCCAGTACGAAGAGCCGCTGGCGGAGCATGGACGTCTAATTGTCGACGCGGGACCGGGCCCGCGCGAGATCGGCATCCAGCGTGTGCACCTCGAGGAGGACGTGGGCAAGCTGCTCCACGAGGGCGCGCTCGAGACCGCCCAGTCGAGCAGCGTGGACTACAACCGGGCCGGCGTGCCGCTGATGGAGATCGTCTCCAAGCCCGACCTGCGCAGTCCCGACGAGGCCGCCGTGTATCTCCGGGCCCTGCGGGCCATCGTCGTCTACCTCGGAGTGTGCGACGGCAACATGGAGGAGGGCTCGCTGCGCTGCGACGCCAACATCTCGCTCCGGCCGCGCGGGCAGACCGAGTACGGCACCAAGGTCGAGATCAAGAACTTGAACTCGTTCCGCAACGTCCGCGACGCGCTGGAGCACGAGATCAAGCGGCAGACCCGCGCGCTCGAGACCAACGAGCGGATCGTGCAGGAGACGCGTCTCTGGGATCCCGACCGGATGGTGACCGCCTCGATGCGCTCGAAGGAGTTCGCCCACGACTACCGCTACTTCCCCGAGCCGGACCTGCCGCCGCTCGACGTGCAGCCGGCCTGGGTGGAAGAGGTCCGGGCGCGCCTGCCCGAGCTGCCGGAAGCCCGCCGGGCGCGGTTCCAGGCCGACTATGCCCTCTCGGTCTACGAGGCCGACCTCCTGACCCAGGGGCGCAGCCTGGCCGACTACTTCGAGGCGGCGGCGCGCGCGGCGGGGAAGCCCAAGAGCGTGGCCAACTGGGTGCTCAACGAGCTGCTCCGCGAGCTTCCGGCCGCCGCCGACCGCGCGATCGAGGACTGCCCGATCCCGCCCGCCAACCTGGCCGGGCTGCTCGCCCTGATCGACGACGGCACCATCAGCGGCAAGATCGCGAAGGACGTGTTCGAGAAGATGTATCGCTCGGGTGACACCGCGCAGGCCATCGTGAGCCGCGAGGGCCTCACCCA
>WNFP01003403.1_pt1 | contig 12763 bp, 11 predicted proteins | sample 5400201 | NCBI WGS metagenome assembly WNFP01 (sample SAMN13153355, study PRJNA577476) | soil metagenome | isolation source: 115 cm saprolite under Madrone tree | place: USA:California | collected 2016-06-14
TAGTTAGACTCAGGTAGCGGAGCGGTTTTGGACTACGGCTTGCTGCATCTAGTCCCGGGAGAGTGTGCATCTTGGACGAGCAACAACCTCTGGTGAGCGTCATCATTCCTGCGTATCAGGCGGCGGGGCGCATCCGGGAAACTCTGGATTCGGTGTTCGCGCAGACGTATCCAAACGTTGAGGTCGTGCTGGTAAATGACGGGTCGCCGGATACGGAGGCGCTGGAAGAGGCGATCCGGAGCTACGGCGAGAGGCTGATCTACATCCGGCAGGAAAACCGTGGCCCATCGGGCGCGCGCAACACGGCGATCCGCGCGGCCCGAGGCAAGTACATTGCCTGTCTCGACAGCGACGACATCTATTTGCCGGAGCATCTGGCCCGTCTGGTCCCGCTGCTCGAGGAACGTCCGCTGGATCTGGTTTATTCCGATTCCTACGTTACAAGGGATGGAGTGCATGTCGGCCGGTCTTTCGAGCGGCAGCCGCAGAGTCCTCCGGTGACGTTCGAGAAGCTGATAACGGAAGAATGCGCGATCACGACCTCAGCCGTGGTGGCCTCGCGGCAGGCGATGATCGATGCCGGGCTGTTCGACGAACGCTATCGCTGCTCCGAAGACTTCGACCTCTGGGTGCGCATGTCCTTTCGCGGGGCGAAGATGGATCTCCTGCGGCAGGTAGGAATTGAGCACCGGCTGCTCCCCGACGGTCTCGCATCCGATGGCTATCTCCTCAAGCAGGCGCAGATTGAGGTCAACAACAAGGTGCTGGCGACCCTGCCGGTTTCGGCAAAACAGAAGAGTACGATTCAGGAACAGATTGTGCGGACTGAGGGACTCTCCCAGATGGACCTGGTGAAGCTCTACTTGCGGGAAGGTCGTTACACAGAAGCGCGCGTGGCGGCGCGCAAAGCGGTAGCCCTGTTGAAGGACCGGAGGAGCCGGAGAGTAGCGCTGGCGGTGGGGATTGCGCCCTGGGCGGTGCGCCGTTTTCTGCGGATGCAGGAGGCGCGATTGGCGCGGAAAGGCAAGCGTGCGCTCCCGCTCAAGCCTATTCCGAAGACGAAGTGAACTCCAAGCCGAATCGTAGCCCGAGATGTCCGCACAGGTGTTGTAGTGCCACAAGATGTTTGATAGAGTCCCATTTTCTTTGGGAGGCTGTTGAAGCCGCTCCCCTGGGGGGTTTGTTGTGCCAGCCACCACGGCGCTCGTTTTCGATCTGGGGGGTACGCATCTAAGATGTGCCTGCCTCACGCGGGAGCACGAACTCGCCAATTTTACGCAGGAGCGGATAAGGTCCTTCCGCGACGGATTGTCTCCGTCTGCAATCTGGGAAGAACTTCTGGACAAAGTTGTCAGTTACGTTTCCAATTCAGCAAATCTTGTGGAAGGCATTGCTCCACTGGCGATGTCTTTTCCTGGCCCTCTGCACCAGGATGGCAGGATAGTAAACGCACCGACCGTAACCGGATCAAATGAGGAGGTTCCCGACATTCGAGCGGAGCTTTCACGACGGACGGGTCGAAACGTTTACGTTCTCAACGATGTATCGGCTGCAGCGCTATATTTGGCTCGACAGAGTCCTTGGGAACGATTCATGGTTATAACGATCAGCAGCGGGATCGGGAGCAAAATTTGTTACCGCAGTTCAGGCAAATTCGTACTGTTCGATAAGGGGCCATACGCTGGCGAGATTGGCCATCTCTCGGTCGACGAGTCAGAGACGGCGCCCGACTGTGATTGCGGAGGCAAGGGACATCTCGGTGCAATCGCTTCTGGACGTGGCATCGAACTTCTGGCTCGCCTAAATGCGCTAGCCGATTCGGCTGCATTTTCACACTCCCTTTGTCATCTCGAGTTTGGAGCTACCGCGGAAACACTGAATAACGAAGACCACCTCGTGCCTTCGATCCGCCAACGAGATGCTTGGGCACTCAGCGTACTCGAACAAGCTTGCCGGCCGCTGTCTCAAGTGCTGAATGCCGTGGTTTTGGCTCTCGGGCTACAGGGTATTTTCATAATTGGCGGGTTTGCCTTCAGCATCGGACCGATTTATCCCGAATTACTTCATCGTCTGCTTCGAGTTCGCAACGACTATTCGCCTCTGGTGTTTTCTCCTGACATGGTCAAGCTAGGCGAGCTAGGTGAGCACGCTTGTCTTCGTGGCGCCGCAGAACATGCGCTCATGGCGCAAGACGGACGCATGTGAAGATCACGATTATTGGCGGTAGCGCGTTCAGCACTCCGTGCTTGATCAAGTTCCTTGACCGAGAAAAAGGTCCGGGCAGAATGGAGATAGTGCTCGCCAGTCGCTCACGGAGAAAACTCGAAGCGGTAACGAGCGCCTCAAAACTACTCGTCTCCGGCGAGATCGCCATTAGAGCGCAAGAGATCGGGAACAATACTTGGGAGCAGGTTCTCGACGGATCCGATTGCGTTCTGATTCAGATCAGGGTCGGTGGTTACGATGGCCGGTTATTTGACGAGACGTTCCCGCATAAGTATGGCCTGTGCGGCGATGAAGGACTTGGCGTGGGCGGATTGTCAGCAGGCTGGAGAACCTGGCCAGTAGTCTCGGGTATTCTCGATTTGATTGAGAAGTTCTCACCTCGCGCGTTCGTGATCATGCTAACGTCGCCGCTCAGCCTTCTCGTGCGAGCGGCCCTGGCTCATACAAAGTTGAACGTTGTTGGCATTTGCGAACTTCCTTGGGCCTCGCTGCAGAAGATGAGCTGCCTGGTGGGCCGACAGACTAGTAATGTTCAAGCTGACTACTTTGGAGTCAATCATCTCGGTTGGTTTTTCAATATACGGTCCCGGTCAGAAGATCTGATCGAGGAACTGGCCCGCCGGGCAGACGAGTGTTCGTTCCCCACGGACAAATTCCTACGGGCTCATCACTGCCTGCCGACGCGCTACTTAAGGTTGCACTACGAGCCCAAGCAAGTACTTATGGAGCAGATGTCGCAGAAGATGCCCCGAGCAGAGACGCTGAGCAAGCTTCAGGCGGAGGCATACCGCGCCTTTGAGGGCGGTGATGTGCGCGAAGTCGCGTCCGTGCTTGAGCAGAGAGCGACGCCCTGGTATTCGCAGGCGGTGGGGCCTTTGTTGATAGCGATGGCCGGTCAAGTGACTGAGATTCCTTTCTTCCTCTCCACTCCGCACGGCTCCTACACTTCTCTGCTTGAACCGAGTGACGTTGTGGAGACAGCGCACCAGTGGATTGGTGGGCAGGTGTTGCGATCGCCTTTGGCGGGCGCCCTCCCTGAACACGTTGTCGAAAACCTTGTGCCGTTGGTGCGATTCGAGCGAACCGCAACGGAAGCGATTACCGGTCGCAAATCCTCGATCCTTGTTGAGGCGCTCTCGTTGCATCCCTGGACCCGGGAAAATGTCCACCTGGAATCCATAGCCAACGAAATTGTGGTCCAGAACGATGCCTTCTTGTTCACACCAGCGCAACGATCCCGATGAAAGTTAATCGCTACGATTATCGCTCGCAGTTTGAACGCTTCGAGGACTTCATGACTGAGATGTCCGCGATGATAGTCGATGGCCACTATGTCCTTAGCGAAGAAGTTCCCGAATTTGAGCGTGCTTTCGCCGCCTATTTGCAGTGCTCTTTTGTCGTGGGAGTAAACACAGGGACGGACGCCTTGCTGTGCTCGTTAAAGTCTTTGGCGCTTCGGCCGGAGCATCAAGTTGTGACGCATGCCAATACGTTCAATGCCACGGTCGCAGCCATCTGCCTGGCTGGATTGAAACCATCGCTGGTCGATGCGGATGAAGACAGTTTCCTGATGAACACTGGGCAAGCTATTGGGGCGATGACTTCCCAGACCCAAGTATTCTTGCCGGTGCATTTGTATGGCAAACCGACTCCCATGCGTGAACTTCTCCGCGAGAGTGAAAAGAGGGGCATTTACGTGGTGGAGGATGCAGCCCAGGCTCATGGAGCGCGGTTGGATGGCCGGCGGATGGGAACGTTTGGAACTCTCGGCTGTTTTAGTTTTCATCCCAGCAAGAATCTGGCAGCCGCCGGCGATGGTGGCGCGATCGCTACCAATCGAGCGGACCTAAAGGAACAGCTCTCCGTCTTACGGTCCTTGGGTCAAGCGGGCCAGAACAATCACGTCCACGCGGGCTACAATACCAAACTCGATTCCATCCAGGCAAAGGTTCTCTCCTGGAAGCTGCCGAGCCTGGACCAGTGGAACGAGCAAAGAAGAGAAATAGCCCGTCAGTATCGCGAGCGATTGTCCAACCTGCCTCTCAAGTTTCAGTCTTGGGCTGAAGGCGAGGAGCACGTATTCCATCTATTCGCTGTCCGTACCGTAAAGCGCGACGAACTTCTCAGCCATCTGCAATCGAGAGGCGTGGATGCTGTGATCCGTTATCCGGTTCCCATACACTTGCAGCCGGCGTTTTCTCAGTATGGATGGCGAAGAGGCCAGTTCCCAGTCGCGGAAGCTCTCGCGCGTGAGCTCTTATGTCTTCCGATGCGACCTAACCTTACGACGACGGAAATTGACTACGTTGCGGATTGCGTGCGCTCCTTTTTCAAAGGCGACGCAAGCACTCATAGTTAACTTATCTTCAAGCCGGAGAAGATCGAGATGCGAGTGGCGGTCGTGGGATGTGGCCGGATGGGGCGCGAAAGAGCAATGGCGGCAGCTTCTTTCGGGGTCGAGCCAGTTTTGCTATTCGACGAAGACAGCAGCCGCGCGAAATCGCTCGCAGATGAATGCCCCAGTGCTCGCACTGTGAAAGGGTCCGATGTTCTCTTCGACGAGAGACTCGACGCACTCTTCATTTGTGTCCCACCATTCTGTCGCGGCCCTCTCGAACTTCGGGCGATCGGCTCTGGCATACCATTTTTTGTCGAGAAGCCGATCGGGGTCACAGCTGGTCAAGTGCGAGCCGTTCTGGACAACCTTGTTCGAACCCCTGTCCTGACGGCGGTCGGCTACATGAATCGATACCGGAATTCGGTGTCCTGTGCAAAGGCCATTTTGCGATCCCGGAACATCATCGGCATCTCAGCCCATTGGGCAGGCAAGAAATACGGGGTTCCCTGGTGGGGAGTCCTTGAGCAATCTGGTGGGCCGTTTAACGAACAGGCCACTCATCTGATGGATTTGTTTCGGTATCTGGCCGACGGCGTGGAACCACTATATGCGGCGGCCCGAGCACCGGCAGGTATCGATACAACGGTGCTTGCCGTCATGCGTTTGCCGGGCGGCGGGCTGGGAAGCTTTCTGTATAGCTGCGAAGCGAAGGAGAAAGACATTCTTGTCGTCATTGAAACCCTGGAAGGCATGCTCGAACTTCGCGGCTGGGATCTCGATCTAGCGCGCAACACCATCGACGAAAGCCGGCCCGAACCTGAGTCGAAACCGATCTTCGCAAAAGAGACTCATGCCTTTCTACAAGCTGTGGCCACAGGAAACAAAAATCTCATACTCGTCGATTTTGAAGAGGCTTACCAGACCCAAATCGTGATGGACAGCGTTGTGCGAATGATCAGGCCAAGTGTTACAAATCTCTAAGGGGCTTACCGGACGAATTGAACAGCGCACGTATTTGAAGGTACGGTTGAGAAGCAACTTCGCGAATCCATTGGATCGCAGCTGCTGACGCTTCCGCCGAGAGGTCGCGAACCGACTCTACGTGTTCCCGGGTGCGCCGGTTCTCGGTATATTCCGCGAGCAGGATCGCTGGAGCATCCGCGCAATCTTCATGCAGCAAAAATGAATTGATGCGCTCGCGGTTCACGAGCAATCTGCGATGCTGTTCCTCAAACCTCCGATCTCGCTCGTGCTTGCTGGGTTTGGATAATGACTTGTCCAGCTTGCCTACAAGCTTTGCCAATTCGCGCGCGCGGTGCTTGATGTGACGATCGAATTCTTGGGCAGCGGCCGCGTAGAGCAATCGACTGTCAGACTCAGCGCAGGTTTGGCGGACGTTCTGATACCAGGCACGCAGCGCGTGTAAGCTCCCAACCAGCTTTGCCGTAGTGCAAAATTTTCGGCTGAGATCGAAGTATCGATTGACGTCGTATTCGCCACTCAACCCGGTTGGATCTCCCCGCGACAACTGATTCTCTGGGACGTCGTGGCGGAGTATTGAACCCGCGGCGACCACAGTTCCAAACTCCAAGTGCACGGGCGCGACGATTCCGGAGTTTCCTCCCACAAAGATCCGGCGAGATTGCAGCAGGCATCCGGTTGCGTCGCCCATCAGGCTGCCGAATTTGTCTCCGCGCGGGTCAAAATTGAAATGGACGACGCCCGACCCGACCTCGCTGTGGTCGCTTCGGGAGCTGCCACCGGACAGCAGAACATCGCAGAAATTGACCGAAGATCCGGCCACTGCCCCCACCATCAGAACGGTGTTCTTCAGGCCCACATTGTGGCCGGTTTCTGCTTCTTCCTCGAGTACGGTACCCTGACGGAATTCAGCAAAACCGCGAGCCTTGGACCCGGGCAGTAAAACGCAGTTTTCGTAACTCCCCGCGCCAAGAACCACGGACGACCCGATTTGCGCCTCATGAATACGAGCTAACCCGGAAATCCCAATTTGTGCTCCCGCGCCGATGAACGTCGTCGCACCTGTGATCGTGGCATTCATAAGCACTGCACCTGCCGAGATCCGACTCAATCGCACTTCCTCGGCAACGTAGACGCGTTCCGGCCCCCACACCTTGACTCCGTTTTGCGCAAGCCGCGAAAGGCGGGTTCGGTTCCCGTGATCGTCGTAAGACAGGTCCATAAAGAGGTTAAAGACGTTGGAAACCAATCATTGTAGCGGATGCCCGAATCCAGTCCTTTTCGCTTTAGACGCAGGCTGCACACAGCCTCGGTTCTTGGCCGCAAAGCATTCTCGATATATAGTAAATATCCCGGATAAGGGGCGCGAGATGGCAATCGAAGCGGCATCGCCAAGCGTGGCGAGATCCAAGTGTTTCCTTTGCGGTGAGGCCTCCGAGCAGGTGGTCTGGAAGGAAGACGGTGTCGAGGGTTTGCGCTGCGAGTGCGGGATGGTTTACACCAACCAGCCGTCCATCGTTGAACCTTTGGATCTGACGCGAGACTTCCATCCGGATCACTTTTACTCCTTACCAGCAGAATTCAAAGCTGCATGGGTAGCACGAAACTGCCCCCATGGCCGGTTGGTTGAGGTCGGCTGTGGGGCCGGCTTCTTCCTCGTGGCTGCACGCTCCCACGGGTATGAAGTAATGGGGCTCGAGCCAAATCCGGTTTACGACTTGCGATTGCAGCAGCAGGAGATCCCCGTAGCTCACGAGCACGTCGAAGATAACTCACTGCCGCGGCGCAGCTTTGATGTCGTTTACCACTGCGACTTGCTGGCCCATTTTCCGGATCCCATCCGCTCTTTGGCAGCGATGTGCGACCTGCTAAGCCCGACTGGTGTCTTGTGCTTCGAGGTGGGGCTGTTGGGAGGAATCTCGCCGTCTTGGTACCCTCTTGTGGGCCGGATAGGGCTGGGGCAGCACTTGTGGCTCTACTCGGATCGGGCCTTCAGAAACTTGATGCGACAAGCTGGACTGGAAATTGTGCGCATTCAGTACTTCGGACTTGCGCCCGAGGTAATCGGCGGAAGAATTCTTGGAGTTCTAGACAAGTATCTGCTTCGTCCGGCTCTGCAAACTGTGTCTCGCGATGGAACAGACCACGCAGTCCGAGTAAAACATTCTTGCGTATATTTCCTGCGGTATCGCGCTGGCGCGCTGCTCCCCCACATAGGCCCTCAGACTTTGCTCGTCGTCGCTAAGCCCACAAATGTTCGATGACCTGCAAAAGCAAGGCGTTGGGCTGGTTGGTGCGAACGGGTTCATCGGCTCCGCGATCTTGGGTGCTCTGCTTCATCGGGGAATTGCGCCACGGGCTCTTTGCGGCCCGATCGAACGCCCACGGTCTCTTCCTGTTGGCGTCGATTTTGTAACCTGCGACTTGGCCGACGCGGAACGTTTGCAATCCTGGGTCTCCGGGCTCGAAGTGGTGATCCACGCTGCTGGCCCACCCTCCGTACAACGTTCCTTCGAAATGGCAGAGCAGTATGTTCGCGTCCATGTGGAAGGCACTGCCGCACTGCTGCGAGCTTGCCGGATGGCGAAGGTCAACCAGCTTGTCTACATCTCTTCGGCCGAAGTTTACGGGCGGCCTGAGGCCAACCCGGTTGCCGAGACCCATCGATTACAAGCTCGCTCCCCATACGCAGCCGCCAAGATCGGAGCGGAGAAGATAATCGAGGCCCACGTGGAAAGCTTCGGGCTGGAGGCCGTCATACTCAGACCCTTCTCCATCTATGGACCACACTTTCACTCCGATTCCCTTCTTTCCAGAGTTGTCTCAACCGCCAACAGTGGCTGTATTCGCCTACGGGACCTCCGGCCGGTCCGGGATTATTGCTACGTTGGCGACCTGGCAGCGGCGGTGTTGCAAGCCTGTCGCATTGGAGAGGACAAACTCCGAATCATCAATATCGGCTCGGGAGTGGGCACAAGTGTCGCCGACTTCGCTGAGGTGGTGCTCCGGACACTGGGCCTAGACATTCCGATCATGGGGGATCCAGTTGACTCGCGTCCGGGACAATCGGAAATCTTTGAATTGGTCGCCGATATTACGACCGCGCGTGACGTTCTCGGATGGCGTCCCACAACTGATCTCCGGGAGGGGTTGCGCCTAACCCTTTCAGCCGGACCGGGCGAGATATGACGCAACGATACTTGGTAACCGGCGCGCAGGGATTCATCGGGCGCCACATGGTCTCCCATCTATTGCGTCACTTTCCGGAATGCACCGTGCTAGGAATCGGGCGGTCCTCGCAGCAAGACACGGTCTTTAATTATTCGCTGAGTTGCGGGGACCATCGAGTGCCTGCAAGATTGCCCGAGTATTTGCGAACTGCGGTTGGGCCCAGATACAACTACGTTGCCCTGGATATAACATCCGACGATTTTGCTGCCGCGGTACGTGATTTTCACCCCACGAGAGTGATCCACCTTGCTGCCGCGCTGAGGGGCGCTCCTGACGAGCTCATTTTTCAGAACAACGTTCGCAACACCGCTTCATTGCTTCACGCAATTTGCCAATGTGACGTCGAAATGCTTCTGTTCGCCTCGAGCGGTGGCGTGTACGGAAAGCAAGACCATTTCCCGATTGAAGAAACCGCCGTCGTTCTGCCCTTAGACTCCTACTCCCGCAGTAAACTTGCCTCCGAGGAGTTGGTGGGGCAGTTTGCGATTCGGTCTGGCGTCCCCACCGCGATAGCGCGCATTTTCAATGTTTTTGGTCCGGGACAGGATGAACTTCATTTTGCGGGAAGGATTACAGGCCAACTTGCCTCCATTCTGGCCCACAAAGCGGAGCCCATCGTTCGATTGGGTCCCCTTTCAAGTTCCCGTGATTTTTTGGACGTCCGTGACATTTGCTCTGGACTGGCCGTGATCCTGGAATCGAATCATCAGGGCGTCTACAACGTGGGCAGCGGAATAGAGACCAATGTGGGCGAGCTTCTAAGTGTGTTCCTCGACGCCGCAGGTCTAGGAAAGGATGTACAGATCGAGACCGATGCCGACCGAATTGATCCCGTTCCCCGACATGTCGCAAATATCGGCCGACTGGCGGATGAGGGTTTCGCACCCCAATACTCACTTGAACGTAGTTGCCAGGAAATGTTGGCTTATTGCGCCCGGTATATGTACGGTGCTTAGTGGTGCAAGAAAATGCACACTTTGACCAGTTTCTTTATTCAACTTCTTGTCCATAGACTCCTCTTGGAATGCGTGTTATCTTGTCCCACGCTGTAGATACCGATGAGGGCAATATGACGGGCACTTTTTGCAGGCTGGTCTCGGCCAATCGTGAACGATCATATAGCGTAAGGCTTGCTCCGGGAATTTCGACCGGCAATGTTAACGAACTCGTCCAGGCCATTGACGGACGCAAGTCTTTGCTGGTCACTACGCCAACTGTCGCCCGCCTCTATACGAACGAAATCGCCTCGCGGCTGATCGAATCCGGTGTTGATGTCAGCATGGTGATTCTGAAGTGCGCAGAGCAATCCAAAACTCTAGCCGAGGTTGAAAGACTCTGCCAGGAATGTTTTAGAGCCGGCATGGACCGAAGGTCACTGCTGATTGGTTGTGGAGGCGGCGTGTGCACGGATCTCGTTACCATGGCCGCGGCGCTCACGCGAAGAGGCTTGAGCTACGTGAGGATTCCCACGACCTTAATCGGGCTGATCGATGCTGGAATCGGGATCAAGGGAGCGGTTAACCTACCGAACAAAAAGAGCGCGATGGGCGTCTTTTATCCCCCGGAACATGTGTTGCTGGATCCGGCGTTTCTGAAAACGCTGCCGCCGGAACTCATCTCGGACGGATTGGCCGAGGCAATCAAGATTGCCGTTGCCATAGATCCGACACTGTTCGAATTCCTCGAGCAGTTTTCGGGTGAGTTTTTGAAATGCTCGTCAACGGCCGACATGAACAAGCTTAAGGAACTGGTCTCGCACTCTGCGCTGCGTTTGCTGGAGGAGTTGGAGAATAATCTTTACGAAGACCAAACCTATATACGACTTCTTGACTTTGGCCACACCTTTAGCCCGCTCGTCGAGTCTATGTCGGACTTTCAGGTCAGTCATGGAGTTGCGGTGGCGGTCGACATCGCACTGAGTAGCGCGGTGGCTTTTGAGTTGGATCTGCTTTCCCTCGAAGACCGGAACCGGATTCTCCGATCGCTGCGGAACGCGGGATTACCGATTTATTTTCCACGGTTAACGGCTGAGAATTGCGTCAAGGCTCTCGATGAGATCGAGGCTCACCGCGGCGGACATCTAAACATGGTCGTGCCCTCTGGTATCGGAAGGGTTCTATTCATCACAGAAAAGCGCAGCCTTCCCTCATCGGTGCTGCAGCGAGCACTCCGCTTCCTAGATCAAGCGGCTTCTGAGCGCGCTTTCTTTGTTCCGGTCAGTTCGTCGGTCGGGCAAGCAGCCCGGTTCGATTAGGATCAAGAGGGTGCGAAAGAGGCCCCTCACTGGCGGAACCGCATCGCTGCAGATTCCAGCATGACTCAACCTGTTATGACCACCGCGCTCATCATGGCCGGAGGACGCTCATCGAGGATGCGTGCCAGCCTGGGCAGACAACATAAAGCTCTGGTGAAGGTCCTGGGGATGTCGATGCTGGAACGCAACATCCTCACACTCCTCTCCCACAACGTTCGGGAAATATTCCTGGCAGTCGGTGCTCTCGAAAGGTCAGTTCTGGCATATGCTCGAGGTCGAGGCCAGAGAGTTGCGCGGGCCGGCGGTGCTGAGTTGAAACTCTTTATCGAGAAGCATCCCCGCGGCACTATGGGCGCAGCAAGAGCGATCAGGACTGTATCCGACGACCTTCTCGTCGTGAACGTGGACAATCTGATCTCTCTCGACCTCACCGCATTTCTTGAGCACCATCGTGCCACCAAGGCAGGCCTAACGATCGCCACACATATCGAGCCGTTCCTCGTACCATTCGGCCAAGTGTCCATCAAAAACGGGGAAGTCGTAGACTACCGGGAAAAACCGATTCTGCCAGTTCCGCTGTGCAGCGGCACATACGTACTAAGCAAAACCGCCCGATTGAACATTCCATCCGGCAGGCCCTCGGGCGCTCCAGAACTCGTCCACATGCTGTTGCGCGCAAAACACAAGGTGTCGGCTTTTTCTCACTCCTCTCACTGGATTGATGTGAACGACGCTGCTTCGGTGGAGAAGGCGGAAGAATTGATCATGGGCAATTTCCAGGCCTTCGAGCTGTGGCGTCAACCCGCGGCAATCGAGAATGTGACGCTGTGTGTGTTGAACAAACGCAAGGTTGCCCTGCTGAGATCTCGGTCCCACCGAGCATCTGCTATCGCGAGGCTTCCGGTCGTAAGCTTGCTTTCGCAAAACGACACTCCTCTTCGAAGTGCTTATCGCCTCCGAAGACAGATGGCGTTGCCACGAGTTGGGAAGCCACATCTTCTAACGGCTATTGACGAACTCGATACACGAACTGCGCGGCGAACGCGTCATCACATCTTTGTTGCGGAGATGGCGCCGGGTCGCGCGCGGGCACCGAGACGCAGCGAAATCTCATGGGCGCTCGTCTCCGACCTTGCCGTAGGTCCCATCCATATTCATGACAGCTCCAGGACAATTGCGTATCTCCAACGATATGTCGCGTCGCAAAATTCACATTCTCTCGGTCATCGACGACCTCCACTTCGGCGGGGATGAATATCGCCTGTACGCTTTCGCGAAGTCGTTGGATAAGTGTAGGTTCGATCACACGGTCCTTACGTTGATGAAGGAGGATCATACGATCGGAGTGAAATATGGCTCCATGAGAGATCAGTATCGGCAGGCGGGCATTCGTCTGATCGACATCGGACAACCTGCGTCAGGAACCGGCGAGCGGCGGGGAAAATCCATCACGAATCGGCTCTTTTCGGCTTGGGAAAAGACTCGCAGACTCGCGTCACTAATCCGGGAGGAGAAAGTGGATGTCCTCGATGTACACCTGTCGCCAGCGAACCTTGTCTGCGCCGTGGCGGCTCTCAATGCCGGGATTCCTTTTGCTGTAACACTCTATCAAGTCAATACGATGCAATCGTCCAAGTTATGGCTGGCGGGGCAGTTCAATCTCGGAAGCGCTGCCATGCTGATCACCGACTCTAAATCGCAAGCCGCGGTTGTCAGCAGATGGCTCATGCATC
>WNFP01003405.1_pt1 | contig 12757 bp, 9 predicted proteins | sample 5400201 | NCBI WGS metagenome assembly WNFP01 (sample SAMN13153355, study PRJNA577476) | soil metagenome | isolation source: 115 cm saprolite under Madrone tree | place: USA:California | collected 2016-06-14
GGGATCTGCGAGTTGGAAGCGCTCACGCCGGGCCCGAAATCCTTGTCGGCGAGATAGGTGTTCAGGTCACGCTTGAACCCGAAGAGGAGCACCGTCGAGCATGCCGGGATCGTTCCCGCGGGCGTGGCCCTGCGGCCGGCGACGTCAGCGGTGGTGACGCAGGTGCCGTAGTTGTTCAGCACGTTCTGGGAAGGGATCTCGCAGATCTCCACCGTCGCTCCGAGCGATCGCATCGTGGCGATGGCGTCGTTCATCAGCGCGGTCCGCGCCGCGCCCAGGCCGAACTCGATCCAGTACGGATGCTGCGGCACGGCGATGCGGGCGCCCTTGAGCGCATTCGAGTCGAGGAACTGCGTGTAGTCGCGGAAGCACTTGCCCGGTGTGCGGCAGGCCGCTGTGGCCGGATCTTTCTCGTCGAAGCCGGCGAGGACGCCGAGCAGCCGCGCCGCATCCTTCACCGTCCGCGCCATCGGGCCGGCGGTGTCCTGGTCGGCGGTGATGGGGACGATGCCGTGCCGGCTGACCAGGCCGAGCGTCGGCTTGATGCCGACCAGGCTGTTCTGCCCGGACGGGCTGAGGATCGATCCCGACGTCTCGGTGCCCACGCCCACAGTGGCGAGGTTGGCGCCCACCGCGATGCCGGGTCCCGAGCTGGAGCCTCCGGTGGCGAGCACCGGGCGGCCGTCGTTCACCGGCCGCGTCGTCCTGGGATCGATGCGCGGATCGTAGGAGTTGAACCCGAAGCCGACCTTCGAGAGATCGGCGCCCGGGACCTGGAACAGCTGGAAGCGCAGCTGCGAGCTGAACCCGGTGGGCATGCCCAGGGCGATGAAGTTGGCGAACTCCGTCAGCGTACCCTTGCCGATGAGGATGGCCCCGGCGCGGCGGAGCTTGCGGGCGATGAAGGCGTCCTTCTTCGGATTCGATCCTCCCAGCGCGACCGATCCCGCCGTGGTCGGCATGTCGCTGGTCGCGACGTTGTCCTTGAGGATGACCGGAATCCCGAACAGCGGCTTGTCGCCGTCGTCGTCGCCTTCGTCGAAATCGTCGCCCAGCCGGCGCGCGTCCTCGAGCGCCTCCTGGTTGACGTGCATGAAGGCGTTCAGCGGCTGCTGGCCGGCTCCGCCGTTGAGCGGCTGGCCGGCACTCGAGCGGTCGAAGGTCGAGATCCGGCTCAGATACATCTGCACCACTTGCTCGGGACTGAGCTTCCCCGCCCGATACTGGGCCTGGATGTCGTCGATGGTCGCCTCGACGATGTGGAAGGACTGCGCGTGCACGGCGGCCGGCAGCGTCGCTGCGGCAAGCGCGGCGACTGCCGAGAGCAGGGACAGACGGTTCATGGGGCTCCCCTCCGGGGTTGGGTGCGAGAGCCGCGCAGCCTGCGAAGCGGCGTGTGAACCGTCATGCGACGGAGGTCGGATCCCCCGCCTTGCCTGTCGGAAACTGAATTCCTCCGCTCGGCACCGTCCATGAAGCGCGGACCGCTGGCACGCCGAATGGCCGCCTGCTATGCAGAGCGCCCCATCCACTTCCGTGCGATGCAACCAAGGAGAGCAGCCATGAAACGCGTCCTCGTAGGGTTGATCCTTTCCGGTGCGCTGGCACTTCCGGCCCTGGCGGCGCTGAAGGAAGGCGACAAGGCGCCCGAGTTCACGGCTCCGGCATCGCTCGCCGGCAAGGAGTTCACCTTCACCCTGAAGGACGCCCTGAAGAAGGGCCCGGTGGTCGTCTATTTCTATCCGGCCGCGTTCACCGGCGGCTGCAACACCCAGGCGCATGCCTTCTCCGAGAACAGCGACAAGTTTGCCGCCGCGGGCGCCAGCATCGTCGGGGTCTCGCTGGACAAGATCGCGACGCTGAACCAGTTCTCGGCCGACCCGCAGTACTGCGCGGGCAAGATCCCGGTGGCCTCGGACGCTGACGGGAAGATCGCCAAGAGCTACGACCTGCAGGTCCGCGACGCCAAGCCCGGCGCGAAGAACACCCGCGGCGACGAGATCGGCCACGGCTTCGCCGAGCGCACCACTTTCATCGTCACGCAGAATGGCAAGGTCGCGGCCACCATCGGCAACGTCAGCCCCGCGGACAACGTGGCCAAGGCGCTGGAAACCGTCCAGCAGCTCAAGACGCGATAGGCCGATCGCGCCCGAGCTGGTCGAGCCGAACGAGTATCTGCCGAAGTAGCGGGCTGAGATCCATTTCAACCGGTTGAAATGGGGCGCTGGCAGCGTCACTGCCGGACCGTCTGGCCGTCCTTCATCACGAATCGGACGCGCTCCAGCTCGGTGACGTCCGCGACGGGGTATCCTCGTTCGAGAAGAACGACTCAATACTCCCCGTAGCGGCCTTTGACGGAATCGAGCAGTTTCCTGGTGTCGTACCCGGCGCCGTCCTTGAACACGATCTCGACGTTCTCGATGTCCGCGATGCGAGCGGCCGGGTCGCCTTTCACGACTACGAGGTCCGCGTTCTTCCCGGGCGCAATCGAGCCGATGTGGTCCTGGCGGCCGAGGAAGATCGCGCCGTTCAGGGTCGCGATCCGGATCGCCTGGACCGGCGTGAATCCAGCGTCGACCAGCAGCTCGATCTCACGCTGGTCGCCAAACCCCGGAATGTTGCCGCCCATGCCGACCGGATCCGGTCCCGCCAGCAAGAGGCCGCCAGCAGCGACGAAGGCGCGCTCCAGGTCCATGTCCCTGCGGAGCAGGAGGGGCGCATTGTTCGGGGTCGGGAACGGTCGATTCCGCCAGTAGCGGTACGCTTCCTGTAAGGACGGCGCCATGGCGGCCAGGATGGCCGGCCGCAGCGGCGGCCGACCGTCGCTCGTCGGGACCGGCACCGCCGACGCGGTGGACGGCAACGTCGAGGTGATGGCGACATGATGCCGGATGAGTGTCGCGATCAGCCGATCCGCCTCCGGGCTCCCAGGAATCAGGTGTTCGAGCGTGTAGTCACCCGCGCTGGAACTACAGGAATCGGGCTTCTTGTCGGGGTCCATCGCGGTATTGACGAAGAACCCGTGCTCGAGATTGTCGATGCCGATCTCGGCCGCTTCCGCGTAGGTGACCGAGCACAAGTGACCCGTGACCTTGAGACCGCGCTTGTGGGCCTCCTGCACCGCGGCTTTCAGCTCCTCACGGGTGATGCTCTTGTACGCCTTGAACGAGGTCACGCCGCGATCTGCCCAATAGGCAACGGTCTGGCGCGCGTCCTCGGGCCCGCTGAGATGGACATCAGGATCGTGCAGCCCATCCAGATAGGGCCCGGTGACGTCCAGATGTGGCCCGGGAAGGACGCCCTTCTCGATGTCCCGCTTGAGCTTCAGGTCCGAGTCGGGCTCCACGCTGCCCGCCGTCCGCATGGTGGTCACGCCGTTTGCCAGATACAGGCGAGGCGCCGAGAACCTCATCTCCACGAACCCGCCGGGGCGGTCGAAGTTCCCGTCGGCGTCGACGTTGGGCAAGGCCAGATAGAACAAATGGTTGTGCATGCCGACGATGCCCGGCAGGACCGAATACCCTCGGAGGTCGAGGATCGTGGTCCCTTCGCTCGGGGGTCGATCCGCGCCGGGAGAGATCGCGGCGATCTTGCCGTCCTCGATGGAGACGTTCCGATCCAGGCTCGGCGGGGCCCCAGTCCCGTCGATGACCTCGACGTGCTCGAGGACGACTTTAGGGGTGCTGACTCTCACGTACTTGCGCACCAGCGGCCCGAGAGTTTCGACGCGCTGGGCAACGGCGGGACCTGAGCACCACAAAGCCGCCAGGCAGAGGTGCAGAAGCCGATCGGTCTTGATTGTCATGGCCACCCCGCCGTTCGAACGCTGCGAGCGCGCCGGCATTCCTTGGCTGGCGCGTTGACCAGCAAACGGTCCCGGCGAGCTGGGGCCCTTGGACGGACGACTGAGAGCGCGGCGGACGACCGTGCCTATCTTTGCCGCGATGCAAGCTCCTGTCCGAGACGCCCGTGCCGTTGCGCTCCCCCCGCCTCCCACCGTGGTGGCGCAGGGGATCGCCGCCGCGCTGCTCGAGGCGATGAGGCCGAAGCAGTGGCTCAAGAACGTCTTCGTCCTCGCTGGGCTCATCTTCGCGGGGCAGCTCTTCGACGCCGTGGCTTGTGCGCGCGCAGCCGCCTGCTTCCTGCTCTTCTGCGGCGCGTCCAGCGCCGTGTATCTGATGAACGACGTCTTCGACCGCTCGAACGATCTCCACCACCCGATCAAGCGGCTCCGCCCCATTCCCTCCGGCAGGCTGCCGGTCCAGATGGCGATGGCCGCCGCCCTGCTCCTCGCGGCTTCCGCCATCGCGGGCTCGTATGCGTTGTCGCGGACGACGTTCCTGATCGTGGCGATCTACCTGGCTACCTCCGCCGGATACTCGTCCGGGCTCAAGCGCGTCTTCATCCTCGACGTCTTGATCGTCGCCAGCGGATTTGTCTTGCGCGCCACCGCCGGCGCCGCCGCGGTCGGCGCGGAGAGCTCACCCTGGCTGATCTGCTGCACCTTCCTGCTCGCGCTCTTCCTCGCCCTGGGCAAGCGCCGCAACGAACTGACGCTGCTCGGCGAGTCCGCCCGGCAGCACCGGGACAACCTCGGCAGCTACAGCGTCCCGCTCCTCGACAGCTGGCTGACCGCGCTCTCCGGCGCGACCATCGTCTGCTACGCCCTCTACACGCAGTCGCCGCGCACGGTGCAGAACTTCCACACCACCAACCTGCTCTACACCGTCCCGTTCGTCGTCTACGCGCTCTTCCGCTACCAGCACCTCGTGCTGCGCGAGAACGCTGGAGGAGATCCGGGGACCTCGCTGGTTCGCGATCGCGGAATGGTGATCGCCGTCCTCGGTTGGGCGGCGGTGGCAGCCTCCATCGTCTACGCCAGGTGACCGCCTCGCGCCGCACCCTGATCGTCGCACTGGGCCTCGCGCTGCTCGGAGCGGCGTTCACGGCCATGAACGCGAACCTGCCGATCCTGCGCAACAGCCTGGTCTACGCGCACACCGTCGAGCAGCTCGAGCTCCATCACCTCGCGCTCTGGCAGGTCTGCTCTGACCCGTCGCAAGTGCACGCGCAGGGGTGTGGGTTCTCCGTCCTGGCGCTGCCCTTCGTGCGCCTTCTGGGATTGAACGTTGGCCTCAACCTCGCCTCCTGGGTGGCGACGGCGCTCCTCGTCCTGGCGATGGTCGCCTTCTTCCAGCGCTTCAACGGCTCCTTCGGCCTTTGCGACGAAGACGTGCCGCTCGAGCTCGCCGTCGCCTGCTTCAACCCGCTGATGCTCGCGCAGTTCTGGTCGGCGCACGGGGACTCGGCGTTCGCCGCGTTGTTCCTCCTCAGCTTCGTCCTGCTCGACCGGCTCCTCAAAGACGACGTCCTCCATCAGGCCGGCACTGCCATCGCCTACACGCTCACCGTGATGCTCGCGGTCTTCACCCGGCCGGCGGGGCTCATCCTCTATCCGCTCCACCTGCTCTACGTGCTCTGGCACCGCCGGGAGGTCGTGGCGATCGCGCGCCAGAACCCGAGGCGCTTCTTCCTCCTGCTCGCCAGCGCCGGCGTCCTCGCTGGCTGGGTGGGACTCGGGAAGCTCGGGCACAATCCCCTGCTCAACATCAACAAGGGCGAGTACCAGGTTCCGGTCGCCTACCTGTCCAGCGTGGCCGGAGTAGTCGTCCTGGTCGGGCTTGTATTTGGCATCCTGCTCGTCCTCGCCGTGCCCAAGCTCTCGGTCACGCGGGAAAGCGCGCCGCTGCTCCTGATTCTCGCGGCGTACGTGCACGTGATCATGGTGTTCCACGCCAGCGTCTTCAATTTGCGCTATTTCGTTCCGGTCATCCCGTTCATGGCGCTCGTCGTCGTGCGCGCGCTCCGCGCCGTCGAGCGCAAGTGGCTCGTCGCGGCCTGCCTGGCCGCGTTCGCGGTCACCAACGGGGCGGCCATCCTCGCTTTCAACGACGTCGCCGCGAACCGGATCTTCGCGCGGGTGGCTCCGCGCTCCATCAACTGGGGCGAGTTCGGCCACTTCGACAATTTACGGCTCGGCACGCAGGTGCGCATGAAGGAAGCGCTGGATCGCCTCAACGCGGAGCTTCCGGCCGGCGCTACCCTGTACTACGTCACGGCCTACTACGACGGCGTCGCCCAGGGGATCTATCAGAGCGCGGGCCTGCTCCGTCCCGACATCCGGATCCAGTACGCAAGAAGTCTGGAGGAAGTGGGGCCGGTTCCGGACGACGCGTGGATCTTCCTGCCGGAGAGGATCAGCCGTCACCCCGCCGACCCTCCCAGCCGCTCCTCGGAGTACCTGGTCCACGGCTCCACTCCGGTTGCGCGCTTCCAGGAGTGATCGTAGCTGACGGCATCGACGCGGACTATACGGTGGCTGGATTCGCACCGTAGGTCCGGGCCGCGATCGAGGCCTTCGGAGATGACGATGTCCAAAGGAACCCTGAGCGCCGCTTTCTTCGCTGTCGCTGCACTCGCCATGAACGGTTTCGCCGAGGCAAAAACGGGCAACACGCAGCCCGCGTCCCCGTCACACACTTCGCTCGGCCCCATCAAGCAGATCGATGCCGGTCTCCTGAGCGTGGGATACGCCGAGGCTGGACCCACTGACGGCACGGTGGTCATCCTCCTGCACGGCTGGCCTTACGACATCCACAGCTATGTCGACGTGGCCCCGTTGCTGGCCGCGAAGGGCTACCACGTGATCGTCCCGTACCTGCGCGGCTATGGAACCACGCGCTTCCTTTCCAAGGACACGTTCCGGAACGCCCAGCAATCGGCGGTCGCCCTGGACATCATCCATCTGATGGATGCGCTCAAGATCGACAAGGCGATCATCGCCGGCTTCGATTGGGGCGCGCGGACCACCGACGTCATCGCGGCGCTCTGGCCCGAGCGCTGCAAGGCCATCGTCGCCGTGAGCGGTTATCTGATCACCACCCCCGCGGCGAGGAACCCGCTACCGCCGGAGGCGGAATACGGATGGTGGTACCAGTATTATTTCGCCACCGACCGCGGCCGGCTCGGCTACAGCCAGTATCGGCACGATTTCGACAAGCTGATCTGGAAGAACGTCTCGCCGAAATGGCACTTCGACGACGCCACCTACGATCGCACCGCGGCGGCCTTCGACAACCCCGACCACGTCGACATCGTGATCCACAACTACCGCTGGCGCCAGGGCCTGGCCAAGGGCGAGCCGCAATATGACGCGATGGAAGAGAAGCTGTTCAAAGCCCCCGTCATCACCGTGCCCGCGATCACCATCGGCAGCGACTTCGACGGTGCGTTCAAGGACGGAAAAGCCTACGCGAAGATGTTCTCGGGCAAGTATTCACACCGGATCCTGGACGGCATCGGCCACAACGTTCCTCAAGAAGCTCCCCAAGCGTTCGCCAAGGCCGTCATGGACGTCGACGGTGACTCCAAGTGACGCTGCTCGCCGCACTCTTCACCGCCGCCATGGCTCCGCTCCCCGTCGAAGGCAAGCTGCCGTCTCTCGCCGGCGCGACCGGATGGCTCAATTCGCAGCCGCTGACCGCGGCCAACCTGCGCGGAAAAGTCGTCCTCGTCGACGTCTGGACCTACACCTGCATCAACTGGCTCCGCACCCTTCCCTATCTCCGCGCTTGGGCCGGGAAGTACAAGGATCAGGGGCTGGTCGTGATCGGCGTGCACTCGCCTGAGTACGGCTTCGAAAGGAACCTCGACAACGTCCGCCGCGCCGTCAAGGACATGCGGATCGACTATGCAGTCGCGATCGACAACGACTACGCAATCTGGCGAGCCCTGGACAACCAGTACTGGCCGGCCCTGTACGTCGTGGACGCTCAGGGGCGCATCCGGCATCACCAGTTCGGCGAGGGCGGCTACGACAAAGCGGAGAGGGTCATCCAGCACCTGCTGGCCGAAGCCGGAGCCTCTGGCATCGACAAGGGGCTGGTCGCCGTCGAGGGTCGCGGCATCGAGGCGGAGGCGGATTGGGCCGACTTGAAGTCCGGGGAAAACTACCTCGGCTCCGAGCGCACCGAGAACTTCGTTTCTCGCGGTGGCCGCCTGAACGAGAGCCGTTCCTATGCCGCGCCCGCGTCGTTGAGGCTCAACCATTGGGCGCTTTCCGGCGAGTGGACTGTGAGGAAGGACGCGATTCTCGTCAACGGGGCCAAGGGGCGGATCGCGTACCGCTTCCACGCCCGCGATGTTCATCTCGTCATGGGACCTGCCGCCCCAGGAGCGTCCGCGCGATTTCGCGTGCTCATCGACGGACAGCCGCCCGGCGCCGCGCACGGAGCCGACGTCGACGACCAGGGCAACGGCACGGCGAGCGGACAGCGGCTGTATCAGCTGATCCGGCAGCCGAAGCCCATCGGCGATCGGCTCTTCGAGATCGAGTTTCTCGATCCAGGCGTGGAGGCCTTTGCCTTCACCTTCGGCTGAGTTCAGTCCCGGTCGTCCTCGTCGTCCCCTTCGTAGGCCACTTGCGGTCCGATGTTCCGGGTATCGAACGAATCGTGATGCGGAACACAGCGGAAGCTGTCAGCGCTGTTCGGATCGCCCCGCCCGTCGTACTCGCCGCGTTCCGGGTACGGGCAGAGCGGCCGCTGGAATTGAACTCCTTGCGCCGCGGCGTTGTTCAGGTAGTGCGTGGCGATGATCCTCTTCGGAGCGACCCCTCGCTCGACCCAGCGCTCGAGGGCCTTGAGGAGATCGTGCTGCGCGTCGATCACCGGACCATTGCTTGCCGCCCCGCCGTTCCCGAACGCGTTGGGACCCGCTCCGCCGCTGCAATGCGCCATTCCGGGCACCATGAACACCCGATAGAAATTGCGGACGTCGCCCATCGTGCGGTGGACCTTGCGGTAGTAATTGAGCCCGTTCTGCGGAGCGATGGCCGTATCGGCCCAGCCGGCGTACTGGATCATCTTCCCGCCGTGCCGCTTGAAACGCCTCAAGTCGGGATCGATGGAGCTGAGGATCGGCTGCAGCGTCTTGCGGGCCACCCTGTCCTGCTCATCCACGTCGATGGCGAGGTAGTTGCAACTCGTCACTCCCTGCATCAGGTCGCAGCCGAAGCCAAAGCCGAGGGTGAATTGCGCACCCGGAGAGCTGGGTGAGCTACCCGTGATCCAGGTGGTCCAGTCGCCGCTCGCCGACTCTCCGCCAGGCTCATAGCCGGGGAAGAGCAGCTCGCCGCGCCGGTTGTGCGGCCCGAAGTAGATCTTGCGCGCGGCATCGACCTGGGCCCGGGTCAGACAGGTGGCGGGATCCTGTCCTGGCCTGCACTCGACGACGCCCGGGTCGAAGATGCACTGGCTCGGATCGCTGAGAAAGGCATCGGTCGCGAGGCCGCCGTCCTTGCCGGCGCACTTCGCCAGCGCCGCGGCGCTGAGCAGGCCCAGCTTGCTCGAGGGGATGTACGCATCCGGGACACCGTTGGTCTGTGGCCCGGCGAGCGTTGCCTGCATGTCGTAGAGATAGGACGAGCCGAACTCTCCGACCTGATCGTTGACGGGCGAGCCCACGATGATGCCGTCGAAGTCTTCGGGATACTGCTGGGCTTCCTTCAGCGCTTCGCGGCCGCCGTCCGAGCAGCCGACGAAATAGGAGCGGCCGGGCTCGTTGCCGGTGAGCGCCTGGATGACGGCCTTCGAATCGTCGGTGGTCACCTTGATGGCGCGAAAACCGTAGTCGAACAGGACGTCCGTGTTCCCGATGAAGCTGGGCGCGCCGGCGGGAGGGCCGGAAGTGCCGTCGTCCGTGCCGGCGGTGGCGTAACCGCGCGAGACGCCGTTGGCGATGGTCGCCAGCGAGATCGAGCCCGCGAAGCCGCCGTTCCCGATCTGCTGGTAGTTGCCGTTCCAGCTTCCGTCGGTCGGGATCCAGACCTCGAAATGGATGTTGGAGCTCTTGCCCGGCTTGATGGTGCCTGCCACCCGGCAGAGACCGACCGGCGCCTTGGTGGTGCCGGAAACGGTGTCGCCGGCCGCATAGGATTGGGCGAGCGTGATCGTCGTGTCGGGGAGCTGCAGGCTGGTCAGGCTGGTGCAGGTTGCAGCCGATGCGGCGCGCGAGCCGAGCAGAAGACAAGGGATCGAGAACACGAACATGTTTCGGAGCGACCTCATGGATGACCTCCTTCGCCGGTCTGGTCGCCGGGCGATGCGTCCGTCTCCGTTCGCACGCCGCTTTTTGGCTGAGCAAGGAACGCCGCGTCATCGACGATCTGGACGCCCTGGATTCCTGACAGGTTCCGCAAAGGTGGTGGGAATGTTTCGGTCTTTGTCGCTCAGTCGCGTTCCCCAGCCGACGAGCCAGACCAGCAAGATCAATTCCCCGAAGCTCGCGACGAAGAGGAAGCCGACGTCGATCCCTGGCAGGAGATACGGACCCGACTCCATGATGATCCAACCGGCTCCGGCGATCGCGACAGCGATTCCGACCCACTTGGGAACGTAGCCTGAGCGGTAGACGAGCCAGGCCAGCAGCAGGAGGTACACGCCGAAAAGGATCAGGCTGAACGCGAACTGCGAGTTGAACGCGCCGATCGCGACGTGCACCTGGGCATTCACCTGATCCTGGCCTAGCGCCTTCAGGGCAGCCGACCGCGTGAGCAACCGGTGCGCGGTGACCAGATTGAGCACGGCCGCAAGCCCGAGCGTCGCAAACACGACCCGCAGCCAGGCGACGAACATGGAGACCGCCGCGTTGACGGGCCGCAAGAGGAGATAGAGGCCCCACGCGGCCACGATGTCGCCGATGAAGTTGATCAGGAACGCAAAGATCACCACGACGAACAGACCTTGGTTCGCGACGATGTTCTGGGTGGTCCTGGCCGCATCGTCCGCTACGTACAGCTTCGGGAGGATCTTGAACGAGGCGAACGGGACGCCCCAGCTCATGACATACCCGATCACCGTGATGATCGCGGCATCGCGCAACCGCGGCTCTCTGGGCATCCTGCGCATACGGTCGCCGATGATCCCTATTCCAGCCAGAACCCGGCAGGACCAAGGTCTGAGGCTTCTGGCTCGCCCATCTGGAGAGTGACGCGCTACAAGAAGCGCTCAGGACGGGAGCGTGAGAGGAGCGCGTCGGTGAATCGAAGGGCCGCGGGGATCGCCAGGGCCACCGGGCCCGCCTCGGCCGCGCGCGGCCCTCGGCCGGCTGCCACCGCCGCCGCGGAAGGTGAGCGCGAGATGGTGGAGTGCGCGGCGCTGCCCGTGGAGGCAGTCCTCGCGCGCCTCGGAACCTCGGAGAAAGGCCTCTCCCCGGAGCAGGTGGAGGAACGCCTCGCGCGATTCGGCCCCAATGAGGTCGAGCACGCCCGCAAGCTGGGATTCGTCGGCGAGATCCTCGAGCGCTCCAAGAACCCGCTCGTCATCCAGCTCTTCGTCATCGCCGCCGTCTCGCTCTGGATGGGCGACGCGCGCGCCGCCACCGTCGTCGGCTTGATGGTCGTGCTCAGCGTGATGCTCGGCTACGTGCAGGAGCGCCGGTCGAGCCGCGCCGTCGAGAGCCTGCTCTCGATGATCAAGGCCACCTGCACGGTCCTCCGTGCCGGCAAGGAGATCGAGCTTCCGCTCCGCGATCTGGTCCCCGGCGACATCGTGGTGCTGGCCGCGGGCGACATCATTCCGGCCGACCTGCGCCTGATCTCGGCGAAGGACTTCTACGTCAGCCAGGCGGCGCTCACGGGCGAGTCGATGCCCATCGAGAAGAGCGCCGCGCCCGTCGACACGGCGCGCAAGAACGCCATCGATCTTCCCAACGCCTGTTTCCAGGGCTCCACGGTGGTGAGCGGGACGGCGCGCGGCGTGGTGGTGAACACCGGCTCGCGCACCTACTTCGGCGCCATCTCGGCCAGGCTGACCGGCCGCCGCGTGCTCACCAGCTTCGACCGCGGCATCGAGAGCTTCACCTGGCTGATGATCCGCTTCATGGTGATCATGGTCACGGCGGTCTTCTTCATCGTCGGCCTCACCAAGCACAACTGGGCGGAGGCGCTGCTGTTCGGCCTCTCGGTGGCCGTGGGGCTGACGCCCGAGATGCTGCCGATGATCGTCACCGTCAATCTCTCCAAGGGCGCGCTGGCGATGTCGAGGAAGAAGGTCATCGTCAAGCGTCTCAACTCGATCCAGAACTTCGGCGCCATGGACGTCCTCTGCACCGACAAGACCGGTACGCTCACGCAGGATCGGATCGTGCTGGAGCGGTACGTCGACGTGACGAACCGGCAGTCCGAGGACGTGTTGCGCTACGCCTACTTGAACTCGTACTACCAGACCGGACTGCGCAACCTCCTCGACCGCGCCGTCCTCGCGCACAGCGACCTCGACGTGGAGCGCAGCGCGCGGAAGGTGGACGAGATCCCCTTCGACTTCCAGCGGCGGCGCATGTCGGTGGTGATCGATTACGAAGGGCAGCACGTGCTCATCTGCAAGGGCGCGGTCGAGGAGATCTTCACCGTCTGCACCCGCTACCAGGTCGACGACGACATCTATCCGCTGATCGACCTGATCAAGCAGGACCTCCTCGAGGAGTACGAGAACCTCAGCCGCGACGGGTATCGGGTGGTGGCCATCGCCTATCGCGAGTTCCCCCGCGACAAGGAGGTCTTCACTCCCGCCGACGAGAGCGATCTGATCCTGCTCGGGTACCTCGCGTTCTTCGATCCGCCCAAGGAGACGGCCACGGCCGCCCTGGAAGCGCTGCGCAAGAACGGCGTGGCCACCAAGATCCTCACCGGCGACAACGC
>WNFP01003408.1_pt1 | contig 12753 bp, 13 predicted proteins | sample 5400201 | NCBI WGS metagenome assembly WNFP01 (sample SAMN13153355, study PRJNA577476) | soil metagenome | isolation source: 115 cm saprolite under Madrone tree | place: USA:California | collected 2016-06-14
CCCGTTTGTAGACGAGATCTCGCTCAACCGCGGCATTGGCAACCTCCACCGGGGGACGCTGCGCCATGACCGGTTGCGCTGCCGATCCACACAGGGCCGCGACGGCGAGTGTGTAGATTAGCCATCCATGTCGCTGTCGCATAAGCCGAAGCATCTGATATCTCGGTGTCATAGTCCAGATGCAATCCTGCTCAATAAAAATCGGCCGGCCCGGCGCTCAATTGTCCAAAGTTCTTCAACGTTCCCGGCATCGGGATTGGCACGCAGAGCCTTCAAGCCTTCTCTAAACTGCGTTCTTCTTTTCGCACAGGCTTTGTTCAAACAGCTTCTTCCCAAATTCATCCAGCTCAACATCAAGGCAATTCTGCTCCCTTGATGGGGGTCGACTAGCCGTGGTTCGACCATAGGGCGACTCGAGCGTTCAAAACCCTTTGATTCTCATGAACGGACTTAGCATCCGAATGTTTTCGCCATGAGCATCAAGCTCTCTCGCAAAGCCCCAATCACAATAAATGAACGCGCGAGATTATCTTTGCAGTGTCCAGTGCGCGCTCCATCGGGCAGAATGATAACAGCGCGTTTGCGCGCGAGCAACTGCCGGATTCCGATTCGCAAAAATGGTCTGGTCCGCGCTCACTGGATGAAAGGAGAAGACCAACTAACGGAACGAGACCTGGGCTTCGTGCGGCGCGGCTTCCGCTGGGCGCTCACCACGCCGCTAACCCGTGATGTGGTCTCCAGTTCAGAGACTTTCTTCCGCTGGTGCGCTCACCGGCCCGATCCCCACCTTGGGGGTGGGATCGGATTCGCACACTCTGAGTCGCAGTAACGCCGCAGTACTGCGCATCAGGAACTGATGTTTGCTCTCATTCTTCGCGCGGTAGTAATCGGCCGGCATCACGATCCCAACGCTGGTGACTTCGTCGTCCAGTGAAATGAACCAGGCCCAACGATGTTTTTGGCGATAAAAAATCAGCGTGTTCCCGCTCGCCGCACCAGGGCATCTCGATTACAGTGTTGTCTTTAAAAGTTGATTGGGCGCTGCACGCTGTGACGCTGAATCCTTCGCGTGAAAGCGTTCCTAGGAGGTTCTCTATAGAAGGCATTAAGCCCGTTTATTGAGACTCGTCTGTACGCGAAGTCGAGCAAAAATTGAGAGCCAGTCTCTGTCGAAACCATGGCATGGGTGTTTTCGCGTTGTAAGCCGCAAGTTCTCCCGAATCGCAAACCCGATGCAGAGCAGATTGGTCAACGAGAACACGACACGCTCATTTTTTGTTTGCAACGGTCGCCTCGATTCTGATAACCTCCAAATTTTCACGCCACTATGAAATCGTTATCGGTCGTTTTTCCTGCATTTAACGAAGCGGCAAATATCCGGGCTGTCGTTGAGGACGCGCTTCGGACTGTACCGAAACTTGCTCCAATTTTTGAGATCATTGTGGTGAACGACGGCAGCAAGGACAGCACGGGTGAGATCTGCGACCGGCTGGCCGAGGAATTCTCCGACGTGCGTGTTGTTCATCATCCCCGGAACCGAGGCTACGGCGCCGCGCTCAAAAGCGGCATTAAACTGGCGCGACATGATCTAATTTTCTTTACTGACGCGGATGGGCAGTTCGACTTAAACGAAGTCGCTGCGCTTCTCGAACAGACGGATGCCTACGATATCGTTGCTGGTTACCGAGGCCGGCGGCAGGACCCGCCGCACAGACTGCTATTTGCCTGGGGTTGGAATATCCTCGTGCGGCTCGTCCTCGAGATCAAAATCCGTGACATTAATTGCGCTTTCAAAGTCTTCAACCGTCATGTCTTCGACAGGGTGCAGATCAATTCGGTAGGCGCGATGGTTAACACGGAAATCTTCGCTCAGGTATCCAGGTTTGGCATGACGGTCAAAGAGGTGCGGGTGAGCCATTTCCCACGGCGGCACGGCAAGCCGACCGGTGGCAACCCTGCGGTTATCATCAAAGCGTTTCGCGAGTTGATTAAAATCCGACGCAAGTGCTACACGATCACTGCGGTAATTCGTCGAGTTCGTCGACTTCAAGCGACACGGGAGAGTTGCGATCAATCAATCGTCGCTGAGGATCCTTTCGTAGAAGAAAACATTAGCATTGGGGAGCAACTCAGTAGCAGTAAGAGTAACAGTTTTGTTACTGCTTCCATCCGTTTCGCATCAAAAAGCGCCCGACTGTGATCCTTAATTGTTATGTAACCTGGACCGCCTAGCACAGCCTAAGTGCCCACGCACACTCGCCAGAACAGCTATTTGCTTTTCCCCATCGCGAGCACAAGCTCAGTGGCGCGATGAAACCACTGCTTCATCGCTTCCGCATCCCCGTTCAGCTTTTTATCCACCCTTTGTTCAAAGTGGAACCAACAGTGTGTCTTGGCAGACTCGCCAAACCGATAATTTCTCTTCAGTTCCCTCGGTACCTTCACATCCTTCCTCGTTCCAAGTAGCGATCGTTCGATGTAGAGACTCAGGGTTGGTTCGCCTGTCTCTTGAACCTTGAATCCGATGTAGAAGAAGAACGGTTTGGAACTGCTGTCCATCCCGAGAAAAGCGTTGCCTTGCTGTCGCTCGAACCGAACATGCTTCCTCGTAAGAAATGGTTTCAGATGTTTGCGGGCTTTGAGGCTAATTAGAATACCTTCCATACTCTGGCGAAGCTGTGAAGCCGTAATGAATTCCGTCAAAGATGACACAACTCTCGGATGTGGCGAGAGCACGCTTGGCATCCAGACACGCCGTCTCCGATCGATAGTAGCACTCTTAACGGGCTAGCCGTGTGTGACGACCCAGGAAGTTCCAACGCATTGTTGCACATACAAGCCCTGCTACTGCTTCGCTGACCTTATCTTGCTTCTAACCGTGGAACACCCGTGCCCATAACTTGCCTGCGACGCGGCCTTAGCAAAGATCCGGATCGCAGCGCGAGGTCCAAAGTCTCATTGTTCCGGGCCAAACATAGCTCACGATTTAACTTTCAAAAGCGGCGCGCGCGACATCACAATCTTCGGCGACAGCAATGGAACAGCTTTGCAATTTGGTGGGTCCTCCTCCGTTTCATGGAAGCAACCTGCCGAAAGTTGGTGCCCGATCAGTGGCTCGCTGTCTCAGAACGCTTTTGCCCCCGCGGCCGGCGGTGCAGCCGATGGCTGTTGGCCACCTGTTCCATGAGTAACTTGTCGTATACTCTTTCCACTTGCTCCACAATGATGCGCCAGTCAAAGCGTCCGAGTACAAGGCTCCTCGCATTCCGCCCCAGTTCGAAGGCCAGATTACGATCTGCCAGAAGGCCAAGAATGCCCTCTGCCAATCGTTCCGCGGTAGCAGGTGCAACGAGGCGACCGGTTTTACCGTTTTCAAGAATGGTGGCTGATTTTTCGAAACTTACGATGGCCTTGCCCGCGGCCATATAGTTCAGTAGTTTCGTCGGGATGCCAGCGGATTCGGGCCGTGGCACGACCGCGATATCGGCAGCCGCCAGAAAGTCTGGTAACTCCCCCAGGGCGCATGAAGTAATCGTCACGCGAGAGGCGATTCCAAGTTTCTCCGCCATCCTCGCGTACTTACTTCTGTGTGTTGGATTAATCGTGCTGCCGACCAGTAGCAACTTTGCTAACGAATCATGCTGGTGGACAATCCTGAAAGCGGCCAATAGGTACTCAAGGCCCTGAAACTGGTCGAACGTCCCTGTGTAGATAATCAGCGGCTCGTTGGCAACGGCAAAGCGACCGCGGATTTTGCGCGCATCCCCGGTGGCGAACATCTCGGGCCGGACACCGGAGTTGATCGTAGTCACTCGCTGGGGCGCGACACCGACACCAAGCAGAAAACGGTGTAGCTCAGCAGTGTCAGCTATGACTGTGTCAGCCACTCTAGGCGTCACGTAGTCGAGTAGCTTCGCCAACCCCACGGCAACGGCTCGTGGCCGGATGAAACCAAACGACGGTAGTTCGCCGATCATTGTGTTAATCGCATTATAGATGACCGGTAGACCGCTTAATCGGCCGACTATTCCCGCGACCAGAGCGGCCTCGTAATTGTGGGCGTGAATGACGTCAACCCGATCTCTTCGCACGACGTGCATTAGCTTGAAGATCAGTAGGAAATCGAAAATTAGGCGCTGATAACTGGGACCAACCTTAATCACACGATTAAACCCGATCTGGCGTACTCGATCAATCGCAACACCGCTTATCGGAGTATTATCACTCAGTGGATAGGTAACGACGCGAATCGAATGTCCACGACGGGCGAGCGCCTCCGACATTTCCCTGATCGCGGCCGGCGTGCCATGATTCGCCGGAAAGGGGCAGGCGGCAACCATCGCGATTGAGAAAGCAGCCATGTGAAAGTGGGATGAGTTAGAATGACTGCATCGCACTCTCCAGAGAAGCCACCACGCACTGGACCTGATCGTCGGTCAGATGGGGATAGAGTGGGAGGCAAAAATGGTGGGAGATGACATACTCGGTTTCGGGAAAGGTTTCCGTTGGTTGCGCAACGATCGTCTCGGGGTGGCGCGCGAAGAGGGGTTGCGTATGGCAATCGCGGTTATACAACTCTCCGGGAAGCGCGACACCGTACTGCTCTTTGAGCTTTTGTTTCAGTTTGTCTCTTTCGATGGGCGGTTCGAAATAAAGAATATACTTGTAATAAGACGATTTGATCCGGTCCGGTATTTCCAGCGGCCTAATTCCGGGGATCTTCCTGGCCTTTAACCCGTTGTCATAGGCGTGGGCAATCTCGCGCCGCCGGCGCAGAATTTCTTCCGCCCGGCGTATCTGTCCCAGACCGAGCACTGCGGTAAATTCACCGGGTCGCCAGTTATAGCCGATGTCGTCGTGCACATTTGGTTCAGGGCCGAAACGGCCATGATCGCGGAGCGCGCGTGCAATCACATGGATCTTGTCGTCGTTAGTCGTAACCATCCCTCCCTCGCCCGTAGTCAGGACTTTCGTAGAGAAAAACGAGAAAGACGCGGCGACTCCGAGCGACCCGGCCTTGCGACCGTCGATCGTGGCCCCATGCGCATGCGCGGCGTCTTCCACTAAAGGTACGCCGTGACTGTCACAGATGGCCCTGATTTCGTCGAGATGAGGCGAAATGATCCCGCTCATGTGAACCAATACGACGGCTTTTGTGTCCGCCCGAAGCTTGCGGCGCAGGTCCTCGGGATCCATTTGAAAGTTGGCTCTCTGGCAATCCGTAAAGATGACTTTCGCGCCGGCGTGGATGGCCGCCATCGCGGTCGCGATGAAAGTATGGCTGGGCACAATAACTGTCGCACCTTTGACTCCAATAGCACGCAGGATGATCTCCAATGAACAGGTGCCGTTCGCCGTCGCGATAGCGTGCTTCACACCACAGTATTGCGCCCACTGACGCTCAAACTCGGCCACATTAGGCCCCATACTGATGAACCCGGTGCGAAGGATTTGTTCGAAGCGGTCAGCCACAAAGCGCACTTCTTCGTCAGAATATTGTAAGTCGAATCCTGCTACTCGCATTGGGCGCGTCGGACGTGAGCTTATTGCAGCGCGTCCCGATTTTGCAGATACCAGTCCATGGTCTGCTTGAGTCCTTCTTCGATAGTTACCTTGGGATGATAGCCGATCAAACGCCTGGCTTTGGAGATATCGGGGCAGCGTCGGGCCGCGCCGCAGGGTTTGCTGGTGTCAAATTCGAGCTGAAGATTCCTGCCCGATAACCGCACGATCAGTCGCACTAACTCCTTGATCGTAATCTCTTCGCTACTCCCGATGTTCAGAGGATCAGCCTGGGGATATTTCTCCACGGCCAGCATCATCCCTTCGACCTCATCGGAGACATAAGTGAAGGAGCGCGTCTGTTCTCCATCGCCCCAGACGGTGACGAAATCAGTGGCATCGAGCACTTTCTTGATCTGTGAAGAAATGACCGGGGCAGCATCAGAATCGAAAAGCATCCGCGGCCCATAGACATTGTATGGCCGAACGACGGCTATCTTCATCCCGTATTCGTCCAGGTAGCAACGCGCCTGGATCTCGGCCTGCCGTTTCGACCATCCGTAGCCGAATCCACTCGACTCCGGTTCTTCCTTAAAGCCATCCTCTTCCAGTGTCGGCACCGCACATTCTTTGGGGTAAACCCCGACGGTGCTGACACAGAGATAGTGCTCGACTGACGCCCGGCGCGCGGCTTCCATGACTTGCAGATTCATGAGGGCATTGGTGAAAAACATCTCGCCATGGTGTTTCACGTTGTAGCCGATGCCGCGGATTCTCGCCGCCAGGTGCATGACGACGTCCGCCCTGCGACAAACCTTTTCGCACTGCCTTGCGTCGGTAAGATCGGCCTCCTCAAACTCGATCGCCTTGTTCAGCGCCGTGAGATTGTCATTTGCCCGCCTGGACGCCGCGAAATCGGCTACTTTGACCTGCGCTCCCGATTCGAGCAGCCGTTCCGCCAGGTGCGAGCCGATGAACCCAGCCCCACCAGTGACGACCACTTTCTTCCTGGTCCAGAATGACATCTTTGCAGCTTACGCGCCGACTTTACCTATCACGGGCGCCTTGTAGCAGAAAAAGCGATCGCAAGGCAAGCAAATTTCTCCCTCTTTCATTAGATGAAATCTCTGCTTTCCTCCGGGGAAGAATAGAGGACAAAAAGGCCGGAAATTCCTTTGTCCGATTATTGACCGTGGCGACAAGAACCAACGGGTCGCAAACCTGGAGGCGAACCGCCCTCAACTTTTGACTGCGTGAGCGACAGCGGAACGATCCGAAGCTTCATTCCCAGGCAGCGGCCACATGGCGCGCAGTAACCGCATCTTACATTGCTCCGGATAACGACTAATGACTTTCGAAAATTCGCCTAACAAGTGAGTACCGATAGCCTGCAGATCAGGCGATTTACCGAGATAATGTCGCGGCGCTGGCGTGCCGAAATGAATGGCAAACTTCCAAGGAGAGGTTTCCGCGATGAGACAAGGAATCAGGTCAGCGTCGGCCATCATCGCCAATCGGATCGCTCCGGTCGACATCCGAAAGACGCGATCTTCGAACGGCACGTCGACCTGCAAGCCACGGGCCGGATCTATCAGCACGAGCAGCCGCCGGCCCGGCCCAAGGATTTTGCGAACGTGCGAAAATCGGGGTATCGGGATCAAATCTTCCGCGAGGAGAAACACCGGCACGTCGGCCGGAGGACTCAGGGCGTATTGGTAATTCGTTAGGCTTTTCAGAGCCTCAGGGGGGCTGGTGCGCACGCTGGTTGTGACAATCCCGTAGGCACGCAGCCAATAGGGTAGGATCTCGAAAGGTCCAAAATGCAGTGAAACCAGAACCGCGCCCCGGTCTCCTTCTGGTGATCCGATCAAATCCCTTCCACCCTCGAAGCGGCATCGGCGCAGCCAGCGCGGCTTGGAGAGACGATCTGGCCACATGTAGAAGAGTTGCGCATGATAGAGGCCAAGGCTCTGCCGGAGAACGAAACGCCAACGCTTGGGCCGCCATGACTCGGGGAAGCGCCGCCAGTGAGTCAGGGGGCTTCGTTGGCGAACTTGTATGAGGTCCCAGGCGGCAGCGGCAGGCCAGAGCAAGAGACTTAGCACGCTCGGCGGTAGCAGGCGCTCGCAACCTCGTACGAACAAAAAGATACCCCATGCGAATCCCACCCTAAGCCATAGGATTGGTCCTTTTTGTGGGGATGCTACAGACATACAATGGTTTTTGTAACGGCGTGTCGTCTAATTGCAATCATCAACCTGACAAACATAGAATTCTCTAAGGTCCAAGCTCAGTAGCAACTCCAGAACTCGGGCTCGGGACTTTCTTCAAGCGGGCGCACCCAGTGACGGGCTTGTTTCTTCCTGCTCGGTTCGGTATTGCGGTGTCCTTAAATCCTGACTGCTCGAATCCAACTCAATAACCAAATGGGGATCTGGCCGGTGAGCGCACCAGCGGAAGAAATTCTCTGAACTCGAAACCAGATCGCGTGTCAGCGGCGTGGTGAGCGCCCAGCGAAAGCCGCGACGCACAAATCCCAAGTCTCTTTCCGAGAGCTGATCTTCTTCCTTGATCCAGCGAGCGCGAACCAGAGCATCTTTGCGAATCGGGACCGCGAAAGCGTAGTCATCGGTCAGATCGAAGATTCGCTTGGCGGCGGCGGCGGCGGTCATGCGGCCGGCTTCGAAGGCTTCCACGGCCTCGACGGCCTGACTGAAGAAGGCCGCGTAATCGGGATCTTCGAAGGTGCAGAAGATCGGATTGTTGACCGGACCGTTTAGGTGCGCGGGATCACCAGTGCGGCTGTAGTCACTCATCCCGTTCATGAGGTGGAATTCCGCCAGGAAGGTGCCAAGCCCGAACACACGGAGCCAGGCATTCCAGAGATCAAAGTCGGCCCAGGAGATAAAAGCGCAATTGACCAGATCGTCGTTGTAGTTGAGCACTCTTTGCTGTTGCTCCTCAACGGGAAGAAAGGCCTCGTCGTCGAAGTTGTCGGTCGCCAGCGCCTCGAGTAACGGATCGAGCAGTGTCTGGATAACCTCGACGGTATTGAACATGCCGCGCGAGAAAAGTGGATCGACAAACCCTGAGGCATGTGACATTAGGCAATAGCGGTGGCCGATGGTTTGTTTGGAAGAATACTGCAAGCGCTCCGTTGACACCCAGGGTCGGACTGCTTTTCCGTCCTTGAATTGTTCGGCCACGCTGGGATAGAGATTTAAGAATTCGTTGAATTCCTGCTCTGGGGACATGTTCGGCGGTTTGGGATAGCGGCGCGGATCGATGGTCAAACCAACGCTTATAATGGGATTGGTGGAAAGCGGATGGTTGTTGAATGGGATTACCCAGAACCAGCCGCGTTCGAAACAGTGATGCAACGTACCCTTATGATAGGAGATAGGCAGCGGTCTGTCAGCTTCATCGAAGCCGGGCACATCCACCATATGGGTAAAGAGAGTCCGCGCATGATGCTTTAGGCGGCATGGTTTGTCGCGCAGGCCAAAACGCTCCGCGAGGATACTTTTGTGCCCAGTGCCGTCGACGAGGTAGCGGGCGCGAATTTCTTCACCTGTGGATGTCTGGAGCTTTACCCCTTGCTTGTCGATTTCAAGGCTGGTGACTTTGGTTTTCTGGCGAGGCACAGCGCCATAGTGGACAGCCAGGTTGTGAAGATAAGCGTCGATATCCTGGCGGAACCAGTGATTCTCGTCACGAGCGCTGGTACCGAATTGTAAGCCTTCCGTCCGGTCGTAAACCTGACCCGGGCGGTGATAGACGTAGCCGAAGTGGCGTTTGATGCCGCACGTCGTGCAAACGTGCTTCGCCAGGGTATCGGCGTGAATCAGATGCTCCAGCTCGGGGAGATCATATTTCTCAGCGAGGGCCGAAATGAGCAGAGAGGTGTGAGGGATGGTGGATTCGCCGACGGCAAAGCGGGGATGCTGGTCGGCGTCAATCAAAGCTACGCTGACACCTTTCTTGCCCAGGATGGTGGCCAGCATCGAACCGGAGAGTCCATTACCGAGAACGGCCACATCAAAATCGTGTTTCGATTCCTGCATGAACATAGCTTTACTCCTCAATAGTTAGTGTTGGACCAAAGACGCTCCCCAGGAAAAGCCCGCGCCGTTGGTCGCGAGCATGACTAGATCGCCATCTTTAATACGCCCAGCCTCGATCGCATCCACGTAGCCGACCACCATGTCGGTTTCTTGCAAATGGCCGTGGTGCAGGCCGCCCATGGTGAGTTTCTCAGGAGGAACCCTAAAAGCCTCGCAGAAAGCTTTTAGGTCCCAGGCGGAGAAGGTGGGATAGACGAAGAAGGAGACGTCCTCCATCTTCTTGCCGACCTGCTTGAGCACGCCTAGCATGACCTTGCGGAACATGAACAGGTTTATCGGGATCAGTTCCTTGTTGAACCTTTGGATGTCGCCACAGACATGGAGCCAGCGCGGATACTTGCCGCCGATGTCTTCGGGCTTGCGATTATGAATGCCGGGTATAACCCACATGTCATGGAGTCTCCCAACCGTGGCGACCTCCACACCCAGAATGCGACGCTTGGTCATATTTTTCTTCAGGATCACCGCGCTACCGCCGTCTGAAACCACAGTAATTGGAAAGTAGTTGTGGTTGAACTCTGGGGTCTTGTCGCCGGCGATGAGCAGCGCAGTATTGTAACGGTCGTTGGCAGACATCAACGAGCAGGCGACTTTCAATGTGGTCTGGTAGGCGGCACAGCCGCCGGTGTTGATTGCGGTGGCGAAGGCGCGGCTGGCGCCAATCTCTTTCTGAACTTGTCCAGCAGCGGACCAGGTAGGCGCGACGTAATCCTCGGGAATACTGGTGAAGTCGATGATCAAATCGATCTCTCTGGGATCGACACCCGACTTGGCCATGGTGAGTCTTGCCGCGTTGATGGCAAGGTCGGCAGCCGTCTCGTTTTTTGCGACGTGAAGGGCCTCGATGCCGATATCTTTCTCAAAGTCGACATTGGCGGCGAAAGCTTCCGTGGGCTTTTCTTCATCTTGGAAGATCTGCGACAGGGCTTTCTTAGTTGCGGGCAAATAGTAGTTGGCTTCGAGGATGCCGATGGTTGCGTTCATAAGTCAGTCTCGGTTCAGGGCGGTCTAACAACGAAGCAAAATCACCGCTGCCGTAGCCCCCATGCCATGAGAGACGCCAAGCACATACTCTCCTTGCTTTGCACTCCCATTCTCGATCAGGGAAAGATAGTTGAGCGGAAAATCCGTGCCTAACAGGTGTCCGTGCGACTCGCGGTTAGAACCACATACCGAGGATACCTTACCCTCAAAAGCCTCCTGTATCGCGGCTTCGTCTTGAGCTGAAATGTTGGCGCAAAGCACGCAGGCCACGTCGGAGAGCTTCAGCCCCGCACGTTCCAGGAGCTTGTCACTCATCTGGCGTAGCGTTGCCGCCTTCGGGAAAGCATCGTAGCGGACCTTGTCCAATTGCATCTGGTAGAGATTAATGTCGTCGGGGTGAATTAATGAGCCGCCGGGAATGTAACAGATATCGTGATTATTGCCCTCCGACCATAACTCAGTGTCAATGACGACGCCGCCGGCAGCGCCGCGTTGTAAAACAACTGCGCTCGCTCCGTCCCCCCAGGACGGTAACGGCATCAGCACGATTGAGGAGCCGGTTACCCGGGATAGTGGTATCACCGGTCACGAGCAAGGCTGTCTTCATGGCATCGTTTTCCGACAACATCGCAGCGGTGGAACTCAGGGCGACCATGAAGTTACTGGAGCCGCCGCCGCTAAAGCCGACTACAAAAGACTTACTCGCTCCTACTTCGGCCTGGACCTTGTTACTCATGTTCCAGACCGGCACCAGGTATTCCTGAGGCATGATGGAATATTCGACTACGACATCCACCGTTAGCGGATCGACTTTGGCGCGCTGCATGGCCACGCGGCCAGCTGCGACTGCCATGTTCGAGGCGGTCTCACTGCCATCGCCATTGCTAATGGGAACTTTTTTGATGCCAAGCCTGGTAGCGACCTCAGAGCTAAAGTTAGCTCTCTCTTCGTCAAACAGCTCTTCGACCGTGCGTTTGTGTGCCGGCAGATGGCAAGCGACAGCCAGGATTCCCACAGAGTCTTTTATCAGATTTATCGAGCGTGCGGAGATATTGCCGGAAAATGATGTCAAGATGCAAGACTTTTCTTGCACAAGTTTTGCAGCGGCTTGATTAGGGTCGTGAGGCCGTGCGGTTGAATAAGATCCCTCCGCCGTTCTTTCTCGAAAAGTTTTGTCTTGACCGCTGTGGACGCGACCTGTCATTCTCGGGCTTGAATCAATCTGGAAGTGGCGTGGAGGGCCGGCCAACACTTGAAGCGCCGTTTCAGATTCGTAGTGTTGTTACAATCCGCGACGACAAGAATAGACACATGTCTGTAGCATCGGCGGCCAGAAGGCCGATCTCATGGCTCAAACTAGCAGGCGCGTCGATCAGTTTTCACTGCTTGCGAGTATGCGAGCGTCTGCTGCCACCGAGCCTGCTCAGTCTCTTGCTATGGCCTCCGGCAGCGGCTTGGGACTTGGTGCAAGTTCGCCAGCGAAAGCCATTGACCCACTGGCGCCGCTTCCCGGAGTCATGGCGTCCCAAGCGTTGGCGTTTTGTTCTTCGGCAGAGCCTTGGTCTCTATCATTCGCAACTTTTTTACATGTGGCCGGACCGTCTCTGCGATAAGCGTTGGCGAAGTCGATGCCGTCTCGAAGGTGAGGGCAATTTGATCGGGACGCGGGAGGGAGACCCGGGAGTGGTCCTGGCTTCATTGCATTTCGGGCCGTACGAGCTACTGCCCTATTGGTTGCGTGCGTATGGTATTGTCACCACGAGCGTGCGCGTGAAGCCCTCTGGCTCTCTGAAGAGCCTCACGGATTACCAGTGCTCCTTGAGCCCTCCGGCAGACGTGCCGGTGTTTCTTTACGCCGAGGACCTGGTCCCGCTGCCCCGCTTTTCACACGTCCGCAAGATTCTGGGGCCCGGTCGCCGCCTGCTCGTCATGATTGACGTGGCCCAAGGGATACAAGTTGATGTTCCATTTGAGGATCGAATTTTTCGTATGTCGACTGGAGCGATTCGACTGGCGACAATGGCAGACGCTGAGCTGATTCCTTGTTTAATCGCGGAAACCTCCACGTGGAAATTTACCATTCATTTCGGTACTCCTGTGCCGCGTCATTACCTTGGTAGCTCGCCTGATATGCAAGCTGTCG
>WNFP01006038.1_pt1 | contig 12752 bp, 10 predicted proteins | sample 5400201 | NCBI WGS metagenome assembly WNFP01 (sample SAMN13153355, study PRJNA577476) | soil metagenome | isolation source: 115 cm saprolite under Madrone tree | place: USA:California | collected 2016-06-14
TGCGTCATTCCGGCCGAGCCAAGCGAGAGCCGGAATCCACACCCCACCGTCGGAATCTCTCTCGGTCGGTGGTCATGGGTCCCCGCTTGCGCGGGGATGACACTATTGTTTGATCATGCCGCCTCGGCGCGCGCACCTTTCTCCGCAGCGGTGATCGCGCCCGATGCCTTGATCTCGGCGATCTCCGCAGCGCTGTAGCCGAGTTCCTTGGCGAGGATTTCCTCGGTGTGCTCCCCGAGCAGCGGCGAGCGTCGCACTTGCGTGATGGAATCCGACATCTTCACTGGATTGCCGACGGTCAAATACTTGCCGCGCGTGGGGTGATCGACTTCGACTACCGTGCCCGTCTTGCGCAGCGACGGCTCCTCGGCGATCTCCTTCATCGACAGGATCGGCCCCACCGGAATGTCGACCGCGTTGCTGATGTCCATGACCTCGAACTTAGTCTTGGTCATGGTCCACTGTTCGATCGTGCTGAAGATGTGGCGCAGCCGCGGCAAGCGCGCCGGCGGCGTGGCGTAGTCGGGATCGGTCTTCCACTCCGGCTTGCCGATGAGATCGCAGATCGCCCCCCACACTGGCGCCTGGGTGATGAAATAGATGTAGGCGTCGGGATCGCTCTCCCAGCCCTTGCATTTGAGGATCCAGCCGGGCTGGCCGCCGCCGGAATCGTTGCCGGCGCGCGGCACCGCGGCTCCGAACGGAATGCCTTCGCCATACTGGCTGTATTCGGTGAGGGGACCGTGCGTCAGGCGTTGTTGATCGCGCAGCTTGACCCGCGCGAGGTTGAGCACGCCGTCCTGCATGGCGCAGAGCACGCGTTGGCCGCGCCCGGTGCGGATGCGCTGGTAGAGCGCGCTCACGATGCCGAACGCGAGGTGGAGCCCCGTGCCGCTGTCGCCGATTTGCGCGCCGGTGACGAGCGGCGGACCGTCGCGAAAGCCGGTGGTGGAGGCGGCGCCGCCCGCGCATTGCGCGACGTTCTCGTAGACCTTGCAGTCCTCATAAGGGCCCGGGCCGAAGCCCTTGACCGAGGCCACGATCATGCGCGGATTGGTCTTGTGGATGTGCTCCCAAGTCAGCCCCATGCGGTCGAGTGTGCCGGGGGCGAAATTCTCTACCAGCACGTCGCAGTGCTTGATCAGCCGATCGAGGATTTCCTTGCCCTTGGGATGCTTGGAGTCGATGGTGATCGAGCGCTTGTTGCCATTGAGCATGGTGAAATACAGGCTGTCGGCGCCCTTCACGTCGCGCAGCTGGCCGCGCGTGATGTCGCCGACGCCAGGCCGTTCGACCTTGATCACGTCGGCGCCCATATAGGCGAGCAGCTGCGTGCAGGTCGGGCCCGCTTGCACATGCGAGAAATCGAGAATGCGCACGCCCTCGAGCGCCATGCCGGCCTGGCCGTACGGCTTGGTCGAGGGCTTCGGCACACCGTTCGCGACGACCTTCTTCGCCGTTGACGTTTTCGCTTTCAGCTTCGCGACCTTCTTCGACGCTGCCTTGGATTTGGACTTAACTTTCGTTTTGGCTTTCTTGCTCGTTGCCATTGTCGTTTCCTCTGAGAATTCAATTGATGTAGCCGATTTATTTCTTGCGAAGCACGCTTTGCGGGTTGAGATTGCCGATGCGGCCGCTCTCGCTGCCGGCCGCCGGATCGATCACCGCGTTGATGAGAGTCGGCTTGCCGGAGTCCATGGCCTTGTTGACGGCGCGACTCAACTCGTCGGGTGTCGTCACATGCACGCCGACTCCGCCGAATGCTTCGATGATTTTGTCGTAGCGGGCGTCTTTGACGAAGGCGGTGGTCGCAGGGTCCGAACCGCCGGTGGGATTGAGGTCGGTTCCGCGATAGATGCCGTTGTTGTTGAAGACGACGATGCAGACCGGAAGGTTGTATCGGCAAACCGTCTCCACCTCCATTCCGCAAAAACCAAAAGCGCTGTCGCCTTCGACGGCGAGCACGGGCTTGCCGGTCTCCACCGCCGCGGCGATGGCGAAGCCCATGCCGACGCCCATGACGCCCCAGGTGCCGACGTCGAGCCGTTTGCGCGGCCTATACATGTCGATGACGCCACGCGCGAGATCGAGCGTGTTGGCGCCTTCGTTGACCAAGATCGCATCCGGACGCTCTTTGATCACGGTGCGCAGCGCACCGAGCGCGCTGTGAAAATCCATCGGCGCGGTGTTCTTCATCAGGCGCGGCGCCATCTTGGCGATGTTCTCTTCCTTGCGCGCATTAACGGCGGACATCCAGTCGGCCGGCGGCGCCGGCCATGTGCTCCCCATGGCCTCGAGCAGCGCGGAGACGCAGGAGCCGATGTCGCCGACCAACGGCGCGACGATCGCGACGTTGCTGTCCATCTCCTTGGGCTCGATGTCGATCTGGATGAACTTCTTCGATCCGGACTCGCCCCAGCTCTTGCCTTTGCCGTGCGACAGAAGCCAGTTGAGGCGGGCGCCAATGAGCATCACCACGTCGGCGTCTTTGAGTACGGTCGAGCGCGCGGCACCCGCCGACTGCGGATGCGTGTCGGGCAACAGGCCCTTGGCCATGCTCATTTGCAGGAAGGGAATGCCGCTCTTTTCGACCAGCGCGCGGATCGCCTCATCCGCCTGCGCGTAGGCCGCGCCTTTGCCGAGAATGATCAGCGGACGCTTGGCGCTCTTGAGAACATCGAACGCGCGCTTGACTGCCGAGGGCGCGGGAAGCTGGGCCGGCGCCGGGTCGATCACCTTGACGAGTGACCTTGCTCCAGCCTCGGCCTCCACGACCTGCGAGAAGAGCTTGGCCGGCAAATCGAGATAGACGCCGCCCGGACGGCCGGAGAGGGCCGCGCGGATCGCGCGCGCCACACCGATGCCGATGTCCGCGGCATGCAGCACGCGGAACGCCGCCTTGCAGAGCGGCCTGGCAATGGCGAGTTGGTCCATCTCCTCGTAGTCGCCCTGCTGCAGATCGACGACCTCGCGCTCGGACGAGCCGCTGATCAGGATCATCGGGAAACAGTTGGTCGTGGCATTGGCGAGCGCCGTTAGCCCGTTGAGAAAGCCGGGCGCCGAGACGGTGAGGCAGATGCCGGGCTTTTTGGTCAGGAAGCCGGCGATGGCAGCGGCATTGCCGGCGTTCTGCTCGTGCCGGAAGGAGATGACGCGCATGCCCGCGGCCTGCGCCATGCGGCCCAGATCCGTGATCGGGATGCCGGGCACGCCGTAGATCGTGTTGATGCCGTTGAGCTTGAGCGCGTCGATGACGAGATGAAAGCCATCGGTCAGCTCCTGCTGCGTTTCCCGGCAAGCCCGAGCGCGTGGCTGCGCACGAGATCCTCGGCCCGCTTGGTATCGCGCGCCTCGAGCGCCTCGATGATGCTCAGATGGTCGCGGATCGAGCGGTCGGCGCGATCCTGCTCGCCGATCGTCTTGCGCCGGATCATTCGCATATGGGTGAACAAATTCTCGGCGAGCGAGATCAGCACGCCATTGCGGCTCATGCGGATGATGGCCTGATGAAACTCGATATTCACCTCGGAATATTCGTCGAGCCTGGCGTGCAGCTCGCCGTTCTCGAACCGCGCAAACATCGTGCGCAGCGCCGCGATCTCCTCTGCGCTGGCGTTTTCGGTGATGAGGCGGGCCGCCATGCTCTCGAGCGCGGCCCAGGCGGTGATCATCTCGATCACCTCGCGCTTGGTCTTGCGAACGACGTAAATTCCACGTCGCGGGACCGCGCGCACAAAGCCTTCGCGCTCGAGCTGAGCCATGGCTTCGCGCACCGGCGTGCGGCTGATGCCGAAATCCAAGGCGAGCCGCCGCTCGTCGAGCCGGATATCGGCGCGGCTGCGGTAGACGTCCATGGCGACGATGGCGTCCTTGAGCGCGGCGTAGGCGCGGCTCTTGAAGCTATCCGGGCTGGCGATCGGCTCCAGGCGGGGGGACCCCGCCGCTCCCGTGTCATCGAGCACCGATTGCGACCTCACGGCGGTACGAGGCGGGCTGCGGCTATGGGAAGTCATGGCTGGTATACAATATGCCAGGGCCCCAGCCGCCGCAACAGCGCTCCCCAGCGCGGTCCGCGAGGTGGCTCAACCGACTTGGGCCGGGACCGTTCCGGCGCGTTACGCCCATTGATCTCAATCAATGCACCTCTCCAGGCGGCTCGTAATATGAGCAGGCGGTCTGAACCGGCGGGCCCGCTGAAGCAGCTATCGTCGGCAAGGCAACCTCCACGGCGCGCGGCGGGGCGCGACAAAGGTGACGCCCTGTGTGAACCGGTTCACATGCCTGTTGCAACGAACGGGCTATGAACATCGATGTAACGCGGAAGGAGGCACCGATGTCCGAACTTGCCGCCCGCTTCACCTATTCGCCCCTCCTATCGACCCCCTTCAAGATCGTCTGCCTGTTCAGCTTGTTGGGCCTGCTGCTCGCGGCAGTCATCATGCCGATGGTCGCTCCGGAAGAGCTGACTTGGGTGCTGTCCCACATCGAATGACAGCCGCGCAACGAAAGGCGTGAGTTCGCCGAACTGACGGTGCGAGCTTGCCGTCAAGCCATGGCGCGTTGCCGCATCGGCCGTAACACGAGAAGCGCCATGACCGCCGCGACGATGTTGAGAATCGCGGCAATCACGAACACCGCCGTCCAGCTGCCGGTCCAGCTCGCCAGCACGTTGCCCAGCGGCACGAGCAGCGCCGCCGTCCCTTTGGCCGTGTACAACATGCCGTAGTTCGTGGTGGCGAACTTGCGGCCGTAGATGTCGGTACAGGTCGCCGGGAAGAGCGAATAGATTTCGCCCCAGGCGAAAAACACCAGGCCCGACAGAATCACGAACAGGAGTGGGTCGGTGGCAAAATGCAAGAGCGCATAGATGCCGATGCCTTCGAGCATGAAGGCGATGAACATCGTGTTCTCGCGACCGATATGGTCGGAGACCCAACCAAAGAACGGCCGAGTGACGCCATTGAGCACGCGGTCGATCGATAGCGCGAATTGCAGCGCCGGCAGCGTCAAGCCGAGAATCGAGACCGGAACGACGTCGATCTTGAAGTCCTTGGCGATGGGCGCGAGCTGTGCCGTCGCCATCAGACCGCCCGTGCCCACCATCACGAACATGAGATACATGATGAAGAAGGGCGATTTGTAGAACTCCCACGTCGCAAGCGGCGCCAACACTTCCGACGGCGTGTAATCGCGCCGGGTCTGCTGGACGGCGGGTGCCGCCGGTGCCAACACCTCGCCCGGCTGCGGGGCCCGCAACAGCAGCGCCACCAGAACCACCACGATGCCCTGTCCGAGTCCGAACCAGAGGAAGGCGGTTTCGTAACCGCTCGACTGGATCATGTTGGCGATCGGGATCACGGTCAGCGCCGAGCCGGCGCCGAAACCGGCGGCAGTCAAGCCGGCCGCGAGCCCGCGGCGATCCGGGAACCACTTGAGCGCATTGCCGACCGAGCCGCCGTAGATGACGCCGGCGCCAATCCCGCCGATCGCGGCCCCGAGGTACAGCAGAAAGAGTGAATCAGCCACCGAGTTAATGACCCAGGCAATCGCGACGAGGACGCCGCTGCCGCTGATCATGATGCGCGGGCCGAACTTATCGATCAGGTAGCCTTCGATCGGCACCAACCAGGTTTCGGTGAGAACGAAGATGGTGAACGCGACTTGGATCGCCGCGCGTCCCCAATGATATTTTTGATCGATCGGATTGACGAAGAGTGTCCAGCCGTATTGCAGGTTGGCGATCATCACCATGCAGATGATGCCGAAGATCAATTGACCCCAGCGCGTCGCCTCGGACGCCGTGGCTCGCGACGAAATCGCTTCCGATGTGCTTGTCGTCACCCTCGCCTCCATCCCAGCCTGTTATTGTTTGTGCAGTTCGGTGCGCCTTGCCCGCGTTAAGCCTTGCAAAGAACAAACGCCGGCGCCCGCAATGCCATTTTCCAACTTTCTTGCATGGCGGTCGGAACAACGCCAGCGTCCTGCATACAAAGAATGCCCGAAAACACGTTTCGGGTAGCGGGACGCGGTGCCGCACCCTTTGTGCAGCGCAATATCGCAGCTGCAATGCACTCCCCGTCTGCGGCCTAAGCAGCGACCTTCGCAGCGCGTCTGTCTCGACATCGCCATCTCCAATGGGAGGGCTTGCGCGATGCGGGCCGGCTCGCACGTCGTTGGGGCGGGCTTTGTGCTAGATTGAACGGCCCTTGAGACGCCCGCCCGTGCGTTTGACCCGCCGTTCAACAGCCAAGCTCCTCGTTGCGCCTGCGCTCCTTGTCGCGCCGCAGATCCGGTCGCGTGCCGCCGGCGAGCCATACCCGGCAAAGCCGGTTCGCATCATCGTTCCCTATCCGGCTGGCGGACCCTACGACGGCATTCCGCGGCTCATCGCCCAGTGGATCAGCGCGAAGCACGGATGGTCGACCGTCATGGATAATCGCGCCGGGGCGACCGGCATCCTCGGGGTCATGGCCGCAAAGCAGGCTCCTCCCGACGGCCACACGCTGGTCGTGGTCACCACCAGCACCCATGGCTCGATGCCGGCCCTCAAACGCAGCTTGAGCTATGACCCGGTGAAGGACTTTTCGCCCATCGTGCTGATGGCCGATGCCGCGCTGGTGCTTTTGGTCCGTGACGACGTGCCGGTGCGCAGCGTGGCGCAGTTGGTGGAGGTCCTGCGCGCGAAGCCCGGTCAGCTCAATTACTCGACGGGCGGCTATGGCTCGCCGCACCATCTCGCAACGGTCACCTTGTTCCACCGCGCGGGATTGCCCCAGAACGCCGCCGTGCACGTGCCGTTCGCCGGGCTGCCTCCGGCACTGATGGCGCTCCTGAGCGGCAACGCGCAATTCATGATCACCAGCACGGCGGCGGCCACGCCCCACATCGCCAACGGCAGGCTGCGGCCGCTCGCAACGACCGGTCTCAAGCGCTCGGCGCGGCTGCCCGATGTGCCGACCATGGCAGAGCTCGGCTATCCCGGCTTCGAGGTCCTCGCCTGGTGCGGGCTTGCGGCGCCAGCGGGCACGCCGGAGGCCGTCATTTCCCGCTGGAACGAGCTCGCCAATGCAGCGCTGCGCGATCCCGTGGTGCGCGATCAGATATCCGCGCTCGACTACGAGGCTCGTGGCGGCACGGCGAGAGAGTTTTCGGACTTCGTCATGCTCGATATCAGCCGGTACAAGCAGCTCGCCCAGGACATGGGCTTGGGCGAGGACTGAGCGGTTGACCGGCCGGAGCATGACATCGCGTCGTTGTTTCGCGCGCGCCGCCAGCATCGGTCTGATCTGTCTTTGGACAGCCTCCGCCCAAGACGCGGCGGCCGAGGAGACGGGCAGCCAAAGCTCGTCCTGGCTCATGGGCGATGTCGCCGCCGCGGCGCGCGCCGAGGGCACGCTCACGGTCTATTCCTCCATCAACGAGCAAGAAGGGCTGCCACTCTGGAAAATCTTCGAGGATGCAACGGGCGTGAAGGTGAACTATGTGCGCTCGTCCGATTCCATCATCCTCTCGCGAGTGGCAATCGAACATAGAGCGCGGCAGCGCAGCTGGGACCTCGCGGTCACCACGACGGTGAACCGGCTGCCGGACGAGATGCTGTTGCAGTTCGACCCGCCGCAGGCGGGCGCCCTCATTGCGCAAGCGCGCGACCCGAACCGCCGCTGGTACGGCGTCTATGCGAACTATAATACGCCCGCCTACAACACCGACCTGGTCAAGACATCGCAGCTGCCGAAGAGCTATGAGGAATTCCTCGGACACAACGAATGGGCCGGCAAGATCGCTCTCGACGACACCGATGACGAGTGGCTGAGCGCGATGATCATGCACTATGGCGCGGACCGCGGCAAAAAACTGCTCAGGGATCTGGTGAACGCAGTGAAGCCGGTGATGGTCGATGGACATCTGGCGCTGGCGCGCTCTGTCGGCGCGGGAGAATATTGGCTCGCACTCAACAATTACGCGTCATTGACTGTCAACGTGCGCTTGTCGGGCGCGCCCATTGACTTCTGGGCGCTCGATCCGGTCGCGCTGTTCTTCGGCTCGGTGGGCATCAGCGCGCAGGCGCCGCATCCCAAGGCGGCCCTGCTGGGCGCGAATTTCCTGCTCAGCCGCGAGGCCCAGCAGTCTCTGACCAAGCGCGGCCGAATGCCGACCCGCACCGACGTGCCCGTCAATCCCGCCGAGGTCACCGACAGGTTGAAGGACAGGACAATCATTGCCACAATCTTTGCCGGGGAAGAGCAGAAGAAATGGCAGGGGCTATTCAAGGATATCTTCAAGCCAAAATAGGTTGGCTTACGCGCCGGCCCAGCACGCGAAAGCGCAGAGGCGCTAAAATAAGCCACGGATGCGGCGCCGCGCGAAACGAAGTGGAGCGGCGCACCGCTGATCCTTCATTAGGATGATGTGCCGACCAGGCCCGCTCGCATAAGGACACAATCATGAAACTATGCCGCTACGACGATGATCGCCTGGGGGTGGTGCGCGGGGACATGGTGCACGACGTTACCGAGGCACAAACTCAGATCAGGGCGGCCGCGCCATACGCGATGAAGGGCGATGCGGTGATCGCGGCCTTGCCGGCGTGGCGTTCCCGGCTCGAGGAGATGGCGGCGAAGGCGCCGGGCAAGCCGCTCTCGCAGGTCAAGCTGTTGGCCCCGGTGGCGCGGCCTTCGAAGCTCGTAGCGGCACCCACCAATTACAGGGCGCATATCGACGAGATGGCAGCACGCGCGTCGGCGCACAACATCAAGCCGTCGCCCGCCATCGGCACGGCCGGACTTTTTCTCAAGGCGAATTCATCGCTGGTCGGTCCATCCGAGGGCGTGGCAATCCGCTTCCCCGAGCGCCGCAACGAGCACGAGGTCGAGCTTGCGATCATTTTCGGCAAACAGGGCAGCGATATCCCGCGTGAAAAAGCGCTCGATCACGTGATCGGCTACAGCATCGGCCTCGACATGACCGCACGCGGTCCCGAGGATCGCAGCTTTCGCAAATCGATCGATAGTTATTCCGTGCTCGGGCCATGGCTCGTCACCGCCGACGAGATTCCCGATCCCGACAACGTTCCGCTCAGCATTTTCGTCAATGGCGAGATCAAGCAGAACAGCAGCACGAAACAGTTGATCTATGATTGCCGCAAGCTGATCGAATGGGGCTCGACCTTCTATACGTTTTACCCCGGCGACGTGCTCTATACCGGCACGCCGGAAGGTGTGAGCCCGGTGAAGCCCGGCGACACGATGCTCGCGCGCATCGATCCCATCGGTGAGATGCGCGTATCGGTGCGGGCGCACCAACCGGGCGGCTAGCTGGTCCAAGGTTTGCTCGCGCGCGGATCGTAATCAACGAGTGTAGCGTTAGGCTGCAAGCCTTCAGCCCTACCGTTGGAAAAAGTTATTCGGCATAGCCGGAGCGCACGCCGCGCGGGCTCGCCTGATCACGGGCCGTTATGGGGAGACAGGCATAGGCGGCATCGATGCACAGCGTTCTCCCACCCGGAACTCACGCGTGAATGACCGGAGGCAGCCCGATTTCGTCGGAACAGGGAAAAATACAGGGAAATCCTGAGGTGTTATATTACCTCATTACAACAAACTGATAATAAAGAATAAATCTGAAAACGAGGACAGAAGCATACCAGGGCTGCGCCGCGCGTGACTCCCCGCAGGATCGCGGGCGCTTTGGGGCCACCCGACAGCGCAGTTTTGATCTCCCAAAGCCAGACGCTTGCGCTCGGGCGCTTACTCTCCCCGCGGAATACTAATTTATCAGACAGCGTCTCCGCATGAGACGGCAAAAATAACAAAAGGAAGATAACACAATGACTAAGAAATCTGATGCCGACTATGTCGGATTTAAGCATCCCCCAAAGCGCCACCAATTTCAGCGCGGGCAAAGCGGTAACCCAAACGGTCGTCCGAAAGGCACGCGGAATTTCAAGACCGACCTGCGGGAAGAGTTGAGCGAAATCATTTCGTTTCGGGACGGCGGTCATGACTTCTCGATCTCGAAACAGCGGGCGCTCATCAAGCGTCTCGTCAGCTCGGCGATCAATGGCGATGCCCGCGCCATTGCTACGGTGATGTCGTTCTGCGCCCGTGTCTTGGGCGATGAGGGCGACGATCAGCAGCTATCACCGGAGGATCGTGAAATCATCGACACCTTCAGTCCGCGCCGCCGCAACAAAGCAGCTGCAACCGCAAATTCTACTAAGGAGTAACGAATATGGATATTAAAACTAAAGAACTGGTACAGACGAAATTCCTTGCGTTCGCGATGAAAGCCTTCGCGGTGCTCAACAAAGGCCGCAAGCTTGGCAACGACAAGTACCTCAAACTTCTAGCCCAAACACTCACGCGCGTCGCCAATGGCGAAACAAAACGGCTCGTCATCAACATGCCGCCGCGCCACTTCAAAACTTTCGAGGGTTCAATTTGCCTGCCGGCATGGATCCTCGCGCATAATCCATCCGCCAAGATCATCATCCTGGCGTATGGCCAGGATCTTGCCGAAAAAAGCGCCCATGCCGTTCGCGACATTCTGCGCAGTGAATGGTATCAGCAAGCATTCCAAACTCGGATAAAGAAAGATCGTGCTAGGCTGAATGACTTTGTCACGACCGCAGGCGGCTGCGTGCGCTCACTATCGATTGAGGGCGGTGTTACCGGCCTCGGCGCCGACTTCATCATCATTGACGATGCCGTGGAGATCAAGGACTGCGACAACACGAAGCGTCTGGAGCGTGTCAATGATCTTTTCGACAACGAGATTCAGACCCGTTTGGATCATCCTAAAAAAGGTTGCATCGTGATCATTGCGCATCGGATCAGCGAAGAAGATCTGTCCGGTCATGTTTTGAAAAAGGGCTGTTGGCAGCAGCTTAAACTTTCACTGATCGCGAAGCGTACGCGCACCTACGAACTGGAAGATGGCAAAGTCTGGAAACGCAAAAAAGGTGAACTGCTGCGTCCTGATGCGTTCTCAAAGCGCGATGTTAAGCGGCTGCGCGCTTCGGAGCAACCGGGCTTTGAGACGCTCCAACAACAGAATCCGGGCGGCAGCGACCGTCTGCGTCTTAAGGCCGGATATTTTCACACGTTTTCGCGAGCGGAGTTGCCGGTTCGCCCCTCCCCTGTCGTGTTGAGCATTGACCCCGGTCAGAAAGACGGTCCGACCAACAGTTTTGCCGTTATCCAGGCGTGGGCGCCCAAGGACGGCGCGCACTTTCTACTCGACCAGTGGCGCGAGCACGCCCGATACACAGAACTGCGGGTGCAAACGCGGACGTTCATTAGCCGTTACCGGCCAAGCATAGTCCTGATCGAAGCCACGGGTCAGGGACCGGCGCTCATCTCGGAAATCAACCCGCGCAATGGAATGGACGTTGTGCCCATCACACCCTCCGGCGATAAGGTTGAGCGCCTGCGCAAGCATCGGCGCGTCATTCGTCGCGGACTTGTGCACCTCGCAGAGGGTGCGCTCTGGCGCGAGGAGTTTCTCAACGAGGCAATAGAATTTCCCTATGGGGACTTCGACGATCAGCTCGATGCGCTATCGCAGTACCTCAACTGGATTGCAGAGCATCCTAGTCCGCCCAAGCGCCCGCCGATGGCAATCGCGCAAGCGGTTGATTCTCAAGGTCGCACCATTCACCCCGGAGCAAATGGAGCGAGTATCCAGACCAACGGCATCGCCGTTGGGCTCGGTAGGCGAACGATGCTCAATGGATCTTTCCTGCAGCCGAAAGTTGAGGTGAAGTTCTAAATTAGAGAGATTCACGCGCCGCCCCAGTAAGGGCGGCACTTCATCGTTATGCTAACGCGACCGGTAGGAGGCGCCCGTGCAAGGAGATGATCACACTGCCGGGTCAGTCTTTGACTGATCGTGCGCGGCGGCGATCAGGTCGGAGAGTTGCGCCATCTTGATCGGCAGACTATTCACCACGATCCCAAGCGGCTGCAGCGCGTCGTTGACGGCGCTCGCGATGGCCGCCGGCGCGCCGAGATAGCCGGATTCGCCTGAACCCTTCTGGCCGAAAACCGTGTGTGGCGAGGGCGTGGCGTGATGGATGATGTCGACCGGGGGCATCTCGTGCGCCGACGGCAGCAGATAATCCATGAAGCTTTGCGCGACGAGCTGGCCCTGCGCGTCGTAGGCGAACTCCTCGTAGAGTGCCGCGCCGATGCCGTGGGCGATGCCGCCCATGGTCATGCCGCGCACGATCTTCGGATTGATAACGGTGCCGCAGTCGTGGCCGACGAAGTAACGTTTGATGTCGGTCTTGCCGAGGTCCGGATCGATTGCGATCAGTAGCAGATGGAACTCGAAGGCGAAGCACGGATACATCTGCACGCGGCCGTCGGCGGTCGGCAGCCGCCCGCCGGTGGGCACTTGCATCACGTGGGTAAAGGCAAGGCCGGGCTCGGTGCCAGGCGGCAGGCGATGGAAGTAGCGGTGCGCGATGGTCACGAGCTCGGTCCAGCCGCGCCTGTTCTGCGGCGCAGCACGGTCGAAGACCTCGCCGCCGTCGTAGGTCGCGCGACCCGGCGGGATCTTCAGATCATGGGCGGCAATGGCGAGAAGCCGGGTTTTCAGCTTTTCCGCGGCGTGGAAGGCAGCGCCACCGAGCATGATCGCCATGCGGCTTCCGACCGGGCTTTGGCTCGGCAGCGATGACAGCGAGTCGGGCCGCACCACGCGGATGCGATCGGGATCGATCTCGAGCACCTCGCCGATGACGGTACCCA
>WNFP01003409.1_pt1 | contig 12751 bp, 10 predicted proteins | sample 5400201 | NCBI WGS metagenome assembly WNFP01 (sample SAMN13153355, study PRJNA577476) | soil metagenome | isolation source: 115 cm saprolite under Madrone tree | place: USA:California | collected 2016-06-14
CGCGTGTTCCCGCAGGGGCTCTTCACGATGCAGCGGCGATGACGGGGGTCGCGTGATGGGCATCGGACTTTCTCCGCGCTACCTGGTCGTCGGACTCGTCGTGATCGCCGTGCTGTTCTGTTCTCCGTATTACGCCGGCGATTTCCGGATGAACCAGCTCGGGCTCTTTCTCTGCTTCGTGATGTTCGCGCTCAGCCTCGATCTCATCTGGGGCTTCACCGGCATCTTGAGCCTCGGCAACGCCGTGTACTTCGGCGGCGGCGCCTACTTCGTCGCGATGTCGCTCAAGCTCAAGTACGCGGCCACGAATCCCGCCCGCTACGGCAGCGGCATCCCCGACTTCATGGAATGGAACGGGCTCACCGAAGTGCCCCTTTGGATGCGTCCGCTGGAGAGCATCTGGTTCGCGGCGCCGGCGGGCGTCCTCGCGATGGGTCTCCTGGCGTTCGTGTTCGGCTTCATCACCTTCAAGCGACACATCTACGGCGTGTACTGCGCGGTCATCACCCTCGCGGAATCCCTGATCTTCGAAGAATTGATCATCGAGAAGCAAGCGTATACGGGTGGCTTCAACGGGATCACGGACTACGGCAGCTACTCGAGCAACATCACGTTCTACTGGATCATCCTCGCGGTGACGGTGTTCTTCTTCTGGTTCGCGCGACGCCTGACCACCTCGCACTTCGGGATGATCCTGCAGTCGATCCGCGAGAACGAGCTGCGCAGCGAGTTCTTCGGTTTCGAGGTGGCGAATTACAAGATCTTCGTCTTCACGGTGGCGGCGATGATGTCGGCGATCGCCGGCGGCCTTTACGCTGCGCTGAACGGCATCGTCTCTCACCAGGAGATCGGCCCGTTGCTCTCGGTCGAGGGTGTGATCTGGGTCGCCGTCGGCGGACGGGGCACGCTCATCGGCGCGTTCGTCGGTCCCATCCTCATCAAGGGTGCGGAGTCGCTGCTCAGCGAGCAGTTCGCCTGGTTGTGGGGCCTCCTCGTCGGGCTGCTGTTCATCCTTGTCATCGTTCTGATGCCAGACGGGATCGTCGGCACTCTCATCCGGCGCGCGCGGCGGAAGCGTGCGCTCGCTGCGGGGCGGCAGCCGGCGTACGAGCCCAGCGCGGTCGGGGTGGAAGAGACACCCACCACATTGTGATGACTGCGAATATTCTCGAGATCCACGGTCTCGTCAGTGTGGTGTCCAGGCACCCGATCATCAACCAGCTTGATTTCGCCATCGAGGAGGGCGAGTTGCGGGTGCTTGTCGGTCCCAACGGGGCGGGCAAGACCACACTGATCGATCTGATCACGGGACGCCACCGGCCTACGGCGGGGCAGATCCTGTTCAAGGGCCAGCGGATCGACGGGCGCGCCCGACACGAGATCTATCGCCTCGGGATCTCGCGCAAGTTCCAGGTGCCGACGGTGTACGACAACCTCACCGTCTTCGAGAACATGTCGATTGGGCTCCGCGGTCACCGCAGCGTGTTCTCATCGCTCAGCTACCGGATGACGCCCGCCGCGGTCGAGCAGATCGAGCGGGTTCTCGCGCAGATCAAGCTGCTCGAGCGGGCGCGGGAGGAAGCCTTCACGCTCTCGCACGGGGAAAAGCAGTGGCTCGAGATCGGGATGGTGGTGGCCTCGGACCCCCAGCTGCTGTTCCTCGACGAGCCGACGACCGGTATGACGCGAGAGGAGACCAATGCCACCGCGCGACTGATTCGCGATATCGCCAAGACGCGGTCGGTCATGGTGGTCGAGCACGACATGAGCTTCGTGCGCCAGATCGCCCGCACGATCACTGTCTTGCACCAGGGCAGAAAGCTCGCCGAGGGGTCGGTACGCGAGGTAGAGGACAACCCGAAAGTCGCCGAGGTCTATCTGGGAAAGGTGAAGATCAGTGCCGTTTCTTGAAGTGCGGGAGATCGATACCTTCTACGGGGCGAGTCACGTCCTCCACTCCCTCTCGCTCAGCATGGAGCGCGGGGCGATCGAGTGCATCCTCGGGCGAAATGGGGTTGGCAAGACCACGCTGCTGCGCAGCGTCATCGGCTTGACGCCACCGCGGCGCGGCGCGATCATCTTCAAGGGCAACGACATCACGCGTATGCGGGTGAACCAGCGCGCGCGGCTCGGCATCGGTTACGTGCCGCAGGGACGGGAGATATTCCCCGACATCAGCGTGATCGACAACCTGCGCCTCGGGATGGTGGCGCGGAGCGATGGCATGACCCGCGTGCCGGATGAGATCTTCGAGTTCTTTCCGATGCTGAAGCTACTGGTCGATCGCCCTGGTGGGCTGCTGAGCGGGGGCGAGCAGCAGCAGCTCGCGATCGCGCGCGCGCTCTGCGGCAACCCGGAACTGCTGCTGCTCGACGAGCCGACGGAAGGCATTCAACCGTCGGTGGTCGAGGAGATCGAGCGCATCCTCCGGCGGATCCATCAGGAGAAGAAGGTCACGATCCTGCTGGTCGAGCAGAAGCTTGATTTCGCCAAGAATGTCGCGCAAGAATTCACGATCATGGTGAAAGGACGGGTGGCGCGCGAGGCCGACATCCGCAGCCTCACGGACGAGGTGGTCCGCGAGTATCTGACGATCTAAAGTAGTCGAACCGGGGACGCTAGGTCCCTACCTGACAGGGAGGATATGCGATGCCTACTGGAACGATCTCATCCTCGAAGGACACGGTGGGAGTGGCGGTGGTTAACTATGAAGTCCCCGTCGTAGAGACCAAGGAGCAGGTGCTCGACAACTGCCGCAAGATCGCGCAGTACGTAGAGGGCACCAAGCGCGGCTATCCGGGACTCGATCTCATGATCTTTCCGGAGTACTCGACGCAGGGCTTCCACCCCACCAAGTGGAAGGACCTGACGACGACGGTGCCGGGCCCGGAGACGGCGATCTTCTCGGACGCGTGCCGCAAGAACAAAATCTGGGGCGTGTTCTCGATCACCGGTGAGCACAACCCGAAGGGGGCGCCGTTCAACTCGTTCCTCCTCATCAACGACAAGGGCGAGATCGTGCTCAACTACCACAAGATCCTGCCGTGGGTCCCGATGGAGCCGTGGTACCCGGGTAACGAGACCATGGTGGTCGACGGACCCAAGGGCCTGAAGGTAGGGGCGATCATCTGTTACGATGGCAACCACCCCGAGATCGTCCGCGACACCGTCATGAAGGGCGCGGAACTGGTGATTCGGATCCAGGGCTACATGTATCCCTCGAAGGACCAGCAGCGCATGATCTCGCAGGTCCGGGCGTGGGAGAACCTCACCTACTTCGCCGTCGCCAACATGGCGGGCCGCGATCTCGTGTACTCGTACTTCGGCTGTTCCAACATCGTCGATTTCGACGGCCGCGTGCTCGCCGAGTGCGGCACCGGGCCGGGGGAAGTGCAATACGCGCTGCTGTCACTGGGAGCCATCCGCGACGCCCGGCAGAACTGGACAGCCGAGAACCACCTGTTCAACACGCTGCATCGCGGCTACACGGCGATCCCGCCGGACGGTGTCGCCGAGTGCCCCTTCGACTTCTACAAGCTTTGGGTGAATGATCCTCAGAAGTGCAAGCAGATGGTCGAGAACCTCACGCGGGCCACGGCGATTCCCGTCGCGGCGACGACCCACTAAGCGCGATCGGCTGGTTGGGTGTGACTCCGGGGGGATACTTCGGTATCCCCCCGTGTCGTCCAAGGAGCCCATGGAGCTAGGGTATCCGCACCTTCACTTCACGGCAGGGTTCTGGTGGCGGCGATCCGAGGGTGATCGGGTCCGATTGGGAATCACGCGGCAAGCCGCCGAGCAGCTGACGTACGTGACGCACGTTGAGCTGCCTGCTGTCGGCGCGAGCTTTCGCGCCGGCGAGCCGCTCGGTGTCATCGAGTCCCAGAAGGTCGTCAGCGACCTCTTCGCACCCATGAGCGGAACGGTGGTCGAGCACAATCCGGCACTCGGCGACCAGCCGTTCCTCGTAAACTCGGATCCTGAGGGAGCAGGCTGGCTCGTGCTCGTGGATCCGGGTTCGCCCGTCCAACCGAGAGTGGCCTGAGGAGGATTACCCGGCGATGCGTCCCTGTTCGAAGTGCGGAGGAGCAATGGTGGTCGCGCAGACCATCACCGTCGGCGGCCTCGAGAACAAGGACATCGCCTGGCGGTGTGAGTCTGACGGGATGATGGCCGAGCTGCGCCATCCCGTTCAGTATGTACACTTGGATGTCGGTGACATCGACGAGGTGGACGGGCGCCGCCGCCGGCTCGTGTATAGGGAGATCCGCGGCGCCGAGCTGGTCGTGTATCACGAGTGGGTGCGCGAGGAGGCAGCCGCGCCAACCGGCGTCGACCGGTCGCCGGGAAAGCCTCCGAGTCCCCGTGCGGAGTCGGCAAGTCGCCCGGCAACCCCGAAGCGCACCAGGACCGCCAAAAGTGCCAAACGGACGGCCAGCACCGTCGCCGCGAAACCTGCGGGAGCCGCCGGGCACGCACCGACCGCGAAGCGCCCGGTCCCGACGAGGCCACCGGCGCGCTCGAAGCGTCCGCGTCGCCCGGGCGGGAGGCGGAAGCGGTAGATGCTCCGCGATCGGCTCCCGCTCGACGGCCGGTCCTATGCGGAGTCCGTCCGGGAACTGGAGAGGCTGATCCGCGGCACCCCCGACCTGTCGAACCTCGCTGACATTCGCGCGTTCCTGTCGACCGCCCCGCCGAGCCTCATGGGCGAGCGGACGGCAGAAGAGTGCCTGGCGGCGGACGATGCGAAGCTCAGGGTCCTTATCCACTACGTGATCCTCGGGGCCTCCGCGATGGCGGATCTGCACCCTACGAGCCGTGCGTGGCTCAGAGACCGGAACTACGCGCAGCCTCCATGGGATGCGCAGGGAAGAGAGCACGGCAAGTGCCGGCGGATCACGTACCGCGGCAGACTGGCCGCGGTCGTCTCGTGGGAGCCGGAGCGGTCTGTCACGTTCAGCGACGGACTGAGCGACGTCGAGCGCCGCTGGGTGCTCGCGATGGCAATCGGGGCGGGCGAGCACCCAGACTGGCAGGATGTCGACCTGCAGCGCTTCGCCGCCTACCTGACGATGGGCGGCGCTTCCTTTGCCGCCGACCGGCCCTTGAGCGACGCGGAGATCTCGGAGAAGTACGAGGTCCCCGAGGCGATCGTCGCCTTCCGCCGGACGCTCGACGACCTGGATCTCTAACGATGGCGGACGCCCCGGCGACCGAGCCCCGCTTGACCTTGCGCACTGGTGAGTCGCTTGTCGAAGACGTCGATACCGGAGTCGTCCGAATGGCGCTCGGCGACATGGAATCGCTCGGCGTCGTCCCCGGCGGCGGGATCGCGATCCTCGGGGCGCGAACGACGTTCGCGCGCGTCATGCCGTCGCCCAATGAGGATCAAGGGCGGCGTCTGCTGCAGATGGACGGCGTGACGCGGGAGAACGCCGGCGTCACCCTGAACAGCAAGGTCGACGTCACCCCCGCCGCCGTCCAGTTCGCCCGGACGATGCTGATTGCCCCGATTGAGCCGCTTGCGCTCGAGGCCGACGACGTGCGGAAGATCCGCGAGGCCTTGACCGGCCATGTCGTCGTCACCGACGACAAGATCAAGGTCCTCGCGTTCTCGAGGGCGGGCCATCTCTTCCGGGTAGCAGGGACGGAGCCCGACGGCCCGGTGGCGCTCAGTAACGCCACCGACGTCCGCATCCAGACGGCGGGGGTGACGACGGCTCAGCCGTTCAAGGTGAAATACGAGGACATCGGCGGACTGGAAGATATTCTCGTCCGGGTGCGAGAGCTGGTCGAGCTGCCGATGCGCTATCCCGAGGCGTTTGCGCGGCTCCGGATTGATCCGCCGAAGGGCGTGCTCCTCTACGGCCCGCCCGGAACCGGCAAGACGTTGATCGCCCGCGCCGTCGCATCGGAAGTCGAGGCCCACTTCATCCACGTGAACGGGCCGGAGATCATCCATAAGTTCTACGGCGAGAGCGAAGCCAAGCTGCGCAGCATCTTCGAGGAGGCGCAGCGAAAAGCGCCGAGCATTATTTTCCTCGACGAGCTGGACGCGATCGCGCCCAAGCGCTCCGATGTGACCGGGGAAGTCGAGAAGCGCGTCGTGGCCCAGCTCCTCGCGTCGATGGACGGCCTCGTCTCGCGTGGCGAAGTCGTCGTGATCGGGGCCACCAACTTGCCGGAGATGCTCGACCCCGCGCTCCGCCGCCCCGGCCGCTTCGACCGTGAGATCTCGCTGAGCGCCCCAAGCCGAGTCGGGCGGCTGAAGATCCTGCGGATCCATTCGCGGGGTATGCCGCTGGATCGAAACGTCGATCTCTCGCGGCTGGCCGAGATTACCCACGGCTTCGTCGGCGCCGACTTAGAGGTGCTGTGCAAGGAAGCGGGCATGCGCGCCCTCCAAGATCTGCTGGGCCACGCCGACTTCATGGTGAAGGACGTGGCGGCGCTCGTCCAGGACGCCCAGGTGACCATGCGCCACTTCCTCGATGCCCTCAAGCATATCGATCCGACGGCGACGCGCGAGTTCTTCGTCGAGCGGCCCAACACGAGCTGGGCTGACGTGGGCGGGCTCGACGAGGTGCGACGGCAGCTCGAGGCGATCATCGAGTTCCCGCGCAAGGCGCCCAAGCTGTTCGCCCGGACCGGCATCCGCCCACCGAAGGGCGTCATGCTGAGCGGCGCGTCGGGCACCGGCAAGACGCTCATGGCCAAAGCGCTCGCTGCCGAGAGCGGACTGTCGTTCATCACGGCCGACGCAGCCATGATCTTCTCCAAGTGGGTCGGCGAATCGGAGAAGGCACTCCGGCAGGTGTTCCGGAAGGCGAAGGAGGCGGCCCCGTGCATCCTGCTTTTCGATGAGATCGACGCGATCGTGCCGATTCGCCGCGGCGGCATTGCAGGCGGCAACACGGACCGGATCGTCAGCCAGTTCCTCAACGAGCTGGACACGCTGACGGAGCTGAGCGACGTGATTGTCCTCGGCGCGACCAACCGCCTGGATCTCGTTGATCCGGCGGTTGTCGCCCCCGGCCGATTCGGATTCGTCATCGAGTTCAGGGAGCTGGACAAGAACCAGCGACAGAAGGTGTTTGAGGTTCACGCGGCCAAGATCGCGCTGCACGATGACGTCTTGCTCACCGAGCTGGCCGGGAGCACCGAGGGCTTCACGGGAGCCGACATTGCTGCGGTATGCCAGCGGGCGGCAATGCGGAGGATCCAGGAGTTCGTCAGCGATCAAGGGGCGTACGACGACTCGACGGCCGAGCGGTTCACAGTCACGCGCGCGGATTTCGAGGCAGCTATCGACGAGGTTGCGCGGCTCGCTGCCGCTCGCCATCAAGGCGGAGGCGAGTCACGGAATCGCGATCACGGTGCTGGGCCGCGCGCGCCCGGCACGCAAGAATCGATATGACGGAGCCTCGAAAGGAGCGGGGATGCGATTCGGGAACGTGATGACGAGAAGCGTGGTGACGATTCGCGCGGACGCGTCTGTCCGGGAAGCCACACGATTGCTCATCAAACACCGCAGAGCCCTTGATGGTTACGGTCAGAGAAAACACGGTTCGGATGGAGATGTCACAACCTCATGACTGCCTGCCTTTTCAAGGGCATTAGAGCGCGAGCCACACCAAGTGAGCGGAGGCGAGGGAAGTCCCATTGCGACAACTCCTGACGGGCACACCGTACTCGTGACTGGATTATTGCTAGCGAGCCCTAGTGTCCTGACTCTGAAATGAGGGAAACAATTTGTGTCGGTGGCGTGTTCTCAGGAGGGAAAGGAGAACGCGCATGCGCACAGGACGGCCGATTCCGCCATTGACGATCACCGACGAGGAGCGAGAGACGTTGGAACGCTGGGCGCGTCGGCCGACGACCGCGCAAGCCGTGGCGCAGCGGGCCCGCCTGATTCTTAGCTGCGCCGCAGGCAGGACGAACACGCGGGTCGCCCACGACCTGCAGCTGACCAAGCAAACCATCGGCAAATGGCGGACGCGCTTCCTGGCGAAGCGGCTCGACGGGTTGCTGGACGAGCCGCGGCCGGGCGCCCCGCGCACCGTCAGCGATGCGGATGTCGAGCGGGTGCTGACCCGCACCTTGGAAACGAAGCCGGCCGACGCCACGCACTGGAGCATTCGGTCCATGGCGCAGGCCTGCGGGCTGAGCCGGAGCACGGTCAACCGCATCTGGCGGGCCTTCGCCTTGCAGCCGCATCGGACCGAGACGTTCAAGCTGTCGAAGGACCCCCTGTTCATCGAGAAGGTCCGCGACATCGTCGGGCTGTATCTGCATCCGCCGGACCGTGCCCTCGTGTTGTGTGTCGATGAGAAGAGTCAAATTCAGGCGCTGGATCGGACCCAGCCGCTGCTGCCAATGCGCCCCGGCCAGGTGGAGCGGCGCACCCACGACTATATCCGCCACGGCACCACGTCGCTGTTCGCCGCCTTGGACGCCCAGAGCGGAAAGATCATCGGCCAGCTGCATCGGCGCCACCGGGCCCGCGAGTTCCGCACCTTCCTCGACACGATCGACGCGGCCGTGCCCGCCGACCTGGACGTGCACCTGATTCTCGACAACTACGGCACGCACAAGACGCCGATGATTCACCGCTGGCTGGCCCGTCGGCCCCGCTTCCATCTCCACTTCACCCCGACCAGCGCGTCCTGGCTCGATCTCGTCGAGCGCTGGTTCGCCCTGCTCACCGACAAACAGATTAAACGTGGGGCCCACCGGAGCACCCGCGCTCTGGAGGCCGCGATCCTCGCCTACATCGCCCACGGCAACACCGCGCCCAAGCCGTTCGTCTGGACGAAGACGGCTGACGAGATCTTGGCCAGTGTGGCTCGATTTTGTCATCGAATCTCTGGGGCAGGACACTAGCGATACCACCGTTAGGCACTATTTAGGCACCCGGCACCGAGCCGACTACGGACCTTATTCTCGGCATCAGCCGCACACACTAGGTGTCTTCAGACGGCCATGGCGAGGGATCGGCACCTCTCCAGTGGGGTATAGGCGGTGGGTTCCGCCAGGAAGCCCGGAGCGAGTCACAGCGAGCCCCAAAGGGGATGCTCGCAAGATTCAACCACTACATACTATATCGGCTCGCGTTACTCAATGTCGCTACGTATCAGAAGTCTCCCCCGCCCAGGGTGCCGACCCGGGTATGTGGCGCGGCAGATGGGCCACAGTTCGATGGTGACGACGCTGTCGTTTTATGGTCACTGGTTTTCGAAGAGCGACCGTCGCCACGTGGAGCGTATGGAGGGAGTCAGGACGACGGCCGTGGACGACGCACTGCTCGTCCATGATGACGCGCGGCTTCCGCTCGACAGCGAGGTGAACGAGGATTCATGGCACCGGTTTGGCACCAATAGCGACCACCTTGATATGGGTGCGGTGGAAGTGATTGATCTCAGTGGTGCCGAAGGGGGGACTCGTTCGGGCGGTCCACGAGAATCTCTCGTCTCTCGGAGAGTTCGCCACTGTTTGTCGAGACTTCGGTCAGCTTGGGGAGTGACATGGAGTGACACGAAGGTAGCGCAGCTGAGCCTCGGTGTACTCCTGTTTTACTCCCGTTCTTCAGACCCAATGTCGGGCTTCTCGCCCAAGCCAGTATGACGGGCTGGCGGGAAGGGGATGTAAGGCGACTGCCTCGCGCGTGGCGGTGGCCCCAAGGGGACCCGTATGGTAGTGGGCCACGACCTTGCGTTCGAGGTCAGAGGTATCGCCTGCGGCCGTAGCGCAGTCCCCGGCCGGCCACTCGCTACCATGACACCTCTTGTGTCATCTGTCGGCGCACCCCTCGGCCGACGCGGAAACCCGCAAAGACCCTCTAGTACCCTCCCGAGCACCTCGTCGGACTCGTCCGAGATTCCCACTGCCGTCAAGAAGCGGACGCCGGGTACGGATCCGAAATATCGTCTAAGTCAGAAACACGATGCACGCCGGGCTACCGACAGGGGTGTACTTCTCGGTGAATGCCAGTCTCCTTCCATCTTCTTCGACGCTATAGGTGGTGAGGGCGTCGCTCCGCTGGTTGCAGGAAACCAGGAAGCTCCCGGTCGGATCGATCGTGAAGCTTCGCGGATAATCGCCCCGCGTCCATGCCTCCCCGACAGGAGTTAATTCGCCGGTCGCGTTATTGACCCGGAAGATGCCGATGCTGTCGTGAAGCCGGTTGGCGGCATAGACAAATTTCCCATCCTGCGAGACCCGTACTTCAGACGTGAAGTTGGTGCCAACGAATTCCGCCGGCAGGGTCGAGAGCATCTGGTGCGGAGTGAGGGAGCCGTTAGCGGCATTATAGTCGAACAACAGCAGCGTGGAGGCCTCTTCCTGGAGCGAGTAGAAAAAGCGACCGTTGGGATGGAACGCAAAATGGCGCGGGCCGTCTCCCGGAGGCACCGAGACAAACGCCGGAACGTTGGGGATTAGCTGGCCCGTGGTCCGGTTCAGCATCCAGCTATAGATTCGGTCCTGTCCCAGATCGGCTCCAAAGACAAACGTGCCAGCGGGATCGGCCTGGATCATGTGCGCGTGAGGCGCGTCGTGTCCGCTGATGGCAAAACTCCCTGGAGGGGCATTCGTGGCCTTCTGTGGCCCCACGGAGCCCACATCGACTTGGACGGCGGTGGCGTTGCCGAGGGACCCATTCGACTGAATTGGGAGCACGGCGAAACTGCCGCCACCGTAATTGGCGACGAACACGAACTGCCCCAGAGGATCGACGCTGAGATGGGCAGGACCGCCGCCCTGGGAGCTCACCACATTGAGGAACGCCAGGTCGCCGGTTGTGCGATTGATAGCAAACGAGCTGACCGAACCGCTCGTACTGCCGTTAAAGTTGGAAACCTCGTTTACCGCGTACAGAAAGGTTCCGTTCGGATGAATCGCTATCCAGGACGGGGACGGAATCGCCGCGGCCACCTTGATTTGCGTGAGCGTTCCATTCGACAGGCTCAGGCTGAAAAGGTAAATGCCCTGGCCATTCGGGGTGTAGCTGCCAACGTACGCCAGAATCGATCCCTTCGGCTTGTCATCTTCGCGCGCCACCGCCGACGCGACGGGCGTGACTGCCAAGGCCACTGCACTCTTCAGTAGCGTGCGGCGGGCGATCGTACTGCCAAGGGAGGTGCCTCGGTGTTGAGTGTCCGGTTGTTCCATGGAGTTCTCCTTGCTTACCGCTTTTCGGGCTACGCCTCGCTGCCATGGGCACACGATGACGGCCGAGACAGCCAGACGGAGCGGCCCGTCTCGAGTCATCGCTTCGGCGCAAACGCGCGCTGCTGGCGGGGATGGTGGCGCGCGGCTGACAGCCTGTCAAGCCGGGATTTCCGACCAAACTCGGCTCCTTCTAAGACCCCCCGAGAGCGTCCCCGAGCACCCCCGAACACACTCCAGCTACCGACCCGGGGGCATTCGCCCGCTCCTGCTCCACGAGGACCACGCTACAGGGACGTTGATTGGATTGGAAATCGCAGCGGAACGCGAATACCCACGGGGGCTGAAAGTCGCACGACAGCACTTGTCGGTCGCTCGGCGATATGTCTTGCCCCTTGAAGCAGTAATCCCAAGGGTGGTCAGCGTTCGAATAGTCTCCAAGCGGCCTTTTGCGCCGCCTGCCAACCACTCACCAGACGGATCGATTTGGGTGGTTGGGGGCCCGTGATCTGCACCAGCGGGGAGAGAGACCTACAGCGTTTTGAGCGTAGGAGACTGAGTGTCGCCTTGGAGTCCGACTCGAAGAGGCCTAGGCTCCGACGCATGCCTCTTCCCAGCCGCGTGTTCTAGGCACGCCATATTCTAGAAGGACCAGTGGGTTCTTGGTTGCTGAGTGTCAAAGCGAAAACGTGATCGTGACTCCGACTCAGACCGCGAGCGACACGACGGCACTCTCGTATTGCCGCGACCCCATCTGGCCTTGCGGAAATATTCCGCGCTCGGCGATCCACCGGAAGGAATCCTCGAACATCTCCTTGGTGTACGGCTCGAAGACGATCCGCTCACCGGGACCCCAGCGGCGGGTGTCCATAATGCCGTGGAAACGCTCGGGGAACTCGTTCTTGTAATAGTGAGTGTAGAGTTCGGGGCGGAGATCGATGTCGCCCTGGGCGCGCCGGAGCGCCCGGAAATACTTCCGCACGTCGCCCAGGTCGGGAGTGCCCGTGATCATCGACGCAATCATGAACGTGCTATCGATGATCTTGCGGAAGCCAACTTGCTCCAAGAAGTAGTAGGCGCCGCTCAAGACGGCGGCCGCCGGCACGGTGCGGTCGTAGAGGCGCTCCATACGGCTGAAGATCAGGCCATCGGCGAACGACAGGTTGATGTCCTTGAGCGGCATGTACTGCTCGAGCGCCTGGATGGTCGAATAATGGCTTCCCGACTGGTAGCCGACCGAGATCGGCAGCCCGGCCAGATCCTGCGGCTCCCTGATGTTCGACTCGGGTGCGACGAAGATTCCGGCCGGTGACACCGAATAGGCGTCGGCGTAGAGCTTGCCATGGCCGGCCGAGGCTGCGACGTTCATGGTCCAGTGACAGGCGGCGCTCACATCGCACTGGCGCCCTCGCTCGATCGTTTGGTAGGCGCCCACCCGGTCACCGAGGTGCTGTTGCGTGGCGTCCTTCGTGCCGATCGCAGCGCGGAATTCGTAGTCGAGCCCTTCCTCGACGAAGTAGCCCTTCTCTTCCGCGACCCACTCCTGCAGCCTGAAATGCGGCGAGATAACGAACTTGGCGATGGT
>WNFP01003412.1_pt1 | contig 12749 bp, 13 predicted proteins | sample 5400201 | NCBI WGS metagenome assembly WNFP01 (sample SAMN13153355, study PRJNA577476) | soil metagenome | isolation source: 115 cm saprolite under Madrone tree | place: USA:California | collected 2016-06-14
AGGCCAGCGTTCTGTCCCGCTTAAGACTTTCGGGAGCTGCGCGTTTGCCCTGGATTGCGCAGAAGCACGCGGTGTGTTTCGCTCCGTTTTCCGGAAGTGGAGCTACCGCGATGGCGAACTCCTCGGCACAGAAAAGAATTTGGTTTGCGACGCAAACTCGTTTGCATGCAAGTCATTTTGCTTTGCAATGGCAGCTGGGTTCAACCTAGCGCACGGCCAGTGGAGCGGGACTCCACCGCCAGTACCGTTCCAATTGATTTTGGCTATCCAGTGTGCTCCAATGCTCGCGGCATTGTGCACGGCGGCGAATCGCTACGCACAAAGCTTTCGCAGCGCGGATCCGAACGCAACGAACCCTCCCCGCAAGCGTCCGTCAACCTTCGCCATGTCCCGCGAATCTAACTTTTCGTTGCTGCGGATTGGCCGCTGGCTGCATCCAATCAGAAGGGGGGAGGAGGACTAAGGGCCGATGAATAAATGGCGCGCGCTGAAAGTGGCGTGCGGTATCCTGGTCGCCGTTCTCGCTTTTCGCGTTTTCTACTTTCAAGAGCTGTTTTTCGCGTTTCTTCTATTTACGACCGCGTACCTGCTCCTCTTGCTGCTGGTCGCAGTTGTCCTCTGCCTGCTGTACGCATACGTACGAGGAGTGACTTATGTTGCGGCCCGCGCGAGTGTGCAAGGGCGTCGCACCTTGCCGCTTCTTCGCGTGCTAGTCCTGTGGCTGGCCCCCACGGTCACAACAACGGCCCATGTGCTGCTTGTCTGCCAGCGGTTATTGTCTTATCCGTTTCAAGGCTTGATGCAGGGTTGGTTGCGGTCCTTCCGGTTCGATGCCGTTCAACTCCGTCAGGACGCCGAGAGAGCCCTAAAGGACTTGAGGCTCCGGGTCAAGCAGAGCTGAAGCCGCGTCCTGCCGGTTTGCTCTGTGCGGGCGGCCCTTCGGGACTGGCGCTTTGTCCTCTCAACGATCGTCTATGCCAGGTATTTCCTCAACGGTTCCCAATAGTTGGAATTCCAGCCGTCCAGCAGGTGCTCCGCCAGGCCCATCGGGAAACCCGTATGGTCAAAGATGATTTTGGTTTGGTCCGCTTGCTCCTTCAAGTCGAATCGGACGATGGAATACGCTCCCGCCTCCCAGCTTCCCGCACGCCATGCCTGGACAATTCGCTCGTTCGGCGCAAGTTCGACGTGGCGTCCCACGATGTGGTCACCGAATAGAGAAAACGAACCCCCTGGTTCACGGCTAATCGTCGCCGCGGGCCCGTCAGGATACTTGCTCAGTCTCATGACTTTCGTGAACTGTTCCGCGTTCGTCAGCGCCTCGTAGACGCGCTTCCGGCTCGCCTTCAAAATAATTTCCTGATGGATGGATTCGGCTGCGCGGGAAATCTCCTCGTTCCCGGCGACCGTTTTCCCGCCTGCCTTGTCCCGCGCCACGCGCGCCTCGCTAGCAATCGTCGAACCGAAAGCCGCAACTGCTACACCCAGTCCCGCGAGCAATGACGCCAGGCGCGCGTAAAACTCCCTGCGGTCGCAAAGTTTCGAGTCCATGGATTGTCCCTCTTTTCTGAAGTGGACTATTGGCGCATCCCTTATGCGCCTTTCCGATCTACCGGCTCAACAAAGCCTTCCAGCGGGTCCAGGCGTCGGCCCGTGCCTTTTTATTCGCATCGTTCGCGTCGGGCGCTTCCCCAGCGCGCATAAATCCGTGGCCTGCGCCCTCGTAGGTCACTGGGTCGTACGTTTTCCCCGCCACCTTCATTTGCGCGATGGTATCGGGAATGGTGGCGTCGATGCGCGCGTCATTCCCGCCGTAAAAACCGTAAACGGGAGCCTTGATGCGCGCCATCGCCTCTTTGTCCGGTGGCGGGCCGTAAAAGACGAAGGCGGCGGCCAGATCGGCACGATTGGTCGCAAAGCGAAAAGTTTGACCGCCGCCCCAACAGAAGCCGCCAACAAAAAGCTTTCCATTCGAGGCGGGCAGCTTCAGCGCGTAGTCCGCCGCGGCATTCAAATCGGCAGTTACCTGGTCCGGATTCAGGTGGCTCACCGCTTCCATCGTCTTGCCTTCCGCAAAGTCGCTGCTGCGCCCGCCATTCGGGCCCATGCCCGAGAGAAGATCGGGAGCGACCGCGAGGTAGCCCGCCGCAGCCACCTGGTCCGCCAGGTCCTGCACCCAGTCCGTCATGCCGAAAATCTCGTGAATAATCAGCACCACCGGCGTTTTGCTTTTCGATTCCGGGTAGACGACGAACGTCTCCACCGCCCGGTTATTGTGTTTCACCGTCACCCACTCGCGGTGCCGCGGCGATTTTTCCAGTGCGGTCTTGGCCCACTCTTGCGCCGACGCCAATGGTGCCGCGCAAAGAGTTAAAAGGGAAATCAGAGCGATCCGTTTCATGGATGTCCTGTCCGATTTTACGGCCGAAGCTGCATCCAGCTGCGGCTCTTTTCTCCGTCAAGTGTGGCTGGGATGATATATGCACGGTGCGAGGCTCTGCAAGGCCCGGCGCGATGGACGAGCCTCAGCGATTAGAAATGCAACACGATTCCGGCAGAAACACGCGGCTGGTTTTGAGTGGCCCCGTGCAACTGCGTCCTCACGTAATCGACCTGGATCAGGCGAACGGAAACAAAGGGTACCACCTTCACGTCGAAGCAAACGGAAATTAGAAAATGCAAAAACAGGTTCCGGTGATCAGCACTGGTTGTCGCGGAAACTGCGGAATGTCCTGCCCATATTCAAAAACGCTGCTCACCAAGCACTAAGGGGCAGTCTGCGTCGGGAAAGCTTTGGTATCGGATGGGGTGAATTCGAAGCGGATCAGCCATTCACTGGGAACGCTGTGTCCGTTGATTTCCGGTGAAGTGAATTGCCAGCGGCGGGCGGCGTTCAATGCGAGGTCGGCGAAATACGGGCTGGGGCCGGGAGCATCAGGTTCTGCTTGCGAAACGTTGCCCGCGGGATCGACGTGAACGCGGACGGTGACACGCACGGTTCCGTGAATCGTGTCTCGCGCTTTCTCGGAAACGTCCGGCAAAATTTGGTCGAGGACTTCACCGCGCGCGGGAGAAGGGGCGGCGGCCTTCGATTCATTCGCCGATGGGGGAGTATCGGTGCGCAGAGAGGCAGGGGCAGGAGCTGCGGCGGGCGCCGACCCGGCTGGAGCGGACGGGCGCTGAGATTGTGCCGCCGAATTCTTCGCCGGGGCGGTCTTCAAGGAATTCTGTGATGAGGGTTTTGGAGGTGGCGTTTCGCGACGCGCAGGCTTTTCGGCTGGTTTCGGCTGAGAAGCGGGCTGCGCGGATGCCGATGTCGTGGATGAAGAAGATTCGGGGCGACGGCTGAGAATTTTCGGGAGCGCGATGATTGCGACGACGACGAGGATTGCGGCAGCGAGAGGCACAACGTAGTTAGGAAGAACGAGGGTTTGCCTTGGCGGCCTCGCGATTTCAGGAGGAAGCGGCGGCAGTATCGGCCGTGGCGCCATCGGCTTTGGAATCTGCAGCCTCGCCGCTGGGACCGCCGGAACCGGTGGGGGCGGCGCCGTCAACGGAGAAACGGATTGCGCTGCGGCTGCGGCGACCGCGACGGGATTGAGGGACGCAGCGATTTCGGCAATGGTGCAGCGGCGCTTGGGGTCACGGCGGAGGGCGTGACGCACGATGTCGAGGAAGGGTTGCGGAAGAGTGTCGGGGAAAATTGGATTCGCTTGATTGTCCAACGGCAAAACGGGCAGCTGCTGCGTGAGGGCCTCAACGAGGGTCACGCCCAAAGACCAGACATCGGCGCCAACGGACAGTGTGGAGTTCGCAACTTCGGGGGCGTCATAAGCATCGGACCTGCGCGATGGTCTACGAGACTCGCCCGCGGGGAAAAGAGTGTCGCTGGAGAGCTTGAGCCGATCGGCAGCGGCGAGAACGTTTGAGGGCTTGATGTGCGAATGAACGAGGCCTTTGTCGTGGAGATAAACGAGCGCATCGAGCACGGGTTCGAGCATTTCGCGAGCTTCGGATGTCGAGAGAGGACGCTGGGGGAGAATCTGCGAGAGATCTTCCTCGGCATATTCCATCACGACATAGAGAAGATCCATGTTTCCGAGGCGGCAGCGGCCCGCGCCGAACAAGCGAAGCAAATTAGGATGAGTGAGTTGCGCAGCACGGCGCCAGAGGGAAAGCTGAAGATCGGCGGAAGTACTCGCGGGGATGAATTTGATGGCGGCTTTTTGAGCGGGTGGATCGGCGAGTTGGGTGAGGAAGACGGCCGAATAATCCGTGCCGCCCACGTACTGCTGAAGCGGGAAATTGTTGTCAATGACCTGACCTTCGCATTGCTTCCAGGCATCGGTCATATTGCACCTCCAACCGCGAATTCCTGCTCGCCGCGAACGGAGACACTCCCATCTGCGCGGTGTACGACCGGCGAAAGAGCACGGCGGCGTCTCAGACAGGGCTGGGGTGACGAGAGTTCTGATTCGCAGGCGCCTGGGGCCGGGCGCTCGTCGTCTTCATTCTGGCACGAAATGAGGAGGAAGGGCGAGTGTGATGCTTATCGGTTATGGAGGCGCTTGCGGCGGGGGTGCGGAAGGCGTTTGGGGTACTTACTCTTTTTCAGCCGCAGCTTTTTGGCGCGCCAACGCGGGGCGAAGGAGACGCTTCGGGCCGCTGACGAAGGGATTGCCGCGCTCATAGAAGCGAAGAAGCTGGTCGGCGGCGCGGGAGAGCCCGATGCGGACAGTTTTGCCGATGGGCCCAACAGGATGGTTCGTGACGGCAAGCCAAAGGGGACCGGGAGCGCAGAGGTCGAGCCCGTCGTGGCGGCAATTGATTTGCAGGGCCGCGGCGAGACGGCCGGGGCCACGGGTGAGATCGAGAAGGCGAACTGTCCGGCGATGGCGCTGCATGAGTTCGATGCCTTCCAAAGGTTCGAGAGCTCGGATGAGGATCGCGGCCGCGGTTCCGGGAGGCTCGCTGACCACGTTCAACATGAAATGCGCACCGTAGTTGAAGAAGACATAGACGTGCCCTGGAGCGAGATACATGGAGCGAATCCGCGGCGTGGGGCCACGGAAGTGATGGCCGGCGGGATCTCCGGGTGGATAGGCTTCGGTTTCAACGATGCGTCCGCTGAGGCGGCCAGCAGGAAGGTCATGGACTACAACTTTGCCGATGAGGAAGCGCGCGAGAGCGATGGTGTCATGAGGAAGTTCGGAAGTATGCAAACGACGAATCGTGAATTCTTGCGTTGGGGCTCCCTTACCGCGGCGCGCTGAGGGCATGGGATGCCGAGTCAGGGCGAGAGGACACGCTGAAGGTCGCCCGGGGAAACGAGATCGCGATACTCGGAGTGCTTGCCGATGAAGCTGGAGACATAGGGACAGAGCGGAACAACACGAAGATGATTGACTCGGGCGAAGTCGAGGGCAGTGTGTGCGAGTTTGGAGGCGAGGCCTTTCCCTTCAAGCGGCGGCGGCACTTCCGTGTGGGTAAAGACGATGCGGTCGGGGAAGCGGCGATAGGCGATGAAGGCACGCGGGCTGTCAACGCTCGTCTCGAAGCGCTGAGCTTCTTCGTTGTTGGTGACGGTGACGCGGGCAAGATTCAGATCCACTTGTTACCTCGTAGCCTTGGCGATTTTTTCATTCCGAAAATAACGTAGCGCGCCGGAAGGGCACTGGCCAACCTGCTGGATGATGTGCTCGGTTCCCGCGCCTTCCATATTGATCCACGGGCGAGCGTTGACGTTGAAGACTTCGCCCAGCCCTTGAACGCATTTCGCGGAGTGAATGCAGACGCCGGGTTTCCAAATGACGGTAATTTCTCCGTTGGTGTAGGTCTTTTCGGATTCGCTCATGCGGCCCTCCGGGTGACCGGGAAAGTCTAGCAGGGAATTCAGAAAAATCACGGGGTTGCGGAGTCGGGAGGCTCGTTGTTGAACAGCCGGGCGAGCTCGGCGTGTTCGATGACCACAGCAGGGTCGCGCTGAATTGCGACGAAATATTTTTTCTGGAAGGTGTCGCCGGATTCGGTGGGTACAAACATTTTTCTGGCGAGGGAGAAAGCCACGCTGGTGTGCTCGGGAGTGACGGGTTCTTTGGCGGCGAGAGTTTCGTCGATGCGCACGACGAATTCGGAAATGTTATGGAGCCAGGCGAATTGTGCGTGGTCCACGACGAGCCGGAAGAGTTCGCCGGTGTTGACGTGGCCGTGCTCCCGCTCATAGTCGCGGCGCTCCATTTCGAGGAGTGTCTTGTGAAGGCGGAGAAGAGCGAGGCGGAGCGTGATCAGCTTTTCGCGGGCCACAGTGTCGTTATTCGAGGGGTATAGGTTGGAGTTTGAGGAATCCATGTTCGAATGACACCTCTATTGTCTGACAGTCGACAAACAAATTCAAAAGGAACTCGCGAAGAACAATTCTTTGACACGGAGTGCGCGGAGCGCACGGAGGTCAGAAAGAGGGAGGGACAAAACAGAAGAAAGTAACAAAAAACTTTATACCTGTGACTTAGAACTTAGAACTGAAGACTCAGAGCCGAAAACTGAATCAGGATCAATTGTGATAGCGCTGCTCGCCGACGGGAAGGGCGATGGGAATGCGGTTGCCCGGAGGCGGGAGCGGGCAGGTGGAAAAGGGAGTGTAGGCGCAAGGAGGGTTTTCGAGGCGATTGAAATCGAGAACCAGCTCGCCCGGTTTTTCGAGGCCGTTGGTGGGAAAACCGGTGTAAAGAAAGCGGCAGGCGCCGTACGTGGTCGTGGAACTGGTGATGTCGCGAAGAATGAAGAAGAGTTTGGCCACGGCGGGATCTTCGAGGACGGGCTCGAGGCGGAATGTTTTTCCGGCGAGAGTGAATTCAGTGGCGCCTGGGACTGGTTGATCGTAATTGGTGCCGACGAGTGTAGCGAGAGTGATGACCTTGGGCGGGGAATAGGGGATCCATTTGGCGGTGACGCGGTAAGTTGCGTCTGGCGGATACCATTTCAGTCCGTGAAAACCGGTGATGGAAGGAGAATGAGAATCTTTGATGCGGAGAGCAAAGCGATTCTGGCGGCGGATGACGTACAGATTCAGGGTGCCGATTGTCAGATGTGGCGACACCTTGTCTTGGTTAGCTTCGGCGTGAAGCGGTTGCGGTTTCGCAGGTGCGCCGGCAACGAGAAAGTCTTTCGGGAAGCCACCATCAGGGGGATTCAGGGTGACGGTTTCGCCTTCAAGATGAAGAACGGCGAAATGCGCGGGCCCCGCTGCGAGGTGAATCTTGTTGTCCCCTGCCGAGCCAACGGAATTGTCGCCGGGCTCGAGCCATTCCAGGCCGGTGAGAGAAAGCCAGCCGTCGGGCTTCAGGAGGTCAGCGGTGTATTCAGCACGCCAGGAGACGAGGTCTTTCTGCCAGGAGGCATCCTGGGCGAGCGCCGGCGCGGAAAGATAAGCGCAGGCAAAGACTGCGAGCACCGTTGTGGCGAGAGAAGTCCGGGAACGCATACGGAAGTATAGCTCACGTTCGGACCTATGCGAACGTTCGAGAGATCACAGGGAGGAGTGACACGGGTCACAGAAGGGCCGGGGCTTTGCTTTTGGAAAGTGCGGGAAGGATGCGGTGATGCCGGTCCGGCGCTGGAGGAGAACTCTTGCCGCTTTCTAATGAAGGAGTTAAGCGTGTGACGGAAAATTCGCTGACGCTAACGAGAATGCCGCCGAAGAGTGTATGCTTTGGAGCGTTTGACCGGGTGGAGGGTTGGCCGCTTGTTGAAATCGCTTGAGCGCCTCTCCTCAATAGATTGTTGGCAATCTCCAAAAGCATTTTTGGTTCATGGTATCGGAGGAAGCCGCATGATCGTCGGTATTCCGCGAGAGACCTTTCCGAGCGAGCGGCGAGTGGCGCTAGTGCCGGCCACGGTCCCCAATCTGACAAAGGCCGGTTTGCAGGTGGTGATGGAAGCGGGAGCCGGAGTGGAAGCGGGTTATCCGGACGCTGATTACGCCGCCAAGGGCGCGAAGATTCTTGCCGATCGGGCCGAAGTGTTTCGAACGGCGGACATCCTTGTACAGATCCTGTGTTATGGATCCAACGACAAGACGGGCAAAGCCGATGTCGCACTGTTCCGACGCGACCAGGTTCTGATCGGATTCTTACGGCCGCTGGGTTCGCTCGAGACCATCCAGGAAATCGCGGGCAAGGGTGTGACTTCGTTTTCCGTGGAGTTGATGCCGCGGACCACGCGCGCGCAGAGCATGGACGCGCTCTCCTCCATGGGCACGATTTGCGGATACAAGGCGGTCATCATTGCGGCGGATAAACTGCCGCGTATTTTTCCCATGCTCACGACGGCGGCGGGAACCATTACTCCCGGCCGCGTTTTCGTCATTGGCGCGGGGGTGGCGGGTCTGCAGGCGATTGCTACGGCGCGGCGGCTCGGGGCGGTGGCCTCTGCCTACGATTTGCGCCCTGCCGCCAAGGAGCAGGTGCAAAGCTTGGGTGGAAGGTTCGTCGAGCTTCCCATAGAGGCCAAAGACGCCGAGGATCTGCGCGGGTACGCGCGCCCGCAGGATGAAAGTTTTTATCGAAGGCAGCGCGAGCTGCTGGGAAAAGTCGTGGCCGAAAGCGACGTGGTGATCACTGCGGCCGTTATCCCGGGGAAGAAACCGCCGGTTCTTGTTACGAAAGAGATGGTGGCGAATATGGCCCCGGGATCAGTGATTGTGGACTTGGCGGCGGAACGCGGGGGGAATTGCGAGCTGACGCAGCCGGGGGAGCTTGTAGTGGAGCACGGCGTGACGATTATCGGGTGGTTCAACCTGGCCAGCGCCGTTCCGTATCACGCGAGCCAGATGTACGCGCGAAACGTGAGCGCGTTCCTCCTCCACCTCGTCAAAGAGGGAAAGCTGCAGCTCAATTTAGAAGACGAGATTGTGCGCGACACCCTGCTGACACGGGGCGGGGAAGTGGTTAACGCTCGCGTCAGAGATTTTTTTTCGCTCCCAGTCTTGCTGGCTGAACCGAAGGAGGTGGCGAAATCATGAAGCTGGATCTGCTCACCAGCCTCTACGTTTTCATGCTGGCCGCGTTTATCGGGTTTGAAGTGATCCGCCGGGTTTCTCCTCTCCTGCACACACCATTGATGTCATTGACGAACGCCCTCGATGCGATCGCCGTCGTGGGAGCGATCATCCTGGCCGGCGAGTACCACGAGCACAGGGCCCTGCTTGCCAAAATCCTGGGAACGATCGCCATCGTAGCCGCTACGAGCAACATCGTGGGCGGGTTCTTGATCACCGACCGAATGCTCAGGATGTTCAAGGCGAGCGGGCCGAAGAAACCATGAACAACCTGCCCGGCGCGGAACACATTATTGAGATTACCTACCTCATAGCCACCGCGCTTTTCATCCTCTCGCTCAAGTGGCTGAGCTCACCGAAGACCGCGCGCCGCGGAGTCTTTGCCGGCGAGCTGGGTATGCTGCTTGCGGTTGCCGGGACGTTACTGCACCACGGCATCGTGGAATACAAGTGGATCCTGATTGCCCTGGTGCTGGGATCGATTATCGGGGTGCCGCTGGGCGAAGTGGCGATGACCGCGGTGCCGCAGCGGACCGCGCTGAGCCATGCGTTTGGGGCGCTCTGCGTAACGCTGGTCGGGACGGCGGAGTTTTATTTGCGTGCGCCCGATGTGCCGCCATTCATGATGGCGGTGCTCTCCATGGAAGTGATTCTTGGCTCGCTGACGTTTACCGGCAGTTTGATGGCAGCAGGGAAATTACAGGAAGTATTGCCGCAGCGGCCGATCACCTATAAAGGGCAAAACATTGTTAACCTCGGGCTACTCGGGGTGGCCATCGTGGTTGCAGGAGTGCTGGTGGCGCATCCGGAAAGGACGCAGCTCTTCCCGGTGATTGTCGGTATTCCGCTGGTGTTCGGCGTCATGATGATTATCCCCATCGGCGGCGCCGACATGCCGACGGTCATCTCGCTCTTGAATTCATACGCCGGGCTCTCCGCCGCGGCGATGGGGTTCGTGCTGGAAAGCAAACTTCTGATCATCGCAGGCGCACTGGACGGGGCATCGGGTTTCATTCTTTCGGTGAACATGTCGAAAGCGATGAACCGGTCGTTTTCGAACGTGCTTTTCGGCGCCTTTGGGCAGCAGCAGACGGCGGCTGCCGGTGCGCATGAGGCGCGCCCGGTGCGCAGTGCTACGGCTGAGGAAGCGGCGGGGATTCTCGCAGCGGCCAACAAAGTGGTCATTGTTCCGGGTTATGGAATGGCGGTGGCCCAGGCGCAGCATAAAGTGCGCGAGCTCTACGATGCCCTGACAAAGCGCGGCGTGGATGTGAAGTTCGGAATCCACCCGGTCGCGGGCCGCATGCCCGGCCACATGAATGTACTGCTCGCCGAAGCAGACATTCCCTACGACAAGCTGCTGGACATGGAAGAGATCAACGGCGAATTTCCGCAGACGGATGTCGCGCTCGTGATCGGCGCAAACGACGTCACCAATCCCGCCGCGCGCACCGATCCCACCAGCCCCATCTATGGCATGCCCATTCTGGATGTCGACAAGGCCCGTACCGTCATGGTCATCAAGCGCAGCATGGCGGCGGGCTTTGCGGGCATCGATAACCCGCTTTATTACCTGAATAAAACGCTGATGCTGTTTGGAGATGCGAAGTCGTTTGTGAACTCCATTATGCGCGAGCTTGGCGGCGGACACGAGTAGCTAATCAGCGATCGGATTTATGAATATATAATCAGTTATCCGTGATCCGAGGTCGCAGCGGCTTTCCAACGAAACTTTAGAAGAGATCCCCCACACCCCGGGGCATTTGTATGATTATGAAAACAAGGGGCTTGTGAAATGGGCAATCCGTAACCTATTGATTCTAAAGGGGCGCTGTGGCGCCTCCAGGGCAGAGGAGTGCGCAAGAATATCAAAAGAAATGAGTTAAGAGTAAAGGAGCGCAAGATCAGTTACCCGAACAAACGGAGGAATCTTCAGCCTTGTTTCGCGCTAATACCCACACCCATTATAGCTCGTGGTGATGGGAAGTCAAGAAAAACGTTCGGCGAAAGGGAGCCCTCTCCACGGGGCTAGTAATGATCCATCTGTGATCATTTGGCGTCGTGAAAGATGATGCCCAGGGTGTAGCGCGTGCCTCGATGCACGCGGCTGACGCCATGCCGCAAATTCACCCGATAATACCCGCGAGCGCCTTTCACGGGACGATAACGAGTCGTGAAAACGATCGCCTGGCCCTGATCCGCATGGACCACTTCGGCTCTTGATTGAGCCCGCGGTTGCTGTTCCACCAGGATAAATTCTCCGCCCTCCCAATCGCGGCCGTATTGGCCAAGCATGAAAACCATCTGCAACGGGAAGCTCACCTCTCCATAAATGTCTTGATGGAGGCAGTTGTAACCGCCCGCCTCATAATGCAGCAGCAGCGGCGTGGGTTTTGTCTGCCCGGCCTTGCGGCAGACTCTCAGGAAGGCGGCGTGGTCCTCGGGGTATCGGAGACCCGTCATACCCAAAGGCTCGGCCCAGCGATTCGCGATCCCGGCGAGGTGAGGGTAGGCGTTCGTCCGCAAATTCGAGACCAATTCAGGGAGCGGATGGCCGAAATATTTGTAATCGCCGATGCCAAACCGATAGCGCTCCATGATGATCTGACCGCGAAAGCGGCTCTCATCTTTATACAGCGCCGTGAGAGATGCGCATTCGGCGGGGGAGAGAATCGGGTCCACGACCGCGTATCCGCGGCTGGAAAGCGATTCCTCCGCAGTCTTCCAATCCAAGGCGTCCATTCGTTCGCCGACCGAAAGAATCTCAGAAGTTTTTCGAGCTGGCTCTGGCATGCGTTCCCTCGCGAACCGCGGATGCCGGCGAATCAAACTACAGTTTAGAGCACATTGCGGTAGCGAATCTATCCGATCTGCGCCGTCAAATTCGTTCTTTGATTGCCAAGCTAAAAAAGCGAGGGGCACGTTGACCATCGCGGCTGCGATAAGTGCATAAGATCATCGTTTGATTCGGTGCTATAGTGAGGGGCGGCCCCAGCCGAACAGGCCGCGTCATCGTCTCGCTGGAAAAAGACGCCGCTTACTTCAATTGCGCTTGTCCGCGTGTTGAGGAGGCTCAAATGGACGGAAACCAATCGAATCTGAAAGGCTCGCGCAGGTCGTTCCTCCAGTTATCGGCCGCGGCGGCAGGAGCCATGGTGCTGCGGATTGCGACCGAGCCCATGCTTGCCGCGGAAGATCGCACCAATTTCCCTCCCGGCTCAATCGTCATCAACGCCAACGAAAATCCACTCGGACCGTGCGATGCGGCGAGGAAGGCCGTCGCGGAGATTGCCCCGCAGGGAGGGCGGTACTCTTACTGGTTGACGGATGAACTGGTGAAAACATTTGCGGAGGGCCAGGGCCTCAAACCGGAAAATGTGCGCATCTTTCCCGGCTCGAGCGAGCCGCTGCATTTTGCGGTGCTGGCGTTCACTTCGCCCGCCCGGAGCTACGTCACAGCGGATCCCGGCTACGAAGCCGGCATGCGCGCGGCCAAATACTCCGGCGCGCGCGTGGTCAAGGTCCCGCTGACAAAAGCGTATTCCCACGATACGCAGGCGATGATCGCGGCGGCTCCCGATGCCGGTCTCTTCTACGTCTGTACGCCGAACAATCCGACAGGAACGTTGACGCCGCATTCCGACATTGAACGCTTGGTTGCCGGGAAACCGAAAGGGTCGGTGGTTCTGGTGGA
>WNFP01003416.1_pt1 | contig 12747 bp, 6 predicted proteins | sample 5400201 | NCBI WGS metagenome assembly WNFP01 (sample SAMN13153355, study PRJNA577476) | soil metagenome | isolation source: 115 cm saprolite under Madrone tree | place: USA:California | collected 2016-06-14
AGGAACGCCAGGTCAAGGCGGTCCGCGCGCGCAAGCGCCTCGACAAGCTGCTGGAGAAGAGCCGCCTCGCGGTCTTCGAGCTGACGCCCGAGCTGGTGGTCCGCAGGACCAACCCGGCCGCCGCGAAACTCGCGGGGAGCAAGCAGGGGGAGCTGAAGGGGAAGAAGATCTTCGAGGTCCTCCAGCCGCTGGGCACCGCCGACGTGCCGGAGAAGTGGTCGCGCAAGCTGGCCAGGGGCGAGCCGGTGGCGCGCACGCTGGCCTGCACCGGGCCGGACGGGCGCCCCATCGCCTGCGACTGGGTGCTGCTCCCACGCTTGCGCAAGGACGGGTCGGTGTTCCGCGTCACCGCCGTGCTGCGCGATCAGACCGAGGTGGTGGAGAAGCACGACTCGATCCGGGATCGGGAAGAGCGGCTCTCGCTCGCCCTGGCCGGCAGCGCCGACGTGCTCTGGGACTGGGACCTGATCACGAACCAGCTCCATCTCTCCCCGCGCTGGCGCGAGCTGCTGGGGTTGTCCACGGCCGCGACCGGCACTCCGGCGGACTGGCTGGAGCGCGTGCATCCCGAGGACGCGGCGCCTTTGCGCGCCGCGCTCACCGCGCACTCCGAAGGACGGACCCTCTCCTTCGAGCACGAGCACCGGGTCCGCAACAACGACGGCGACTGGCGCTGGCTCCTGGTGCGCGGCACGGCCCAGAGGGACGCGAAGGGCGCCGCCGTGCGGGTCGCCGGCCTGATGAGCGACATCACGCGCCACCGCACCCTGGTGGAGCGGATGGCGCACGACGCCCGCCACGACGGGCTCACCGGCCTGCCGAACCGCACCCTGTTCCTCGACCTGCTTCGCCACTCCTTCGGCCGGACCCGCCGCCACGAAGACTACCGGTTCGCCGTGCTGTTCATCGACATCGACCGGTTCAAGATGGTGAACGACGCCTTCGGGCACGAGACGGGCGACCACTTGCTGCAGCAGATCGGCCGCCGCCTGGAGTCGTGCTTGCGCGAAGGCGACACGCTGGCGCGGCACGGCGGCGACGAGTTCACCATGTGGCTGGACGACGTGCGGGGATCGACCGACGCGGTGCGCGTGGCCGACCGCGTGCACGAGGTGATGCGCGAGACCTTCGAGCTGGCCGAGGGCCAGCGGGTCCAGTCCAGCGCCAGCATCGGGGTGGCGGTGGGCTCGTCGCAGTACCAGAAGGCGGAGGACGTGCTCCGCGACGCCGACGTGGCGATGTACCGCGCCAAGGCGCTGGGCAAGGCGCGGACGGCGGTGTTCCAACGCGACGTGCCGGAGGGCGCGCCGGCGCATCTCCAGCTCGAGAGCGACCTGCGCAGCGCCCTGGTCCGCAACGAGCTCCTGGTCCACTACATGCCCATCGTCGACTTGATGACGGGCAAGGTCCGCGCGGTGGAGGCGCTGGCGCGGTGGCAGCATCCGCGGCTCGGGCTGGTGCCGCCGTCCAAGTTCATCGGCCTCGCCATGGAGACGGGGCTGATCGCCTCCATCGACCAGTGGGTCCTGCAGACCGCTTCGCGACAGCTCCACGACTGGCGGCGCGACATCGCCACCGCCAACCGGCTCTCGATCTCGGTGAACTTCTCCCGGAGCCTGCTGGAGCAGGCGGACGTGGGTGCGCAGATCGATCGGGTGCTGCGCGAGTCGCAGCTCGCGCCCGGCGATCTGAACATGGACATCAACGAGAGCGTCCTGGCGCCGGACAACGGCATCGACGCGCTCGCCGACCTGCACCAGCGCGGCCACAAGCTGCACATGGACGACTTCGGCACCGGCCAGGGCTGGCTGCGGCACCTGCACAAGATCGAGGTGGACAGCATCAAGATCGACCGCTCGTTCCTGGCGGGCGGCGCCGATCGGGACCGGCAGGTGCTGACGCGCATCGTCCAGATCGCGCGCGACCTGGGCAAGACCGTGATCGCGGAGGGCGTGGAGACGAAGGACCAGGCGCGGCTCGTCCGCGAGGTGGGCTGCTCGTTCGCGCAAGGGTTCTTCTTCAGCCCGCCCCTCGACCCGGCGAAGACGGGGGTGCTGTTGCAGGAAGGCGTGCTGGACGTGGTGTGAGATGCGGTTCGAGCTCGTCGCCTTCGACCTGTACGGAACGCTGCTCGACGTGAGCGGGCTGGCGAAGCGGCTCGAGCCGTTCGCCGGTCCGGACAGCGCAGTGCTCCTCGCCCGCTGGCGCAAGGCGCAGCTCGAGCGCACCTGGCGCGAGAAGGTCTACCAGCCCTTCGACGTGGTGACGGAGCGCGCTCTCGCCGAGGTCGCTCCCGCGATCGACCCCAAGACGCGGGCGAAGATGTGCGAGACATGGCTCTCCTTGCCCGCGTTCCCCGACGCGCGGACGACGCTGGATTCCTTGCGCAAGGCCCGGGCGCGGCGCGCCATCCTCTCCAATGGCACGCCGGCGATGATCCGCGCCGCGCTCTCCGCGGCGGAGCTGGAGGTCGACGAGGTGCGCAGCGCGGACGAAGTGCGGGCGTACAAGACCGATCCTCGCGTCTACGCGCTCCTGCCGCGCGAGCGGACGCTGTTCGTCAGCGGCAACGGTTGGGACGCGGCGGGGGCCAAGCGCAACGGATTGAAGGTCGCCTGGATCGACCGGGGAACGCCGGCGCCCGACGTCGAGCCCGACTTCCACCTGCATTCGCTGGCCGACGTCGCCGCCCTCCTCTGGCGCGAGCACGGCGTCCGGGTGGTGAAGAGCGGGGAGCTGGACACGAACACTGCGCAGACGCCGGGCATGTCGCGGGCGGCGGCGATCACGCACGCCCGCATCGGCGCGGAGAAGATCTGGGCAGGAACGGTGAGCATCCACGCCAACGCGAAGACGGGCGCCCATCACCACGGAGCGCTGGAGTCGATCATCTACGTCGTCCGCGGCCGCGCGCGGATGCGCTGGGGAGAGAAGCTCGAGTACACGGCGGAAGCGGGCCCCGGCGACTTCATCTACGTGCCGCCCTGGGTCCCGCACCAGGAGATCAACGCCAGCCGCGACGAGCCGCTGGAGTGCGTGCTCGTGCGCAGCGGCCAGGAGCCGGTGGTGGTCAACCTGGACATCGCGCCGGCCGAGCCGCCGGAAGAAGTGAAGTGGATCGATCCGATCCACCGCGGCTGAGGGTAGACTGCGGCCCGCCATGCAAGGTGTCCTGGCGCCGGTCCTCACTCCGTTCGATCGGGACCTGAATCCCGACCCCGCGCGCTTCGCGCGTTTCTGCAAGTCGCTGCTCGAGGAGGGATGCTCCGCGCTGGCTCCCTTCGGAACCACCAGCGAGGCGAACTCGCTCTCCGTGGACGAGCGCGAGCGGCTGCTGGACGCGCTCCTGGAAGCCGGCATTCCGCCGGAAAAGCTCGTCCCCGGCACGGGCTGCGCCGCCGTGACGGATACCGCGCGCCTGACCCGGAAGGCGGCGCGCGCCGGCTGCGCGGGCGTCTTGATGCTGCCGCCGTTCTATTACAAGAACCTGACCGCGGAGGGGCTGTACCGCAGCTTCGCGCAGGCGATCGATCGCGCCGGAGACTCGCGGGTGCGCGTGTACCTGTACCACATCCCCCAGGTCTCCCAGGTCGCGATCCCGCTGCGCGTGATCGAGCGGCTGCTCGAGGCCTATCGGGGCGTGGTGGTGGGGATCAAGGACAGCTCCGGCGATTTCGCAAACACGCGCGCGATGCTCCGCGCCTTCCCCGGCTTCGAGGTCTTCGTCGGCAGCGAGAAGTTCCTCCTCGCCAATCTCCGCGAGGGCGGGGCCGGGTGCATCACCGCCACGGCCAACGTGAACGCGCCCGCCATCGCCCGCGCCTTCCGCGAGCGCACCGAGGAGCGGCAGCGGGAGATCGACCGGGTGCGGGAGAGGTTCGACAAGCTGCCGCTGATCGCCGCGCTCAAGGAGACGCTGGCCCTCCGCACCGGCGACGATTCCTGGCGCGCCGTGCGTCCGCCGCTCGTCGAGCTCTCGCCGGAAGAGCGCAAGCTCCTCAGGGCAAGCGAAAGTCCTTGAGCTGCTCGCGCAGCGCCGACTTGAGGAACTTCCCCGTCGCCGTCCGCGGGATCTGCTGCAGGAAGACGAAGGCGTCGGGCAGCCAGAACTTCGCGAACCGGCTCTCCAGCCAGGCGCGCAGCTCGGTATCCGCCGCTTTGGCGCCCTCCTTGAGCACGACGCAGGCGACGGGCCGCTCGTCCCACTTCGGGTGCGCGACCGCCACCACCGCCGCCTCCTTCACCGCCGGGTGCCCCATCAGCGCGTTCTCCACCTCGACCGAGCTGATCCATTCGCCGCCGCTCTTGATCAGGTCCTTCGAGCGGTCGGTGATGCGCACGTACCCTTCGGGGTCGATGGTGACCACGTCGCCGGTCCGGAACCAGCCGTCCGAGGTGAACTTGTCCGCCTCTTCCGGGTTCTTGAAGTAGCTGCGCGCGACGCAGGGGCCGCGCACGTGCAGCTCGCCCATCGACTTGCCGTCCCACGCCACTTCGCCCTCGTCGCCCACCGCGCGGACGTCGACCAGGGGGACCGCGGTGCCCTGCGTGGCGCGGATGCGGAACCGCTCCGCGTCCGGAGCGCTCGCCGCGCTGCCCAGGGTCCGGCAGATGGTGCCGATGGGAGACATCTCGGTCATGCCCCAGGCGTGGATGATCGGCAGCCCGTGCCGCTTCTCGAACGATTCGATCATCGACTGCGGCACGGCCGAGCCGCCCACCAGCATGGTGCGCAGCGACCGCAGATCGTACTTGCCCGGGTTGCGGTCGAGGTGCTCGAGCACCCCGAGCCAGACGGTGGGGACGCCGGCGGTGAACGTCACCTTCTCCCCGGCGAGCAGCTCGAGAACGCTCGGCGGGTCCAGGTGCGGGCCGGGGAAGACCAGCTTTGCTCCGACCATCGTGCAGCTGAACGGCAGGCCCCAGGCGTTGACGTGGAACAGCGGCACGACCGGGAGGACGACGTCCCCCCGCGAGAGCCCCATCGAGTCCGGCAACGCCGAGGTGAGCGAATGCAGCACCAGCGTCCGATGCGAGTAGAGGACGCCCTTGGGCTTTCCGGTGGTGCCCGAGGTGTAGCAGATGCCCGCGGCGTCGTTCTCCCCGATGCGCGGCGGGGAGAAGTCCGGCGACTCGCGCTCGATCAGCTGCTCGTAGTCGATCGCGCCCTCGGGCGTGGGCTGGCCGTGGCCCCAGAAGATCACGTGGCGCGGCTTGACCTCGGGGCGGATGCGCTCCCAGAGGGGCCACAGGCAATCGTCGACCAGCACCGCCGAGTCGTCGGCGTGGTTGATGATGTACGCCAGGTCCTGCACCGAGAGGCGCGGATTGAGCGTGTGCAGCACGCCCCCGCAGAGTGGAATGCCGAAATAGGCCTCCAGATGGCGGCCGTGGTTCCAGGCCAGCGTCGCCACCCGGTCGCCGGGCTTCACGCCCAGCCGCGTGAGCGCGTTGGCAAGCTTCTGGGCGCGCTTGTGGAACTCTCCATAGGTGCTGCGCTGGATCGACCGGTCCGGCCGCCGCCACACGATCTCGTTGGCCGCGAAATACCTGCGCGCCCGATCGAGGAAGTGCACCAGCGTGAGCGGGACTTGCATCATCAGTCCGTCCATGGCGCCTCCTGGCTGCGGGTCAGGACCTTACACCCTTGAAATGCAGCCCGTCCCGCGGCGTAAGATGCGCGCCCTCCCGGAGGCCGCATGCACACCTCGCTGGTCCTCGCTGCCCTTCTGTCCGCTGCCGCGACCCCGCCGCTCACCGTCGACGAGATCGTCGCGCGCCACGTCGACGCGCGAGGAGGGGCGGCCAGGCTCGCCGCACTGCAGAACCTCAAGGTGACGGGCAGGGTGGTCTTCGGCGGCGACGATTTCGCCATCACCGCCGAGTTCGCGCAGGTGCGCAAGCGCCCGGCCCGCATCCGCACCGAGGCCACGCTGCAAGGGCTGACGGCCATCGACGCGTACGACGGGAGCGACAGCTGGAGCGTCGACCCCTTCCAGGGCCGCAAGGATCCCTTCCGCACCACCGCCGACGAGGCCCGCGGGCTGGCGCAGGACGCGGATCTCGACGGGGCGCTGATCGGCTGGCGGGAGAAGGGGAACCAGGTCCGGTATCTGGGGACCGAGGACGTCGACGGAACCCCGGCGCACAAGCTGCGCGTCGCGCTCAAGGACGGGGACGTCCAGTACGTCTACCTGGACCCCGATTACTTCCTGGAGATCCGCCGGGTGAGCGAGCGCAAGATCCGCGGCTCGGAGCGGGTCACCGAGACGGACTTCGGGTCGTATGTGCAGGTGAACGGCGTCTGGATCCCCAGCTCCATCGAGTCCGGGCGGAAGGGCGGCCCGAAGACCCAGCGCTTGACCCTGGAGAGCGTCGAGGCCAACGTGCCGCTCGACGACGCGCTCTTCAAATTTCCCGCAGGTCCCGGCGCCCGCGCCATCCTGCCGCCCGAGCGGCCCACGCCGCTCGCGGCCCAGCCGCCGCCGCTGAAGGGCAGAGGCGCGGCGCCGGGCATCGACGCCGGCGTCATCTCCGGTCTCAACGCCCGGAACATCGGGTCGGCCACCATGAGCGGGCGCATCTCCGCGATCGCCGGGCGCAAGCTGGACGGCAAGGTCCTGCTGTACGTGGGCTCGGCAAGCGGCGGCGTGTGGAAGAGCCTCGACGGCGGGACCACCTTCAAGCCGGTCTTCGACAAACAGCCCGTCCAATCCATCGGCGCGGTGGAGATCGACCCCAAGAACCCCGACGTCGTCTGGGTGGGCACCGGCGAGTCCTGGACCCGCAACTCCGTCTCCATCGGCGACGGCGTCTACAAGTCCATCGACGGCGGCGAGAGCTGGACCCACATGGGGCTGCCGAAGAGCGAGCGGATCACGCGGATCCGGGTCGATCCGCGCAACAGCGACACCGTGTACGTCTGCGCCCCCGGCAAGCTTTGGAGCGACAGCCCCGATCGCGGCCTCTACAAGACCACCGACGGGGGAAGGACCTGGGACTTGATCCTCACCGGCCCGAACCTGTCCACGGGCTGCAGCACCCTGGCGATGGATCCCAAGAACGCGGACGTGCTCTACGCGGGCCTCTGGGACTTCCGCCGCAAGGGCTGGACGTTCCGCTCCGGCGGGAACGGGCCCGAGGCGCAAAGCGCGAGCGCCCTCTTCAAGTCGCAGGACGGCGGGAAGACCTGGACGGAGCTGAAGGGGCTGGGCCCCAAGCCCTGGGGCCGGGTGGAAGTCGCCGTCGCGCCCAGCAGCGGCAACGTGGTGTACGCGTTCGTCGAGTCGACCGCTTCCGCGCTCTGGCGCTCCAGCGACGGCGGCGACTCGTGGGAGAAGCGGGACGACAGCCAGATGATGGTGTGGCGGCCGTTCTACTTCGCCCGGCTGATCGTCGACCCGGTGAACCCCGAGCGGGTGTTCAAGCCCGACCTGGACCTGATCGCCAGCGAGGACGGCGGCCGCAGCTTCGCCCGAGTCGCCGGGTTCAACTCCCACGGCGACTGGCACGATCTCTGGGTCGATCCGGAAAACCCCAAGCACATCGTCGCCGGCAACGACGGCGGGCTCTACATCTCGTTCGACGGCGGGAACCGGTGGTGGAAGAACAACAACCTGCCAGTGTCGCAGTTCTACCATGTGGCCGTCGACGACCGGGACCCGTACCGCGTCTACGGCGGTCTCCAGGACAACTCGAGCTGGGTGGCGCCGAGCGCGTACGGCGGCGGGATCACCAACAGCGTCTGGGAGAACGTCTACACCGGCGACGGCTTCTGGACCGTGCCCGATCCGACCGACCCCGAGGCCGTCTACGCCGAGGCGCAGGGCGGCTTCATCGCGCGCGTCGATCGGCGGCTGCAGCTCGCGCGCGACATCCAACCGAAGGCCGGCTACAAGGAGCGCCTCCGCTACAACTGGAACACGCCGATCGTCGCCAGCCCCACCCAGAAGGGCACGCTCTACATCGGCGCGCAATTCCTCTTCCGCTCGCGGGACCGCGGCGACACCTGGGAGCGGATCTCGCCGGACCTGACCACCAACGACCCCGAGAAGCAGAAGCAGGAGGAATCGGGCGGCGTGACCGTCGACAACTCCTCGGCGGAGGAGCACACCACCATCTATTCGATCAGCGAGTCGCGCTTCGATCCGAATACGGTCTGGGTGGGGACCGACGACGGCAACCTCCAGCTGACGCGCGACGGCGGGAAGACCTGGAACCTGGTCCGGAACCTGAAGGCCTTGCCCCCGAATTCCTCGGTGAGCTGGGTGGAAGCCGGCCGGCACGAAGCGGGAACGGCCTATGCGGCGTTCGACCGCCATACCTTCGGCGACATGAATCCCTGGGTGTACCGGACGGCCGACTACGGCAAGACCTGGACGCGAGTGGCCGGGCCGGAACAAGGCGTCCGCGGATACGCGCACGTCATCCGCGAGGACCTCATCCGCAAGGACGTCCTCTTCCTCGGCACCGAGCTCGGCCTCTGGATCTCGGCGGACGGCGGAAGGTCCTGGGCGGAGTTCAAGGGCAGCGACTTCCCGGCGGTGGCGGTGCGGGACATCCAGATCCAGCCCCGCGACGGAGACCTGGTCCTGGGAACGCACGGGCGGGGCATCTGGATCATCGACGACCTCACCCCGCTGCGCGCGCTCTCGCAGCAGCTGCTGGCGCAGGACGCCGCGTTCCTGCCCTGGCGGTCGACGCAGCAGCGCATCGTCAGTCAGGGCGGCTGGCCGGAAGGGGACGCCACCTTCACGGGGCCCAATCCCGCGACCGGGGCGGTGATCACCTACTACCAGCGGACCCGGCATCTGTTCGGGCCCATCAAGCTGGAGATCCTCGACGCGCAAGGGCGCCTGGTGGACACGGTTCCGCCTTCCAAGCGGCGGGGGGTGAACCGCGTCTCCTGGAACATGCAGGTGCAGCCGCCGCGGGTGCCGCGCGCCGCGACGATTGCGTTCGGCGGATCGCAAGGTCCGCGGGTCGTGCCCGGGACGTACACGGTGCGGCTGACCAAGGGCGCCAAGGTGTACGAGACGAAGCTGGAGATCGGCCTCGACCGGCGGGCACCCTGGAACGTCGCCGAGCGGCGCCAGCACTTCGACGCGGCGATGAAGGCGCACGCTCTGTTCGGCGACATGAGCGATCTGGTGGACCGGATCGACATGGCGACGGCCGCGCTCGCGCGGCGGAAAAAGGAGCAGCCGCAGGACACCCGGTTCGGGCCTTTGCTGGCCAAGGTGGAAGCAGCGAAGAAGATGATCGTCGCGACCAAGGAAGGCGGAGCGATCACCGGCGAGGAGCGCATCCGCGAGCACGCCGACCATCTGTACTCGGCGCTGTTGTCCTGGGAGGGGAAGCCCGCGCGATATCTACTCGAGCGTACCGACGCGCTCCGCCGCGAGCTGGCCGACGTGAAGTCAGAGTTCGACGCGCTGCAGCCGCAGATCCAGGCCTTGCGGCTGCCGATGGAGCGGGTGCCGTCTTCCGTTCCGCCGATGATGTCCGCCTGCATCCATGCGGACTGGGACGGCTGCGCCGCTCCCGTCGAGATGGAAACGCGATGACGCTTAGCCCGCGCGTTTCAACCGGTTGAAACGCGAACGGGGTTGACGTTCAGGATTTGGGGTCTGGGTGGATGGGTGGGGGTCTGGGGTGGGGGGAACCGCCGGGACCGCCCGAAACCCATGCCCAAAACCCCAAGACCTGAACGTCAACCCTCAAAGATCCGAGGGGCGCGAGACCTCGCGGCCAGCGCGCCCCTCGAGTGTGCCCAGCGGACCCGAAGGTCTGCCCGAAAACAGCCTCCCCTCCGGAGGGTCCAGCCTCGCCTGCCGCCGCGCAGCCCGGGTCACCCCGCGCTGCGCCGCCTCTCGTGAAGTCCGGTGCTCCGTGGAGTCTTGTCTGCGGACGAATCGCGGGGGTATTGGGTTCCCCGCTCCCGCCACGGCCTCGGATTTTCATCCGGGCCCACGCGGTCTCTCTTCATCCGCCGTCCGCCCCATCTTTCGATGAGGTTTCATCCTCCTCCGAGCTTTCCGCCTCCTTCAGAGTTCCACGGCCTGCGTGCCGCCCTTCGTACCTGGCCGAACCTCGCGACTCGACCGAACAGCCGAAGAGCGCCTCCCATGGGGTCCTCTTCCCTCATCGCGGCGTCAGCAGCTGGCGTCCACCATTCCGCAGGGACTCCCGACCCAGCGGTCACGTTCCGTCCTCGACGTTTCTCACGTCCTCGACGGTTTTCTCCGCCAACTGCCTTCGCGGGCTTGTTTCATCCCGCTGCCACGTCCAGGGTTCGCCCTGCAGGGGTTTGTCCCTCGCGCGGAGCCGTACCGGGTTTCCCCGGCCTGTTCATGCCCTCCTGGCGTTGCGCGTGGCCGCCTTTGACCAGCTGACCACGCCCTCGCCTTCAGGGCTTTGCTCCCCGCCGCGAGTGCGGTGTCGGTCGAGACGGGTTGGGCCTCGACCGATCCGCGCCCCTCGTGGGCTTGAGCTCCTCCGGGTTTTCCCCCCGCGCAACGTGGGAATGCCTTCACATCCCCTCCGCCCATGACCTTCACCGTGAGGAACCCCTCGCGGCTGGCCTTCGGCGTTTCGCCGTTGCCCGGGTTGGCTGGCCTGGAACCAGGCTGCCGACCCGCTCGAGCTTTCTGGCCTGAACCCCCGTCCCTCCTTTCGAAAAGTCGGGTTCGAGGCCTGTTTCAGGCGGCCCACCGAGCCGCCGGACACGCAGCTACAGTGAGCATGCGCCGTGCCAGTGACAGTCTTGTGCAACCACCCGGAATCGCTGGAGGACTCGATCCGGTCGAAGCGCACGATCTGGACACGTTCCTGTGTGGTGTCTGGGGATTTTTCGGGGAAGGCTGTGGTGGGGTTGTGAACAAGGGGTCAGGGTGTGTCCGGACGAGGTTGTGGATTGTGCAGAACCTGGACGATCGATCAGTTCGTGAGCGGCGCGTACAGTGGCGCATCAGACTTTCGGCGCGGGCCGATCCTCACGGCTCGATCGGAAACACCGTGCGCAGGTCCTCGGGGATCCTCACCGGCCGTCCCCGCGCCAGCTCGACATAGACCCAATCGGTCGCCGCCCGGCAGAGCAGCTGGTCGGCGCGGAAGATCTCCGTCTTGCGCAGGCTGTTCGCCACCTTCATGCTGGCGACGCGGGTCTCGATGCGCAGCGTGTCGCTCAGACCGGCAGCGCGCAGATATTCGATCTCGTGCTTGCGCACCACCCAGGCCTGGCGGCGCGCGAGATAGGCGGCTCCGGAGAAGCCGAGCGCGGTGGAGTGGGCCAGCGCGGCTTCCTGCACCCATCGCAGATAAACGACATTCGACGCGTGCCCCAGGTAGTCGATGTCGGCCTCGACCACCCGGACTTCATGAACGAACGGCATGGACCGCCGTACTCTACGCCGCCTTCTCCTTCTCGTGGGCGGCATTCCACTTCGCGCGGGCCTCGCGCTGCTCCTTGGCGGACAGTTCGGAGCGGTGCTTGTCGCAGATGTATCCGAAGCGGGGACCGCGCGACGTGTTCTTGCAGCCGGCGACGCGGCAGCGCATGTCCAGCCTCCGACCTCCGCCCGTGGCGGCCCGGGCGATGCGCGCCGCCGCCTGGTTGGCCTTCGCGCGCTCGAGCAGGATGCGCTTCTGCTCTTTAACGGGTACGCTGCGCGCGTGGTCCCGGCAGAACCAGCGATTGCGGGGGCCGGCTCCAGGATTCTTGCAGCCCGGATAGGGGCACATCCGGATCCCGATGGCGCGGCCCGCGCCGCGTGCGGCGGCGGAGCGGGCGAACATCTGTTCGGCGCGGCCCGCAATTGCGGTTGCAAATTCTTCGATGAGACGATCCAACAAGCCGTGGATGGGTTTAGCCATTCGTTTTCCGGGGAGAACAGGGAGGGCTATGATTCTGGCCGCTGGGGCCAGGTGTCTAGCCCATTTGCAAATAAAACGCTAGAACCAACGGCTTGAAAAACTTGTCAACCATGGATTTCAAGACTTTACACGTTGCGCATGTGGAAGGGATTTCTCGAGGGGTTGCCTCGGCGCTGGAGCAAACCGGGTTTGACGCGCTCGTCGTCCACTCCGGCGCGCCGCTCAAGCGCACGGACGCGGACGATCAGTATTGGCCGTTGCGCCCCACCCCCCATTTCCAGCATTGGGCGCCCCTGGCCGAGCCGGGTTGCCTGCTGATCGTCGTTCCCGGTCGCAAACCGGTGCTGGTCCGGCCGGCGGTCCAGAGCTTCTGGGAAGCGCCGGCCGCACCCGAGAGCGAACACTTCTGGGGCTCGTTCGAGGTGGTGCAGGCGGCGCCTCGGCTGCCGCAGGGAAGGGTCGCGTTCGTGGGCGACGACGCGAGCGCCGCGGCCGCGCTGAAGATCGCCGACGTCAATCCGCCCCCCCTGGTCCGCGCCCTGGACGCGCTGCGCGTACGCAAGACCCCGTACGAGGTCGCCTGCCTGGCCGAGGCAAATCGTCGCGCCGCCTCCGGGCACGATGAGCTCCGGCGACTCTTTCGCGAGGCCGACTCCAGCGAGCTCGCGCTCCACCTCGCGTTCCTCGGCGCCACCCGGCAGGACGATGCCGAGACGCCTTACAAGAACATCGTCGCACTGGGCAAGCACGCGGCGACGCTCCATCACGTGAGCTACGAGAAGCGGGCGCGCCCGGCGCAATCGCTCCTGGTCGACGCAGGCGCGTCGTTCGCGGGCTACGGCTCGGACATCACCCGCACCTGGGTGAAGGGCG
>WNFP01013700.1_pt1 | contig 12736 bp, 7 predicted proteins | sample 5400201 | NCBI WGS metagenome assembly WNFP01 (sample SAMN13153355, study PRJNA577476) | soil metagenome | isolation source: 115 cm saprolite under Madrone tree | place: USA:California | collected 2016-06-14
AAATCTGGCGGCAACATTTCTCCTGGGTCTGATTCCAGCGGCTTGCCACGCGCAAGAATTCTCGGCTGACGTCGTGTACCTCGCCATCAACAAGCCGGACGCACCATCCACCGGAACCGGGACGTCACCCCGTCGTTCCTCGAAGCTCTACGTAAGTAAGGACAAGATTCGTCTGGAGACAAACGGAATCACTGGTACCATCCTATTAGCGGATAGAACGGAACATACAGCCGTCGCCCTCCAACCAAAGAAGAAGGCCTATCAGCCTCTGGGATCTGGTCCTTCGGAATATTTCCGGGTCGAGAACGCAGATGATGCGTGTCCGAGCTGGCAGAGCGTTGCAGAGCAGAAGATTGTTTGTGAGAAAGTCGGTCCTGAAGTAGTAAACGGCCGTGAAGCAGTGAAATACCAGAACAAAAACACCTCCCAGGCTGCGACTGCTGCCGTCTGGGTCGACAAGGCCCTCAAGTTTGTGATCAAGTGGGAGGCTGCTGGCATCGGCGCAGAATTGCGCAATATTAAAGAGGAACAGCAGGCGGCGGATTTGTTTGCGGTGCCGTCAGATTACAAAATTGCTGCTCCACAGAAAGCCACCTCCAAGGGTTTTTCCAAGCGATAGCGAACCACGGCTGAATCGTACTCCAATCAGATCACTTGGCGGAAATGGCCAGGACTTGCCGCGTGTCCGCATCGCCGCCAAGTCTCTCGGCTCCCACCGTTCAGAACTGCGCTTTACAACCGAAGGGCTGCGAATCGGACTTAACCCGCTGACCGAAAGGATGGAGTTCAGATCTTCCCCAGTTCTTGACAGCCACAGTAGGGCATACGAGAATACGACCAGTTAGCGAAAAAGTTAACTGTTGTCCGGCCGGAGAACAGCTCCCCCATTTTCGCATACGATAGCCACTGCGGAGCCATGGACCCTATTACTGAATGGTATTAGGAGATGGTGGAGTTGGGGGGAAACCAGAGCGACCACGGCCGATGCGAGATTGGCACGTTTCGTGCCCGAAGATAGCTGTAGAAGCTTCCAATGGGCCTTGGAGAGGGAGCCGTGAGGCACTTACCAAGTTGCGCAGATCTTTTCTCTTTTTTGACTTCGGGGCGCTTGTTGGGGGGCTGTCAACGCTTGCCAGCGGTACCGTGGACTAGGCGAAGAAACAGGATCGGGGTTACATCAGCAATGTTTGAAATACCATGGAATAAGAGAAACCAAATTGATGTTGCTGGCAGGGGTTCTCGCAAGCAGTAATTTGGTTATGCCGGTGGGGGCCCAATCTCCTGCCCCGACCAAGCAGGCGGGGCCTACGGCTGCAAGGCACTATCAGCCAAATCGATTTACGGGACGAGCGGGCAAATATTACGAACTCGTCTGGGGAGTTGACTCTCTGGCCGTGAAGTGGACGGAGTCGGGCGAGGTCGTCCGATTTACGTACCGCGTGCTCGACGCGGACAAAGCCAAGACACTCAACGATAAGAAGGCTGAGCCCTCCTTGATCGACCCGCAGGCGCAAGTAAAGCTGGTGGTCCCGTCGATGGAAAAGGTCGGGCAGTTGCGTCAGAGCAGCACACCCCAGGCGGGCAAGTCCTACTGGATGGCGTTCTCGAACAAGGGCAGGCTGGTGAAACGCGGGAGCGAAAGTTGAAGGGCAGCCCAGGCGGCTCGATGGCGTATATCATCCAGTGGAGGTGTACTTTCGCGATTATCGGCCAGTAAGCGGACTTCAGATTCCGCATATTTTGGAGACGAAAGTTCTCCAAGTGGCCCGAACGGCGAAGGGGTTCAGGGATCCTCCTGTTCCGGCGGAGAAAATCACCATCGAAAAGGTCGTGGTGAATCCCAAGCTCGATGAAAACCTCTTCTCGAAACCAGACATCGCGATTGCACCGAATACCAAGTAGGGTACGGCGGAGGTTTGACCTCTAACTTAGCTCCGCTCTCAATTCGCTCCGACTTCCGCTGAAGGCAAACATATCCGTCTTCCCTTCGGGCATCCAGGCAACCGCCTGGATGTCCGGCTTACCATTACAAGGAGCTTGACGATTCAAACAACGATTCTCGCCAAGTTACTGCTCTGCGGAGCTCTGTTGGGACCGGCGCGGTGAGCCTGAAGCTTGTTGTGGTGAACCCCAAACTGGATGATTCTCATTTCGCGAAGCCAAATAGCCGCAAATGACCCTTGGCTTATCCATGGATCCTCCAGAGATTTGGCAATCTGTTTGCTCCTTATGCTCGCGATGTTCCCCCGGGCGCAGGGCCTGCGACCTCGTATGCTGTTCATTCTGCGCCATTTATCGTATGACACATGAGACTTGGGGCGGAACGGATGGTCCAACGAATGGTAAATTTTTTGACTTAGAATTCGCAAAGGTACCGTTCGCGGTGTATCAAACGACCCCATGAAGAAGCCCTCCATACTAGGTTCCCTCGTTCTTCTCGCGCTCTTGGCGTTCGCAGCAGGCCGCTACACTGGTGGGTCCAACCACGATAACCATACGGCTGCGAAACACATTCTCTATTACTTTGATCCGATGCATCCTGCCTATCGATCAGATAAGCCCGGGATCGCGCCGGACTGCGGAATGGAGTTGGAGCCGCTCTATGAGGGCGAAGATCCAGCAGCCAAGCTTCAGCTACAGGCCGGCGCAGTTTCGATCGGCCCTGAACAACAGCGAATGATCGGTCTTCGCGTGGAAGCCGTAAAGAAAAGTTCCGGGCCGCGGTTGCTTCGCACAATCGGGCGCGTGGAGGCCGATGGCAACCGTGTGCACCGTCTGATGGCGGGTACCGAAGGCTGGGTGCAATCTGTCCAGAACAATCCCTCTGGCACGGCCGTTAAGAAAAACGAGGTCTTGGCGGCATTGTACAGCCGCGAATTTCGGAACGCGGAGCAAGCGTACTTGGGCTCTCTTGCCAGCCTCGATCGCGTGAAGGGCAGCCACGATCTAGACGAGTCCAACAGAACAAGCGATGCCAGTTCGCGAATCAATGAGGAACAGTTACGTGCCTTAGGTATGGGAGAACCGCAAATTAAGGAGCTGGCCAAGACCCGCCAGCTAACACGCGATATTACCCTAACTTCTCCGGTCGACGGCATTGTGCTTTCCCGCGACGTCTCTCCTGGCCAGAGGTTTGAGAAAGGAACGGAATTTTATCGCATCGCCGATCTGAGCAAAGTCTGGATCATCGCAGATATTTACGGAGACGAAGCTCAACTGTTTCGTCCGCGTGCCAGGGTTCGGGTTAGCGCTCGCGAGCGCTCGAAGACCGTTTATGCCACCGTGGGCGACAATCCACCGCTGTTCGATCCCGCGTCGCGGACATTAAAGCTTCGCCTGGAGGCCGAAAACCCCGGCCTTGTGCTCCGGCCTGACATGTTCGTTGATTTGGAGTTCAGTGCCCATGCTCCTCCGGGGCTCTCCATACCGCAAGAGGCGGTGCTCGACAGCGGCCTGCAAAAGATCGTCTATGTGGAAACTAGCGACGGCGTGTTCGAGCCACGCCCAGTAGAGATCGGAACTGCCTATGGCAATCTCGTCACGATTACGCGCGGTCTGACCGAAGGAGCGCGTGTTGTGACCTCAGGGACGTTCCTGCTCGATTCTGAAAGCCGCATGCGCGCTTCCGCGTTGGCTACTTCCGTGGTAGCGCGCGACTCGAAGCAGGCTCCGGCTCGGACGCCCTAGCCATGCGTGAACATCTCTGCGGTGGGCCACTCGGTCCAAACAAATCCCACTCGAATGCGCACAGGGTTCCATCCTCACTGCCTAGCTGGGCGTTTTGCCCGGCAGAGTGCCCGAAGGAGTTCCCACAGGTTCCGGCAAGATATTTAGGCGTGGCGCGAACGAGCATCGCGATTTCCGCATGTGGATCGAGGCGCGGATGATCGACCGTATTGTTTCTTATTCCGTAGACAACAAGTTTCTAGTCTTCATCCTGGTGGCTGCGGCTTGCATCTGGGGATCCTGGACGATGATGCATCTTCCCCTGGATGCCACTCCCGATCTGTTTACGTCATCTTCCAGGAAGGGACGGACCTCTACTGGGCACGCTCCAGAACTCTCGAATATGTTTCCAGTGTTACGGCACGACTTCCTCAGGACGTCAGAACAGAAATTGGACCGGATGCCACCGCGCTAGGATGGGTTTTTCAATATGTTCTTAAAGAGGAGTCCGGAGAACACAACCTGGGAGAGCTACGTTCTTACCAGGATTGGTATCTGCGATATTACTTGAAGGCTGTGCCGGGCGTGGCGGAGGTGGCTTCACTCGGCGGTTTCACACAACAGTACCAGATCAATGTTGACCCGAACCGGTTGCGATCCTACGGGATTCCGATCTCCCGGGTGGCCGAGGCCGTCCGAAGCGGCAACCAAGAGACGGGAGCGCGGCTGTTGGAGTTCGGCGGCGCAGAATACATGATCCGCGGTCGCGGATACCTGCGCTCGCCCAAAGACCTTGAGGAAACTGTCCTTGGTGCCGTCCAGGGCACTCCAATCCGGATCAAGGACGTGGGCAAAGTCGTTGTCGGCCCTGATATCAGACGCGGCACTGCCGACTTGGACGGGCTGGGAGAAGCCGTCTCTGGAATCGTCATCATGCGCGAGGGCAGCAACGCGCTCGATGTAATTGACCGGGTAAAGGCACGATTGAAGGAGATCGAACCGGGACTGCCGCACGGCGTCAAAATCGTACCAATCTATGACCGCTCCGAACTGGTGCGGCGTGCAATCTCGAACGCGCGCGCAACGTTGCTGGAGGTGATTTTCACGGTTGTCATCGTCATCTTGATTTTTCTCTGGCATTTTCCAAGCGCGGCCATTCCGGTAGTCACGATTCCAGTAGCTGTGCTGTTGACTTTTATTCCCCTGCATTATGCGGGCGTGAGCATCAACGTCATGTCGCTGGCCGGGATCGCCATCGCCTGTGGCGAACTCGTGGATGCGGCGATTGTCGTGGTAGAGCAAACGCACCGGAAACTGGAAATCTGCCATCGATCAAGCCAGCCATTCTCTTATAACGAAGTCATTTTGGCGTCCGTAAAGGAAGTGGCTGGGCCCACCTTCTTTGCTTTGTTGGTGATAGCGGTGGCCTTCCTGCCCGTTTTCGCGCTAGAGGGCCAGGAAGGGAAGCTCTTCCGGCCGCTTGCCTACACCAAGAATTTCGCCATGATCGTGGCTGCCGTGCTTGCCATTACCCTGAGCCCAGCGTTAAGGCTGCTGTTGGTGCCTCGCCGGTCCTTTCAGACCGTCGCGGGCAGCAGGATTCAGCGCTTTTTTGAATCCTTAGTGGGCGGTCAGGTCCGTTCGCAAGAAAAACACCCGATTACCGGCCTGCTCATGAAGCTCTACGATCCGGTAGTTCGCTGGACCCTCCGCTGGAAGTGGCAAGTCATTGCGGGGGCACTGGCCCTCGTTCTTCTCTCGATACCCATGTTCTGGACCCTCGGCGGGGAGTTTATGCCGGCTCTGGATGAGGGCTCATTCCTCTATATGCCCTCTACGATGCCGGGTATTTCGATCTCGGAATCTCAACAGCTGCTGCAACTAACGGATCAAATTCTGAAGAGTTTCCCTGAAGTCGATCATGTTCTGGGCAAAGCTGGACGCGCTGACACAACGACCGATCCAGCTCCGCTTTCGATGCTGGAAACTGTGATTGTTCTGAAGCCTCAGTCGGAGTGGCGGAAAACTCAAGTATGGTATTCCTCTTGGGCGCCCGGATGGCTGCTCCCCGTTTTGCGGCACGTCACGCCGGACCACATCACGGAACAGCAGCTCGTTGCAGAGATGAATCAGGCATTGAAAATCCCCGGCCTCTCAAATTCCTGGACAATGCCGATCCGCGGCCGCATCGACATGCTGAGCACCGGGATTCGCACTCCCATCGGTCTCAAGATTCAAGGCGCCGATCTAAACCAGATTCAGGAGCTCGGAAGGCAGGCCGAAAAGCTGCTGATGACCTTTCCCGGAACGCGCAATGCGTTTGCTGAACGCAGCGCCGATGGCTACTTTCTCGATGTGACTTGGGATCGTCAAGCGCTTGCCCGATACGGGCTTTCCATTGACGATGCTCAGAACGCTCTTTCTACGGCGGTCGGTGGGGAAAACGTCACCACCTTGATCAAAGGCCGGGAACGTTATCCAGTCAACGTACGCTATCTGCGCGACTTCCGTTCGGACCTTCAATCGCTGAACAAGGTGTTGGTGTCCGCCGGCGGGGATAAACAAATCCCTTTGTCTGAACTGGCCACCATTCGTACGCTGACGGGTCCGGCGATGATTCGCGATGAAGACGGATTACTCACGGGCTATGTCTTCGTGGACGTGGCGGGCCGTCCGATTGCCGACTATGTCGACCATGCACAACGTGAGCTGCAAAGCCATCTGCAGCTTCCCCCTGGCTACTCGATCTTGTGGAGCGGTCAATACGAATCCGCGCAGCGCGTTCGTCAGCGATTGATGGTTATTGTGCCAGTTACAATTGCGCTGGTCCTCTTCCTGCTCTACTGCAACACCCGGTCTGCGGTGAAAACCATGATCGTCGCCCTAGCTGTGCCATTCTCGGCTGTGGGATCGATCTGGATGGTTGCTGCTCTCGGCTACAACATGAGCATAGCCGTTTGGGTGGGCATCGTGGCTCTACTGGGAATCGATGCCGAAACCGGGGTATTCATGCTTCTCTATCTGGACCTTGCATATGAGGCAAGCAAGCGCGAGAACTTGTCGTTTACTAGAGCGCATCTTTATGAGGCAATTGTGGAAGGAGCAGCCAGGCGACTGCGTCCCAAATTCATGACCTTCGCCGCCATGAGCGTCGGCTTGATTCCGATTCTGTGGTCCACCGGCACCGGTTCCGGAATAATGAAGCGCATCGCAGCTCCGATGATAGGTGGTATCTTCACCTCCTTCATTCTCGAACTACTTGTGTATCCCGCGATTTACGCGGTGTGGAGAGAAAGAGCGCTGAAACAAGAACTAAGCCACGATGAAATCCGAGAGGCAAGCCAATTTAATTCTGCACGAATGATCGACACGGAAACAACGCCGCAGTTTCATTGACATTTGGACAGTGCGAGCCAAATGAAACCTCTGCAATAGCGAAGTCGGTTGAAAGACTTTCTAACCTAGCGAAGACACTGCGGTGGTTCCTGCATTGGATTTGCCGGGTGATCGTTCCAGTTCTAGTTGGGGGTAGGAGGCGAATTTGGAGCAGGGGCGGGCTGTTTGCGGCTCTGCTGCTGCAATTGCTTCCGCTGCTCGTACATCCGCTGCAGGTCCTGAATCATTTGCTCCGATGTTTTGAAGGCCGAGGTGCTCGCATCGGCTGCAGGTATCGCGGAAGAAGTTTGCTGATCTGGCCGAGTGAATGACTGGTCTGCCGACGGCGGCGGCTGGTCTGGAGATGGAGGTGCCTGGTCTGTTGGTGCCCCTTCTGGCGAAGCCGACGATTCGGGTGGAGCTGGATTCTCCAACCCTGTATTCTCCGGCACGCTGAGAGTCAACCGTGGTGATCTGCGAATCGTGCCCCGTGGCGGCGGCTCCATCGAAGTCCCTGGTGTTCCCGGAACGGCGGATGTGGCCGCCTTCTCCCGAAGCATTAAAAGTATGCTCTGGATGCTTTGCGGATCGGTCTCAGAGGCCCGGATAACGTAGTCAAGATTCGTTGAGTCCAGTAGTGTGGCAAGAACACTGCGAGCTGGTCCGGGGCCAAGCCGCGCCCAGATGCGCTGGTTGGAAGCACCCGGTGGAAGTTCGATATCCGCGCCCGTTTGTGCCCGCACTGCCGACAGAACATCCGACAGCATAGAATTCTCTGCAATGATTGTGAGCTTCCCATCTTCGTAGGATACCCGCAGCTGATTCGCGCCCGCCTGCTCAGGTATGAGGGGATTTGCCAGTAAGGCTGTTCTCAATTCGCGTAACCCCTGCGCTTGATGCTCCGATCCCCCTAATGATGCGGTCAGTTCAGACCGCGGAGAACTGTATACCGTCTGCCTGCCTACAACTGGTGTTCGGAGTTTATGTGCGGTCGCGGCTGGAGTCCCAATGGCTATCGTAACTATGAATACACTAACAAGTAATCTACGCGACTTAAACCGGAGACTGACCGGGAACCCAATTCCTGGCGCTTCCTGCAAGTCATTGAAGATCTCGCTCATGGATTCGCCCCCTACAGTTCAGGAGCTCCTCTGATCGCATTCACGAGTCGCTAAGACTCCATGAACGGTGGCGTCGTACGGCACCGGCTTATTTGTAATGTTATATATCATGGCTCTTTCCGTTATTTCAACCATTCTCTACGGTACCCCGAATCAGCCAGCGTGCGTCTCCACCCATTTCCGAGAAGATCACGTCAATTGTGCCCCTGGGGTAGAAGAGTCAACCCTTGGGTACGGCTAGTCGATGGCATTCGCCGCAAAGGCCACTTGCGCGCACGCGCATTAGACGGTGTTGCCGGCTTGACACCCGGCCGAGCGAGTGCGGGCGGTAGAAATAGCTCCGGTGCCGCGGGCATCTCCAAATACGTCAGGTTGAATTGCGCCTTTACGTTCTTGGCAGCGCTCTGCATTTCTTGCTCCAGGCGAGCCTGCTGCAGAATGGGCTTGATCTCCGACCCAGCAGTCTCGATTGGAATGGATTCTTTTGAGTCAAGCTTCAGGATCACGAACGCGCTCGGCGACTCCATAACCTCCGATACCTCGCCTGCCTTCAGATCAAAAACTTTCGCTTCATCCGGAGCAAGTCTGGTCCGGCGAACCTTGTTTAGCTTCGTGGCCGACGGGGTCTCTTTGAGCCCCAATTCTTTATAGGCTGCCTGCTGAAGCTGATCGAAGTCCTCGCCAGCTGCGGCGCGCGCCCGCAGCGCGTCGGCAGTCGCCCTCACAGCCGAAGCATCCAGAGGTTGACCGCTTTCCGTTGCAGCCGCCTTGGGTATCGTAAGACGCAGTACCTCGCCTTCATCAAAATTGGCCTGATGGTCGGTATAGTACTTCTGAATCTCGGACGCAGGTACGTTAGCCGCTTGCTCCTCGATTCGGCGATACAGAGTGCTGGCCAGTACCTGCATGCGAACGAATTTCAATTGGGCCTGCAACTCCTTGATCACGGCGGGCTCTTTTTCGAGGTGGTGTCGCTGGGCTACTTCAGAGGCAGCCAGGAGTCGCGCATAGTTGATCGCAAACTGCCGGCGTCCAGCCTGCGGAGTTTCCGGCGCCAGCAGGTCTATGATGCTGTCTAGCTGCGAGCGCGTGATGACGGTCTTGCAGCCTTTTGTCCCGGCGACTTGCGGTCGATCGCAGACTCCCTCCAGCGTGACCACGGGTGTTTCGGGCGGAACCTCCGGTGTGGGCGAAACGGGCCTCCCCAATGCTTGTATGCTTTTCCTGCGCATCTCCTGCCTCGACATGGGGGACGCTGGGTATTGTACATTTGGGCCCGCTTGAGGGCTTTGTGCGATCACCGGCGCCGCGCACGCCAGGGTGATGGAACATACCAGGACCAGACGCATTGGAGCTCCTGCCGCCGCTTTCGATTTCGCGAACAACGATTTCGCTCTCCGCCTTGGAAATGGCGGTTTCGCTTGTAAACCCAACGAACAAGGAACTAGCGGATTGCTTATATACGAACCGATCTTGCACTCGGCGAGGGGCGCGGAGCTCATTTAAGGTCGCACACGCCCAGAAGGCCGAAAGGGCTTTGCACTGCTACAGCTTGCCGTCGCAGGCTCACGATGCCTTGCTGTTCCCAGCCTGAGAGCACCCGGCTCACGGTGAATAACGTCGTCCCCGTCAACTGGGCTAGCTCCTCGCGCGAAAGGTGGACTTCGATAACGCCATCCACTCTCCGTCCCACATGCACCAGCAACCGAACCAGTTCACGGGCCAGACGTGGGGCAACCCGTTCAGTGGAAATCTCGAAAAGTCGGCCTTCTAGCTCGAGCAGGCGGCGTGTCAGAATGCGCATCGTGTTGCGTTGAAGGGTGGGGAACTTTTCGGACAAGGTCTCGAAGGTCGATGCGTTCCAGACGAGGGCTTTACACGTCAAAAGTGCCTCCGCCGTCGAGCCATGCCCACCCGTCCGCTCCACCGCACTCGCGCCAAGTAATTCACCGGGTCCGTGGAGTCTAAGAATGATTTCGCTGCCATTTTCACCGAGCTGAGTTATCTTTACGCAGCCCTCGGTTAGCAGCAGGATTTCTTTGACCGGATCGCCTGCGATAAAGATTGTCTGCCTGCTTCTTGAGATCGCGGCGGATACGATTTTGGCTTGATCGGATGGCGGAATATCTGCAAATAGCGGGGACCTTTCTAAGCCTTGGGTCTGGTGGCATCTCATGGGCTTAGCAGTCAAGCCGGTTGGCTGCACTCGCCAACCGAGAGTCTGGGAAGCTGCCGGGGAATTTGCCATAATTCTCAACACCTCCCAGTTTTTAGTTGTGCTAGACGTCCCGAGCGTATGGGGAGGGTCTCAATCACTGCAGCGAGGAACAAAGCGGGGATAGGGCGTCCCACAAGAGTGCGTAAGGCAAACATCAAACGAGAGCGACTTTGTGTGCTCATGATGGCACCCATCCCAAGAAGTGCCTGTAATACCTTAGGCAACTCTCACACCGATTCCTTCTTGCTGTAATTTATTCATTATAAAGGGGTTATATAAATTCCAGGGGCGCTCTGGGGACATTTCACAAAAGTTTTGCACAATTAGGGAATTGAACTGCCGATGGACGACAGGCTGGTCTGCCCTCGTATGTTCCAGACTTATCCAAATGGGACCGCCGGTAGATCTACCAGCTCTATAACGCTTTACCCCCATTCGGGGAGTCGAAACCGCTACGAACGAGGCGCGCTGGTAGTTGCAGGCGGGCTTTGCCGTCCCGTTGAACTGCGCGTCGGGGGGGTACTGGGCGTCGCAGAACTGGGAGGGACTTTTTTTGCTTCCTTCCGACGCAGCCCAATCGCACTGGCGGTGCCTATATCGATCAGACGCAAATTCTCATCGGTGACCTCTTCGGCTCGCAAGATATGTGGCGTGATGACAAAAACGATTTCTTTATCGCGCCGCTGCTTGTCCTCCTGGCCAAAGAGGTACTTCAAGATGGGTATTTTTGCCAGCCACGGATAACCGCTTAACGACTGTGTTTCTGTATCTGACAGAATGCCGCCCACCAGGTTAATCTCACCGTCTTGCAATCGCGTTTCGTGCTCGATGCGGCGTTGTCCAATAGTTGGTTGACTGATTCCGCCAATATTTTGAAGGCCTGTGACCGATGAAACCTCCAGCGACATCTTCAACGTGACCTCATGGTTGGAGTGCACATGCGGAGTAATGTCTATATTCACCCCGACATCCAGATATTGAAACTGCGTATTGACCAGTGGACTGATCGATCCCCCGCCAACTCCGGGAGTAAACGAACCCGTTGCGATCGGCACGCGATCTCCGATCTTCAAGGAAGCCCTTCCTTGGTCGAGGACACGGATCTGTGGGTTCTGAAGAACCTTGGTATTGCTGTCGGACATAAGAAAGGTGAACGAACCGCCCGGAACGCCCACGGAGAAATTGGCGCCATTCAGCGAACCTATTTTGACCGTACCCGGCCCCCCGGCAGCCGCGAAAGCGATGGAGGTAGACGTTGGAACAGTCGTGCCAATCGTGCGCAACCGATCACGGGTTACTTCCAGTACGGCGATATCGATCACGACTTCGGACTTCGGCTTATCAACGTCGGAGATCAATTTTTCTGCCAGTACCAGCTGATCGAGTGTGCCTCTCAGGGTGATCGCGCCATGCGTCGGATTTACCTGAATACGGCTGATATCGAGCATTCCCTTGAGCGTGGTGACCACTTCCTGTAGCTCGCTGGGCGTCGACGCATTGCGAAGATAAAAAGTCTTCATGACGTTGTCTTCGAATTCTTTGCGCTTGCTTTCGGCCGACACAAAGATCACATTTGTGGAGATGGGCCGCCAAAAGGTCTTCGATTCCATTGCCACCATTCTCAAAGCTTCTCGAAGTGTGACGTCATTCAACTCAATACTGATGCGCTGCGGCTTGTAGTCGATATCAAAGAGCACGTTGATTCCCGCCAGCTTGCCGATTGTCTTGTAGATATTGTCGGCTGTAGTTGTCATGCGCAGTGTTAGGGGCGTGTCCGATGAGGGCTCCAGATCAGCGGGGCCTTCGGTGTCTGCAGCCATTTTGGCCAGGGAAGACAGCGGCTTCGGCGGGGCGGCAGCTGCTGCCTGCTCAGCTTGCTTTCTAAGCAAATCCGCGGTGCTCCTTAGCTCTTGCTGTGCGAGGAAGTTGGTTCCGTCAATCGTCACCGCAAGCTCAAACTCCGCAAGTGCTTCCTGCAATTTGCCGCCATCGCGGAGCGATTGGCCCTTCTGCACATGCTGCCCGGCAACATAGGAGCGCATCCGTAGGTAAGCGGCGGAGTATTTGGGGTCCCTGGGTTTCAGTGTGGACGCCCGCTTGTACGCTTCCAGGGCCGCATCGTACTGGGTGTGAGACTCGGCACGGACACCTCGTTTATATGCAGATTTCGCTTCATCCGAATACGTTGGTGGGGTGACTGCCAGCATCAGGATTGAAACCAGTACTAGACGCAGGCGCATCATGGTGTTGTTCCCTCTGGTAGGGCCCAACCCGTTGGGGAGAGGAAAGCCCTAGACCTACTCTGCCGAACCGATTGGCTTAAATCACAGGAAATCATATTCCTTTATTTCCCAAT
>WNFP01003426.1_pt1 | contig 12735 bp, 6 predicted proteins | sample 5400201 | NCBI WGS metagenome assembly WNFP01 (sample SAMN13153355, study PRJNA577476) | soil metagenome | isolation source: 115 cm saprolite under Madrone tree | place: USA:California | collected 2016-06-14
AGTCATTGATGACGCTCAGGTGGGTGATATCGAACACCGTCACCTCAAGACGCGGCAGGCTGTCGGTGCCGCGCGTGAGCAGCCGACTCAGGCGCTCGCAGAAGAGCGCACGCTTGGCAAGGCCGGTCAGCGGCTCGAAATACGACAGGAAGTGCACCGCCTCCTGCTTGTCGAGGTACTGCAGGGCGAAGGACAGGTTGGAGGCGACCTCCTCGAGCAGCAGCAATTCGTCCTGACTAATAACGGCGCTGACCCCGGTGCCGCACAAGAAGGCCCCGACCGGAGTGTTGTCGATCCGCAGTGGCAGACACGCGAGCGAGCGAACGCCCGCGGCGATGAGCTTGTCGCGCCCGTGTATGACATGAGGGAAGCTCTCGACGTCCGGGCACAGCATCGCCTCACCGGTGCGGATGACCCGTCCCATGAGACTCGTGTCGCCGGCTTCGTGATCTGCGACCGGAAACTCCTGCTCAGGCTGGGGAAGAAATTCGTAGCCCGCCCAGCCCACCGGCCGTGCCATGCGCGTGGTCGGATTGATCAGCGCCAGCATGGCAATCGTGTAGCCACCTACACGATGCGCCAACCGGCAGGTCTCGGCCATGACTTCGTCGCGGTTCTGAATGCGCACCAGCGCCGAGTTGATTCCGGAGAGCATCTGCAGCACGCCGGTCAAACGGGCGACCTGCCGCTCGGCAAGCTGGCTGGTGCGGCGCAGCTCTGCTTCCTGGAGGGCACGCTCCACGGCCGGGACCAGGCGCTTCGGGTTACTCTTCAGAACGTAGTCGATCGCGCCGCACTTCAAAGCCTCGATGGCGCGCTCCTCGCCGATGGTGCCGGAAACGAAGATGAAGGGAACCCCGGGCGCTTCGGCACGCGCAATCGCGAGCGCCGTCATGCCATCGAAGCCGGGCAGACTGAAGTCCGAGAGGATGAGATCAGGCAGCTCTGCGCCAAGCGCGGCGCGCATCTCGAGCTCGTTCACGACGCAGCGGAACGTGCACACGTAGCCCGCCTGCTTGAGGCGCCACATCGCCAGCTCAGCGTCCGACTGAGAATCCTCGATCAGCAGGACGCGCAGCGGCCTGCCTGAAGGCTGCTTAGGCGCGTCCATCCGAGGCTCGATGGGCGCCCAGCCTCAGGCCCGCCGGGAGGGGGCAGCTGAGCACGCGGGCAAAAGCACGACAATTCATGGTCCATTCCACAGTGTGTCTATTAGATACCGACAGGACGGTGCCCTCGCGGGACCCGCGTCACAGTCCTTTATCCGCGTCACAGTCCTTACCAGTGGCCCGGTGGCGTTGCGCAGGCCCAGGCGTTGGTTCGCCTGCTACGGTGCACCGTGGGTTCCCGTCGCTTGGGGCCCGATTTCTGGAGGCAGGCTGAAATAGAGCGTCGTGCCCTCGTCGGGGCGGCTATCCGCCCACACCCGGCCACCGTGACGGGTAATGATCCGATGCACGATGGACAGGCCGATGCCCGTGCCCTCGAACGCCTCCTGCGGATGCAGGCGCTGAAACACACCGAACAGTTTGTCGGCATAGCGCATGTCGAAACCGACCCCGTTGTCGCGCACGTAGTAAACGGTGTCCGCGCCCTGGCGCAGTGCGCCCACCTCGATGTGGGGCGGGTCACGGCCGGCGCTGAATTTGAAGGCATTGGACAGCAGGTTGATCAGCACCTGCTCGAGGAGCGAGCGGTCGCCGAAGCAATCCGGTAGATCCCCGACCACCACGCTCGGCTGGTGTTCGCCGAGTGGCTCCTTGAGCCGCGCCACGATCTGCAGCACGAGCTCGCGCAGTGGGACGCTCAGTCGATGCAGCGGCTCGCGGCTGAAGCGTGAAAAGTGCAGCAGATCATTGACGAGCTGAGTCATGCGGCTGGCGCCGCTCCAGATCCGTTCCAGAATCCTGCGCCCCGGCTCGGGAACGCTCGGACCGAACTCGGTGCGGAACATTTCACAGAACCCTTCGACCGCGCGCAGGGGTTCACGCAGATCGTGCGAGACGGAGTACGAAAAGGCCTCGAGATCCCGGTTGGCGATCTCGAGATCGTGCGTCCGCTCACGGACCCGCAGCTCGAGCTCCTCATTGATCCGCCGCAGCTGGGTGACGAGCGTCGCGGTCTCAAACGCCGTCGCGGCGGTGCGCGCCAGGATCTCGAGAGCCTTGAGTTGTCCGGGGCTGATGCGCTGTTGAGATCTCGAGGAGCTGAAGCCCAGGACTCCGAAGAACTTTCCACCGGCGACGATCGGCAGGGCGACTCCAATCCGAGCATCAAACGGATGGGCGAAGAACACGCGCGAATCACCGTCGCCGTCCGGCGCCTCGAGCTGCTCGCGCGCCTGATCCACCCACTGCTCGCCGGATCCCTGAAGTAACAGCGCCGCGTTCTCCAGCGGCTGGGCGCCGGGCCCGGCCTTTCCTGCGAGGTGCAGTGCGCGACCGTCGTCAGTGGGTACGAGCAGATACACCGCACTCACGTGGCTGTGCTGGCCCGCGGCCGCCAGTGTCCGCTCCACGACCTCACCGTGCTCGAGACCCTGAGTGATGGCCCGTGAGAGTTCGTAGATCGAAACGGATTCGCGCAGTTGGATATTCTCGAGCTGCAAGCTGCGCGTCGCCAGCGCTCGGGCCAGCACCGGCAGCAGGCCATTCATCTTGAAGGGCTTCAGCACATAGTCGAGCGCGCCGGCCTTGAGTGCGTCAACCGCAGTCGCGATCGTGCCCTGTCCGGTCATCACGATGCAGGCCAGCTCGCGGTCAATCTCGCGGCAGGCGCGCAGGAGCTCGATGCCATCGGTCTCCGGCATCGTCAGATCCGTCAACAACAGGTCGAACGACTGCTCTCGCAGCGCCGCAATCGCCTCACGCCCGGATGTGAACCCCTGGGTGAAGTAACCCGCGTGCTCGAGGGTGTCACACAAGGCCCGCAGCAGGGCCGCCTCGTCGTCCACGATCAGCAGCCTTGCTGCCCGGGCGCTCATGCCGATTCGACCAACCCGTCGGCCGGATCCGCGGGGGCTACGAGCTTGGCGAGCGCGGCACGCAGTTCCCCGAGGCGCGGGGGCTTGCTGAGCACCCGGTCGACGTGCGCCGGGATGTCGTTCTCGGCCAGCAGCCGCTTGCCCCAGCCGGTGAGCATGATGACCGGGGTGCGGGCCGAGGCCGCCTTGATCGAGGCGGCGACTTTGCGGCCATCCACGTAGGGCATGCCCAGATCGGTGATGACGATGGAGAACGGCGGGCCGTGCGCGAGCGCGGCCGCGAAGGCCTCGATCCCCTGCCGGCCCCCCTCAGCCACCGTGACGACATGGCCATCCTGCTCGAGGATGTCGCGCAGAGACTTGATCAGCATCGGATCATCATCGACCAGCAGGATCCGCAGTTGCCGCACGATCGGTTGCAGCAGCGTGCCTGCGGCGAGGGGTACCGCGAGCGCATCGGCCGCGGCAAAGCTCAGTCGCACGGTGGTGCCGCGCCCCACGGCGCTGTCGATGTCCAGGTCGGCGCTATGACGCTGCACCATGCCATACACCATCGCCAGCCCCAGTCCCGTGCCGCGCTCGCCCTTGGTGGTGTAGAAGGGCTCAACACAGCGCCGCCGGGTCTCCTCGTCCATGCCGATGCCGGTATCGGCGACCTCCAGCTGCACATAGCGCGTCACATCCTCAGCGCCGCGACTGCCGCTGGTGAGGAGGCGGGTGCGCAGGGTGAGAGTGCCGCCATCGGGCATGGCATCCACGGCATTGAAAATGAGATTGGTGAGGGCGTCGCGCAGCTCCACTTCCGCGCCCATGATCTGCGGCAGATCCTCGGTGAGCTCGGTTCGCAATTGAATGACCACGCCGCGCTGCTGGGGCAGATCGCTCCAGCGCGCTCGCGTGAGGTTGATGACCTGCTCGAGCACGCGATTGCACGCCACCCGGGAGAGCACCATCTCGGTCTCGCGCGGTCGATAGAACTCGCGCATGCGCGAGACGGTCTCGGCGACGTCCTCGATGGCAATCTGAATGGTGGTCAGACAGCTGCGCGCGCGCTCACTCAAACCCGGTTCGCGTTCCAGCAGTGACTCGGTGTACAGCGCCGCCGGGGAGATCGCGTTGTTGATATCGTGCGCGATGCCGCTCGCCATCTCGCCCAGTGCCCGTAACCGCTCCTGCTGCAGGATCGCCTGTTGCGACTGGCGTAGATCGTCGTAGGCGCGCTGCAGCTCCCCGTACAGCTGGGCCTGATGGGCCGCCAGCGCTACGTGCTCGCTCAGCTGCCGCAGAAATTCGCAATCGGTGCTGCTGAAGGAGTCGGGCTCGCGACGTGCCGCCACCAGCACTCCGAAGACCTGACTTTCCACCAGCAGCGGCGCGACCACGAGCGCCCGCACACCCGCCTTGGCAAACCGCTGCGGAAAGGGAAACTGGATCTCGCGCGTATCCGGCTCGTGAACCAACTCGCCCGCGACACAGCGTGCCAGTCCGTTCTGATCGATCGGGACCTGGCCGGATTCGGCCAACCCGAGGCTCATAGCGAGCGCCGCGCTCCGCGAATCGATGACCGCAATGGACAGCGCTGCGGCGCTCGCGTCGTAAACGCACATGCAGGCAAAATCGAGCGGCAGATCGTCCCCGAGGTGGTGCAGCACCACTCTGAACACGCTCTGCAGATCGTGCCGCTCCCCGGTCGCGCGGGTGATCCGGTGCAGCAGGTCGAGACGGCTCAGCTGACTGCGCAGTTTCGTCTGATCGCCCTCAATGCGTGTCAACATGTGATTGAACGCATCGGTGAGAATCCCGAACTCGTAACCGTGCGGCCGGGTCGCCCGCACCGAGTAGTCGCGGTGCTCGGACACCCTCTGGGCCGTCTTGGCGAGCGCCAGGATCGGTCTGGAGATCAGTTCCTGCAGGCGTCTTGAGATCAGATAGGCCGCGATACAGCAGACCAGCAAGATCACCGCGCCGATGGCCATGAACAGTTGAAAATGCTCGTATATCTCACCCAGATCGGACTCCAGGTACAGGGTGCCCATCCGCCGGCTGCCCTGCACGACCGGCTGAACGCCGCTGAGCAGACCACGCTCGAAGCGGTAGCCATCCGCGCGCAGCGGTTGCACCTTCGAGGCGCGCGGGTCGCGGTCGGGATACGATGCGATCAGCTGTCCATCGCGCTGGTAGAGGCGTGCGGCGACGACGTGAGGCTGCGCCTTGAAAGCCGCCAGCACCTCGCGCGCATCGTCCGGATTGTCGAACGCCAGGGCCGCGGTGCTGTTCGCCGCGATGGCCTCCCCCAGGATCTTGACGTTGCGCACCATCAGCTGCCGAAAGGTCACGTATTCATAGGCGATGAACGCGGCGGTCGTGATCAACATCACCGCTCCGCACGCCAGCAGAATCACGGTCATCAGTGTGTGACGTATCGGTCGTGCCTGCGCAGACATGACTCAGCTCCCCGATTCCACGATCTCGGCGGGACGCAGCAACTTCGAGCTGATCGTCAGATTGCTCGCCTTGGTGGCCTGCAGATCGATCCGCAGTCGAATTCTCTTCTCCTGCCTGACGAGCGCAATCATCACTCCATGCAGCGCAGGCGAATCAGCATCAGTCACGGTCAGAATGCTGCGACCCCTGAGTGCCGCCAGAATGCCCTCCAGTTGCGGCAGCTCTGATGCAGCGATGAACAGGATCTGACAGTCGCGGACCTCCCCGACATTGTGATAACGCACCACCTCCAGCGGATGCCCGTTGGCTGTTTCTCCGCGCACGACCTCATCGAGAGCGGCTCCGAAGGGATCCTTCCCCAGTACGCCGATGACAAACGGCGCACTCTCGCGGGGCAGCGCCGCCGGCGGCCATTCGACGAATTGCGCGAAGTTGAACAGAAACACCGCCTTCAGCTGATACTCGGAGACCGGCTGCGCCGCGCCAAGCAAGCCACCGGCGATGAGAAGCAGCGCGAGCCGGCGCCACAGACGGCGCGTCGCGATGTTTCTCAGTAACCCCATGTGATCCTGGCAAACAGGCTACGCTCGATCTGCTCGCGCGTCGGTGATGGGAAGCCGTACTCGGTGTGATAGGCGTGCAATAGATTGCGGCCCATGAGGGACAGCTCGAGGCTCCTGGTGGCGTGCCAGGCAATTCCCGAGTCGAGCTCGAAGTAGCTCGGCACGATTCCCACCACTGGACCGCCCGCAGGCCCGTTATTGATGTGCAGCGCATCCACCCAGCGCAGTGCGGCATCGAGCGTCATGCCACCCGGCAGATCCATGCTGCTGCGCAGCGCCACCTGCTGCTGCGGATCGGCAGTCTCGTTGGTCGCGCCGGTGGCATCGACCTCTCCGGGCCTGACACGAATGTGCTCCTGCAACAGGTCGTAGCCGGCGTGCAATCGCCACCACTCGAGCATCTGATACGAAGCGCTGATCTCGAGCCCATGAGTCTCGCCCTCGAGATTGTTCTGAAAGAAGATCGGATACGGGAAGACGTACACGGCCGTGGTGGGAGTCGCCGTAGTGCTGCGCACGTGGTGGTAGTCATTGTAGAACGCGGAGACGGAAGCCGCGAGCTTCGGCCCGATTGCGGCTCGATAACCCACTTCGTACGCGAGCAACGTCTCGGAAACGAAGTCCGGATTTCCTTTCAGATAGGTGGTCGGAAATTGAAACGGCGGCGGGGGGTTGATCAGGCCGCTGGGCACCAACAGGTCCCGGTCGTAGCGCGACGGCGTGCGCACCGCCCGCGATATCGCGCCCCAGAGAAGTTGTGTGGATTGCAGGTTCCATTGCAGACGCGCGCTCGGCTCGAACTCGACGCCGGTGTAGTCGTTGTGCTCGAGCTTCGAGCCGACTGTGAGATACACCCTTCGCGCGAGCATGATCTCGTCCTGCGCGAATGCGCTGTACAGGCTCTGGTTGAGAGCGGTAGGCGTGAAACGCACGATCGAAAGATCCTCATCGGACTCGCGCGTCGCGCGGTAGCCCAGACCCCAGGTGAGCTTGTGGCGCGCACCCCAGGCAAAATGGTACTGAAAATCCAGGTCGTAGGTATCCAGATCGTCCTTCAGCGAGGCGGCCGGAAAGCCGCTGAAGAAAGGAGGAGCCGCAGGACTGGCGGGAAACGGTTGCGACAGGTAGGTGTGATCGTAGTAGAGCTGCAGGCTCATCGACGCTCCGCCCGGCGCCTCATGCGTCCAGCGGCCCAGGATATTGCCGCCCGACAGACTGGCGCCGCCGGTGGCCGGCACGTCTTCTGCGCCGCTGTAGAAGTCGCCCTGCACGGTCAGGCGGTTTGGCGCGGAAGGCTCGCTATCCAGGCGAAAACCCCCGCGACCAAAGTGCCACGAATCATCCGCGCTCGTGCCGGCGGTGGTGACTTCCCGGTCGAGGCCGGTGTATTTGCCGTAAGCACGAAAGTAGACTCCGGGCGCGAGCGTGGTGCCGAAGCGAATGCCCGCCTGTTCCTGCAGCTCGTTGCCTCCCGCTGCGAGCGCGTACAGCCCTTGAGTGTCTTGAGCGGCCCTGGTGATGATGTTGATCACACCATTTACCGCATTGGCTCCCCACAGCGTGCCGCCCGGCCCGCTGATGACCTCGATCCGCTCGATATCCGCGAGCAGGCAGTCCTGCACGTTCCACAGAACACCGCCATAGAGCGGCGTGTACACCACCCGACCATCGACGAGCACCAGCAGCTTGTTGGCGAGGTTGGCGTTGAATCCGCGGGCACTGATCGCCCAGTCATGCGCATTGATCTGCGCCACCTGCAGATTGTCCGCCAGTCGCAAGACTTCCGGAATGCTCGAGGCTCCGGAGCGGCGGATGTCGTCGGCCGTGATCACCTGAATGGCGGCCGCGGCCTGCAGCAGTCTTTGCGGCTCCTTGGCGACCGAGGTCACGTCGAGATTCATCAGGTCTTCGATGCTCAGTCGCTTCAAGTCGCCCGCGCTTGGCGGGTCGACCTGCGCGCCCGCAAACGCCCGGCCGCCGCCCATGCCTCCAAGCAATGCACATGCCAGGAGCAATGCGGCTCTGCGGCGAGCGCGTGTGCTGCCCGCACCATCATTCATGAGGAACGAGCGCCAGTTACGCGCCACGGACATCAGTTGCCTCCTGGGCCGGTGATCGCTCGTACCCTTTCACAGCCAACGCAAAATACGTTCTGTGCAGCACCCCTACCGAGGATTACGTCACATGCACCGTAGCCGGCGGCGAACGGAGTGTGACCGGGGTCTCAAGGGCGCGCGGATTGACCCTGAGGCGCGTTGGATGATAAGGAGACCGTACCACAGGCGCTGCTTTCGCAATCAGGACGCGCGATGGATATCGATGCAATTGCGATACGTGGCCTCGACCGCGAAACCGTGCGACGACTCTCACGCCGATCGGATGCTCGCGGCTTCCGGCAGCTCGCGGTCCATACGGGGGCACTGTGCGCGACCGGACTTGTGGTTTGGGCGAGTCGCGGTCACCTGTGGCTTGTGCCCGCGCTGGTCCTGCACGGGGTCGTTCTCAGTTTTCTGTTCTGTGCGCTGCACGAGAGCATCCATCGAACCGCTTTCGCGAGTCGCTGGCCCAACGAAGTGCTCGCGTGGATATGCGCGGCCCTGCTGATGTTGCCGCGCGAATATTTTCGGTTCTTCCATTTCGCCCATCACCGTTTCACGCAGGACCCGGCGCGAGATCCGGAGCTTGCACAGCCGCGTCCCTCCACGCTGGCGTCCTATCTATGGCATGTCTCGGGCCTGCCGTACTGGTACGATCGACTGACCGTGACGTTGCGCCATGCGCTGACGGGGCGGGCGGCGGAGCCGTTCATACCGCCGGAGAAATCCTCGCTCATCGTCCGCGAAGCGCGCACTCTGTGGGGCTGTTATCTTTGCGTGATAGTCGCCTCGCTCTACTTGCGGCGCGCCGACGCGCTCATCTATTGGGTAGTGCCGGCGATTCTCGGGCAGCCATTCCTGCGGCTGTTCCTTTTATCTGAGCACGCTGGCTGCGCGTTCGTTGAGGACATGCTCGCCAATACCCGCACAACCCACACCAATGCCGCGGTTCTGCTGCTCGCCTGGCGGATGCCCTACCATGCCGAGCACCACTGCTTCCCATCCGTGCCGTTTCACGCGCTCGTGAAGCTCAATGCACTGATTGGAGAGCGCACGCAGGTGAGGGCTCGAGGCTATGGCGCCCTGCACCGCCAGCTGCTGCGACAACTTCGCTCCCGAACCGCCGTCGTAGAGTCGCGTTACCCGCCCCCGAACCTGTAGGAGAATCGCAATCCCAGCGTGCGGGGACGATTGATGGTATTCATCTTGACGAATTCGGCGTAGGAAGCGGACAGGATTGCGCGCGTGTCGGTGAAGTTCTCGGCGTAGAGCTGTGTGGTCCAGGGTCCCGTCCCGATCCCGGCCGAGGCATCGTAGATCGTGAATCCAGGATCGTCGAAATTCGTCGGCACGCCCTGCAGTGTCGTTTGCTGCGGGTTTGCCGTGGCGTACGAGTGCGCCTGATGGGTAGCGCCGATCTGAACGAACGCGTCGTAATCGGTGAGCCGGAAATCGTAGCGAGCGCGCAGATTGCCTTCGAACGGGGGCGACAGCGCGAGCGGCTGGCCGAGCTGCCCGAAGGGGTTTACGACGTTGGTGATCGGCTGTCCGTTGGTGCCGATCAGAGTCAGGTTCTTCACGTTCTCGCTGCTGTTCCATGCGGCCGAGCCGGTCACGGTGAGCCCGCCGGCGACTCGCCACAGGAGCTGCGTTTCGGCACCCCGCACCCGGTAATTGGGGCCATTGGTGGTGAACACCAGATTCCCCGTCACGCTCGGATCGAAGATACTGAGCTGGACGTTGTCCCAGTTCTCCTGGTAGACGGCGCCGTTGAACTGCAGGTGATGATCGAGCCACTCGGTCTTCCAGCCGAGCTCATTGTTGGTGAGCGTATCGGGGTCGTAGGCAATCGGCGGCTGCCAGACCCCGAACAGCGGTGAGGTCGACTTGATCACCGCCTGGGCACGATTGAACCCCCCCGGGCGGAAGCCCTGCGACCAGGTGTAGTAGGCCATGACGTCGGGAGTGACGTGCCAGGTGAGATTGGCGCGGCTGCGGGTGCCGACGTAGGTCTTGCGCAGATGCTTGGCATCGAGGTTGTTCAGGTTGCTCTGCACGCCGGTCGCGAGGGTGCTGACGCAGGGATTTGTCGGCGTGTTGCTGCCATTGGGACCGCCAAAGGGACCGAATATCTCGCAACCGAAACTGCCGACGTTGGATCCCAGCTCGAAGCCCCGGATATCGTACCAGCGCGTTCCGCCGGTCACCGTCAGAACCTTGGGGACGATGTCGAAATCGACCGAGGTGAAGGCGGCAGTCTGCTCGTAGCCGCGCGTGATGTCGTCGAAGAACACGTCCCCCGGCAGCCGCACATTGGGGTTGTTGGAGGTCACGGGAAAGTTCGTCAGAGTGTTGGGATCGATGCTCGGCGGGCCGATCGGGTAGAAGTTCGGGCTCGTCCCGTAATGCCAGTCCGCCTGCTCGTGAATCCGGTACTGGTCCCAGAACGCGCCGACCATGCCACGCAGGCGCCAATCACCGGGGGTGCTGAGCCGCAACTCGTGGCTCTGATGCGTGGTGGTCTGGTGGTCGGTCCAGAAGATGTGCGGAGAGTAGCAGTAGCCCGGAGTCCCGGGCGTGGGGTTAAAGCCCACGAAAGGGTAGCCGGGATAATTGCACTGATAGTAGCCCGCGTACGTGGCCCGCGAGTAGTTGGTGTAGTCCTGCAACTGGTCGATGTTGCGGTCCAGATACGCACCGGCATAGACCAGCCGCAGCGCCGCGATGCGGCCATCGAGCGTCCACGCGGTGTTCTCGAACTTGTCCTTGTTGTAGCTCGGGCCGAACTGCTCGACGGCAAGGTCGGGCAGCGGTGTCCCGAGACCGTCGTACTGCTCCGCCCAGAAGACCCCTTCAGCATCCAGGTCCTGGTAGGACTGGGTGATCAGCGCCTTCCAGTCGTCGTTGATACGATACAGCAGCTCCGCCCGCCCGCCCTGGTACGTGACCGGGTTGATCGCGTTCGCCACACTGCCTGAGTTGTTGATCGGCCCGCTGTTCGGCGGCACGACGCCGCCGAAGTAGTTAACCACCACCCTGTCGGTCGATGCACGCGAGAACGTCGACGGTAGATTGTTGATGTAGCCGCCGCGTGAGTCGTTGTAAATCACCGCGCGCACCGCCAGGCGGTCCCGGACCAGTGGCAGGTTGATGATGGCGTTCACGGCGCTGCTCGGATCTCCATGTGCGGTGACCCCGTAGCTCGCATCGACATTGCCCTCGGTGACGTTCAGCTTGGGCTTGTTGGTGATGTAGCGGAGCACGCCAGCCTCGGCCCCGGCGCCGAACAGTGTGCCCTGTGGACCTTCGAGCACCTCGATGCGCTCCAGATCCACGGCGTACACGTCCAGGTTGCGGCCCGGGATCTCTCCGGCCTGATCATCCAGATAGACCGCAACGTTCGGGAAGCTCTCGGTGGCGCCCGACCCCTGCGTGCCACCCGAGCCGCCCACCGAGAGGCCGCGCATGTTGATGTCGCCCTGGCCGGGCCCGAAGCTCGTGGCGGTCACGTTGGGAAGGTATTTCACGAAATCGTCGAAAGTCTGCACATTCAGTTGCTTCAACGTCTCGGCGGTCAACGCCTGAATGGTGATCGGCACATTTTGCAGGTTCTCTTCCCGGCGGTTGGCGGTGACGATGACTTCCTGCAGGGCACCGGCAGCAGTGGTACCGGGTGCGGCGTCCGCGTGTGCAGCCTGAGCGGCGTGGGCGCTCAGGACGGCTGCAACCGTGCGCGACAATCGGGTGTTGGTTTTGGTCATCGCGTTTCCCCTCCCTCACGCGCGTTGTTATGCGGATTTGGGCGTCAGGCGCAGCAATCTTCCTCCTTGCATCCTCGTGATCGCAAGCCGCGTGGCCGCCTCTCGGGCAGACCCTGGATGAGCTCATCGCGCCCGCAAGCGGTTCGATCCGTGCATGCTGCGCAAGTCGTCTGAGGCTCGAACCCGAAGCTGGTAGTTAAGTATTTGATTTGACTTCCGCTGCCCGGGATTCGAAGTCCGTGTTTCATGTGCAGCGCAGACTGCGTCACCGTCTGCTAACAGAGTGCCAGACTTGAATATTCGCGACGGCGGCCGCGAGGCGCATTTCGATCCCGAGCCAAGCAATGCGCGTTTGCCGGCACCGCATTTTCCTGCGCCGGAACTTGCCAAGCGAGGTAGCAAAAAATGAATCGGCGGGCGAGGGCGGTGGTTGCACGCACGGTAGGTAACGCAGTCGCGGTTGAGGAGATCGACGTGGAACCGCCGCGCCACGGCGAAGTGACCATTCGGCTGGCGGCGTGCGGGGTTTGCCACAGCGATCTGTCCGCAACGAACGGTACCATCGGGTATCCGTTGCCGCTGATCCTCGGTCACGAGGGCGCCGGGGTTGTCGCCGACGTCGGCGAGGGGGTGCGCGATAGTATTCGCGCATGGTGTGCCGGCGCTCGCACAGCAGGATCCGATCAGGCAGCGTCCGGGGTCAATTCGAGGGCGAGCCGCACGGTGCCACCCTCCGCAGCCTCCTTGCGGAAGCCGTACTTGCGCGCCAGACCCAGCATGCGTGCGTTCTGTCGCAAGACGTCGGCCTCGAGGCGCGCGACCCCGCAATCCCGGCACTGCGTGATCAATCTGTCGAGCAGCAGGGAGCCGAAGCCGATGCCCTTTAG
>WNFP01047449.1_pt1 | contig 12732 bp, 12 predicted proteins | sample 5400201 | NCBI WGS metagenome assembly WNFP01 (sample SAMN13153355, study PRJNA577476) | soil metagenome | isolation source: 115 cm saprolite under Madrone tree | place: USA:California | collected 2016-06-14
GTCGGCAAACGCTTCCACTTCTTCGGCGATCCCACGCTGCGCGAAATCGTCGGCGTGGTTCGCAACACGGTGGTGAACAACATCGGAGAGGAGCCGCAGCCGCTTGTCTACTTGCCGCTGGCGCAAAACTATTCTCCCGCGGTGACCCTGCAAGTGCGCACCAATGGCCGGCCCGAAGCGGTAATCTCGGGCGTACGCGCCCAGGTGCAATCGCTCGATTCGAATCTCGCCCTAACCAACGTGCAAACCATCGGTGAGCTTATGAGCCAGGGCCTGTGGGCTCCCCGCATGGGCGCAGCGTTACTTGCTGTCTTCGGCGCGCTCGCGCTCATCCTCGCAGTGATCGGTGTGTACGGCGTCCTCTCCTATTCCGTCAACCAGCAAACCCGCGAAATTGGCATTCGCATAGCCATGGGCGCGCAAACCGGCCAGGTACTTGGCCTCGTAGTCGGTCAGGGTATGCGCCTCGCCGCCGCGGGCCTGGCGCTCGGCTTGCTCGTCGCCTTCGCCGTCATGCGCCTGCTCGGCAGCCTGCTCTTCGGCGTCAGCGCCCACGACCCACTTACGTTCGGCGCCGTCTCCTTAGTCCTGGCCTTGGCCGCAGTGCTCGCCTGTTACATTCCCGCGCGCCGCGCCACCAAGGTCGACCCCATCATCGCTTTGCGTTACGAATAGACCCTTTCCCTTTGCGCTTCGACAAAAGTAGTGCAATCGTTCCTGTCGAAGCACAAGGGAAGCAACCGTTCGCAGCTAAACGGCGTCTCCTTAATCGGTACGACGCTTCACGTCGCATCCTAGAGAGCACCTTGTGTTCAGCGACCTTCTCTTCCGCATCCGCGCTCTGTTCCGCCGAAAAACGGTGGAGTCTGAACTCGACGCCGAACTCCGTGCGCATCTGCAACACGAAGCAGAAAAGTATGTAGCGTCAGGCGTGTCCCGAGACCAGGCCATGCGGCGCGCCCGCCTAGCTCTCGGCGGCCTTGAGCAAACCAAAGAACAATGCCGCAACGCCCGCGGCATCAGCTTCCTCGAAACTCTCCCCTACGATGCGCGCCTCGGCCTGCGCATGCTCCGAAAATCGCCTGGCTTCGCCGCCGTCGCCATCCTCACCCTCGCTCTCGGCATCGGCGCCAACACCGCGATCTTCAGCGTCGTACAAGCCGTCATCCTGGCGCCCCTCCCCTATCGCGAGCCAGATCGCCTGGTCATGGTCTGGGAGAACAATCCGCGCTTTCCACGCGTTTGGGTTTCCCATCCGAACTTTCTGGATTGGCAGCGCACCGCTCGCTCCTTCCAACAAATGGCGGCGTTCTGGGAGCAAGGACTTGATCTCACAGCTCCAGGCACACCGGAACATCTCAACGGCAAGCAAATTTCTTCGGGTTTCTTCAGCACACTAGACGTGGAATTGGCGCTCGGTCGTGAATTCTCGCCTGAGGAAGACCACCACGGCGGAGCCCCGGTCGTTATCATCAGCAATCGTTTGTGGAGAAATCGCTTTGCTGCCAGCCCTGAAGTGCTCAGCCACTCCTTAACCCTGAATGGAGTCGACTACTCCATCGTGGGAGTCACGCAGCCCGGGTTTCGTTTGGAGCGCGACGCCGATGTTTACGTCCCGCTCGCACAAGGCGATCCCATGGTCCTCAACAATCGCGCCACCCACGCCATCTACTCCATCGGACGCCTGAGAGTCGGAGTAAACGCGTCTCAGGCACAAGCAGAGATGACCGCCATCCAAAATGGCCTCGATCAGCTCTATCCCGAAGACAATCGCGATCTCGGAATTTATATCGAGCCTCTCAAGCAAGAAATCGTTGGAGACGTCGGCGAGACGCTCCTGCTGTTGTTGGGAGCCGTCGGCTTGGTCCTGCTGATCGCATGCGCCAATGTCGCCAGTCTGGTGCTTGCACGTTCGGCCTCGCGTGCGCGGGAATTCGCCATTCGCTCGGCCCTTGGCGCGAATCGCGCTCGGTTGGTGCGCCAGGTGCTTACGGAAAATGTGCTTCTCTCGCTGGCCGGTGCCGGTCTGGACCTCCTCATTGCATCGTTAGCGGTGAAATCGGTGCTTGCCGCGGCTCCGGACCTACTGCCGCACAGCGAAAACATCAGCGTGAATGCTCTCGTCCTGCTCTTTACGTTGGCAGTGTCGATTACCGTTGGCATTCTGTTTGGTCTCGCCCCGGCCTTGAAAAGTTGGAACGCCGATCCACAATCCTCTCTGAAAGAAGGCGGCCGCGGCTCTACAAGCGCGCATCACCGCGCGCAAAGCAGCCTCGTAATTGTCCAAATGGCTTTGACGCTCGTTTTGCTGGTAGGCGCCGGCCTGCTCCTCCGCACGATCCGCCAACTATGGGAAGTCAATCCCGGCTTTGATGCCCAGCACCTCATCACCTTCCGAGTAGGAGTCTCGCGTTCCCTCACGAAAACCGCAGCAAGCACTCGAATTGCCTATCAGCAGCTGATCGACCGCATCCGGCAAATTCCCGGCGTGCAGGCCGCCGACTTCACGGATGTCGTTCCACTGAGCAGTCAGGGCTACACCCTGCCCTTCTGGATCGGCGCGCAGAAACCCACCTCTCTCCAAGCCGCTCCGCGTGTAGCCGGATTACTTACCGGCCCGGATTACTTCAAAGCAATGGGAATACCGTTGCTTCGCGGCCGCTTTTTCACTCCGCAAGACACCACCAACTCTCCCTGCGTGTTCGTCATCGACAGCGTTTTCGCGCAAAAGTACTTTCCGGATAGCGACCCCATCGGCCAGACCGCCTCAGTCGGATTCGCGACAATGGGGCCTTGCGGCATTGTCGGCGTCGTTGGCCACGTCAAGCTCTGGGGGCTTAAGGACCCTCCCAGCATCGCTCCGCAAAATCAGTTGTACGTTTCCCTTTACCAGGATCCCGACCAGTGGGTAGCGTCAAATTATCCAGACACGACGGTGGTCGTTCGCACGCCGCTAGACCTTTCCGCCTTGCTGCCGGCGATCAAGAACGCCGTCTATGCATCGGGCAGCGACCAGCCCGTCTTCGACGTCCAAACCATGCAGCAGATCGTTTCGCAATCCATGTCCTCGCAGCGTTTTCCAATGATTCTCTTGGGATCCTTCGCGGGACTGGCGTTGCTCCTCGCCTCCGTCGGAATCTACGGCGTGATTTCGTATTCGGTCACCCAGCGCGTGCACGAGATTGGCATTCGCGTGGCGCTCGGAGCCGAGAAGCGTAATATTTTCCGCCTGGTAATTGGACAGGGTCTTCGGCTGGTTCTTGCTGGCCTCGCTGTCGGGGCGGCCGCAGCGCTCATTCTCGCCCGTCTGCTGTCGAGCTTCGCGCACCTGCTGTATGGCGTCGGAGCAGGCGATCCCGTAACGTTCATCGCCGTATCGCTCCTGTTGACTGGCGTGGCCATTTTGGCGTGCTATTTGCCGGCCCGCAAGGCAACGCGGGTCGATCCCATGATTGCTTTGCGCTACGAATAGAACCCGTTGCACCAAGGCACAGAACCCGCAAACACACGGCGAAACCGTAAATCCTTTCTAACTCCATCTATCAGACGGAAACATATTGCGTCTATATTCGTATCCTTGTTACGGAGACATCCATGCGGAACCTGTTGCAAGACCTGCGCTTCGCTTTTCGCCAGTTTCGGAAGTCGCCCGGCTTTGTTATCACCGCCATTCTCTCCCTGATGCTGGGCATCGGCGCCACCACCGCTATCTTCAGCGTTGTCCATGGCGTACTGCTCGATCCCTACCCGTACAAAAACAACGACCGCATGGTGCACGTGCAGCTCAACGATAAGAACGGCCGGGGACCCCTGCTGTTCGTGAACGCCACGGGATCTAAGGAACTGCGGCAGACCAAGTCCATCGAAGACTTCTTTCTGCAGAATAGCAACCAGCAGAATCTGACTGGCGATCAGGTGCCCACTTCCGTCAACGTTGGTTCGTACTCGCCCAACCTGTTTGAATTCATGGGCGTGCCGCCGCTGCTGGGGCGCGAATTCACGGAGGCCGATGCTCCCAACGGCAGCGCCGCCCCTGTCGCCGTGCTCAGTTATCTGTTCTGGCAGCGGCAGTTCGGCGGCAGCCGCGACGTGGTGGGAAAAACCCTTGAGCTGGACCACAAGATTTATACCGTCATTGGCGTTGTTCCGCCGCGCTTCACCTGGGGCGATTCCGACGTGTACCTGCCGGAGGTTTTGAGCGCCGACCCTCACGAATACCGCCTTTCCTTTGTGCGTCTGAAACCTGGCACGAAATTCCCCGCCGCGGAAGCGGAGTTCCAAGTCCTGGCCGACGAGTTTGCGAAACAAGACAAGAATTATCCACAGGACCGCAAAGTCAAGATCGTTACTCTGAACGAAGAAGTGCTGGGCAAGTTTGCCGGAACGCTGACCCTGCTGTTCGGCGCGGTACTCGCGCTGCTGATCATCGGCTGCGCCAATGTCTCGATCTTGCTGCTGGCGCGCGGAACGGCGCGGCAGCACGAACTTGCGGTGCGCGTTTCCGTCGGCGCGGGACGCATCCTGTTCGGTGTTTCGCCGGCCTGGCAGCTTTCGCGGCCGCAGCTTGTAAATTTGATCCAGGCGAACAGCGCGAAGCACTCCGGCAGCACGCACAACCGGAATACGCACCGGCTGCTGATTGCCGGCCAGGTGGCGCTGACGCTGGTGCTGCTGGCCGCGGCGGGCGCGGCGATGCGCGCGTTTGTGGCGCGCATCCACACCCCGCTGGGATTCGAGCCGGACCATGTGATTGCCATGAACATCGGTTTCCCGAAAGGGGCGAATCCCACGTGGGAAGGGCGGGTGAATGCGAACGAATTGGTGCGCAAGACGGTCACCGAAGTTCCGGGCGTGGACACCGCCAGCGTTTCCACCACGTGGTTCCCGGGATTCGGCGGCTTCACCGCGAAAATCGAAGTGCAAGGCAAGCCGTCGCTGACCGACGCGCAGGCCGTGCTTTGCCTGGCGAGCCCGCAGGAATTTCTGACCCTGCGCATTCCCTTGCTAGCGGGGCGCGTGTACGACGAAGCGGAGACGATGCGTGCGGCGCACTTCGCCGTGGTCAACCAGTCTTTCGTCAAACAATTCATTGGCGATGGCGATCCGTTTGGGCAGAGCGTGCGCAGCCCCATGCTGAAGTTCGAGCGCCCCTCGCTCCTGCTGGCCTCCGCGCCGGACGAATGGCTGCAAATCATCGGAGTTGTCGGCGACGCCCGAAATGACGGCTTGGACCATCCCATAAAGCCGGCGATCTTCCTGCCGTACAGCTTTGTGTTGCCCCCGGACGAAGCGCTCCTGGTGCGCGCTACCGGGAATACGGACGTGGTCCTGCGGGCGATCAAGGAGCGGCTGCGGCAATTGAATCCGGAGATGGTGGTGGGCAACACGCACACGCTGATGTGGTGGCTGGAGACGCAGGGCTGGGGCCAGGAGCGATTTATCGCCACGCTATTCTCGCTGTTTGCGGTGCTGGCCCTGGCGCTGGCGGCCACCGGCCTGTACAGCGTGGTCTCGTTCGCAGTGAACCAGCGGACGCAAGAAGTAGGCATTCGCATGGCGCTCGGCGCACCGCGGACAAGCATCATCCGGCTAGTGCTGGCGTCGACGGGGACCATGCTCGGATTTGGGCTGGCCATCGGCCTGGGCCTGAGCGTGGCGCTGAACAAAGTGGTAGTGTCGTGGGCGAACGGAAGCTCGCGCGATCCCCTCACGCTGCTGGCCTCGGCGCTGCTCCTGCTGCTGGTAGCCGTCGCCAGAATTACGGTTGGTTTGCGAGCGGTTGCAACCCCGCATTTAGCACGGGTTGGACTAACTCGATGGCTACCGACACGAACTCTTCCGCGGGGATCTGCTCAGGTGCGTTGACCCACTGTTTCACAGCGCCATAGATTGTCCAGCTCGCCGCCGCGGCTATCATTTCAGGAGAGATGCGGCGCTCTTGCGGGTGCTTTCGGAACCCTTCCAGCAAGACGAGGCGGATCTGGTCGATTACCGTGGCCTCCACGAATGGCTCGAATTGCAGCCGATCGGAGGAGTGCGACTTCTGCAGCTCCAGCAGATAATCGCGGACAGCCAGGATAATGGCTTTGAATGCCGAGGAGCAGGTGCCATCGAATCCCGCATTGCGCTCGGAGAGCCGTTGAAGAAAGCTTACGCGAATCAATTCTTCAAGCAGAGCGAACTTGTCCGGGTAGTGCGCATAGAAGGTTGCGCGGTTCAGGGTGGCGCCCTCGGTTATGTCCTGGACCGTGATGTCGTCGAAGCCCTTTTGTTCCAATAGCCTGCGCAGGGCATCCTGCAGCAGTTGGCGTGTCCTGCGGATGCGCGGATCCAAGCGATCACATTGCTCCTGAAGCATCGTTTCCCCTCTACACCTAATGATAGCAGATAGCAACGACCGTTATCTAGCCAACGCCTGACGCCCTTTCTATCAGATAAGCAACATGTGTTGACGTCATGGCTGGCGTCGTGTTACGATGTAACCGACATATGATGCGTATGCATCGAATGATGTATTGGATGAACCACCATGGCAACGCTACTCAAGCCCGCACTACTCAAGATTGATTCCAGTCCGATGGGAGAGCGGTCCGTCTCCCGGAAACTTACCGCCGCGTTCGCAAAGACCTGGACCAAGGCCCATCCCGGCGGGACGGTCATCTCGCGGGATCTGACCACGCTACACATCCCTATTGTTGACGGCGCCTGGGTGGCTGCCGCATATACGCCCGAGGGCGCCCGCACCGCGCAGCAGAAGGATGCGCTGGCCGTGTCCGATTTTCTGATTGCAGAGTTGCAGCAGGCGGATGAGTATGTCGTTGGAGTGCCGATGCACAACTTCAGCATTCCCTCTACGCTGAAGCTGTGGGTCGACCAGGTCGTGCGCATGGGCAAGACCTTCGCGTATAGTGCGTCAGGCAGGCAGGGGTTGCTGACCGGGAAGAAAGCCACGCTGCTGATTGCGAGCGGCGGAGTGTACGACCAAGGCAGCGCTGCGGAGGCCCTGAACTTCGTCACACCATATCTGCGCACCATCTTCGGATTCATGGGCATCACAGACGTAAACATCATTGCTGCCGGAGGGACCCAGAAATTGATGACCGGAGAAGTTGATTCGCAAACTTTCCTGGCGCCTTCGCTTGCGAAAGTGCACGCACAGGCCAGTCTGTAAGAGAAACGAATCCACGCATAGGAGACGGAGATGAAGATTGCATCGACCATCGCACGCTATTTGCTGGGGCTCATCTTTCTTGTGTTTGGCTTGAACGGATTCCTGCACTTTATTCCCATGCCGCCCCCGAAGGGGTTAGCGGCCCAGTTTGGCGGCGCGATTTTCGCTTCGCATTACTGGGTCGTGATTTTCAGCATTCAAGTCCTTGGCGGCGTGCTGCTTTTGGTGAACCGGTTTGTGCCGCTAGCGCTTATCTTGCTGGGACCGGTGATCGTGAACATCTTTTTCTTCCACGCGCTAATGGCCCCCGAGGGCCTTCCTCTGGCAATCGTTGTGGTCGCGCTGTGGTCGATTCTCGCCGTGCGCTACAAACAATATCTCTCCGGAATCTTCGTTCAGCGCGCGGCATAAAGCCTGAGCAAGTAGCGGAATTCTAAACCAGCGGTTTGCCGGGGGGTGGGCCCCCTCCTCCGTTCCGCTGTGGCTCATCGGCGCCACGCGCGTCCAGTTCGACACCCGGCTCTCGTCGAAGCGTCGGCTATCCCGCAACTTCAGCACACGACATCCTGCTCGCCGAGAAGCACTTACGCGGCGCAACTCATTTCCGTGCGGCTTGGCTCCACGATTGCTTCCAACTTGACTGTTGCCTTTCACGCAGCATCCGCACGGCGCTTCGGCTCGGGCCGCGCGGATGTCGTACACTAATTTCCTCTCAGGACAACCATGTCGACGCGCCAGAAAAGCCAACTGAAAATCGAAGGACGCCCGGTGTGGGCGGAAGTCTCCGCGTCCGCGCTCACCTACAATCTCCGCGCCATCCGCGACTTCGTCAATCCTCCAGACGAAAAGCGCAAAACGCCGTGCAAGGTGCTCTCCATCGTCAAGGGCAATGGCTACGGCCACGGTGGGCCGCAGGTCGCCAGGATCCTCGAGAAGGCCGGCTCCGACTGGTTCGGCGTCACCTGCACCAACGAAGGCATCGACGTCCGCAAAGCCGGCGTGCGCAAACCCATCCTGGTGCTAACGAGTTTCTGGCCCGGCGAAGAAGCCAACCTCCTGAAGTACAACCTGACTCCCGTAGTCCATCGCTGCGAGCAGCTAAAGGCGCTGGATCGCGCCGCAGCGAAGCGCTCTCCACGCAAACCGGCTTCCTTCCACTTGAAAATCGACACCGGCATGAACCGCCTCGGCATCGCCGTCAGCGATGTGGAATGCTTCGCGGGCCAACTCGCAAAATGCAAACATCTGCGACTCGGCGGCGTAATGACGCACTTCGCTTCCTCCGAAGCGTTCGCGCCGTCGCCGGAAGGCCAGCAAACTCTCGAGCAGGAACAGGGCTTCTACAACGCGCTCGACCGACTGCGCAAGCTCGGTATCGACACTGGCATCGTGCACATGGCCAATAGCGCCGCCATCGCCGCGCGCCCGGAGAGTTGGGGAGATATGGTGCGCCCCGGCGTCATTCTTTACGGCTATCATCCCGGCTACGACCCGCCGGAGCAGCGCGCAGAAGCGGAACGCCGCCTGCCGCTGAAGCCTGTGATGAGCCTGCGCACGCGCATCATTAGCTTGCGCCGCGTTTCCGCCGGTGCCGGTGTGGAGTAACAGCCGCGGCTGCGTGCTCGTGCGTGGCAAGCTCGCGCCCATCATCGGTATCGTCTCCATGGACGTAACCATGATCGATGTCACCGACGTCGCCAACACCGAAATCGGCGATGTCGTCACCATCTACGGTACCGACGGCGAACACGTGCATCCAGCGAACGCCGTCGCCCGCAGCATCGGCACCGTCACCTCCGATCTCCTCTGCGCCGTAACCGCCCGCGTCCCACGCGTCTATGTCTCCTGACCATCGGTGGTGGGCTAGTTTGAGAGATTCATTGTACACTCGCGTGAGTCCCTTGATCACCGCTGGATGTTACAGACCGCCTCTGGCACGTAAATGATCCCGTGGCTCTGGAAATCCTACGAACAATAGAGGTCAGAAACAGCGGCGATAGGTGAACTACATGCGCATGGCGTTTCGCCTCTTGGTTGCTCTGACGTTTGCTGCCATAGCGTTTGCTATAGGCCTCTATCTCCCGCTGTCTATCTACTGGTTTGTTCACGGTGACCCTGGAATGCCCGCAGGTGCAGCATTAGCGATCATCGGACTTCCGCTCGGCGTAATAGGAGCCGTGACCGCAGGATTGTTCTCATTTATTAAATTGCGTGGCAAGGATGTTCAAAGTAGCCCAAAGTAGCCCAGTACCGAATTTCCCGATCCGCCGCAGAACCAAAATCCCTAGGAAAATTCAAACTGTACCACTACCTGACCATCAACAGCAATACATTGCGCGCTGTGGTTGAGGTACACTCTGAAGTTTGCTGACCGCGCTTTGCTCGCGCTGTCGCGCGCACACACATGAATCGCATAGCCGCCATTCTTCCCGCCGCTGGTCTCGGAACGCGCATGGGCGCTGAGACGCCCAAACAATTTTTGGAACTAGATGGCGTGCCGATTGTGATTTGGAGTTTGCGGCGCATCGCTTCCTGCGATTTGGTGACCGACATCATTGTGGCTACTCGCGGTGACGATGTAGCAAAGGTGGAAGAACGGGTCCGAAAGGAAAAATTCAAGCAAGGCGTGCGCGTGGTGCGCGGCGGGGATTCGCGGCAGGATTCGGTGGCACAGGCGTTGGAGTTGGTTTCCAACGATACCGAAATTGTCTTGGTGCACGACGCCGTGCGGCCATTCGTTACCCGGGAGCAGATTGTGCGAGTGATTGAAGAGGCGCGAAGCTGCAGAGCGGCGATTCTGGGAATTCCGGCGATGGACACGGTAAAGGAAGTGAAGCGCGCGAGCTTGCCTGAAGATGTGGCGCTGATTACCGCAACGATTCCGCGTGAGCGCATCGTGCTGGCGCAGACGCCGCAGGCATTTTCTACAAAATTGTTGAAGGAAGCATTCGCGCGGGCACTGGCGGACGGGGTGAGCGCCTCCGACGAAGCGGGCTTGGTGGAGCGGATGGGTCACGATGTGCACGTGGTGCTGGGCTCCGAGCGCAACATGAAGATCACAAAGCCAGCGGACATGGAGCTGGCGCGGTTTTATATGGAACGCGAGAAGCAGAAGAAATGAGCGTGCGCTGCGGCATTGGGTACGACCTGCATCGCCTGGAAGCGGGTCGAAAATTAATTGTTGGCGGGATTGAGCTGCCGTTCGACAAAGGGTCGGTGGGGCATTCGGATGGGGATGTGCTGGCGCACGCGCTTTGCGATGCGCTGCTGGGCGCGGCGGGGCTTGGGGATATCGGGACGCATTTTCCGGACACGGATCCGAAGTGGAAAGGCGCGAACAGCTTGATTTTTCTGGAGCAAGCGAAGAAGTTGCTGGCCGAAAAGAATTTGGCGATCGAGCACGTCGATGCAGTGGTGATTACGGAAAAACCGAAACTGGGTCCGCATTTTCCAAAGATGCGGGAGGCGCTGGCGCGCGCGCTGGGCGTGCCGGCGGAGAAGATTCACCTGAAGGCAAAGACGAATGAAGGTGTGGACGCGATCGGGCGCGGGGAAGCGATTGCGGCGCACGTGGTGGCGACGATTTCGGGGCGATAGTGAAGGCGGCTTTCTGCTCGGGTTCAAACGTTTTTGGCAAGTTCGCGACGTTGAGATCCTTCGGCTATCCTCGTCGGATAGCCTCAGGATGACACCGCGCTCCTAATTGAGTCGTTCTCATGACGGATTCCTGCAAATGATTCCGGACCAGATGGAGAATTCGCCTGCGCTTGCGGTGAATCCGTTTGCCGCTGCGGATGTGGCTGCAATTCTGCGGGAGCAGGGGTGGACTGCGAGGGAGTTGTCGGCGGAGCAGGTTGCGTGGTGCGAGCACGCCGCGGCGATTTTGGGGACGCAGGCTGCGGATCGCGAGGCGCTTGCGGAATTGTTGTTGCTCGTCTTTCATTACGATTCGCGGGAAATATTGGCGCGCGTGGAGAGCCACGTAGTGTTGTCGCGCTATGCGGCGCGGGATGTTTTGCGACAGCTTGCGCTGTTGCTGCTTGAGGGAGCGGCGCTCGACTCCGAGCGATTTAAAGAGATCATCACTGCGTTGAAAGAACGATTGGATATTCGGGGGCGCGAGTTGTTTCATCCGATTCGGCTGGCGCTGGCGGGGCGGGCCGGCGAGGGGGAACTGGACCGCGTGATTTTGCTTTTGGACGAGGCGGCGAGTGCGTCGTTTACGGTGCGGGTGAAATCAGCACGCGAACGGATGTTGGAGTTTTGCGCGGCGCTGGATTGAGGGGAATGGGTTGCCAAGCACTTGCGGTTGAGGTCCTTCGGCTACCCTCGTCGAGTAGCCTCAGGATGACACGTCAGGGCGAGGCGCTTGTTGGTGACGGATTTCAATCATGGATCGATTGACGGGGATACATGCGGTGCGGGAGGCGCTGGAGGCGGGGCGGGCGTTTGACCGCATTGTGATTGCGCGCGGGCGGCAGGACACACGCATGGAAGAAATCGTAAAGCTGGCCCGGCGCAACAACATTGCCGTGCGCTTTGAGGACCGCGGACAGCTCGACCGGTTGGCGGACTCGAAAGATCATCAAGGCGTCGTGGCGCTGGCAGCAGCGCGGGCGGCGGCTACGCTCGGGGATATTCTTGCGGCGGCGAATGCTGGGCCGGGAAAAGGCGAAAAAGGGCTGATCGTTTTGCTGGACGGAGTGGAGGACCCGCACAATCTAGGGGCGATTATTCGGACGGCATTAGCTGCGGGCGCGGACGGCGTGGTGGTTCCGGAGCGGCGCGCGGCGGGATTGACGGATACGGTGGCGCGGGCTTCCGCGGGGGCGCTGGCACATCTGCCGGCACATCTGCCCGTGGCGAAGGTTACGAATCTGGTGCGGACGATGGAGGAGTTGAAGGGAGCGGGTTACTGGTTGATTGGGTTGGATGAGGACGCGGAGAAGAGTTATACGCAAGCGGATTACACATTGCCGGTGGGAATAGTCCTTGGTGGTGAGGGCAAGGGATTGCATGAGTTGACGCGGAAGCAATGCGATTTTGTGGTGTCTTTGCCAACGGTGGGCCCCGTGAAGTCGCTAAATGTTTCCGTGGCGGCAGGGGTGGTGTTGTTCGAGGCCGTGCGGCAGCGGAAGTCAAAGTGACTGCGGATGCGGTCATTGAATGTTGCAAGGACCTTAAGTTGGGGTCCTTCGGCCATCCTCATCGGATGGCCTCAGGATGACACTCGCTGCGCCCGGCAGCAGCCCCATATGACTATTTGTCGTACTGGATTAGGGAGAAGACGTCGAGGCCGGGGAGTTTTTTGCGGCCGTTGAGGAAGGTTAGTTCGACGGCGAAGGCGGCGCCGTCTACGACTCCGCCGAGCTGCTGGACGAGCTTTACGGTGGCGGCGGCGGTGCCGCCGGTGGCGAGGAGATCGTCGCAGATGATTACGCGGTCGCCGCGCTGCACGGCGTCCTCGTGGATTTCGAGGGTATCGGTGCCGTATTCGAGGGCGTAGGAGACGCTGGCAGTCTTTGCGGGGAGTTTCTTGGGTTTGCGCACGGGGACGAAAC
>WNFP01011039.1_pt1 | contig 12731 bp, 8 predicted proteins | sample 5400201 | NCBI WGS metagenome assembly WNFP01 (sample SAMN13153355, study PRJNA577476) | soil metagenome | isolation source: 115 cm saprolite under Madrone tree | place: USA:California | collected 2016-06-14
CTATGGAGCAGAGTGTCGGAAGTGCTTACCGTACCGGGAACGCGTTTCGCCAATGCAATCTTCTCTTCTGGCGTTCACGATGGGATTTGGGCGAAGTTCTGGAGCGCGCTTGCAATCGCTTGTAATCTCATGGTCTACGCGTTTTTCTGGTATGGGTGCATATGGATTGCGAGTTATTTTCGTGAGCGGCAGCATCCGTACGACCGGCAAAGCACATTGGTGCCGCCGAGCCTTAGGTGAGTCGCGGAAGAGACTAAGGTTTCTGCAACCGGTCTAAGGGTCTGATAACGCCGTTACCGTACAACTGAAATCGGGCCGACCCTCAATGTCCGGTAATCGACCTACCAGATGGGGCGATCCCACATCTACGGGCGTGGGTGGCCCGTGCAAGAAATCCATGTGCAATCGTTCTAATGATGCCCGGCTACAATGCATCTTGGCAGGTAGTCTAGTCTGCGACGGAAAGGATCGAACTATAGCGTTCCGGCTGAGAAAAGTTATATCGACCCTTTATCGGTCCGGAATCTCTTTCGAGGGGTTCTTCCTCAACTCTTCCTGCAGCACCTCCACGGCTTTCTGTAGTTGCGCATCGCGCCCTGCCGCGAAATCCGCAGGGGTGTTGTCGATATACACGTCCGCAGGCACGCCGTAGTTCTCCAGGTTCTGCCCGCTGACGTCCCACAGCCCGGTCCCCGGCGTTCGAACCGTGGAGCCATCCATCAACCGAAACGCTCCCGTTCCAATCACCGAGCCGTTGGTATTTACGCCCACCGTTTTGCCGAGTCCCAAACGCTTGAAGCCGTCCGGAAAGACTTCCGCGTCGCTGAAGGATCGCTCGTTTTGCATCACCACTACCGGTCCGAAAAACGCCCGCTGTGGCCGCGTAATGTAGACGGAATCCCGCCCACGTGTGTACTGATATTGGTGCTGCTCGAGGATTTCCAGCAACTCCTGATCAATTCCGCCACCGGGATTGAAACGCTGGTCAATTACCAGCGCCTTCTTGAAATGATTGTCCGCAAGGTCGCGCTCGAACTTGTGCAGCGCTTCCGCGTTCATCTGGCGGATGTGCAAATAGCCGATCTCGCCATGCGAAAGTTTCTCGGTCATGGCGCGTCGCTCGTCCACCCACCTGGTGTACTGCAGCGTCGCATATGCTCCGGCGTTCGCCGGCTCAACTTTCGTTTTCCATGCGCCGTCCGTCGAGGGTTTGGAGTTCACCGTGAACTCCAGTTTCCGCCCAGGCGCCAGGTTATAGCTCTTCCAGTAATTGTCCCCGGTGTGCAGCGCCTCGCCGTTCACCGCGAGGATGTAGTCCCCGGGATGGGCGCGCACGTAGTCATGATCCGCAGGCCCAGCCTTATAGACAAACGCCAGTTTGTAGTAGCCGGAAGCATCGCCCTCCAATTCGAACCCTGGATAGCGCGTTTGAATCGCATTTGGATTCGCCTCGCCGCCGCTAACGCCCGTATGCGAGGCATTCAATTCTCCGATCATCTGCATGATCACGTTCTGCATCTCTTCGCGGTCCTCAATGTCCTCAAGCAGCAGTTCATACACTCCGCGATACTTCGTCCAATCCACCCCATTCATGTTTTTGTCGTAAAAGCGGTCCCGCATCACCCGCCACGCCTGTTCGAAGACCTCTTTCCGCTCCTCCCGGTGATCTACTTCGACGCGCACCTGAAAGTTCACCTTGCGGCGCCCGGTCGGCGATTCCGTTCCTCGTGTGGCGCTCGGAGCAGCCCCGCCCCTGGCCGCCGCACCTTCCGCCGAACCTCCGCCCAGACCAACTGCCCAGATGCCTCCCCTCTCGAGGAAGTAAAGATTTTTTCCATCGCGCGAGAACTGCAAACTCGAAATTCCTTCTGTTCCGAACGGCGCAGCAGGCGCAGTGCCTTCCGCTGGCGCGGGCATCGATTGCGTAAATTGTTTCAGTCCCTCACCGTCCGCACCAATCGTGTACAGTCGCCAGACCGGCCGTCCTTCTTCTTCCGCTGCCGCCACAAAAGCGTACGTCTTGCTATCAGGCGAAGACACTGCGGTCACGATATTGTCCGAGAGCCGCGTGACCTTGTGGATTCTCCGCTCCAGCCCGGCAAAATCAATCTTCACTTCGACCGCATGTGTTTCCACTGCGGCTCCGCGCCCGCCTCGTGGCGAATCTGCGCGCTCCGTCGCCTCGGCCGCGGATTCACTGTCGATGTCCCGGCTCATCGGGTCTTTTTCTTCGTCCGAGAGCGACACGCTGTACAAAGCTCCGGCGTTCTCTCGCAGTGTCGCCGACCCTCCCTGCACGTAGCCGCCGAGGAAAATCAACTTTTTGCCGTCCGCTGTCCACCGTGGCGCAAGCGTGCTGAACAGGAGATCGTCGTTCAGCCGGTGTTCCGCGCCACCCTGTGCGGACGCGATGTGGACATGCGCGCGAAGATCACGGTCCTGCTTCGCATAGGCGAACCACTTGCCATCCGGCGACACATGAGATCCCAGGATGTTCCCCGCGTCGTTACTTGCAATTCTTCGCGGCTGTCCGCCGCCCGCGTCCACAATGTAAAGCCCATGATCCGAACTCGTGAAATAGACGGCCTTTGAATCCGGCATCCATCCTACGTTCAATTTCTCGTTGTCCGTGTCCGTGAGCTTTTTCGCATTGCTCCCATCGGAGTCCGCCATCCACACCGAGTCGCGCCCACCCTCATCGCTTACGTACGCGATCCATTTTCCATCCGGCGACCACGTTGGTTCGGTTTCGCGCGAATAACTGTGTGTCACGCGGCTCACGTCTCCGTGTTCCGTCGCAATGGTGAAGATTTCTCCGTGGGCGGAGATCGCCGCGCGCTGGCTCGAAGGCGATAAACCGTAGCTGTCAGCCTCACCATTGATATGCAGAACCTCGAAATTGTTTTCCTTGCTGTCCGTTCCGATTTCGATTTTCACTTCGCTGGCCTTGCCCGTTACTGTATCCAATTTCCACAGCCCGGCATTCTCTTCAAACACAATGATCTTGCCGTCCGCCGAAATCGATGGAAAAAACAGCGAACCGTCATCGAAATGCGTTAGTTGGACCGGCTTCCCGCCGATCTCGGCTACTTTCCAAAGATTGTTTGTTGACCGCAGCACCTCGCGCGTGCCTGCCTTTGCCAATACCTGGCGATCCGACACGAAATAAATCTCGCCGTTTCCATAAAGCGGCCATGTGTTGTTCGCTTTCATTTCATCAGAAACGTCCTGATCCAGAATCTTGCGGAAAGTCTTCGCCTTCACGTCTTCGATCCACAGGTCCGCCGCGTAACTCCCGCGATAGTGCTTCCGCCACCAGGTTGGCGCATGGCGATTGAACACAAACCTTGACCCATCCGCTGAATAGCTGCCCCAATAGCCCCAGTCTCCATCAAGCGGCACTTCCAAGCCGCCAGCAACCGCCACGCGGTAAAGGCTTAAAACCCCTGGATACACGCGTCCGCGCGCCGAATTAAAAATCACGTTCTTCGAATCGCGCGACCAGCCCACCACCGTATCGTTGGCGCTGTTGAAGGTGAGCTGCTTCGGCTCGCCCCCATCCGCGGGAATTACGAACACGTCATAATTTCCGTAGCGATTCGAAGAAAAAGCGATCCACTTTCCGTCCGGGGAAAATCGCGGGAATGCATCGCGCGCCGCATTCACCGTCAGCCGCCGCGGGTTCGTTCCATCTTCATTAACCATCCAGATGCTTCCTGCGTAACTGAAGGCGATCTTACCGCTGTGATAGTCAGGCTGCCTCGGGATGCGGATCACTTTGGCCCAGGTTGTGGTCGCCATAACCACGCAGAACAAGAGAAGAGCACACGCGCGCAGAATTCTCACGATCCCCTCCATCAAATTGTCGAACCGTTGGGCCTGGCGCAGATGGCGCGAAACGAAGCCGATCCGCACCCATCCCCCGCACACCGCTGACACCCGACCTGCTCTCTGGGACGTGCGCGCCGGCCGGAAGGTTACCACGGACATCTTGGATGTTTTCCAGCCACTACGAAAGTTATCCTCAAGATTGCAAAGTTTAAGTTCACAACCGGTAAGTTCGGATAAGCGGAGAAGTGAATCCACTTACGATTACGGTGTGATTCAGGCACAGCGAAATTCTTTGGCGAAACTGATTCCCCAGTAGCCGAATAGGTCGATCTATACTCTCAGTTGCCTCCGAGCAGAATAACCTACGTTATAACTTCGAAGCCGCCAGTCTGGCTGTTAGGTCGGTTCCACTTGGGTGGCGCAGTAAAGCGCAGGAGCCAGCCTGCAAGGGCGCCGAAGACCAAGTTGAAGCCCAGCGTCTCCCAAAAGTGGCTGCGCGCAACGCTGGCCGGCATCAACGGATTCGGCAACAGCAAGACGGTTGTCCAGCAAGCCGAAAAGAGCGCGGCAGCCAAGGCCGACTCCCATCGCGAAGTGTGGAGCATCCGAACGAGCGGGTATAGACACGCGATGTAGAGGAGAGCACGGAACGCGGCAAGACCATAAACCCAGTGCGAGCTCGTCCAGTTGCGCCTCAAGGACTCCCAGAACGTTGCGAATTCCGGCCCTGCGTAGAAACGCCGGAGTTCTGGGTTTCTCCAAGCGACGTAGTAGCCGAAGAACAGGTACAGGAAGACGAAGGCCGCGACTAGGATGGCGAGCCGCAGCAGGATCGAACCGAACTTCAGCGGGGCAGCAGGTGACACAGGCGCCCGAACCGAACCGCGCCACTTGCCCAGCGCCAGGACCGCCAGAGGCGCGAACAAAGCCGCAGCAATCGCGCCTTGCACGAAAATGGCCCGAATCATCCCTTGAGGCAATTTGTTGGAGAGCAAGGCAATGGAATCGAGCTGACTGGCGACGGTCGAGATGCCGTACATGCTCACGAAGATAGCGCCGGCGAGCATCCAGCCATGCCAGCGAGACCTGAGGATAAGGTAGGAGAGTGTGCCGCCGGCACAGAGTGTAAAAATGAGAAAGCTGGGAAGAAAATCTTCGGGCATCTGGGGGACCTGCTGGTTGGCAGGCGGGACGAACTGGGACGCGACCGTTTGTTGAGCGATCTTGTCGAGTCCGGAAAGTACGCCGCCAACAGCAAAGCAGACCGCAAGTAGAAGGCACACCGCCAGGACTCTCAGGCCGGTGAGGAGAATTGTGGGGAGGGCCATGGTGCCTCCTGGACAGCGAGCCATTCCAACGTTCTGATGGTAATACGCACTGGCAATTTCAAAGATTTCTCGACGGCACCTGCGCGACTTGGACGGCCCTTTAAACTCATGACGTGCCGGATTGCGCGGTGGTGTGGACCAACATCGGTGTTTGTCGCTCCGTAATCGCTCCGACAGCGACCCGGAGTTCGCGTCGCAATACGGGGCGGATAAGTCGTGCCGGCCCAGATGGCCGCGAGGAGACTACTTCTTTGCGCCAAGCCAGAGAATCGCGTTGGCGAAGAGCTTGTTCTGGACCGGATCGGAGTAGATCTTCTCGCCGTCCTTGCCGTGCCCCATGTTCATGTAAATCATACGGTACTTCGTGTTCATCCAGACAACCGGCAGATCGCCGCTTGGAATCACGTCTTTGATGCCGATCGGATAGTTCGAAGGGTCGAGCGTGACGAGTACGTGAACGTCTTTGTTCACGCGCGGGCTCGGCTTCCACAGATACCATTCGTTCGCCGGAGACATAAACGAAGCAGGAAGGCCCTTGGTGACAGGGCTGTTCGGATCGTCCACCGTCAGTTTCGCAGGAAGTGGCGGCCAGTTGTTGCTGTAAAAAACCGCCCCGCCGAGAAAGCTCACAAACCAGGGCCAGTGCGTGTCCTTGTCGTTGTATCCAGCCACGTGGAAGCCGATCCATCCGCCACCGTGTTCCATGTAGCGTTCGAACGCGGCACGCTGCTGCGGCGTCTTCGGGAATTCGTTGAGCCAAAGGATCAATTGGTAGGGCTTCAGTTCGTTGTCGTTCAGCTTGTTCCAGTCCGTGGTGACGTCGAAGACAAAATTGTCTTTTGCCGCCAATTCGCGGTAGAACGCGATGGCGTCATTTGCGGTGTTCACATGATCCGACTCGACATCGGTCGAGTAGAAGGCCAGGACCTTGAATGCCGGTTCAACGGCGAGTGTGACGGAACCGAAAAGAACCGCGAAGATAGTAACCGCAACGAAGACTCGGAGGAACATTCTCCGTGCTGGTGTTGTACAGGGGATCATTCTGCGCCCTTTTCCTGGCCTGCGGCCCAGAGAATGGAGTTTTCAAAGAGCTGCGTAAACGCTTTGTTGTCGAAATGCTCCGGGCGATGGCCCATGAAGATGTAAATGTTCCGCGCCCTCTTGTGTTCGTTGGTCCAGACGACCGGATGGTCGCCCATTTTTATGTCGGTGTTGGGCGTGTACGTCTTTTCGTCCACGCTGGCCAGCACGCGGACGTTCGCGCGCGGCGGCTTGTCGTAGGTGTAAAACTCCTCGTCCTTGATCGTGAACGGCGAAAGAATTCCCTTCATGGCGGGGTGATTCTTGTCTTCGATCGTGATTTTGCCGGTGACGAACGTCGCGATGTAGTTCTTGAAGCGAATCCCGCCCATAAAATCGTAGAACCAAGGCCACATCTGGTAGCCATCGAATTCGCCGAGCAGTGTGGCGTGGTGAAAGCCGATCCAACCGCCTTTGCCTTCGTCGATGTATTTGATGAATGCGGCCTGCGCCCTGTCCGTCCAGTTGTACGGCGGGTAGTTCAGCTGAATAAAGAGTTTGTATTTGGCAAGGAAGGCGTCGTCGATCTTCTCCGTATCCTCGATGTAGTCCACAGCAAAGTTGTTGTCGGCGGCGAGCTTGTCGAGCCAGATCTTGGCCCGATCAACGAAGGGCTTATGGATTCCGCCGTGCTCCGCGATGGCGATGACGCGGAACATCTGCGTTTTCTCCTGTGCGCTGAGGAGCGCAGCAGACAAACCGGCGACGACGACAAGCAGCAGGCGCCGCAGAAACAAGGAGTACAGCCACTTTCGCGCGGGTCGGAACATATCAGTGCGTGTGAATCGCTCCTTCCTGTGCGCCGCCGTTCACCCAAGTGGCAAGCTTGCGGATCTCCGCCGGCGAGAGCGACCGCTCATTGGAGAAGTGCCCGTACTGCGGATCGGCGTACCACGGCGGCATGATCTTTTGCGTGACGACCATCTTGATCGTGGAGGCCCATGGCTTGGTGTCCTTATAGGTCAGCATCGAGAATGGCGCAGCCTCGCGTCTGGCAGTGCTTCTGCAGAATTGGCGCGACGTCTTTCGAAAATGTGGGAGGCGGGTTGTTCGGTTCTTGGGCGCGTGCATCGAGTAGGGCGCAAACCGCGACGGCGAGCAAAATCGTGAAGCACGAGACAGACCGGCGGGTTACTTCCATTTGTTTTCACCTTCCATGATGGTGATGTAACAGTCGAGCGGAAGATTCGTACAGCGCTGGGTCGCACCACCCGGCCGGGGCCATTTTACAATAACTCAGGATAATCGACTTTCATTGTCCAGCTCCTACTTCAGACCGATCTTCCGATGCGACAGGTTTCTCGCACCAGGTACACGTATTGTGTAAGTCAAAATGAATGGACGCCTTGGTTCTCCGGTTTGCTCGTGTTCCACTTCTTCTTGATGAATCGCAAATGCGTGTTTCACTTTTAAAATTCTGGCAAGTTGGCCAATCGTAAAGTTACTTATAGTAGCCCCGCGAGCCGGTCCTACCGGACCGGGTGCCAGCACGCACTTTGCCGGTAATCCGTGCCAGCTCAACCGGTCGATGCAACACCATCTGATCAGTTGATCCGACGATACTTCCCAATCGAGAACCGATCTGTCTGGCTGTATTCGGTCAAAACCTAGCCAGGGTAGCGTTCCGGCTGATCTAACCTAGCGAGCGATTTTAGCTTTTGTTTTCAGTGCAAGGTGGGTTCGAGCAAACGACAGGGCAAATAGGGGGCGGTAGCTTTCCTTCCGCGATCGCGCCCGAGCGACCCGGAAGTTCTCATCTCGCCCGTCGGGTTAGTGCTGACAAATGCCCTTCTGTTGATTGAAGGTCGGTGCGAATTCACTGCATGGCTGGCGATTAGCGCCCCGTTGGAGCGAAGAAAAAGTCAGCGAGTTTTTGCTGAACACTTGCTGAACAAGAGACTGCAAATGAGGCGTTTTGGGGCAACTGAGGAGTTCGTAACGCTAACAAAACAAACGAAAATCGGTCGGCGCGAAGAGGTCCGGGTGAATTAGCAACCGCCGCATTCGGCCGCTCTGCCACCTCTCGGCGGGCGGTTCGGCCGAAGGAATTCGACCGAATGGCCTGAGTATCATTAGACAGCGCCAGTAGTTGGCGTGAGTTTTCGGGCGGAGGGATATTTCTGACGGAACATTTCGCCACTTTTTGCGTCAAATGGGGTGGGTCGGTTGTCATCGAGCGCCCCGCTCCGGCGGGACGGGAATTCTTTCCTTTCGCGTGTTTTGAACATAGAATGTCGTTTGGGGCTGGCTACACCTCTTGGAGGGTGCGGCTGACACCGGTCGAGACGCCGGTTCCCGTAAGTCCCCTGCTTTGAAACCCGAACCGCGAAGTGGAGCAACCCTCCGGCGAAACATTTCGACCCGATTGGGCGTATGTAGGGTAGAGGCAGTCGGCGTGGTATTGGTATCCCCACGGGTTTGAGAGTTCTTGCGCTCAGTTTGTGATCAGATTCGTGGCGGAGGTTCGGAAGTACGACGGCGGAGCGGTAGTCCGAAGGGGAAGCGAATGAAGACGTGGCATAAAGTGGCGATTGGCGCCGGCGCTGTGGTGGCGCTAGGCGGAATTGTTCTGTTCAGCGTGAACCAGGCGAATAAGGGTGTGGTCACCGTTCAAACGGCGAAGGTAGCCAATCAAGAGAACCTGGTGTCACTGGTGACGGCTTCGGGCGAAGTGAAGCCGACGACCTATACAAATGTGACGGCTCAGGGATTCGGCAGAATCACCGCGATCCTGGTCAAAGAAGGCGATCACGTCAAGAAGGGTGACAAGCTGCTTCTGCAGGAGAACGTGCAGGCGTCTGCGGATGTGCAGGCGCAATCGGCGGCAGTCAATTCGGCGGAATCTGGCGTGGAAGCTGCAGAAGCCAGCTTCAAGGCCGCGCAATCGGATTTGATCTTGCAACAATCTAACTTGGAGAAGGCCAAGTTGGACTACGAACGGGGACAGGGCCTTCTTAAAGATGGTCTGATCCCCAAGCAGGATTTCGATCAGCGGAAAACTGCTTATGATGGGGCGGTTGCTGCGGTCGAATCGGCGCGCTCGCGTGTGCAGTCTCTAAAGGCGCAATTGGATCAGACGCGGTCACAGGTCAATCAAGGCCGCGCGGTGGGCATGCGCCTAAAGGATGTTTTGCAGAAAACTACGTACACGTCTCCGATCAACGGGATCGTGAGCTATCTCCCAGAGCGCGTGGGAGACTACGTCGTACCCGGGATTCAGAACTCGAACGGCAGCTTCCTGATGACCCTTTCAGATATGTCGGTGGTGACGGCGGAAGTGAAAGTCGACGAGACGGACATCGTCAACGTGAAAATGGGTCAAGAGGCGGACGTCACGATCGACGCCGTGCCTGGAAAGATTTTTAAGGGCAAGGTAACAGAAATTGGATCGCAGGCTGTGCTGCGCAGTTCCGGACTTACCACCACGCAAACCACGACAAGCACCCAGGAAGCGAAGGATTTCAAAGTGGTCGTGACGCTAGCGAATCCGCCGGAGAATCTGCGCCCCGGTCTTTCCACGACGGCCAAGATCAAGACGGCGGAGCGGAAAAATGTCGTGGCCATTCCGATCCAGGCGCTGGCGGTGAGGACGCGCAAGGATTTGGAAGAAGCGGCCAAGAACGCCAAGAAGCAGGGCAGTTCGAATGTAACGCTGGCGGCGCCGCCGCCTCCGGCTCCTGGCGACCCGAAAAAAGACGAAGTCCAGGGCGTGTTCGTGATCAATGGAAACAAGGCTTTGTTCCGTTCCGTGGAAACCGGCATTGCCGGTGTGACGGACATCGAGATCACGAAAGGCTTGCAACCCGGCGACGAGATCGTCGTCGGCAGCTACAAGGCACTGCGCACCCTGAAGCCGGAGTCCCAGGTGAAGGTGGACAACAGCGCGCCGAAGAAGCAGGACGATCAGCAGAGCTGACGCGCCGCCAAAGGACGAGGGAGATTCGCATGCCTGTCGAAACACCAGTCACAGATTCCTATAGGGAAGACCTGGTCAGTTCTGGCGTAGTGATCAAGACCGAAGCACTGGCCAAGGTTTACGAAATGGGCGCGGAGCAGGTACATGCGCTGCGCGGCGTGGATGTGGAGATCCGCAAGGGCGAGTATGTGGCGATCATGGGACCATCCGGATCGGGCAAATCGACTCTGATGAACCTGATCGGCTGCCTGGATTCGCCAAGTTCCGGAAAATACTGGCTCGCCGGCCGGCTGGTGAGCGATCTGGATGATGATGAGCTCGCGTACATTCGAAACAAAGAGATTGGTTTCGTGTTTCAAACCTTCAACCTGCTGCCGCGAGCGACAGCGCTTCACAACGTGGAATTGCCTCTGATCTACAATGGCACGCCGTCCGAAGAGCGCATCGAAAAAGCAAAGAAAGCCCTCGAACGCGTTGACCTGGTGGACCGCATGCATCACAAGCCGAACGAGCTTTCCGGCGGCCAGAGGCAGCGCGTTGCGGTTGCACGCGCGCTGGTCAATTCCCCGTCCATTGTCCTTGCGGACGAACCGACCGGAAACCTTGATTCGAAAACGGGCGAAGAAATCATGGCGCTCTTTGAAAATCTTTACCGGCAAGGAAACACCATCATTCTTGTGACACACGAAAACGACATCGCACAACATGCACATCGCATCATCTTCATCCGCGATGGCAAAATCGCTTCCGACGAAGCAGTAGTAAAGAAATAAGCAGACAATTCGGCTCTTTCATTCCATCAAAAACTGAATAGCCTTTATGTGTGCGAAAAGAAGGCCTGTGACCTACGTGTGTCTTTGAGTGCGAAAAGACCAGGACCGGGGTGGAAAGGAAGAGTCGAATGGCTGCCGACACAGAAGTGGGAAAAGAATCTGAAAGTGGTGACGTTCTGAATCTCGCTGCAGAGCTGGCGCGAAAATACGTTCGCGAGGCCGCGAATCGAAGGGTGGGCCCTTCCGGAGCCGCTCTCGCTGCTCTTTCGGAACTCAACGAGCCCTTTCCTGACGCGCCGGGCAACCCGGCTGACGTAATCAGCCTGCTGGACAAAATCGGCTCCGCAACTACAGTGACGACGACCGGCGGGCGCTATTTTGGCTTTGTGAATGGCGGGATGGTACCTGCAGCCCTGGCTGCAAATTGGTTGGCGGCAACTTGGAATCAGAACGCGGCTTTGCGCGTGATGTCTCCCATCGCGGCGGAATTGGAGGAAATTGTTCTTCGCTGGGTTTCGGAAGCGCTGGGATTGCCTCCGGAATGCGCGGGTGGCCTGGTTACTTGCGCCACGATGGCGAATTTCACGGCGCTCGTCACGGCACGAAGTGCAATTCTGGCGCGAGCGGGCTGGGATGTCACTGCGAATGGGATGTTTGGCGCACCGCCCATCCAGGTAGTCGTCGGCGCGGAAGTACATGCCTCGATCCTGAAGGCATTAAGTCTGGCGGGATTTGGCAGGAAGCGGGTGGCCATTGTGGAGGCAGACAGCCAGGGCCGGATGCGTGCCGATAAACTTCCGGGCCTTTCGGAGCGAACAATTGTGTGCATCCAGGCGGGAAACGTGAACACGGGGGCATTCGATCCTGCCGGAGAAATATGTAAAGCAGCAAAGCAGCAGGGCGCATGGGTCCACGTGGACGGCGCATTCGGATTATGGGCCCGAATATCGCGCAAGTACGAACATTTGACACGTGGTTTCGATCAGGCTGATTCGTGGGCCACAGATGCACATAAATGGCCCAACGTCGGTTATGACAGCGGCTTGGCCATCATCAGGGACGGTGCGGCGCTGCGTGCTTCGATGGGTATAACAGCGGCGTACCTCGAACCCGGATCGCGCCGCGAACCAATGCATCACACACCGGAATCTTCAAGGCGCGCTCGCGGCGTGGAGTTGTGGGCGGCGCTGAAATCGCTTGGGCGATCTGGACTTTGCGGGCTAGTCGAGCGGACGTGCGCCCACGCACAGCGGTTTGCCGAAGGGCTGCGAGAAAGCGGGTGCGAAGTGTTGAATGAAGTCGTGATCAATCAGGTGCTGGTATCCTTTGGGCGCTCCGAGGTGACGCGAGAAGTGATCCGGCGCGTACAGGAGGATGGAACCTGCTGGTGCGGCGGAACCATCTGGCAAGGAAAAACCGCGATGCGGATCAGCGTCTCTTCCTGGGCGACAACGGAAAAAGACGTAGAGCGCAGCCTTGAGGCGATTCTCCGCATCGCGAAGGAATGCCGGACACTTTGACGCACAACAACGGCAGACCCGCCGGGGAATAATTTCAGAAAAATTAGCTGCTGTGCGCCACGCTCGAGTTCTCGAGATCAGCAAAAGTCTGGGCCGCGCTGAGGTGAGTGCCCGAGAGCCGGTCGTGCCAGGTAAGTTCATCTTCGTCCCACATGGCCCAAAGGAAGCCCATGAAAAAAGTTCCCGCGGAGAGCATGTAGCCTGCGCTGCGCAGAAGCATTTGCCGGGGTGAGGGTGGCTCGCCGGAAAAGCTGACGACCTGCAAGCCTCGCATCATCATGCC
>WNFP01003429.1_pt1 | contig 12730 bp, 8 predicted proteins | sample 5400201 | NCBI WGS metagenome assembly WNFP01 (sample SAMN13153355, study PRJNA577476) | soil metagenome | isolation source: 115 cm saprolite under Madrone tree | place: USA:California | collected 2016-06-14
GTGGCGCGATCGATGATTTTTGCGGCGTCAAAAATTGTGACGTCGGCGAAGTAGCCGGGTTTTAGCAGGCCGCGGTCGGTGAGATGTTCGCGCTGTGCGGGGAGCGAAGTGATTTTACGGACGGCAGCTTCGAGGGGCATGAGGTGCTGGTCGCGAACGTAATGGCCCAGGAAGCGCGGCATGGAGCCGAAGGCGCGGGGATGACCGTGCGGCTCGAACATTGGACCGTCAAGAGACATTTCATTGGCGTCGAGGCCGATGCTGGTCCATGGCTGGGAGAGGCCGGTGCGCAGGTCTTCTTCGCTAGCCATGAAATAAAGTGCGCCGGTCTGCGCGTTATCGGCGAGCACAAAATCCATCAGCGTATCTTCCGGTGATTTCTTCCAGGCTTTTGCCACGTCGTCGACCGTTTTACCTTCCCACTGCTTGAGAGTTGGATTTTCCACCGAGGCAATCATTACGCCGGATGCGCCGCCACAATCGTAAAAAAGATTTTCCCAATCGGGATGATCGCTCGCGAGTTCTTTCTTGATGCGCGCGCGAGTTTCCGGTTGCTTGATGCGCTCGAGGAGCTTTTGTACGCCGCCATCCGCAACCCAGGGCGGAAGCGCCGACGCCAGCGCGGTGCCGCCCGCGACGTACGGATACATGTCCGCGGCGATGTCCAGGCCGGAATCGCGCGCGGCCTGAATTGTGGCGACGACTTGCTTCATGTTGCCCCAGCGAGGCTTGCCGCTCACCTTGAGATGGAAAACTTCGACGGGAAGATTGGCTTCGCGGCCGATGCGAATGGCTTCAGCAAGGGCGGCGGATTCGGAAGCGCCTTCGCTGCGCATGTGTGTGGCGTAGAGGCCGCCGTACTTGGAGGCGATTTTTGCGAGGGCGATCAGCTCGTCTGTCTTGGCGTAAATGTTGGGCGGATAGATCAGGGCGCTGGAGATGCCGAAGGCGCCATCCTTCATGGCTTGCTCGACGAGGGCTTGCATCTGCTGGAGCTCGGCGGGAGTGGGGGCGCGGTCGTCGTCGCCGATGATCGCTTCGCGAACCTGGGCGGAGCCTACGTAGGTGCCGATGTTGAGCGGCGTGCCTTGTTTTTCGATGCGGCGCGCGTATTGGTCGAGCGTGGTCCAATCGAGAGTGAATTTGTAATGGTCCAATTCGGGTTTGATGGGCGCGATGGTCTTGTCGTTTTGCGGAGCTATGGAGCCGCCTTCACCGGTGATTTCGGTGGTGATGCCTTGCGCGAGCTTGCTTAGGGAACGATTGTCGATCAAGAGAGAGAGCTCGGATTGGCCGAGCATGTCGATGAAGCCAGGTGCGACGATGTGGCCAGCGGCGTCGATTTCGCGCTTGGCGTGGGCGGATTGGAGGTCGCCGATGGCTGCGATGCGATCGCCTTGAATGGCGATGTCGGCGGCGTACCAGGGATTGCCTGCGCCGTCGATGATGTGGCCGTGGCGGATGATGAGGTCGTATTCGGCGGGGTCGGAGGCGGCTTCGAGAGGCGCGTCGTAGGCTGCTGCGGCGATTTCGCCGAGGGCTTGTCCAGCGATGGCTTGCGCGGCGTCGGGATCGGGAGCGAGCGGGACGTGATTGACATAGGCGGCGAAGACAAGCTTTTGGCCGGCGGCGGTGATTACGTATCCGGCGAGGCCTTTGCCATTGAGCATCACTCTTTCGTTGAGGCGATCTTCCGAGCCGAAAGTGCCGGTTTTCGCGAAGACGTGTCCGGCGGCTGGATTGGCGGTTTGAATTTTGGCGAGAGTTCCATCTTTACCGAGGATGGGGAGCGCTTTGAGAAAAACGGGGTAATCGGGACGAGTGGTCCAATAGGTGAGGTATTGGCACATGAAATCGGGGCTGAAGAGGTCGGCCCAGTCGCCGCCGGCGCCGTCACCCTGGGAAATGCCTGAGACATCGAGCTTGGCGTCCTGGAAGAAAGCGCGTTCGGCGTTGAAGCCGGCTTGAAGCGGATCCTTCTTGCTCTTCGCGACCAGGGTGCCGAGGAGATAAGGCCCCATGCCGGCGTGAAGATTCTGGCTCACCTTTAGCGTCACTTTGATTTCTTCAGAGAGCGGAAGAGAAACGTGTTCGGCGACTTGATTTTCGGGTGTGTAGAGATGCGCGAATGCCGGGAAATCGGGAGCGGCCGTGTGTCTTGGCGGCTTGATTGAAATTCCCGCCGCCGAGAGTGCTTCGGTCAGCACGGTTTGCGCGAATGCGGTAGGGGAGGGAACGGCGAAGGCTCCCGTGGTTGGTTTTGAGCCGAGAGGGACGCTGCCGTTGATGGCTGCTGTGATGGTGCCATCGGGATTGGTTATGGGCTCGGAAAGATCGAGGTCGGGTTTGGAGGTAGGCGCGCCGGTCGTCACGTGGTTCACCAGCGTGATAAAGGAAGTTTGCGGAGTGGAGATGAGAGTCGCAGCGTCTCCGGGTTTGGGCGCAGGCGTGACGACGAGGTCGAGCACGTTGTCGTTGACCATGATGGAGGAGATCACGACGCTGGTGCCGCCCTCGCGGGGGCCGTCGGGAAAAAGGCTGGCGTCGACTAGCACGCGGCCCTCGATCTTGCGGATGCCTGTGGCGGCGACGTCTTTGGCGAGCTGCTTGATGACGGCAAGCGGATCACCGTCGAGGGCGGGTCCGTTGTAGGAATGATCTTCGTCGACGAAGGCGAGCGTGCCATCGGGGCGGATGCGATTGGAGAGATTGGGATCGCCGCTGGCCACGAGGATGAGATCTCCCTTGAGCTTGCCCTTTTTGTCGATCGGAGCGGTGCGGTAGATGCGGGTGTGGAAGCGGTAATCCGCGCCGAGTTTGGCGAGCAGGGTGCCTTCGGTGAGCAGCTTGGTGGTGGAGGCGGGGACGAAAAGTTTATTGGAGTTGAGGGAATAGAGGACTTTGCCAGTGTCGAGGGCGACGAATTTGATTCCGAAGTTTGTGTGGGTGAACTCGGGGCGGCTCATTACGTTTTGAATGCGGTCGGCGAGCGTGGTTGGAGATTGCGCGCTTGCGTGCGGCATACGCGCTAATAGAAGCAGCGCAGTAATGGCGATGCTGGTGACGAAGAGCTTTCGAGCGAGATTTCGGGCGTGAATTTGCAAACGGAACTCCTTCAAGACCGTCATGGGCGGCTACCGAACCTGCTTGTCAGTGAATTGTAGCTTCGAATTGTAACTTCTCGAACGGCACATTCAAGATGGGATATTCGCGCCAATCTTTATAGTCGAAATGCCACCATTCGTGCTCGTAAACCGTGAAGCCTTCGGACTCCATGGCCGAGCGGAGGAGGTCGCGATGCCAGCGCTGTAGAGAGGTGCCGCCGGGGTAATCGGGGAACGAGCGCGGGGACATTTCGTCATAGGTGCCGGGCATCTCGATGGGTTTGCCGGTTTTGAGGTCATACAGTGTGAGATCGACGGCGCAGCCGCGATTGTGGCGGGAGCCGTCCTTGGGATCGGCGACGAAGATCTTGCCTTCGGGCGGAGTGGCGTCCCAGAAAATTTTCGTTACATACCAGGGGCGATAGGCATCGTGGATGAGGAGACCGTAGCCGAACGGTTTGAGACGGTGCAATGCGCGCAGCAGAGCTTCGGCGGCGGGGCGCTGCAGAAATGCTCGTGCTTGCGTATATAGCGGAGTGCCGAGAAAGTTGTTTGAGTTTGCGTAGCGGATGTCCAGGCGGATGCCGGGATCGAGAGAAACCAACTCGACAAGATCAGGGTCACGGAATTTGCCGTTTTCGTGGGGCGGGGAAGAGCCGAGGGCCTCCTTGCGAAGATCATCGAGAGAATGAGCGGGCTGGATACGAAAGACTTGGCCTTCTTCGGGGCCGAGTTTGCGACGTGGGAATACGAGGTCGCCGAACGAAATCCTGGAGGCGAGGTCTGATCCGGCGCGCGAAAAATGAAGTTGTATGGAGGCGCGGGGCGGATCGGGGAAAATGAAATCGTCGGCGGACTGATGCTGGAGAATACCTTCCTTGCCGTCCGGTTTGTGGAGAACGAGGCTGCCAGATTTTTCCAACACGATAAAAGGGGCATTTTCTGGGCCGTATTCACCGATCAGCGGTTTGAGGGCAGACGGCGCGTCCGCGGGCTTTTGGGCCAGCGCGGGTGGCAGCATGGCTTGCGCGCGAGTTCGTGGAGCGAATAGCGAAACAGCTAGAGCGAACAACGCAGCGGCAATGATGCGAGGTTTGTGCAACGTCTGACTCACAGTTTGCCGGTCATCATACCTGAGCGGCGGTTCCTGCGGGCGGGGGTTTTGCTTCAAAGAAGTGTGCGCGATCACGTGCTTAGCTGCTGTACCAGCGAACGCCTTTGCGTTGCTCTTCGGCGATTTCTTTCAGGAGGGCAAGGGTTTGCGGGCGGCGATATTGGGCGCAGGCGGCGAGAATGGCGTTGAGCAAGGAAATGGGGGCGACGTAGGAGGCCCCGAACGAGGTGGACTCAATAGAGGCGAGGAAAAGCTCGTCGCATTCCCGGGCGAGTGGGGAGAGATACGTATCCGCGATACCAACGCAGTAAGCGCCGCGCGCGCGCGCTTGCTGAACGCCTTCGACGGTTTGGCGCAATCCACGGCGGAAGGTGATGGCCAGGACCAAATCCTGTTTGGTGACCGCGCGAGTGAGATGTGTGATGCGGCCCGCGGACGTGGCGGAAAAAATCGGGAGGCCGAGCAGGCTTATTTGATATTCCAGGTAGTCCACGAGTATGGAAGCCAGGTCACTGGCGAGGAGGAGGATGCGGCGGGCTTCGTAGAAGCGTTTGGCGAGAGCGGCGAGGCGCTGCGCATCCAAACTGTTTTTCAGACCTTGCAGGTTCTTCAAGTCCTGCCCGAGCGCGTCACGCACATATTCGGGCATGTTGGAATCGCGCCCGGCCACTTGCATCGTGTCGAGGGAGGTAGCGAATGCGAGCGAAAGTTCGTGGAGATGATGCTGAAATTCGCGGTAGCTGGAAAAGCCGAGTCCTTGAACGATGCGTACGATAGTAGCCGGGTCGGTGCGAAGGCGCTTGGCGATGGCGCGAACGCTGAGCAAAACATATTCGCGCGGATGCTCGAGGATGGGACGAATGACTTCCTGGCGCTTGGCGCTAAGCTGCTCGATACGCTCGGGAAGGTTGATCGACGATGTTTGGTTGGGGCCCGATGTTTTTTTCATGCGGCGAGAGAATTGCCCAAAAATATCGGCATGTCAACGCCGCGGATGGGGATTCGGCAAAATTTAGACCAACGGCTCCGTGGCCTACCTCGGTACAAGGGCTACTTCTCTGAGGTTGCCACTTTGATGGCCAGCCCGGGAGCGACCACCGGCTGGAGAAAGGGCATCATGGCGCGGAGCTTGGGGCCCAACTGCTCGATGGGATGGGTCTGCTCGCGATGGCGTGTGGCCAGGAAATTGGGGCAACCCTTCTCATTTTCGTCGATCCATTTCCTGGCGAAGCTGCCGTCGCGGATCTCGGAGAGAATCTTGCGCATTTCCTCGCGCGTTTTGGCCGTGATGATGCGCGGTCCGGCGGAGTAGTCGCCCTGCTCGGCGGTGTCGCTGACGGAATAGCGCATATAGCTGAGGCCGCCGCGATAGATTAGGTCGACGATCAGCTTCAACTCGTGCATGCATTCAAAGTAGGCGACTTCGGGTTGGTAGCCTGCGTCGACCAGCGTCTCAAAGCCGGCTTTGATCAATTCGCTGACGCCTCCGCAGAGAACCGCTTGCTCGCCGAAGAGGTCGGTTTCGGTTTCTTCGGTGAACGTGGTTTCGAGGACCCCGGCGCGTGAGCAGCCGAGTCCCTTTGCATAGGAGAGAGCGAGCGCCTTGGCTTTACCGGAGGCGTCCTGCTCGACAGCGAGGAGAGCGGGGGTGCCGCCGCCTTCGGTAAAGACTTCGCGAACGCGATGGCCGGGAGCTTTGGGCGCGATCATGGAGACGTCTACGTTTGCTGGAGCTTTAATCGCGCCGAAGCGAATATTGAATCCGTGCGCGAACATCAGCGTCTTGCCTGCGGCGAGATTTGGGGCGATAGACTCGCGATAGAGCTTGGGCTGCTTCGTATCTGGGGCAAGAATCATGATCACGTCGGCCCAGGCGGCAGCTTCGGCGGGCGTGTTGACGGTCAAGCCTTCCTTTTGTGCTTTCGAGGCGGAGGCGCTGCCCGGCTGCAAGCCGACGCGCACGGAGACGCCGCTGTCGCGAAGATTGAGCGAGTGCGCGTGACCTTGCGAGCCGTAACCAATGATCGCGACCTTCTTGCCCTGAATCAGGCTGAGGTCGGCGGAATTGTCGTAATAGAGGTTTGCCATTCTTTTCCCTTTCGATTTTGAGAAATTGTTTAGCTTGCCGTGACTGCAGGTTCCGCGGCAGGTTTCGTCGGCGATTCGGGAGGACGCAGCAAATCGCTGCCGCGAGTCATCGCGATGCGGCCGGTGCGGGCCATTTCCAGGACGCCGAAGGGGCGAAGGACTTCGAGAAGGCCGTCGATTTTATCCACCGTGCCGGAGACTTCCAAAATGAGCGATTCCGGCGCGACGTCGATCACGCGCGCGCGGAAGACTTTGATCAGCTCCATCAGGTGCGGACGCGATTGCTGGTCGGCCGTGACTTTGATGAGGGCGAGATCGCGCTCGAGGACGGAACGCTCGGAAATGTTCTCAGCTAGCAGCACGTCTACGAGCTTTTCGAGGCTGGCTTCGAGGCGATGCGCGCCTTTCTCATCGGTGTGCGCGACGATGGTCATGCGCGCGATTTCTTCGTTTTCCGTCGGCCCGACGGTCAACGAGTCGATGTTGATGGCCAGGCGGCGCGCCAGCGAGGCCACGCGATTCAGGACGCCAGCCTTGTTCTCCACATAAGCGACGAGTGTTTGCATAAGGTCCTCTGAAACTACGGCTCCGTTGCCGTTTCCACGAGCGGGCTGTCTGGCCGGCGAATCATTTCGTGCAGTGAACCGCCAGCGGGAACCATGGGGTAAACCGAGTCTTCCTGCTCGACGCGGAAATCGATCAGAACGCTTTCTGAAGATTCGCGAGCGGAACGAATCGTTGGAATTACGTCGGTTCGGGAGGTGATACGCTCTCCACGGATGCCAAAGGCGTTTGCCAGCGCCGCAAAGTCGGGCGCGACCAAAGGCGTGGCGACGTAGCGCTTGTCGTAGAAAAATTCCTGCCACTGGCGAACCATTCCGAGGAAGCCGTTGTTGATAATGGCGATGTTGATTTTAATTTTCTCCTGCACGATCGTGGCTAGCTCGCACATGGTCATCTGAAAGCCGCCGTCCCCGACTACGACCCAGACATCGGATTCGGGCTTGGCGAATTTCGCGCCGATGGCGGCGGGGAGAGCGAAACCCATGGTGCCGAGGCCGCCGGAAGTCACCAGAGAGCGTGGCTGATTGTGGTGGTAATACTGCGCTTCCCACATCTGATGCTGGCCGACGTCGGTGACCACGATGGCCTCGCCGCGCGTCTCCTTCCAGAGATCGTTGATGACGTGGGCGGCGTAGAGATGGCCGTTGTCCGGCAGACCCTGAATGTCGCGCACGGCAGAATCGCCCTTGAGTTCGCGGATGTGGCGCAGCCAGTCGGCGCGTTCGCGGTGTTCGAGGCGGGGAAGAAGCTGTTCCAGCACTTCGCGGGCGTCGCCGATCAAAGCGGCGTCAACCTTTACGTTTTTGTTGATCTCGGAGCGGTCGATCTCGATATGAATCTTGCGAGCCTCTTTGGCGTAGGTGCGCAGGTCGCCGGTGACGCGATCATCGAAACGCATGCCGACGGCGATCAGCAGATCCGCTTCCTGGATGGCGTGATTGACCCACGCTTCGCCGTGCATGCCCATCATGCCGAGATTGAGAGGGTCGTTGGCAGGGAAGCAGCCGATGCCGAGAAGGGTCATGGCGACGGGAAGATTGCCGGCGTGGACGAATTGGTCGAACACGCGCATGGCGCCGGAAACCATGATGCCGTGGCCGGCCAGGATCAGCGGGCGCTTGGCATTGTTGAGAAGGTCGACCGCGCGCTCAAATTCCGCGTGATCATAATTCACGCGTTGCCGCTTGGGCGGAAGCTGCGGAGTGGAAGTGTCCCAATTGAATTCGGCTGACGCCTGCTGTGCGTCCTTGGTGATATCGACTAGGACGGGGCCGGGGCGGCCGGAATTGGCGATCACGAAGGCTTCGCGAACGGTGCGCGCGATATCTTCCGCGCGGGAGACCACGACATTGTGCTTGGTGATCGGCATGGTGATGCCGGTAATGTCGATTTCCTGAAAGGCGTCGGAGCCGAGCAGTTTGCTGCTGACCTGGCCAGTGATGCAAACGACAGGCGACGAGTCCAGCATAGCGGTGGCGATGCCGGTGACCATGTTCGTTGCGCCGGGGCCGGACGTGGCCATCGCCACGCCTACGCCGCCACTGGCACGCGCGTAGCCGTCGGCCATGTGCGTTGCGCCCTGTTCATGACGCACGAGGACGTGGTGCAGCTTGGATTTGCCGAGCGCGTCGTACACGGGAAGAATCGCGCCGCCGGGATAACCGAAAATGTGGCGAACGCCCAGCTTGGTCAACGACTCGCAGAGAATCTCCGCACCGGTGAGCTTCATGATGTCCTCGAGACGGTTTGAGCTGCGGTTGAGAATGTTTTGGGGACGGCGGTGATGGCGCCCTGGGATGCAGAGGAAACAAGCAGAGCGTACTTCGCCATTACGCCGCTGGTGAATCGTGGTTGCGGAGCTTTCCAGGTGGAAAGGCGGCGCTGGATTTCGGCGTCGGTAAGGTTGACGTTGAGCGCGCGCTTCGGGATATCGAAGGCGATGGTGTCGCCGTCGTTGATTGCGGCGATGGGCCCGCCATTCGCGGCTTCCGGAGCGACGTGGCCCGCCATCAGACCGTGCGTTGCGCCGGAAAAGCGCCCGTCGGTAAGCAGAGCAACGGAATCGCCGAGGCCCGCACCGATCAACGCAGCTGTCACCTGGAGCATCTCGCGCATTCCGGGGCCGCCCTTGGGCCCTTCGTAGCGGATCACGATAACGTCGCCGGCCTTGATGCTTCCGTTCTCCACGGCGGCAAAGGCGTCTTCTTCGTTGTCGAAAACGCGCGCGGGTCCTGTGAAGGTGCTGTAATTATGGCCGGCAACTTTTAGGACGCAACCTTCCGGCGCGATATTGCCTTTCAGAATGACGAGGCCGCCGGTCGGTTTGAGCGGAGCATCGAGTTTGCGCACGACTTCTTGTTTCTCGGATTCCTTCGCCGCGGCAGCTTCTTCGGCGAGCGAGCGTCCCGTGACCGTGAGGCTTTCGCCGTGAAGCAATTTCGCTTCGAGCATGCGCTTGGCGACGAGTGCTGTGCCGCCCGCGGCGTAGAGATCGGTGGCGACGAAGCGGCCGCCGGGCTTCAGGTCTGCGAGGATGGGCGTGCGGGAGCTGATGCGATCGAAGTCGTCGATCGACAGCGCAATCTTTGCTTCACTCGCGATCGCAAGCAGATGCAAGACAGAATTGGTTGAGCCGCCTGTCGCGGCAACCCCTGCTATGGCGTTCTCGATGGCCGACTTCGTGATTATTTTCGACGGCGTGATGTCGCGGCGAAGAAGATCCATCACCATTTCACCCGCGCGATACCCGGAGTTGCCCTTCGCGGGATTTGTGGCCGGAACGCTGGATAATCCCATGGGGGCGATGCCCAGAAATTCGCAGACCAGCGCCATAGTATTGGCCGTGAACTGGCCTCCGCAGGCGCCTGCTCCGGGGCACGCGGCGGTTTCCAGCGACTTGAGTTGGGCGTCGGTGATTCCTCCACGCGCGTGTTTCCCGATGGCTTCGTAGACATCCTGAATCGTGACCGCATGGCCGTCGAAAGTTCCAGGAGCAATCGAGCCGCCGTACAGAATCAGGCCAGGAATATTGAGCCGAGCGAGCGACATTACGCCGCCGGGAATGGTTTTGTCGCAGCCGACTAGAACGATGAGAGCGTCGAAGAGATTTCCGCGCGAGACGAGTTCGATGGAGTCGGCAATTACTTCGCGGCTTACCAGGGAAGCGCGCATGCCTTCCGTGCCCATGGTGATGCCGTCGGAGATTGAGACTGTATTGAACTCCAGCGGAGTTCCGCCGGCGGCGCGTACGCCCGCTTTGACGTGCCCGGCGAGTTCGCGGAGGTGGTAGTTGCAGGGACCAATTTCGATCCAGGTGTTGGCTACTCCGACCAGCGGCTTGGCGAAGTCTTCATCCCGAAGGCCGCAAGCGCGCAGCATGGAACGCGCGCCGGCGCGGCTGGCGCCATCAATCAGAGTATGGCTGCGTGGTTTTGGGGCCGGCTGCGTCACTGCGAATTTCCTCCCGTTGATTGCACATCCAGGCTGAAAAAAACTTAAGGCCACCAAGCCTTGTAGATGTGATGGCCTTAAATTTCTCCGCTTTTGGCAAGGCCGCCATCATCCGTTTGGGTTTCCAAGTAAAGCTACAACCGATTCTCTATTATACGCGCCGTTCATTCGACAGCGTTGCCGCAATGGCCAGGGTGCGTGATGGCGACACAACGATTGTCGCCACCGCGGGAGCAGAATGAAGGCTTTAAGACGATGAGTCAAATTAATAGTCATGAGCAACAGAATAAATAGAACTTATCGAGGAAAGCACCGTCGGACATGCCGTCCAGCGTAGTGTGGCGAAGGCAGCGGCAAACAAGGTTGCGCGGACAGCGAATCGAGCTGGTTGTGTGTCGCATGACGCCTATCTTTCAGATTTTACTTTGCATCCCACCCTACAGTATTTGGATGGCGTTGATTCATCCGAGAGGCAATAGAGACAAAGGGCACGCGCCGCCTTGTGCGAGTATCCGATAGGCGGCAAATTAGTTTGTTCGTATTGATGAAAGCGCATGAAGTGTTTATTGTGGGAGCCAAGGTCAGAAAAACGGACAACTTAATTGGGGACGAAAACCATCCAAGCCAAAAGCCGATAGATCGGGTCGATCTGAGGCGACCAAGTTCGACTGCGCATAACGTTTTGCGCCCCAAATTATGCTAAATGGAAAAACCATCGCGGTAGTTCTTCCTGCCTATAATGCAGAGAAAACCCTGGAAGCAACGGTTCGCGAATTACCCGACATCGTGGACGTGAAGATCCTGGTGGATGACTTCAGTTCCGATCAGACCGTGAAAGTAGCGCGAACCTTGGGAATTTCCACGTACGTTCATGCCAAGAATTACGGTTACGGCAGAAATCAGATGACTTGCTACCACGAGGCTTTAGCGGCGGGGGCGGACGTGGTGATCATGCTGCATCCCGACTACCAGTACACGCCGCTACTGGTCACCGCGATGGCCAGCATGATTGCGTACGGAGTTTACGACGTAGTGCTCGGCTCGCGAATTCTGGGCGGGACGGCGCTTTCCGGGGGCATGCCGGTTTACAAGTACATCGCAAATCGTTTCCTGACCGCGTTTCAGAATCTGTTTTTAGGAACGAAGATCTCGGAATTCCATACAGGTTACCGGGCGTTCAGCCGGAAGGTGCTGGAAGGGCTGCCGTTCGAAGAGAATTCAAACGATTTTGTATTCGACAGCCAGATGCTGGCGCAGTGCGTTTATTTTGGATATCGAATCGGAGAGGTCTCCTGCCCGACGAAATACTTTCCGGAGGCGTCCTCGATTAATTTCCGGCGCTCGGTGCAGTATGGGTTAGGCGTGATGGGGGTTACGCTGCAATTCTTGCTGCAGACGAATGGACTCGCGCAATTCCGATTTCTTCGAAGTAGTCATCAGCGAATCGACGCGTCCTATGCGCCTGCGGTGATCGGCGAAGCGATTCCAACCGAGGCGGAAGATTGACACCGGCGCATCCCCGGGTGAGAGACTGGGGAGTCCTTGCCTGCTTAAGTCTTGGCGCTTTTTTTCTCGATGGCTACCATCCCGCGGTTGAAGATGCGGAGATCTATCTTCCCGGGATTTTGAAACGGCTGCATCCCTCGCTTTTCCCGCACAATTCCGAATTTTTTGAATCTCACGCGCACATGACGTTCTTTCCGCAGATCATCGCGGAATCGGTTCGCTTGCTGCACCTTCCCGTCGGGATCGTACTGTTGGGCTGGCAACTTCTCTGCATCTTCCTGCTTTTGCTAGCGTGCAGGCGTATCGCGCGGCTGTGTTTCCGCGAGGAGTACGCAGTCTGGTGCGGGGTGGCCCTTATCGCCGCGCTGCTGCGGATGTCCGCGGCGGGAACCGGACTCTACATCATGGATGAGTATTTAACGCCGCGGTCGATTTCCACTCCGGGAGCGCTGCTTGCGGTGGGCGACGCTATCGAGGGGAATTACCTGAGAGCGGCAGTGTGGATGGCTGTCGTCTGTGCCGTTCATCCGCTGATGGCGGTCTTTGCAGGAGGGTTTGTTGTACTGTTGATCGTTTTTCAACGCGAATCCTTCGCTGGGGCCGTTCCGGCAAAAGCCTCTGTTGCCGCGCTCGCGGTTATTGCTCTTCCCGTGTTTCCGAAAGTCACGCCCGCCTACCGCGAAGTGTTGGAGACGCGTTCCTATTTTTTCCTGACGAACTGGGCCTGGTATGAATGGCTCGGTTTGCTGGGGCCATTCGCTGTGCTGGCGTGGATGTCGTGGTTGGGAAAACGGAAGGAATTGGGTGCTACGCATTTGATTTGCAAGGCGCTGATCGTTTTCGAAGCTACCTTTTTCGCGATAGCGCTGGTGATCTCCACGCCGGGGCGCTTTGAGAATCTTGC